>Ga0116187_1000328_pt1 | contig 59653 bp, 69 predicted proteins | sample AD_JPNNA6_MetaG_FD_89755 | JGI IMG/M metagenome (GOLD analysis project Ga0116187, IMG submission 89755) | Active sludge microbial communities of municipal wastewater-treating anaerobic digesters from Japan - AD_JPNNA6_MetaG | ecosystem: Engineered > Bioreactor > Anaerobic > Digestate | place... | reverse complement strand
GTGGCGGCGGTGCTGTGCCGGCGCGAGCTCGCGCCGGCGGGCGCGCCACGGCTGCTCGGCGGCGTGGTGCGCGCGGCGAGCGAGTACAGCGAACTGTGCATGGGCGACCGCGCCGAGGGCGACGCGCTGGCGATGCAGACGGACTCCGAGCAGCTCCTCGTGGCCGGCGTCGAGACGGCGCGGCGCACGTGGGAGGACCTCGGGCGCGAGTTCGGCTACGCCGACAAGGATTTCGACCGGTTCGTGTGCCACCAAGTTGGCGTCGCGCACCGGCGGAAGTTGTACGAGACGCTCGGGCTCGATCCGGCGAAGGATTTCTCGACGTTCGAGACGATGGGCAACACCGGCTCCGTCGCGCTGCCGCTCACGCTGTGGCAGGCGCGCGAGACCGGTTTCATCAAGGCCGGCCAACGTGTCGGCCTGCTGGGCATCGGCAGCGGAATCAACTGCGTGATGCTCGTGCTGGAGTGCTGAACATGGAAAACTGGCGCAGCGAGTATCCCTTCGAATCGCACCACCTCGACGTCGGCGACGGCGTGCGGATGCACTACTTGGACGAGGGCCCGCGCAGCGACGAGGCCGTGATCATGCTCCACGGCAACCCGACGTGGTCGTTCTATTTCCGCAGCGTCGTGCTCGCCCTGCGCGGCCGCATGCGCTGCATCGTGCCGGACCACGTGGGCATGGGCCTCTCGGACAAGCCGGCGAAGTACCCGTACCAGCTCGCGCGCCGCATCGGCGACGTGCAGAAGCTCATCGCGCACCTCGGGCTGAAGCGCATCCACCTCGTGGTGCACGACTGGGGCGGCGCCATCGGCATGGGCGTGGCGACGCGCGCGGCCGACGCCACCGGGCGGATCGTGATCCTCAACACCGCGGCGTTCCCCGACGAAAACATCCCCGGGCGCATCTCCGTGTGCCGCTGGCCGGTGATCGGCTCGCTGCTGGTGCGCGGGTTCAACGGTTTCGCCGGTCCGGCGGTGTCGATGGCGGTGACCAGGCCGCTGCCTCCCGCGGTGCGCGAGGGGTTTCTCGCGCCGTACCGCAGCTGGTCGGACCGGGTGGCCGTGCACCAGTTTGTTCGCGACATCCCGATGGAGCCCGAGCACCCGACGTTGCCGCTGCTCCATCAGATCGGCGTCGACCTGGCATGGTTGAAGGCGAAGCCGGTGTTGATCGGGTGGGGCGGCAAGGACTTCTGCTTCAACGACCACTTCTTCGAGCGTTGGAAGCAGTTCTTCCCGCAGGCCGAGACGGAGTACCACGCCGACGCCGGCCACTACGTGCTCGAGGACGCCCGCGACCAGCTCGTGCCGCGCATCGCGGAGTTCCTGCAGCGATAGGGCGGCCGGTTGGCGACTTCGTTGGTGGCGAAACGCGTGGACGTTTCGAGGCGCGCGGGGCCGGAGGCGAAGGTCCCACGACCTTCGCTACGTGGAACAGCGACCGCACGACTATTCTCGCGCGGTCAGGTCAGACCGCGGGTTCCTGCTCGGGGAGGCGGCCGTAGAGCTCGCCGATCTCAAGCAGATAGGCGGCGCTCCGGTGCTCAAGGTTCTCGATCTGGGCGGAGTTGTAGCGCCACTCCCAGTTGCCGTCGGGCACACCGGGGGTGTTGAAGCGCGCGGAACTGTCGAGGTTGAGCAGGTCCTGGAGCGGGACGACCGCAAGACGGCAGGGCGAGGCGTAGGCCGCGCGGATGAAGTCCCACTGGATCTCGGTGCCACTGATGCGGAAATAGCGGCGCACATGGTCGCGGGTCAGCTCGTCGACCGAGCCATACCAGCCGCGAGTGGTGTCGTTGTCGTGCGTACCAGGGTACAGGACGCAGTTCGGCACGTGGTTGTGCGGCAGGTAGAGGTTCCGGGCGTCGCCGCCGAACGCGAACTGCGAGATGGCCATGCCGGGCAATCCGGTGGCGTCGCGCAGGGCGGCGACCTCGGGAGTGAGCACGCCGAGGTCCTCGGCGATGATCTTCGCCTCGGGGAAGGCCGCGCGCACCGCGCGGAAGAAGTCGAGCCCCGGACCGGGTTCCCACGACCCGCGGCGGGCGTTGGGCGAACCGGCCGGCACGGCCCAGTAGCTCTCGAACCCGCGGAAGTGGTCGATGCGGACGACGTCGCAGAGATCGAAGGTGGCCGCGAGGCGGCGCAACCACCACGCGTAGCCGGTCTGGCGATGCACCGGCCAGTCGTAGAGCGGGTTGCCCCAGAGCTGGCCGTCGGCGGAGAAGTAGTCGGGCGGGACGCCGGCGACGAAGGTCGGGCGCCGGTCGACGGGATCGAGGAGGAACAGATCGGGGTTCGCCCAGACATCGGCGCTGTCCTGCGCGACGAAGATCGGCACGTCGCCGATGATCCGAATCCCGAGCGTGTCCGCGTTGGCGCGGAGTTGGCGCCACTGGCCGAAGAAGAGGTATTGGAGGAACTGGTGCGCGAAGATCCGGGCGGAGAGCTTGCGGCGCAGCGGGGATTTCGCGGCTTTCTCGAAGTCGCGTTGTTCGGCCGGCCATTCCCACCAAGGACGACCCGCGAAGTGGTCCTTGAGGGCGAGGAAGTAGGCGTAGCTGTCGAGCCAGTCGCAATGGGAGGCGCAGAACTCCTGGAAATCGCCGTAGGGCAATGCGACGGGATTTTTCTGGAAGCGTTCGGCGGCGGCGAAGAGCACGGGCCATTTGTGCGTCCAGATCGCGCCGAAATCGACCCGGGCTGAATTGAGCGCGGCGAGCTGGGCGAGCTCGCGTGGTTCGAGCAGACCGGCGGCGACCAACGGTTCGAGGTCGATCAGGTACGGGTTGCCGGCAAAGGCGGAGAAGGCCTGGTAGGGCGAGTTGCCGTAGCCGGTCGCGCCGAGCGGGCAGGTTTGCCAGTAGGTGAAACCGGCGCGGGCGAGGAACTCGAGAAACCGGGTGGCGTGGCCATCGAGAGTGCCGATGCCGTGCGGGCCCGGGAACGAGGTGGGGTGAAGCAGGACGCCGGCGGCCCGGTGATCGAGCCAGTTGAAAAGCGGAGCGGTGGAAGAGCTCATGCGCGGCGGGAAGAATGCACGGATACAGCGGCGGGGGAAGGCCCGATTCAGCACCAACAATCTGTCCGCCACCGATTAGACATAATGCCTATTGTGCGAAGTACCCATGAAAGCCCGTTTTCCTCAAAAACTCGCCCGTAAAGTGAAAGCCGCTGCACGCCAACGGCTTCCGAAGCAAACCGCGGGCGGACCGCGCCGAATTGGTAAACAAAGCCGCAAGGATGGCACGGAAACCGAACTTCCCCCAGGCGAACCCGTCGCCCGGACGTTCACCGTGTCGGTGATTTCCGCCGAAACCATCGCCGCCGGTTTCCCGTTCGGGATTCGGATCAACGTCGACGCGACAACCGCGGCCCGCGCCGCCGGAGAGGCATCCGACCAAGTCCGCCGCCTCTGCAACGCCGTCCGCGAGGAAATCCTCGTCGCCGCTTCCCGCGCACTCCGCGCGGGCTGACGCCATACCGCCCCGGGCTCGACGCCCGGGGCGTTCCTTTTCGCAAACCCATCACCATGCCGAGAACTGCCGCCGAGTCCGCCGGGCTTCGCCGCGTCCCCATCGTCTTCGCGAAAGACGTCGCCGACGCCGCCGGAGTCTCCCCGAAAACCGTTTATCGCTGGTTGGCGCGCTACCGCGCGAACCCGAAAGACGCGCGCGGCCTCCCCCATCTCGTCCGCCTCGGGCCGCCATGGCGCATCCCGGCGCCCGCCGCTGAGGCATTGCTCGGCACCTCTGCCACCGCCTGACCATGTCCGAAACCTTTGCCGAACTCCTCGCAGAGCTGGAAAGCCACCGCTTGGAAGTCGCCCTTGTCCCCGCCCGTCACCCGCGCCATGAAATGCACTTCGTGCGCGTGGTGATCGGGCAAAACCCGCCCTGGTATCGCCGCATCTGCGCCGCGAACCCGTCATCCCGGCGCCGCGCCAAGACCGCGCCAGATACTCGAGTACGCCGCGCCAACGTGCTTGCCGTCCTCGGCTCGCTCGCCGCCGGCAAACCGACCCGCAGCCGCTACGTTTCCGCGCTCAAACAGGAGGCCGCACGGCGCGAGTCATGCCCGTTCTGAAAGACTTCCCCGAAGAAGGCGCGCCGATCCTCAACGTTGCGCGCGCCTTCCGCTTCTCCGACGAACCCGCGCCGGAAGCGCCGCGCCAGATCGCGCCCCCGGCGCAATCCCTCGGCCTCGGCTTCCTGCTGACGACTTCCGGCGGGCTCGCCCCCGAGACCGGCGACGCCACCGGGGCCGCCGAGTTTCTCGGCACCGATGGCGAACTTACCGCCGCCATCGAAGCCGCGAAGGCGTGGCAGATCGACTGCCCGGTTGACGAGCTGGAAGACGTCACCCGCCGACTTCGCGCCCTGCGCCGCCGGCAGGCCGAATTGGCAGCCGAGGCCGACTTTCTCGCCAACGGCACCGTGCGCGAAGGCGAGTTTATCCGCCACAGCCGCAACCGCGCCGGTGAGGTCATGCCAGCCGACAAGTACCGCGAGCTAGCCGACGGCGAGGCGGAGCGCGCTACGCAGACCGTCAACCTCGCGCTCTCGCTCACCTCGGCCGGCGTGGAGGCGTTCGACCGCAAGGGGCCGCGCTGGTCCATCGTCGACCCCGACCCCGAGCACGAGACACGCAAGGACCTCCCCCGCGTCCGCCGGCAAAACGTCTTCCCGACCGTCGCCGCCGGCCGTCGCGCCCCGATGATTAAACACCTGGAGGCGCACGCCACCCGACACCCCGAGCTGGAAATGGTCACCCTGACAAACGGCCCCCGTTTCATCGTCTGGGGACATCGCCCGGGGGCGTTTCGCGATGAAATCGGGGCGTTTCACGGGCGCATTTCCCGCCTGAACGACTCCCGCTTGTTCCGCCTCTGCGGCTACTGCTTCGACTTCCGGGCAACGGAGTTCGGCACGGTCCGCGACCTCGGCGACATTTGCCCGTTTCCCCGCGAGGAAGGCACCGAAAACGGGGTGCCGGCGTTCTCGGTCCATATCCACGCCCACCTGTTGGGGCGTTTCAAACGCCCCGTTTCCCCCCTTCGCCGCCGCCGCTTTATGCGGGTTTTCTGGCGTTACTGGGGGGCGTTTTGGGACATGGGGCACCGTCTCGACAAGATCCGCGAGGCGTGCAAATACCCGACCAAGCCCGGAGACCTCGACGCCCTCCGCCCGGCCCAGCTCGCCCAATACTCCGCCGAGACCAAGGGCATGAAGATCGTGCAGCCGCTCGGCGAACTCGCCGAGGCCCGGCGCGGCCGGCGCGAGTTCGCGCTGACCGGCCGCCGCTGGCGCACGAACGATGGCAAGTTGGAACTCCGTTTTCGCCCGTGCTGGAACGCGAAAGGCCAGCGCGATCTTCGCGCCGCCAGCCGCAAGGCAGTCGAACGCGAGCGCGAGCGCCGCGCCGGCCTCTTCCGCTACCTCGTCGCCGCCGGTTTGGGTAACGCCGCCGCCGAAATCCGTCTTGCCCGCCGCACCGTGGCAAACGCCCGGCGTTTGGGCGTTTCCATCGGGGCGTTTATCGTGGCATGGGCCGTTTTCGGACAAATGGGCCGCGATTGGCTCGCCGAGCCATGCTTGGCGTTTGCCTGCGCCCTCGCCGATGAAACGCACGTTTGCCGCTTGGCCACTGCCGCCGAGGCATGGGGCGTTTTCCCTCAAACACTAGAGGAGGCAGCCGCAAACGCCCTCTCGCGCTTTGAAACGCCCCTTTGCTGGCCTGAAACGCCCGCCGAAAGGATCATGAAGGCCAAGCAGAAGGCTAAGGCCAACCGCGGACCACGGAAGGAACTACGGAACCGCGTCATCGCCCGCCTGCCGGCCGCAACCTACTTCGACCCGATCCACCGCCCTAGCCTGCTCGTCGCCAACTTCGACGGGAATTTCGCCGCGCTGCGCTCGCTGCCCTTCGTGGCGCAGTACCTCGCCGCCGTCGCGCCCCAGATCCGGGCCGCCGAGGGCAAGGTACGGACCGAGGCGGAGACACTCGCCCAGGCCGAAATCACGGACGGCCTCTCTGTTCATAGTTCACACCTCACACACAACTCCGACGGGGTTTTTGCCTCCGAAAGTGAGGCCCGCGCGTGAACACTCCCTTCCGCGCCTTCCGCGTTCACCGGAACGCCTTCGGGTCGGTGCAGATTGACCCCGTTGACGTGTTCGACGTCGAACGACTCACCCAAACCGCGACTGTCGCCCTCGGCGCCGGCTGGCGTCCCCGCGAAATCCCCTTCGCCGAACTCGCGAGCACGCCGGCCAAGGCCTCCGCGCTCGCCCTCGCCCTCCTTCACCCCGCCGCCGCACCGGCTGAAAAATCCGCCCCATCTCTGGCTGGGGCTGGCGCGGCGGCGGCCTGACTCTCCGCACCCTGAACCATGACCGCCACCACCTCACCCATGCCCGACGATCCGACTCCCGCGGCGCAACCCGCCGCCCCGATCCAAACCAACGCCGCCGACCTCGCCCGCGACCTCGCCGCCTCAATGCCGAAGGCCACCGCGCCGCTCCCGGCCGCAGCCCATCACGTCCCGGCCGCCCCCGCCGACGTGCTCCCGCCTGCCGCCGGCCCGGCGGAGGTTGACGCCCTCGGCCGCAAGTTCGACGCCGCGAAGTTCGCCGCCGACGCCGCAGGCCGGCCGCGCAAGGACAAGCTCGGCCGGTTCTTCTCGCGCCTGCTCGGCCGCGGCCGCGGGAAGACCGCGCCGCAGCCCGCCGCGCCGCCGCCGGGCTTGGTTTTCCCCGGAGGTGACGCCGGACAGCCCCCCACCCCGCCAAACGCGGCGGAAGGGGCGGGAACCGGCCACAGCGCCCCCGCCGCCGGCTCGCCCGACAAGTACACGCTACTCGCCGACGTCTATACCCGCGCCGCCATCGCCGCCGCCATGGGCGTCTTTGGCGACGAGTGGGAGCCAGACAATGATGCGGAATTCCGCGGCCTGCGCGACTCACTCGCCGCCTATCTCCGCGTGAAGCAGACTGAAGACCTCTCGCCTGGGTGGGCGCTGGCGCTGGCCGGCATCACCTACGGCGCCCGCCGCATCCCGAGGCCGAAGACACAGGGCCGCATCGCGTTCGTCCGGGAGCGCGTCACCGCATGGTGGCGCGGCCGGGCCGTGTCCCGCGCTGTGGGCTCTCAACCCGCGCCGGGAGGTGCCGCGTGATGTTCATGTATCCCGCGCACGTCGCCCATCATCTGTGGAATCTGGGCCATGCTCCGTCTCGTGTGATTGCGTGGCGCGGGCGCTTCATTGGGCGCCCCGGGGTGGCGTGTCAGTACCTCGGCGGCCGCCAGTGGTCCGCATCCTGACCATGTCGCACGCCACCATTGCCGGCATGACGGAGAGCGGGAAAACCTTCGGCGCGCAGTGCCTGGCGAAGGGCCTGCGCGCCGAGGGCGTCAATACGTTGGTCCTGCACAAGCCGATGGAAATCTGGCCGGCCTCGGCCGCGTCGTGGCAGACCGACGATATTGAGCGGTTCTTGCCGATGTTTGAGTGCAACCGCGGGTGCGCGGTCTTCATGGAGCTGAGCGACGCCGCCGTCTCGAAGTACGATGAACGGGTGCACCGGTGTTTCACCGCCGGCCGGCACCTCGGCCACCGCGTGCACTTCATCACGCAACGACCGGCCACAGTGCACCCGGCCATCCGGGAGAACTGCACGGCGCTATACCTCTTCAACTGCGCCACCAAGGCCGCGCAGATGTGGGCGGAGGAATTCAATGATCCCGCGCTCCTCGCCGCCGACCGACTCCCGCAGTATGTATTCCTCCACAAGCCCAGCCGCTTCGCCCCGGCCGTGCTGCGGAAGTTCACCGCATGAGTACGCCGAACAGCCCAGTTGACCGGCCGCGCCCCGCGCGGTCCGGTCGAACGGAGGGTTCGGCTTGACCTTTCCCCCGCGTGGCTACGCTGTGATGACATGACGACGAAAACCAAGGTTGTGAAGAGTGGCAACTCCCAGGCGGTCCGCATCCCGAAACAGTTCCGTTTCGACTCCAAGGAAGTGGAAATCATCCCCGCTTCCGGCGGGCTATTCATCCGCGACCCGAAGAAGGCCGCGCGGGTGTTGAAGGCGTTGAAGGCTACCAAGGAAAAGGCCGCATGAGTGCGGCGCTCTACTTGCCCGACACGAATCTTCTCTCGGCCTACGCCGCGAACCGGGACAAGGCGCTTGTCGGGCGCGTGGAGTCGCACGCGCCGGGAATGCTGCTCTCGGCCGTTGTGCTCGCGGAAATGGAGTATGGGTGGCGGAAGGCGGGTGCGAACAAGCGCGTGCAGCGCCAGAAGGCGCTGGCCTCGGCGCTCGCGGTGCACGATTTCGACGCCGACGCGGCCCGCGCCTATGGTGTGATTAAAAATGTACTACTCCATGGCGCCGGCAACGCCCACCCCATCGGAGAACGGGATCTGTTGATTGCTGCGCAGGCTCTCGCCATCGGCGCCGTCCTCATCACCCGCAACGTGCGGGAGTTCGGAGCCGTGCCGGGGTTGCATGTGGAGAACTGGGAAAGCAACTGAGTGACCAATTTCCCGCCCCGGGCTCCGCCGCCCGGGGCTTTTTTGCGCCCGGGAGTGTCCTCCCGTGTCCTCCATTGTCCCCTGTTGGGTACTCATGGGCAGTCGTTCGGCGTGCTCTGGCGGTGGCGGCGGTGGATTGTGGCGACGTCACCACCGCAACCGCACCATGAACAAAACCATCATCCTCTGGACCACTGTTGGCGTCCTCGCCGGCTACATGCTGAGCGACCGCCTCGCCAAGCTCCCCGTCGTGTCCTCGCTGCCGAAGCTCTGAGCTTCTTCCCGCCATGCCGCTCCTCAATCGCATCACCGGCCTCGAAGGCGTCGCGCAAGGCGCCTCCCCGCGTGTGAAGATGCAGTGCGACCGCCGTTACCACGGGCTGAAGTTCTTCTTCACCTTGGCCGGCGTCGCCACTGATCCCACCTCGCTGTGCGAGCGCGTGCGCCTCTTCGTGAACGGCAAGACCGTCCGCGACGTGCCCGCGTCGTACCTCATCATGATCGCCAAACTCAACGGCATCACGCCGAAGCCTGGCGAGCTTCCCATCTTCTTCTCGGAGCCGGCTCGCGCCGACAAGATCGACGAAGTTTGGACCGCTTGGCCGATGCAGGACGAAACCTCTTTCGAGGTCGAACTCGTCCTCAAGCAGCTCACCGGCGACGACGCCGCGAAGGCTGTCGGCGTGATCGGCCTCCAATCCTTCGATTACGGCCGCTTGACGGTCGACGGGAAGGAAGTCCGCCGGATCATCACCCAGAAGGTGATTTCGAAGAACGCCGCCGCGGGTCAGAACGATTTCGACAACATCCCGATCAAGAACCCGATCCAGCGCGTGCACCTGATTTCGTCCAAGACCATCAACTCCGTCGAAGTCACGGCGGATTCCACGAAGGTCTATGAGACGACGGCCGCGATCAATGACTCGGTGCTGAACGACTACGGACTGGTTACCCAGGCCGGCGCGTTTCCCGTGCTGTTCGATCATCGCGAGCGGATCGACGACGCCCTTCCGGTCGCTGCCGATCTGAACATCAAGTTCGATCTCGCGGAGGCCGCGACGGTCTTCGCCCTGGTCGAAGCCGGCGCGAGTTCCTTCGGCGCCGTCTGAGTCTCCCGCCAACCCATCCAATGGCCCGCCGTCGCCGCTGAGCGCGGCGGGCCTTTTTCTCATGGCTCAAGTCATCGACTCCAACCCTTCCGCGACCGGGGCCACCGATTGGCTCGGCCGCATCACCGGCACGCTCGTCGACACCGCCGCCACCGTCTACAAGGCGAAAGTCGCCGCGGATACCTCGTCCGACACCATCGAAGCCCAGGCGAAGATTGCGGACCTGAACGCGAAGACGGCCGTCGTCAACGCTGAGCGGGCCGCCGCCGTCGCATCCGCCTCCACGAAACAGTGGATCATCATCGGGGGAATGGCCGTCGCCGCGCTCCTCGCCGGCGTCGTCATCCTCCGTTCCGCCAAATGATCGGCGCGCTCATGTCGGGCGCCGCCGGTGGCGGCATGTCGCAATCCTCCTCCGCCACCTCGAAGGCGGGGGACGCTTACGTCTCCGCCTCGACCGGTGACTTCACGATGGGCAGCGCCACTGGTGCCGCTTCGTCCGTGGCCTCCGGCTCGAGTTCGGCAATCCCCAACTGGGCGCTCGCCGCCGCGCTCGCCCTCGCCGCGTTATGGATCGTTCGCCGGAAGTGATTTCCCGGCTCCTGCTGGAGCTGGCACCGTGGGACGCCGCCGACGAGGCCGACGCCGCCAAGATCCCGTTCGACTCGCCGCATGAGTCGCGCGACCTGCTCACGCGGATGGTCCGCGAAGGCAAGGCCACCGCGCACCGTTTCATGTGGGACGGCCAACGCTGCGGGGTCCTCGTCACCCGCGTCGAAACGGGGAACATGGGCCGCGAACTCGTCTGCATGGCGATGTGGGGACAGACGCCGGACGGCGAACCCATGACGGCCGAAATCGGCCGCGCCTGCGAGGCGCTCGCCCGGGCTGAGGGCTGCGTCTGCCTCCGCTTTCACACCTGCCGCCCTGCCATGGCCCGATACGCCTGCGAACAGGCAGGGTATCGGATTTCTGAAATAATCTGCCGAAAGGCTCTCCCGTGAGTGCATCCGCTTCCAAGTCTGTCACCAACACCCCCACCACCACCACCGACAACCGAGTCGGGGCGGACAACGGCGCCATCGTCCTCGGGGCCGGTGCTCAGCTCGTCAATGAGACCTTGGCCGACGACGTCGCCGAGACTGCGCTCGACACCGCCGGCGAAGTCGCAAAAGCCGGGCTCCAAACCTCCGCCGACATGGCCGAGACAGCCGCTCGCGCCGCGCTGACGATCAACGCCGATAGCCTGGACTTCGCCGGCAACGTCGTGGACGGCGCCGCCGCCATCATGGGCAAGCAAGTCGCCGCGTCGACTGCTGCCGTCGACTCAAACAGCGCGCTTGCCGCGCGTGTCTCCGAGTTGGCGATTGAGAACATGGAGGCGAACAAGAACGACGCCACGGCGCAGACTGTGCAGGAAGTCGCCAAGTACGCCGCCACCGCCGCCGCCGCCGCCGCCGGCATCTACTTTCTCAGCAAAACCTTCAAGAAATGAGCACGGAAAACGCCATCGAGCGGGGCAAGTCCTCGCAGGTCATCCCGATTACGATCCCGGCCGGCGGCGTAGCCAACCGGCCCGCCACCGGCTCCTTCCTCTACCTCGTCGAAGCTCCGGCTCGCGTGAAAGTGCGGATCGAGACAGAGGCCGCCGTCGACATGACCGCCGGCTGTGGCATCCGCGCCACCGGAGGCGCGTCCTTCAACTTCTTCGAAATCGAGAACCCCCAGGCGTTCGCCGTCACGGTGAAGGTCTTTGTCGGGTTCTCTGAATACATCGACCAGCGCGCCGAGGTGATGGACCCGCCGACGGCGACGACGGGCTCGGGTGTCGTAACTCTCGCCGCGGGCGGAAGCATCATCCTCGACGGCAACCCGCCGGCCGGATGTATCCGCCGGAAATCGCTCCTCGTCACGAATTTCGACCTCGCGAACGCGATCATGATTGAGACGCCCGCTGGGGTGGCGATCGGCGCTTGTCTGCCGCGCACCGCGTGGCGCGAGAACATTTCCGGCGCCGTCAAGCTCTCCAACCCGTCCGGCGGGGGGATCTCCTGCATCGTCGGGGAGGTCTGGAATGCCACGCGCTGACATGCAGACCCAAGGCCACCCGACGCCGACGGTTTACGAGAAACCGCTCTCTGGGCAGACGTTGAACTTCGTCCGCGCCGGCTTCTCGTTCCCGGGCTTCGTCGCCGCCGATCTCCACAACGTCGTTGCCGACTTGCCAGCCTCGCGGCCGGCCGCCGGCATGAGCTTCCCCGGCTTCACCTCGGCGACGCTACAAACGCCCGTTGTGATGCTCACCGCCCCGGCCGCGTCCGCTGGCTTCGCGTTCCCCGGCTTCACCAGCGCCACGCTGCGCAACGTCATTGTCGGGCTCACTATCCCGGCGCCGTCCGCCGGCTTCGCGTTCCCCGGCTTCGTCAGCGCCACGCTGCGGACCGTCGTCAAAGATTCATACAACGGCGGCGACACCGCCGCCCACTCGTTCGCCTTCACGTCCGCCACTCTCTCCCCATGATCCCGACCGCCCAAATCCACCAGGCCTCCGCGCTGCGCTACCGCCTCGAAACTCTCCGCAACGGCGAAGTCGTCTCAGCCCTTCCGTGGGTCGATCATATGATTACCGACGCGGGCCTCGAAGCTCTCGCCGCGAATTTTGGGCCGAACATGATCGTTGCGCCGATCCTTGGCGACGCAGCCTCGCCGACGCCTGTCCGCCGGGATGGCGGCTCGATACTATTCTCTCAGAATTCGGATGTCGTCTCGACCGATGGCGCCGTTGCGTTCTTCGTCGCGGCCGACGTGGGCCGCCTGCTCAAGTTCGGCGCCGGAACCGATGGCGCCGAGTGCTACGTTGCCGAATTCATCTCCGCTTCGTCGGTCCGCGTCGACCGGTCCGCGACGGTGACCTCGCAGCCGGCCGTTGTTTGGTACGTCAACACCGCCGCGATTCTCTCGCCGATTGCCGGTCTTACTTGGTCGGTCGTATCCGGCAGCGCGTACAACTACACACAGGGTACCGTTTCCGGTGACGTGGTGACCATCACTCATCAGACGACGCGCCTTTCTAGCGCCTTCGCGGCGGCGAAGACCATCACCGAAATTGCGTTCACCGCCAACGGCGCGAACACGAACGTATTTGATCGCGACACCATCCAGCCCGGGGCCGGAGTACTCATCGGTGACCAGGCGCGCGTTACCGTGCAGCTCATCTATACGGTGTCCGGCGTGACGCCTGTTTCCGTCCCGGACTTCGGGACCGGCGCCAACACCGCGGGCCAGTCCGCGCTTGTAAGCGTTGGGCTGGATACGTGGTTTGGCGGATTCGCCGGATTCATGGCAGACGGCTCCGTCAACAACTCAATGGCCTCGCTCGATCCGGTGAACGCGGCTCAGGCCAAAATCATACTTTTGACGGCCGATTTTGTGATGCCCGGGTTCTCGATGACGTCGACGATAAATCTCGCCGGCGTCGATAAGGTCGCCGTCGCTTCCGGTTATGTCAGCGGCTCACGGGTCCGGGACTATGTGGCAAACTTTGCGACTTCCGAGGGGAACGGGACCATCTACGGTTTTTCCTTCGGAATTCGTGATGGTGATTACTTCATCCACAAACTGACTACACCGTTCACGAAGACAAATTCGCAGACTCTGTCGGTAACCTTCCGCAAGTCCTTCCGCCGCCTGCTCAACAACTGACGCCATGACCGCGCAAGAACTCTCCCGCATCGTCGGGAACGAAATGGGTCTCGGCTCGTGGCTCTCGCCGTGGGGCGGGACGCCGGCCGAGTATTCCGCCCTCGACGCCGCGACGCAGATCGAACTCACGAACCGAATGCGCGCCTATATCCGCGAGCATCCGGCCGACTTCGCGCCGGCCGTCGTCGCCGTGGCTTCCTCCGGCGCCGGCTACACCGAGGCGCCCGACGCCAACGGCCTCGGCTCCGACCTCGCGACGTTCTTCGGCGAGGTGGGCGCCCAGGCGGCGGACCTCAACCAGACGCTCAACCCGTTTTCGGAGCGCAACCGCGGATACGTGCTCGCCGCCGTCGCCGTGGGGCTCGTCCTCTACTTCGCCGGCCCGCAGATCGTGGCCGCCATCCGCAAGGGCGCCCGGGCCGCCAAATGACCGCCCGCCATGCCCGACGAACTCGAAGAACTCGCCATGGATGAAGACGCCTTCGCCGACGCGCTGACACCGCGCGCCACTCTCCCCGCCGATGCCGCCCGCGCCGCCGGCTGGGGCGTGCTCGCCCTCTTCGCCGTGCTCGGCGTCATCGTCTGGCGCAAGACCCGCCGATGAACCGTCCCGCCGTCGCGAAGTTCGCCGCCTGCGCCCGCGAAGATTTCCGCCGGCTCCGGTTCCACCTCGCCGGCATCCTCCGCTCGATCTTCCAACCGTGAACCGCGCCCAACTCATCATCGCAAACGCCGGAGGGGCCGCCGGCCTCGCCGCCTCCTTCACTTGGACGGGTGCAGCCCAGTTCTTCGCCGCCGTCGCCACGGGAGCTTGGATGGTGGCGCAAACCGTCGTGCTCCTCCGCCGCCAGCGGTGCAACGTGCGCGACTGCCCGCACCGCCAAGGTTGATCCCATGAAGACCCGCGCCGCCTTCTGGGCTCTCTACTTCGCGATTCTCTTCGTCGCCGTGTTCTCTTCGGGCTGCCCACGCGGCCGCGCCCGGGTGGCGATCCGCCAAGGTGGCGGACTCTCCGCCATCGCCCCGCCGAATCCCGAGACGCCCGCCACCGTCGCCGAGTCGTCGTTACCGATCCCGGCCGGCTCGCCCGTGGAAATCCGCCGGGAGGTCCCCTCGCCTCTCCCCGAGGGTGCGCCACCCGGTGGCACTCCACCCCCGCCCATCGTGGAGACGGTCCGCGTGACGCCCTCCGCTGCAACCGTGCTCACCCTCACGCGCGCCGAGAGCGGCACGCAACGCCCGCCCGACAAGCGCGCCGAACTCCGCGCCGCCGACAACGCCGCGCGGGCTCCCATTCTCTACGTCTCGATTGCGTGCGCCCTCGGGGCTGTCGCCTTCGGGTTCCTCCGCTACCCCACAGCCACGATTGCCGCCGGCATCGCCTCCGCCCTCTTCTTCTTCGCGTGGCAGAGCGCGGGGCTTCCCGCTTGGTTGATCGTGCTCGCGTGGGTCTTGGTCGGTGGCGCCGTCGCCCTCTACGCTGGCCACGAACTCGGCGAGAGGCGGAAGCGGCTTGCCGCCGCCGCCTCGGTCAACCAGCCACAACCCGCCGCGCCTGTCGCGTGACGGGGTCCACAACGTGGAGAGTCTCGCCCTTCGCCAGTTTGGCGCGGGCTTCCTCGCGTTCCGCGGGGCTCAAGGGCAGTTCATCCAGGCGGATCGGCGGATGCGTTTCAAACGGGCGTTTGGGCGTTTCGGGCGTTGGCATTGCTAAATTGGGACACCGTCGGGGAAACGGAGAACTGGTGCGCGGGCTCCGGTTGAGCGATTAAATGAGGGCTCTAGGCGGAGCGTTTGTTTGCGCCCTTTCCCGGTAGGGTCTTTTCCAGTTCCCGGAGGTGTTGCATAGCGCGATCCGCTTCAGTCACCGGAGGGCAACCGGCCTCAACCCATTTCTCGACGATAGCGGCGAGAAACGCCGCCTGACTCATGCGCAGAGGCGCGGCGCGGTCGGCGATTATCGACCCCCATTCTTTGGGTACAGTGGTACTAAGTAAGGCCTTCCCCTTGCCCGGTGTTGCCATGCCTCCATATGACGCCGTCCCGAGGCGAGCGGCACAAAAAGCTTGCATAGTCACATGGCTCATGTGAGGCATGTGACGCAGCCCCGCCGGAGTCTCTGAGTGTTAGATGAAGAAACCCGGCGGTGGCTGTTTCTTCACCTCAACACCATGAAAGCTAAAAACGCTCCCGAATCCGCGGGCCGCTCGTCGCGTACCCGCTCGCCCCGAATCCCCAAGCCGCGCACCGTTGCCTTCACCGTCCGCGTCTCGCCATCCACCGCCCGTTGGCTCCGCGCCCTCGTTCGCGCGGGCAAGCCGAGGTGGGAAAAGGGCCGCAAGCCCGATCCCTGCACGCCCGAAGAATTGCTCGAACAGGCCGCCTTCTGCATGGCCGATTGCGCCGGCCGCCGAACCGGCTCGTGGGAGGCCGATGTTGCCCGAACGCTCCTCTTCTCCTCCGGATTCAACACACAGGCGAGCACGGCGGACCAGTTCCGACTCCTCTGCGCCGAAGACCGCGCGAACGAGAAGTGGCGCGCCGCTCGCGTCAAACTCGTCGACATGGCCATTGAAGGGGGGGCGTCGTGAAGTTCATCGCTGAATCTCGCCGCCCCGAGTCGCGCAAGGTGGCCGTCGCCGCGGGCCGGCAACTCGAGTACGATGCCATCACCGACCGGCTCGGCTACACCGTGCAAGTCGGCGTTGCCCTCTGGTTCTGGTCCGTCGGCATCAAAAGCGATTGGAGGGCCGCGCAATGACCGCCGCCGCGATATATCCGGCGTTCGAGTTGCGCGAACCCGTAACGCTCGTCCTCACCTCCGGCCGCGAGGTGTTCCAGGCGTCGAACCGCCTCATGCACGCCCTCGACCATTGCGACGGCAAGAGCCGCCGCGTGTTGGGTATCCGGGAGGGCGAGCGCGAGGCCACGGCCCGCACCGTCGCCGGGCTCAACACCTACCTCGCCGCCTTCGGCCTGCATCTCATCAAAAAGCAGGAAGGCCCCGGCAAGTGGCCCTCCCGCTATGGCTGGTCGGCGTTGAAGGCCGTCGTTGGGCTGGAGTTTGAGGGGGCAAACGTCGTCGTGGCCCGGCTACCCGCCGGCCCGTACTTCGGCGCGCCGGCGCATCCCGCCCTACTCGTCGCGTGCTGGGATGGCGGATTCGACAACCTCGTCCCCCTCGCCCGATGAAGAATCCCCAGCTCCATATCACCCTCACGGCCGCCAAGCTCGCGCAGATCGAGGAGCAAGCCGAGTTGCTCGGCGTGAGTCCGGCGACGGTCGGAACCGTCGTCATGTCGGCCTTTGCCGAGGTGCATCCGGTGAAGCTCTTCCCCGCCCTCGGGAGCATCCCCGAGAGCTACCGCCGCCCGAAATCACGGGCCGGCAAAACGTCCTAAGTTATTCATCTTCAACGACACAATGCCTATTGTGCACCATGATGCCTTGCCCTGAGATGGTCCAAGCCGAGACCTCCGTTGGGCGCGGTCTACGTTCCCATGGCCGCTTCGGACGGTTCCGGCCCTAGCTGCGCCAGCCACTGGCGCAGTTATCGCGCCGGACCCCAGCGACGGGTGAACGGATAGTAGATGAACAGCGGCCGTCCGATCGCGTCCTTGGCGGGCACGAAACCCCAGACGCGGCCGTCGGCGCTGTTGTACGAGTTGTCGCCGAGCGCGAAGTACTGGCCGTCGGGGATCGTCACTTTCTGGCCCGCTGCAAGCAGGCCGCCGGCTTGGTAGCCGTGATAAAGTCCGGTGCGGTTGGCATTGAGATCGAACGCCTCGGCCCCGGTGATCGGCGCACCGTTGCGCAGCAGCACCGGTTCCTTGACCTCCAAGGTGTCGCCCGGCGTGCCGACGAGCCGTTTGATGTAGTACTGATCCTGGCCGATGCCGGCGATGTTGCCGGTGCGGAAAACGAAGCCCTGCCCCACTTCGGGCCGGAAGAAATTGTAGCTGAACCGGTCGACGAAGAGCTGGTCGCCGGTGAGCACATCGAAACTCAGGGCGATCTGCGATCGCCGAACCCGCCGGCCGGTGCCGAGCATCAGCGTGCGCATGCTCTTGCGCTGGCCGCGGTCATTGAGGGCGATGACGGTCTCCTCGAGCCGTCCGGCCTTGCGCAGCGCATCGAGGGTCTCGCGGCCGTGGTACTGGCCATCGAGATAGGTGTCCATCACGAGCGTATCGAAATCGAAATCGCCCGGGACGCGCACCTGCACGGGCGCCTCGCCGACGAAGAGCGTGTACTCGCGCAGCGTGGTCGGCACGACGAGCCACTTGCGCCCGGACACCAGCGAGTACGGCACGACGAGCCGGCTCTCGCTGGGAACAAACGGGATCCGCAGTTCGCCATCGACCGGCGCCACGACCTCGCGACGGGTGGCGCCGAAGGCGGCCAATCGCAGGACCCGGGCGACCGGACCGGGCGCAGCCTGCGGGTCCACGAAGACCTCGTGCTTCATCCCGAAATAGGTCGGCCACATCGAGTTGGTCGGGATCTTGAACGGCTGCACGAAGAACGCGCGGATGCCGAGGATCACGATCGCGGCGGCGAGGAAGAACTCGACGTTGTCGGCGAGCGTACCTTTCGGATACACCCGGCCGCCGGTGCGGTGGAGCGTCTGTTCCAGCGCCTCGACGGCGAGCTTGAGCTGGGCGGCGTCGGCCCTGGCCTTGATCCTGGCCTTCAGTTCGGCGCGGCGCTGGTTGAGCTCGGCCAGTTCGGCCTCGGAGAGCAGGTCGCGGCGGTAATGGTAGACCTTGTCGGCCACCTCGAGCCAGTTGGTCGCGTCGCGCCGCGCGCGCGCGGCCTGGGTCAGGAGGAAGCTGAACATAGCGGGTGGGCGGGGCGTTCCGGGCTCAGGTGGTCTTGAGCACCTGGATGAAGGCTTCGGGCGGGATCGAGACGGAGCCGATCTGCTTCATCTTCTTCTTTCCCTCCTTCTGCTTGTCGAGGAGCTTGCGCTTGCGGGAGATGTCGCCGCCGTAGCACTTCGCCGTGACGTCCTTGCGCATGGCGCGCACGGACTCGCGGGCGATGATCTTGCCGCCGATGGCGGCCTGGACGGCGATCTGGAACATCTGCGGCGGGATGATCTCCTTGAGCTTCTCGCACAGCGCCCTGCCCTTGCCCTCGGCCTTCGAGCGGTGGCAGATCGAGGAGAACGCGTCGACCGGCTCGGCGTTGACGAGGATGTCGAGCTTGACGAGGTCGGAGGCGACGTAGCCGCTGAGCTCGTAGTCCATGGAGCCGTAGCCGCGGGTGACGCTCTTCAACCGGTCGTGGAAATCGACGAGGATCTCGTTGAGCGGCAGCGTGCAGGTGAGCATCACGCGGGTGTCGTCGAGCGTGTCGGTGTGGTCGCAGGTGCCTCGTTTGTCCTGCACGATGCCGAGCACGTCGCCCAGCGCCCAGTTCGGGATATGGATGGTGGCCTTGATCGTGGGCTCGAGGATCTCGGCGATGCTGGAGACGTCGGGCAACTGCACCGGGTTGTCGACCTCGATGGGCTTGTCGGCGCCTTCGAGGCGGACCTGGTAGATGACGCTCGGGTACGTGGAGATGATGTCGACGTCGTATTCGCGGCGGATGCGCTCGATGACGATCTCCATGTGGAGCAACCCGAGGAAGCCGCAGCGGAAGCCGAAACCGAGGGCGACGGAGCTCTCGGCCTGGTACTGGAAGGCGGAGTCGTTGAGCTGGAGCTTGCCGAGCGCGGTGCGCAGCTTCTCGAAGTCCGAGGTGTCGATCGGATAGATGCCGCTGAACACCATCGGCCGGACCTCCTTGTAGCCCGGGAGCATCTCGGAGGCGGGCTTGCTGGCCAAGGTGATGGTGTCGCCGGTGCGGATCTCGGAAACGGTCTTGATGTTGCAGACCACGTAACCGACATCGCCCGCCTCGAGGATGTCGGTGACTTCCATCTTCGGGTTGAACGTGCCGACTTCCTTCACCTCGAACTTGACGTTGTTCGACATGAGCAAGGCGAAGTCGCCTGCCTTGATCGAACCGGAGAACACGCGGACGTAGGCGATGACACCGCGGTAGGTGTCGTACATCGAATCGAACACCAGGATGCGCGCGGCCGGGTAATCGGTCCAACGCGGTGGCGGCACCCGGGCGACGACGGCCTCGAGGATGTCCTCGATGCCGATGCCGGACTTGCCGCTGGCGAGGATGGCCTCGTCGTGCGAGATGGTGAGGATGTCCTCCATCTGGCGCAGGCAGAGCTCGAGGTTGGCGCTGGGCAGGTCGATCTTGTTGATGACCGGCACGACCTTGAGGTTCTGGCTGAACGCCAGATGGGCGTTGGCCACCGTCTGCGCCTCGACGCCCTGGGAGGCGTCGATGAGTAGCGCCGCTCCCTCGCAGGCCGCCAGACTGCGCGAGACCTCGTAGTTGAAGTCCACGTGGCCGGGGGTGTCCATCAGGCCGAGCTGGTAGGTCTTACCATCCTTGGCCGTGTACTGCATCGTGACCGGGTGCGACTTGATGGTGATGCCCCGTTCGCGTTCGAGGTCCATCGAGTCGAGATGTTGCGCCTGCAGCACCCGTTTGGAGACGGTGCTGGTGTACTCGAGCAACCGATCGGAAAGAGTCGTCTTTCCGTGGTCGACGTGGGCGATGATGCAGAAGTTGCGCTTGAGGGAGACGTCCATGCTGGGGGCGGGAGCGGTCGGGCGTCAGACCGCGGCGAGGTCGGCGTACTCGTTGAAGGTCCGGGTGGGCCAGTCCTTGTTGATGCGGCGGGCCAAGCCGGCGAGCACGGCGCCCGGGCCGCACTCCCAGAACTCGGTGACGCCGAGCACGGCGGCCTCGCGCATGCAATCCTCCCAGCGCACGGACGAGACGACCTGCTTGACGAGCATCTCGCGGATGACGGCGGGCTCGGTGACCTGCTTGCCGGTGACGTTGGTGAGCACCTGCAGCTTCGGGGCGTTGAACGGGACGGTTTGGAGGAACTGGGCGAACTCGGCGCGGGCCGGCTCCATGAGGCGGCTGTGGTAGGCGCCGGCGACGTTGAGGGGGATGACCTTCTTCATCCCGCGCTCCTTGGCGGCGGTCACGCAGGCGTCGACCTTGGTCCTCTCGCCGGAGACAACCACTTGGCCGGGGCAGTTGAGGTTGGCGACCTCGATGTCGAACTCCTGGCAGAGGTCGCTGATCTTGGCGAGGTCCTCGCCGATGATGCTGGCCATGCCGCCGCGGGTGGCCTCGCAGGCGACCTGCATGAGGCGGCCGCGCTCGGCGACGACACGCAGACCGGTGTCGAAATCGAACACGCCGGCGACGGTCAGGGCGGTGACCTCACCGAGGCTCAGGCCGGCCACCGTGGTCAGGTTGGCGAGGCGTCCCTGTTCCTGGAGCAGCGAGTAGAGGGTGTAGCCGTGCACGAAGAGCGCCGGCTGGCACACGCGGGTCGGGACCAGAAGCTCGTCGGGACCTTCGAAACACATCTTGGCCAGGTCCCAACCCAGCACCTCGTTGGCGCGGGCATAGATCCGCGCGGCAGTCGCGGCGTTGTCGGCGAGGCTTTTGCCCATGCCGACCTTTTGGGCTCCTTGACCGGAGAAAATGAGGGCGAGTGACATGAGAGAGGGGGAGGAAATGGGCCGGCTTCCCAAAAACCAAGTCCGAAGTTCGGGCCGCGATTCCGCCGGCCGAAGCCGTGGGACGCGGGTTGATGTCCCGACTCCCCCACCCTGCGCCCGGCTGGCGAGCGGGGGAGTTGCCCCGGCGGCCCATAAGGGGCAACCGAAACAGCTGGCGCGAAGACCGCACGCGGCGGATCTCGCCAAACGGTACTCTGCGGCCGGCGGGCGCTGCGCCGTGCGAACAGCGCCCGCACGGTCCGTCGCGGCGGACCGGACCGTTTACGTCCGGATGAAGATGCCCTTGAGGTTCATCTCCAGCGACTGCGGGTTCGGCGAGACGCGCAACCCGTCGCTCTTGGCGATCTTGCCCTCTTTGATGAGGCGGTAGAGGTCCTTGTTGAAGGAGATGGAGTTCGTTTCGGTGGTCGCCTCCAGCAGGGCCTGCACCTTGTCGAAATGGCCCTCGAGGATGAGGTTGCGGGCGGTCGAGTCCACCATGAGCACCTCCTGCGCGGCGTAACGACCGCCTCCCTCCAACGCGGGGACGAGCTTCTGGCAGACGATGCCTTTGATCACCGCCGAGATCTGCCGGCGGATCTGCTCGTGTTGCTCGTGCGGGAAGAACTCGAAGATACGGTTGATCGACTGCTGGACGTTGGCCGAGTGGAGGGTCGTGATGACCAAGTGGCCGGTCTCGGCAGCGGAGAGCGCGGTCTCGAGCGAAACGGCGTCGCGCATCTCACCGATGAGGATGATGTCGGGGTTCTGGCGCAGCACCGAGCGCACGGCCAGCGAGAAGCTCGGGGTGTCGATGCCGATCTCGCGCTGGTTGAAGATCGACTTGCCGTCCTGGAAGGTGAACTCGATCGGATCCTCCATCGTCACGATGTGGCGCTCCAGATTCTGGTTAATCCAGTTGAGCATCGAGGCCATCGTCGAGCTCTTGCCCGAGCCGGTCGGGCCGCAGACCAGGACGAGTCCGTCCTTGACCTGGGCGAGCTTGATCAGGCGATCCGGCTGGAGGTTGAGGTCGGCGAAGGTCGGGATGTGGCTCTTGATGTGGCGGAAAACCACCGAGATCGAGCCGCGCTGCTGGAAGGCGTTGACGCGGAACCGCCCGATGTTCTCGGCGGTGTAGGCGAAGTCGATCTGCCCGTCGGTGTCCCACTGCGGTTTGAAGACGAACGGCACATACTCGTCGACGAACGCCTGGATGATGTGCCGCGGGATCGGCTCCATATCCACCGGCTTGAGCCGGCCGCTGATGCGGAGGTAGCCGACCTTGTTGGTTTTGATGATGCAATCGCTTGCTCCGGTCTCGACGCCGAGCTTGAGCAACTCGTTGAAAATCTGGGTGTGCATTTAGGCTGGGGCTTGTTTCCGCATGGACACGTTCCGTTGGGCAAAATGGGATGGATTTTAGCTACCGTCCGCTGCAATCCTCCTCAAGGTATCGTTTCGTAAACCGGCAATCAAAAATCCCTTAGCAATGAGCAATCCGCGCGAGTTCTCCGGCGCCATCACCGCACTTGTGACGCCCTTCCGCAACGGCCAAATCGCCCACGACGACCTCGAGCGTCTGGTGGACGCCCAGATCGCCGGCGGCATCAAAGGACTCGTGCCCGTCGGGACCACCGGAGAGTCGCCAACGCTCGATTACGACGAACACATCGAGGTGATCCGCCGTGTCGTTGCCCGTACGGCCGGCCGCGTGCCCGTGATCGCCGGCACCGGCTCCAATTGCACCCGCGAAGCCGTCGAGCTCACCAGGAAGGCCGACGCCGCCGGCGCCGACGCCGTGCTCGTCGTCGCCCCCTACTACAACAAGCCCAGCCAGGAGGGGCTTTACCGGCATTTCAGCGCCATCGCCGAGGCCACCGCCAAGCCGATCGTGCTCTACTCGATCCCCGGCCGCTGCGGCATCGAGATCGGCGTCCAGACCATCGCCCGCCTGCGCGCCGCGTTTCCGCACGTCAATCACATCAAGGAGGCCGGCGGCTCCTGCGACCGCGTCGACCAGCTCCGCCAGGCCTGCGGCGACTCCGTCACCATTCTTTGCGGCGACGACGGTCTCACCCTGCCCTTCATCGCCCTCGGCGCCAAGGGCGTGATCTCCGTCGCCTCCAATCTCTTCCCCGCCGAGGTCGCGCAACTGTGCGATCTCGCCCTCGCCGGCAAGCGCGCGGAGGCCGTCGCCCTCCACCACCGCTTCCAGCCGCTCTTCAAGAACCTCTTCGTCGAGCCCAACCCTGTGCCGGCCAAATACGCTATGGCCAAGCTCGGCCTCATCGCCTCGCCGGAGGTCCGCCTCCCGCTCTGCGAGCTGACCGAGCCCAACCGCGCCCTGCTCGACAAGACCCTCGCCGCCCTCGCCCGCTGATCCCCATGACCCAACCACGCATTCTCATCAACGGTTCGAAGGGCCGCATGGGGCAGGCGCTCCTCGCCTCCGCCAAGGACGCCGGCCTCGCCGTCGCCGCCACCATCGACATCGGCGACGACTTCGCCGCCGCGATTCCCGCCTGCGACATCGTCGTGGACTTCAGCCACCACTCGATCACCCCGGGGGTCATCGATCTGGCGATCCGCCACGGCAAGGCCCTGGTCGTCGGCACCACCGGCCACTCCAGCGAGGAACGCGCGAAGCTCTCCGCCCGCGCCTCCGCCGCGATCCCGACTGTCTGGGCCAGCAACTACTCGGTCGGCGTCAACGTCCTCTTCCACCTCGTCGCCGAGGCCGCCCGCGTGCTCGACGACAGCTTCGACGTCGAGGTCGTCGAGATGCACCACCGCTTCAAGAAGGATGCGCCCAGCGGCACCGCCGCCAGTCTCCTCGAGATCCTCCTGCGCGCCCGCGACCTCCGCGAAGCCGATCTGCGCCACGGCCGCCACGGCATCGTCGGCGAGCGCACCAAGCGCGAGATCGGCGTCCACGCCCTGCGCGGCGGCGATGTCATCGGCGACCATACGGTCCTGTTCGCCGCCCTCGGCGAGCGCGTGGAGCTCACCCACAAGGCCGGCGACCGTGCGATCCTCGCGCGCGGCGCCCTGCACGCGGCCCGCTGGGTGTTCGGCAAGCCGGCCGGACTCTACGACATGCAGGACGTGCTCGGCCTACCCAAGTCCGCCCAATGATCGCCAGCCTGCGCGGTACCCTGCTTTCGGCCACACCGCTGCATGCCGTGGTCGAGGTCGCTGGAGTCGGTTACGAGGTGAACGTCCCGATCACCACCGCCGAGAAACTCCCGGCCGTCGGCCAACCGGCGTTCCTGAATACGCACGTGGTGTACCGCGAGGACTCGCAGGCCATCTACGGCTTCGCCACCGCCGGCGAGCGCGATTTCTTCCGCCTGCTCATCGAAAAAGTGAGCGGTGTCGGCCCGAAGGTCGCGATGGCGCTGATGAGCCATCTCTCGCTCCCGTCGCTCCAGGGCGCCATCGCCGGCAGCGACGCCGAACTGCTTTCGAAGTGCCCGGGCGTCGGCCGCAAGACTGCCGAGCGGATCATCCTCGATCTGAAGGACAAGATGGGCGCCGTCTCGGCGATCGTGCCCGCCGGCAGCGTTGCTGCGGGCGCGGCGGCTGGCGCCGGGTCCTCCACCCTTGCGGACGCCGTGGCGGCACTGGTGGCGCTCGGCTATCGCCCGCCGGACGCCGACAAGGCCATCCGCAAGGCCCAGGCGGCGCTCGGGGCCAACGCAACCACCGAGGCGCTCATCAAAAAAGCGCTCACCTGACGGTGGGCGCTTCGGAGAAAACACCGTCGGGGCGCGACGGTTATTGCCGCTGAAACTGGAAGGCGGCGGCCTCGATCTGCTCCATCTGCAACGCCGCGCCCGGCGCTTGGCCGTAGGGTTGCAGCTCGACCTTGAGGCCCTCCCCGGCTGGGGCCGCGGCCAGGGTCGTCGGCAGCAGCGGCGTGGTGGTGGCCGGAAGACGGCTGAAGTCGACCACGGTGCGATCCGCCGCCGCCCACGGGTTGCGGAACCCGGCGGGATTGGCGCCGGTCGCCACGGTCATCGTGTACGGTACCGGCTGCGACGCGATGGGCGCCGGGGTGGCGGTGGGCGCCGGTTGGTTCTGGGCGATTCCGGGGGTGGCGGCGTCCGGCGCGATCTGCTGCACGGCGACGAACACCACGCAGGCCGCCAGCGCACCGCTGGCCATGAGCGCGACGGAGCGGAACCAACCGCCCTGCGCCCGCGCCGGAAGTTCGACCACTGCGCCCTTGCGGAAGTACGGCGCCGGCGAGGCCTCCTCGCGGAACCGCTCGGCGAGTTCGCCGCAGGCGTTCTGGATCTGGCAATACTGCCGGTAGATCCGGCGATGCTCGAGGTTGCCGGCGATGTCGCGCTCGAGGGCGGCGGCCTCCGCAGGTGGAAGCGCCCCGTCGAGGTAGAGGTTCAGCAGTTCGATGAATTTTTCGTGTGTCATTTGAAGTCCTCCCCGAGCAGTTCGCGCAGGGCCTCGCGGGCCCGGGCGATCCGGCTCTTCACGGTGCCCACGCTGATGCCGAGAATCTCGGCGATCTCCTCGTAGGAATGGTTCTGTACGTTGCGCAGCACGAGAATCTCCCGGTGTTTCTTGCCGAGCTTCTCCATGCAGATGGCCACGCGTTCGGTGAACTCGCTGGTGACCGAGATGTCGTCGGGCGATTCGACGTCGGCCGGGATGATCTCGGCGAGCGTGGCGCTGTCGCTGTCGTCGCCCAGCGGCTGGTCGAACGAGACGGTCTTGTCGCGCTTGCGGCGCCACCAGTACCAGTAGCGGTTGCGCGCGAGATTGGTCGCGATCTGGTAGAGCCAGGTCGAGAAGGCGGCGTCGCCGCGGAAATTGCCGAGCCCGCGGTGGGCGCGGATGAACGCGTCCTGGGTGACCTCCTCGGCGTCCTGCTGGTTGCGCAGGAGTTGGTGCACCATCGAGTAGATGCGGTCCCAGTACTTGCCGACCATCTCGTTGAACGCGCCTTCGTCGCCGGCCTTGATCCGGTCGACGAGCAGGCGGTCGAGTGCAACTTCCTGTGCTTTGGCTGACATGCGTTCAACCTCGTTGCGACTCACGTACTCTTTGAATGTTCCCACGGTGTTGGCCTCGGCGGAGCTTTAGTGGCCGGCACATTCGGGCCGCGGCCCGGCGTGGTCAAGCGGGGGCGTTGCGCCCCGCGGCGGCGGCGCGTAACGCCCCGCCCCAATGCCGACGGCGGCGCCACGCCAACGCGTTGCGCCAAAGCTGACCGGGGAGTCCGCGATCATCGGCATGGCTCCATAGAACACCATCGCGGCCGAAGGTTCCGTGGATCGCGTGGCGACAGCGCAAGCGCCCCAACTCCGCCGTCACGGCAAGCGCTGCAGCCCCTCGGCGCGGATCGTCCACGTGCCGTCGCGCGGGAACCCGGGGTGCTCGACGGCGCAGCCATCCCAGCCGGCGATCATGAGCGCGACGGCGGAAAGGAACGCGCCGTTGGCCGGCAGGTACACGGCGATCTCGCGTCGCCCCTCGCGCTGGCTGCCCTGCGCACGGTCGCTTCCCTGCGGGCAGTGGCCGTTGGGCAGGTAACGGTTGTTCGGTCCGGCGCGCATGAGCACCTCGACGGCGACTTCCGGCCGCCCCAGCCGTGCGGCGGTCATCGCGATCATCGGATAATCCCAGCCCCAGATCTTCGTCTCCCAATCCCACTGGGTGAGCACGGCGTCGAGCGTGCGCTCCATCGTCGCGCGATCGACCGCGGTCGTCGGCGGGAGGAATCCGAGCGCCATGAGCATCTCGGGATGGTCGTGCCGGCTGGCGCGGTTGTCCCACGTGTCGGGATGGGACTCGAGGGCGACGTACTTGCCTCCCTTCTGTGGGAGCGGCGACAGGTGCGCGAGGATGTCGTCCCAATCGGCGTTGCGCCCCCGCCCGGCACGCACGCGCCAGCGTTGCGCCGTCTCCAGCGCCCAATGCCAGTAGGCCAGCTCGAAGGCGGGATTCCGACTTGTCGCCGGATCATGGATCTCCTGCGCGATCCACAGCGGCGGCCCGAGCACGTAGCGGCCGGTCGTCTTGTCACGGGCGAGCATCGAGGCGAGACACTCGGCAGACTCGAGGACGAGCTCGCGGTACTTCGCGAAATCCGCCTCCGGCGCCGCCGATCCGCGCAGGAGCAACTCGGCGAGGTAGATCGGATGCGGCTGGTTCCAGACGATGAGCGGGTTGCCGCCCGGGCTCTCGCGCATCTCCGGGCCGGTCATCTTCGCCCAGCGCGCGCCGCGCAACCCGCGGCTCGCCGCCAACGCCCGCGCCGCGGGCAACTGCGCGGGAAACCAGTCGAGGTTGCGCTGCGCCAACTCGGGTTGCCCCCAGAGCGCGAAGTGCGCCGCGTGCCACCAGATCATCTCGGTGTGGTGCTTGCCGTACCAGGTGTTGCAGGTCAGCCCGCTCTCCTGCGGCGGCACCGCGCCGGCGCACTGCACGGCCGTCAGGTAACGCGAGAGCACGATCCGCTCCTCGATCTTCGGCGCGAGCGGATTCGTGCTGCCGGCGAAATCCACCGCCGCCCCACCCTGCCAGAAACGCCGCCAGTGCGCGGCGGATGCGTCGAACAACCTCTCGCTCACGACAACGGCCGCCGGCGGCTCGGCTTCGCGATAGAAGCCGAGCGTCATATCCAAGCGTTCGGCACCCGCTTCGGCAGTAAGCCGGAAATCGTGCGGGCCGTCCCTCTCAACGATCACGCCTGCGCCCTGCGCAGCGAAAGACCCGATCTTCACACCGTAGCCGTTGCCGGCGCAGCTTCGTTCAATCCAGTTGCCGCCATCCCACTCCGACTCGTGCTCCTTCGGCCTGCTCCAGTCCAGCGCGGGCGTGTTCTTCACCCCGGGGTCATGTCCCCGCGGAAACGCCAGCCGCACGCGCAGCTTTCCCTGCCGCACCAACTCCGACTCGATCCGCACCGCAACCACATCAAGCTGCGGGTGGCAGGCGGTCGTTACCGTCACCGGCACGCCGCCGAGCTTGAACCGGCTGGTGATGATCCCGGTCCACAGGTCGAGCGTCTGTTCCGGTTCCTGGATATCCTCCGGCGCGAGCGCCGTGCCGTCCGGCTTATCCCACTCCAGCGAGAGCCGGCCGAGCGGGTGCAGCCGCGGATTCCGCCGCAGCCAGTCGCCAGCTGGCGTGTCGGACCGCGTCGGGTAGCCTACGGTGCGACCGTCAGCCTGGACGTAGTCCCGGTTCGCGGCCGCGAGGGTGAAGCCCTGCGGGTTCGGATCCGTCACCCAACACCAGCGCGCGAGCGTCTCGAGCGGGATGCCGTTGCGCCAATAGTGTTCGCCGAAAGTCTGGAGGCCGGTGATGTCCACCGTGAAGGCGAAACCTCCGTTGCCAACCGTGAGCGGCGACGAGGGATCGACCGAGCGCACTACAGGGTTATGCCGCCGCACCACCGCCTCGCGGTCGATCGGCGCGGCATCCGCTGCGCCGCAAACCACAAGCACCAAGAGCAGAAGAAACGACTTGGGCATCCTCATTGGCAGGGCCGCGGGCTACCGGCGGGGTTGCGAAACCGTATCGGGCTGTGCGCCGTCGGACAGCCCCGCGGCTTCCTGCGTCCGCAGTCCCGAGACGTCGCGCAGCGACCACCGTGCGGCGCCCGCCCCCGCCGGCAGCGCGAAGTCGGCGAAGAACGCGCCGGTCACATCGTCGAGCACGACCGCCGGTCGGGCGTCCGGCGCCAGCGTGCGCAGCTCGACGCCGCGCACCCGGAGATTGGCGACATGGCGGGCGAACACCCCCCACGACGGCATCGTGCCGAACACCTCGGGGTCCGGATAGGCGCGTTCGTACTCGGGCACCTCGCGCGCGGCCTGCGCGGCGGTGCCGCCGCCGGCAAACTGGATGTGCAGATTCGTCAGGACGACATCCTCGACCGGGTGCCCGGGCAGGCCGCCGATGATGATTCCGTGCTCTGCGGACACGTTCGAGGCGACGACGTTGTCGATCAGGATGCGGCGCACGCGGCCGGGCTCGGTTGCGCCCGGCCGGCGCAGCCGCGCTCCCAGCCGGATGAAGAGGGGCGCGTTGACGATGTCGCGCATCGTGATGTTGGAGATCGCCACGTCCTCGAGCACGCCGCCGTCGACCTGCTCGAGCGCGATGCCGCGGCACGAGTCGAAGACGCAGTTGGAGATGGCGATGTTGCGAAACCCACCGCCGGCCTCGGTGCCCAGTTTGATCCGGCCGATGGCTCCGCCGCGGTGCGAGATCTTTCGGGTGCGCGTGCCGTCGAGCAACGTGCCCTCATCGAAGCCGCTCAGGAAGCAGTTGGTGATGGTGACATTCTCGCAGAGCCGCGCCTCGCCCAGCCCGTGCGAGGACTTCAGGCAGATCCCGTCGTCCCACGGTGAATTCACCGAACAATTGGAAATGCGGACGTTGTTGCAGGCATCGATGTCCATGCCGTCGCGGTTGGTGTCGATGACGAGATTGTCGACGGTGAGGTTGTCGACACCGGTGGCCAGGATCGCGAAGTGGCCGCCGTGCAGCACGGTGAAGTCGCGCAGGGTGACGTTGCGGCAGCGCTTGAGCGCGATGGCCTTGTTGCCCACGCCGTCGGGCAGCGTGTCGCGGGCGTTCGGGTAGTTGAACGGTCCCGGCACCAGATCGGGCCGCGGCGCAAACTCGAACTCCCCGTCGGCGGCCAGCACGTCGGCCAACGCCCCGTCCGGCCTGCTCGGCGGCGGCGCGCCCACCGGCAGCGAGATGCGTCCGTTGCCGCGGCTGAGCCCGCGCCCGTGGATCCGCCCCGGGCCCACGATCGCGACGTTCTCGAGTCCCTCGCCCCAGATCAGGCTGTTGTGCCAATGCGAGTGCCCGAAATCCTGGTACTGGTTCCACTCGTTCGGTTCGGCCGGATCGTAACCGCCCGTCTGGCCCGGCCTTGGCGGATCGGCCGCGATGAGCGTCGCACCGGCGCCGAGGTGGAGCGTCACGTTGCTGCGCAGGCGGATCGAGTGGCAGAGGTAATCACCCGCCGGGAAATCGACGATCCCTCCGCCGGCCGTGGCCGCGGCCTCGATGGCCCGGTTGACGGCCTCCGTGTCGAGCACCGTCCCGTCGCCGCGAGCTCCGTGGTCCCGGACCGACCGACGGTTGTCGGTCGTGGCGTGCAAGCCGGAGGCGAACAGGAGGCCGGCGGCAAGAAGGAGGGCTGGGGACAGGCTTTTCATAGGGGAGAGCGGCGCCATCGAGCGCCGCACCAGTTCGAAGGAATTGAAGCCGATCGACAACCCGGAACCGGGCCGTTTCTTCGCGGCGTCGTGCTCGTGCTCGCCGAGGCGCCGCGCAGCCGGAGTGTCCGCGAGGTGCCAACCGCTCCGCTCCGTCCTTCACCGAACCTAAGCAGCGGATACGCAACACCGCGGGGGGCGTCCGGAGCGACGTCGCGGCGGCGGCGGCTTGAGGCAGCCGGTCTCGAGCCAGGTCATCGTCTTCGCCGCGATCTGGCGGCTCGTCATCTTGTCCGCGACCTCGAACACGAAAACCCGACGGTCGTGCTTGTTCAACGCCAGTCGACGCCGCAGCTCGCCTCTGGCCTCGCCTGGCCCGAAGGCCATGATAAACCGGGCGGGGCGCAGGCAGGCGATCACCGCAGAGTAGTAGACTTCGAGCTGTCCGCGGAAATGGCGGTCCCGATGATCGAGAGCCGGAGCCTGATGGTGGCCGGCGGGGGCAGGGGATCTCCGTCCGTCGGTCCGGCTGGGCTGTCTGTCGGCCCGGGACAGGATCAACACCGTGGTGACCCCGTCCATGGCGACGAACACGATCACCGCTTTTCGGTGGTCGATCCAAAGTCCGACGCCGGTGCCGGTTCCGTGGCTGTTCTCCTTCGGCGCGTAAGAATGCAGCCAGTGCTGGTTCGCCCGGTAGGTCGCGGCGTCGCCGAGTCCGTAGGTGACGGCATGATCGATTGGACCAACGCTGTCGGTCGCAAGCAGCGGTTCCCGGTGCGAAATACGCGGTCTGTTCATGGGCCACGGTACGGGGCGCCGCCCCCGTGCGCCATGGGGCGAAACCCGACCGGCGCCGCCACTAACCGCGAGTCGGGTAACACCCCATACTCGCCATTGCTCCGATCCATTAGTGTGTGCCTTCAGCCAGCTGTGGTCGCGGAGCAGCGGGTTCTGCCATCGGCGAACGCTTCGGTCTCGCATCGCAGAGCACGACGGCTCCGGTCAGCGCCACAGCGTCCACCGCCATCAACCAAGAAAAACGAGTCATGAAACTGCACCAGATCCTCCTCACCTCACTCATCGCGGTCTCCACGGTACCGTTCCTCTCCGCGGCCGACACCGACAGCAAGATCGTCGACGCCGCCAAGGCCTCCTACAACTACCGCACCGTCCTCGAGGACAAGGTGACGGTTCAATCCAACGACGGCATCGTCACCCTCACCGGCTTGGTCGCCGACAAGGACCTCAAGAACCTCGCCGAAGACACCGTCAGCAATCTCCCGGGCGTCATCCGCGTGGACAATCGGATCGCCGTCGACTCCTCGTTGCAGGAGCACTCCGACGCGTGGATCGCCTGGAAGATCCGCTACCAGCTCCTCGTCCGCGCCAACGTCAGCAACCGCAACACCAAGGTCGACGTCGCCGACGGCATCGTCACCCTCACCGGTTCGGCCGGTAGCCTCGCCGAGAAGGAACTCGCAGGGGTCTACGCCGCCGAGATCGCCGGGGTGAAGTCGGTGCGCAATGACCTCGCCATCGACATCCCCGCCTCGGACGAACGCTCCGTCGCCGAGACGATCGACGACGCCTCGATCACCTCCCAGGTCAAGTACGCGCTCATGAGCCACAAGTCCACCAGCGCGCTCAAGACCAAGGTCAGCACCAAGGACGGCATCGTCGTGCTCTCCGGTGTCGCCCGCAACGAGGCGGAGAAGTCTCTCGCCGGGAAGCTCGCCAGCAGCATCCGCGGAGTGAAATCCGTGACCAACGAGATGACGATCAGGAGCTGATTGCTCCGGTCCTCGCCTCGCACGCACCCGCACGCCGCGGCCGGAGCTCCCCCTCCCCCGCGGCGTTCTCCGTTTGTTCTCCTCCTCGCACCGCGGCGCACGCCCGGCCCGACCAACCTTCACCTCGGCCCATCCACTCCCATGCTCGGCTACACCCTTTTCTTTCTGATTCTCGCGCTCATTGCCGGCGCCCTCGGCTTCGGCGTCGTTGCCGGAACCTCGGCCTTGATCGCGAAAGTCCTCTTCGCCGTCTTCCTCGTGCTGTTCGTCGCCTCCTACTTCCGCTCCCGTAGAGCGTAACCGATGCCCGGACTCACGCCCTCCGCCGTTCGCCGGCCCGCGTTGGCGTTCCGCCGCCCGCCGATGAACACCGCCTTCCTCGGCACCTATCCCCCGCGGCGCTGCGGCATCGCAACGTTCACGCACGACCTGCGCGCCGCGGTGGTGGCCCAATGCGGTGGCCCTCCCTGCCCGGTCGTCGCCCTCAACGACCGCCCCGGCGCCTACCGCTACCCACCCGAGGTCGTGCGCGAGATCGCCGAGGCGGACCCGGCAAGCTACGCCCAGGCCGCCGAGTTCCTCAACCGCAGCGGCGCCGACCTCCTCTGCGTCCAGCACGAGTTCGGCATCTTCGGCGGCGTTGCCGGCGCCCATGTGCTGGCGCTTCTGCGCGCGGTCAAGATGCCGATCGTCACCACCCTCCACACGGTGCTGCGCGCCCCGGGCGCCGAGCAACGCCGGATCATGGACGAGCTCATCACGTTGTCCGACCGTCTCGTCGTCATGACCGAGCGCGGCCGGATGTTCCTGCGCGAGAGCTACACCGTGCCGGCCGCGAAGATCGATCTCATCGCCCACGGCATCCACGACGTGCCCTTCGAGGAGCCCGACCGCTTCAAGGAGCATTTCGCCGTCGATGGCCGCCTTGTGATGCTCACCTTCGGGCTGCTCTCGCCGAACAAGGGCATCGAGCACGTCCTCGACGCCCTGGCCGAGATCATCGCCGAGTTCCCCCGCGTCGTGTATCTCGTCCTCGGGGCCACCCACCCCAGTCTGCTCCGCGAGCAGGGCGAGGCCTACCGCCTCGGACTCGAGCGCCTAGCCAAGCGCAACGGCGTCGAGCAGCACGTCATCTTCTATGATCGCTACGCCGAACTGCCCGAGCTCATGCAGTTCATCGGCGCCGCCGACGTCTACCTCACGCCCTACCTCAACGAACAGCAGATCGTCTCCGGCACGCTCGCCTACGCCTTCGGGGCCGGGAAGGCCGTCGTATCCACCCCCTACTGGCACGCCGCCGAACTGCTCGCCGACGGCCGGGGCGTGCTCGTGCCGTTCGCCGACGCCGCCGCCATCGCCCGCGAGGTGCGCGCGTTGCTGCGCGACGGGCCCGCCCGGCTCGCCATGCGCCGCCGCGCCTACCGCATCGGCCGCGAGATGGTCTGGAACCGCGCCGCCGCGCACTATTCCGAGTCCTTCGCCCGCGCCCGCAAGGACCATGCGGCCGCGCAGCCGCCGGCCCGCCCAAGTCCGCCCGCGGCCCGCGCACCGCTGCCCCTGCCGCCGCACGACTCCGCCCACGTCTTTCGCCTGAGCGACTCGACCGGCCTGCTCCAGCACGCCCTGTTCTCCGTGCCGAATCCGACCCACGGCTACTGCACCGACGACAACGCGCGCGCCCTCATCCTGTTGCTCCTCTGGGACGAGATCGGCGAGGGCACCGCCGCCACGCGCGCCCTCGCGAACCGTTGTGCCGGCTTTCTCGCGCACGCCCTCCACCCCGGCACCCGGCGTTTCCGCAACTTCCTGGGCTACGACCGCCGCTGGCTCGAGGAGGAGGGTTCGGAGGACGCCCATGGGCGCGCGCTCTGGGCGCTCGGCAGCTGCGTCGGCCACGCGCGCGACCGCGGGCTGCGGCGGCTGGCCGCCCGCCTCTTCACCGAGGCGCTGCCGCCCGTCACCGCGCTCGTGCATCCGCGCACCTGGGCCTTCGCTCTGCTCGGTCTCCACGCCTACCTCCAGCGGCAGCCGGAGGACCTTCGTGCCCAGGATGTGCGTACTGCGCTCGCCGCCCGCCTCATGCGCCGCTTCGCCGAACACTCCCGCGACAACTGGCATTGGCTGGCCGACGATGCCACCTACGACAACGCCCGCCTCCCGCACGCGTTGATCCTCTGCGGGCGGGCCACGCAACAGCCGGAGATCCTTGCCACCGGCCTGCGCGCTCTGCGCTGGCTCGTGCAGCTCCAGACCTCGGCCGCCGGCTGTTTCCAGCCGATCGGCTCCGACGGCTTCTGCCATCGCGACGGCACCCGCGCCTTCTTCGACCAGCAGCCGATCGAGGCCCAGGCCACGGTCGCGGCCAGTCTCGAGGCATTCCGCACCACCGCCGACGACTACTGGCTCGCCCGCGCCCACCTCGTCTTCGAGTGGTTTCTCGGCCGCAACGACCTCGGCCTGCCCCTCTACGATCCCACCACCGGGGGATGCCGCGATGCGCTCCACGTCGACCGCGTGAACGAGAACCAAGGAGCCGAGTCGACGCTCGCCTACCAGCTCGCCCGCGCCGAGCTGCAACTCGTCCACAACGACCTCGCCGTGCGCCGAGCCCTGGTCCCCGCCGCCAGCGGCCTCGACTGAGGCGCCATTCCCGCCCATGCCCGCTCCGGTCGTCAACCGCGCCGAGATTTTCATCAATCCCGACCGTGCCCGCGTGCTGATTCGCCCGTTCACCCCGGCGAGCGAGCAGCGCATCGTGAAGATCATCGCGCGCCTCCTTGCGCTCGACGAAGCCGAGATCGAGGCGCTGCTCGCGCAGGTGCTTACCGAGTTCGCCGGACGGCACCAGAAAACCCACGAACTGTTCCTCGAACGTTTCGAGTTCGTCCGGCCGTTTCTCATCACCGATCGCGAACTCACCGAATCCCGGCGGCTCGTGATCGGGGCCTACTTCACCCACGAGTACTCGCTCGAGGCCGCCGCGCTCTTCAACCCCTCGATCGTGCCCCACCCCGACCAGAGCGGCCTGCCGGCCGGTACGCTGCGCTTCGTGCTCAGCCTGCGCGCCACCGGGGAGGGCCACGTCTCCTCGATCACGTTCCGCACCGGCACCGTCGACTCCGAGAACCGGATCGTCATCAACACGCCCACACGCTTCGTCACCGAGCCCCAGCCGGTCGCCGACGAGCCCTTCGCCCGCCCCCGCTTCGGCCGGCAGCTCGCCGAGCTTGGTTTCGCCGGCGAGTTCACGCGCCGCATCCTCACGGCGCTCGGCGAGACATTCTCCCTCGCCGACTTGCGGGCCGCCGTCGCCCTGGTGCAGAACCAGATGGGGCCGGCCGAGCCCGCCAACCTGCTCGGCGCCGCCGAGGCGATCCTCTCCCTCGCTTTGTCCAACTATCGGGTGCGTTTTCCGGCCGACCAGCGGATGTCCGAGCGCGTGATCTTCCCCCACTCTCCCAGCCAACGCAACGGCATCGAGGACGCGCGCTTCGTCCGCTTCCGCCGCGACGACGGCACCCACACCTACTTCGCCACGTACACCGCGTACGACGGCCGCACCACCGAGCCCCAGTTGCTCCAGACCGACGACTTCCTCGACTTCACATTTCGCACGCTCAGTGGCGCCGCCGTGCAGAACAAGGGTCTGGCCCTGTTCCCCCGCCGGATCGGCGGCCGCTACGCGATGCTCGCCCGCCAGGACAACGAGAACATCTACTTCATGCTCTCCGAGGATCTGCACTTCTGGCGCACCACCACGCTCATCCTGAAGCCGACCTTCGCCTGGGAGTTCGTGCAGCTCGGCAACTGCGGTTCGCCCATTGAGACCGAGTACGGCTGGCTCGTGCTCAGCCACGGCGTGGGCGCCATGCGCAAGTACTCCATCGGCGCCTTTCTCCTCGACCGCGCCGATCCGACCAAGGTCCTCGGCCGCCTGCGCGAGCCGCTCATCACGCCCACCGAGGACGAGCGCGAGGGCTACGTGCCCAACGTCGTCTACTCTTGCGGCTCCCTCGTCCACGGCCGCGAGCTGATCATCCCCTATGCGGTGTCCGACTTCGCAACACGCTTCGCGACCGTCCCGGTCGCGGCGGTGCTGGCCGGCATGGTGTAGGTTTTCTCTTGGGATAGCGCAGGGGCCCGCGGACGGCGCGCCGGCCGCCGCGAGTCGGGTTACACCCCATATTTCCGACGCGGCCCATGCGGTATCCTCCCGCCATCCAACCGCCATCGCCATGAACACCTCCTTGAAACACCTGCTTCTGCTCCTCCTCGCCCTCGGGGCCACGGCCTTCGTCTTCACCGGTTGCCAGACCACCAAGGGCTTCGGTCGTGACGTCGAGAAGCTCGGCGACAACATCCAGGGCAAGTGACCATCCGGCGGGTAGCGCGTGGCAGTTGGGGTGAGGTCCTCGTCGCCCCCATCACGGAGGCGCCAGCACGCGGCGGATTCGCTCCGCACGACGGCGGCCGTTTGCAGTGAGAAAGGTTTCAAATGTTGGGTACACTATTGCTGGTTCTGCTGGTTCTGCTCCTGGTCGGAGCGCTCCCCACCTGGCCGCACAGCCGTCGGTGGGGCTACTATCCGAGCAGCGGCCTCGGCCTCGCCGTGATCGTGCTGCTGGTCTTCCTGCTGATTCGTTGACCTTACCGCCGGCGTCGCGGCGGCTGATTCGGGGCGACGCCCGGATCGGTTGCCCCTCGCAGGCGCAATCTTCCTCCGGCTCATCGCCGCCGCTCTGCCCATGAAACGCTTTCGATCAGAACGCCCCCCTCCTCCCTCCACCGCCGCAACGGACCTCGACAACCCCATGCTGCAAGGGGCCGCGGAAGAACTGGCGCAGCAAGATGGACGCTCCGAGGCGCGCGACGAGGATCGCAGCGAAGCACGCCGCGAGCACGCCGAGGACGCGGCACCGGAGGTGCCCGCCGGGGACGAGAACCTCGTCGCGTGGAACAGCAGCCCGGACGAGGCCGGACACCGCAGCCCGGAGACCGTGTCCGACGACGAGGCCGATGTTTCCGCGGCTCTCGCGGAGGAAGGCTCCAGAGAGGCCGAACAGGACCTGCGCCGAGCAGTAAACACGGAGAGGCATCCGCATCACGGATCGCCGCCGAGCTGAGTTCGGCACCGCTGGTCCGCAGCTGGTCATCTCGCCCGGAAAGCGACGGGGTTCAGTGCACCCCACGATCGGAGCGCCGGGTGCGCAGCTTGGCCGCGTTGCGGACCAGGCGGGTGGCACTCACGACAAGCGGCAACCAGCGGAGCCACGCGCCGAGGCCGGTGGGACGAGCCGTCGCGACGTGATCCCCCGGTCTCATGGCGGCCGCGGATCCTGCGAGCGGCGCCACGCGGCGCCAGAGCGCCAAGCTCCGATCGATCAGCTCGAGTGGTTCGAGCAGCCGGGCGACGGAGGCGCTCAACTCGGCGCGGTGGCGGTCGAGTTCGACGATGAGCGCGGCCTTTCGCGCCGCGAGCCGCGTCAGCTCCCGTTGCGGATGCATTCCCGGTCCTTGCCAAATTCGTGCAGCGTCGCCGCGAACGGGCTCGGCTGGTGCCGGAGGAAACGCCGCAGGCCGAGCAGGACGAGCACCAACGCTCCGGTGTAGAACAGGGCCAGTCCGCCGAGCACGGCCAGACGCGCGCTGTCCCAGAAGAGATACACCAAGGCCAGGCTGGAAAAGACGACCGCCAGCATGCCGAGGAAGATCGCCGCCCCGACCCAGACGACCGTCTTGAGCAAACGGAATTTCTCCTCCTGCAGCTCGATCGAGAACAACTCCAGTCGCCCCTGCGCACCGGCGAGAAGTCCATTACCGAGTGCGCGGAGCGAACCGAGGAGTCCGGAGGTGCTGCGGGTCTCAGTATCCATGTGTAGGATGGCTATTTGCTGCGGCGCCCGAGGACGACTCCGAGCAGGAGCCCGACCCCGGCCGCGATGGCCAGCGATTGATAGGGGTTCTCACGGATGGCCCGGTCGGTGCATTTCGCCCCGGCCACGACCTTCTCGCGAGTGCAGGCGTAGAACTCGCCGAGGCGCTCCCGCGCGGCCTTGAACCGGTTTTGCAACGCATCGAGGGCCTCCGTCGAGTGTTCGGAGGCCGAGCCGGCGATCATGGACTCTGCCTCCGCGACGAGCGATTTGAGATCCCGGAGCAGTTCGTCGGGCGTGGTGGCGGTCTGTGCGGTCTTCATGGATGTGACGTCTCTTGTTTCGAATGGGTGGAAGCGGCGTGACCAGCGGCTCGGTGCCTCTGCCGCCGGTGACGACAAGGGAGTCTCGTCGCCGCCGCTCTCCGATCCGCAGACGATACGCCCGGCAAGCGGGTGCGGACATGGGGTGTAACCCGACCGGAGGCGCACCCCATGCGTCCGGCCCATCATCCAAAATCCGGCAGACGAGAGAAGTTAACGAAGGGAACAAAGTGATGGGCAGAGGGAAACTGCGCTCGGGGGCTTCTGTGGCTGTGTTCACCTGTCGGGCGAAGACGCCGCACGAACGTCGGTAACTCACCTCACGCTTTCTTCGTTCTCTTCAGTGCCTTCTGTCGGTTCCGACTGCGCCTTCTGGGTTCATCCGCGCCGCGCGCGGCGCAGTCGCCATATGTTGCAGCGACCGGCGGTTCCCAAATGCCGAGCCGGCAACTAAACCTCGCCACGCCCGGCGCCTCGCGGCATAGTGCGGCGACAGCGCAACGCGCCCGTTCACGCTCATGTCCCGGAAACCCTCTCCCGCCTCCCGGCACGCAAAGTCCGCGCAGGCGGTCCTGCGCTCCGCTCCGTTTCCGCCGGAGCCGTTTCCCATCGTGGGCATCGGCGCCTCCGCCGGCGGGCTCGAGGCGCTGGAGCAGTTTCTGCGGCATGTGCGGGCCGACAGCGGCATGGCGTTCGTGATCATCCAGCACCTCGATCCGACGCGGAAAGGCATCATGCCCGAGTTGCTACAGCGGGCCACGCCGATGCGGGTCGCGCAGGTCCGGGACCGCACGCGGGTCCGGCCGAACTGCGTCTATGTCATCCCGCCGAACCGCGACATGGCCCTGCTGCAGGGCACCCTGCACCTGCTGGTCCCGGCAGCGCCGCGCGGGCTGCGCCTGCCGATCGATTCGTTCTTCCGCTCCCTGGCCCTGGAGCGGGAGGACCACAGCATCGCGGTAATCCTCTCGGGCATGGGCGCGGACGGCACCCTCGGCCTGCGCGCCATCAAGGAGAAGGCCGGGCTGGCGCTGGTGCAGGATCCGGGCACGGCGAAGTTCGACGGCATGCCGCGCAGCGCGATCGACGCCGGACTGGCGGACATCGTGGCTCCGGCGGACGAGTTGCCGGCGCGCATCGAGGGCTATCTGCAGCGCACTCCCCTGCTCGTCCGGCCCGGCGTGGCGCTCCCGGAGAAGACGCAGGGGGCGATGGAGAAGGCCGTCCTGCTCCTGCGCGCGCGCACCGGCCACGACTTCTCGTTCTACAAGCGCAACACGCTCCACCGCCGGATCGAGCGGCGCATGGGGATCCATCGCATCGATACCATCGCGGCCTACCTCAAACTGCTGCAGGGGAGCCCGCAGGAGCTGGACCTGCTCTTCAAGGAGCTGCTCATCGGCGTGACGAATTTTTTCCGCGATCCGGAGGTCTGGGCGCAACTCGTCGAGGAGGCCCTCCCGGAGCTGCTCGCGGGCCGCCCCGCCGGCCACACGCTGCGCGCCTGGGTGCCGGGCTGCTCGACCGGCGAGGAGGCCTACAGCCTGGCCATTGCGTTCAAGGAGGCGCTGGCGAAGGTCCGGCCCGGAGCCGGCACCGCGTTGCAGGTCTTCGCCACCGATCTGGACCGCGACGCCATCGACAAGGCCCGGCAGGGCCTGTATCCGGAGACCATCGCCGCGGACATGGCGCCGGAGCGGCTGCAGCGTTATTTCATCCGCGAGGAGCGCGGCTACCGGGTGCGCCACGAGATCCGCGAGATGGTGATCTTCGCGCCGCAGAACCTCATCATGGATCCGCCGTTCACCAAGCTGGACCTGCTGAGCTGCCGCAACCTGATGATCTATCTCGTGCCGGAACTGCAGAAGAAGCTGATTCCGCTCTTCCACTACAGCCTCAATCCCGGCGGGCTGCTGCTCCTCGGCAACGCGGAGACGGCCGGCGCCTTCCGCCCGCTGTTCGCCCCCTGCGCCGGCAAGGCGCGCCTCTACCGCCGGCGTGAGCCCGTCCTCCGGCCGGAGCCCATCGAGTTCCCCATCTCCTTCGCCCAAGCCATGCCCGTTGCACACACCGGCCTGCCGTCGCCCAGAGCATTGCCCAGCCTGCAGACGCAGGCGGACCAGCTCATCCTCCAGCGCTTCGCCCCCGCCACCGTGCTCGTCGGCGAGAAGGGCGACATCCTCTACATCAGCGGTCGCACCGGCCGCTACCTGGAGCCGGCCGCCGGCAAGGCGAACTGGAACGTCTTCGCCATGGCCCGCGAAGGTCTGCGGCACGAGATCGTCAGCGGTTTCAAGAAGGCGCTCCGGCAGGAGACCCCCGTCCTGTTCCGCGGACTCGCCGTCCAGGCCGACGGCGGCCCCCATCACTTCGACCTGTCGATCCAGCGCCTGACGGAGCCGCCGGCCTTGCAGGGGCTGGTGTTGATCGTCTTCAGCGAGACCGCCGCGGCGGTGCCGGTTGCTCTCCCTCGGACGGGGCGGAAAGCCAGCGCGAGCGACACCCGCACCGCCGAGCTGGAACTCGAGCTCCAGCAGGCCTGCGCGGAGACGCAGACCATCCGCGAGGAGATGCAGACTTCACAGGAGGAGCTGCGCTCCGCCAACGAGGAACTCCAGTCCACGAACGAGGAGCTCCAGTCGGCCAACGAGGAGCTCACCACCTCCAAGGAGGAGATGCAGTCGCTCAACGAGGAGCTCCAGACCGTGAACAACGAGCTCCAGGCCAAGGTGGACGATCTGTCTCGGATCAACAACGACATGACGAACCTGCTCAACAGCACGAGCATCGCCACCGTCTTTCTCGACAACGACCTGCAGGTGCGCCGCTTCACCACCCAGGCGACCAAGATCATCAAGCTTATCCCCGGCGATGTGGGCCGCCCGATCACCGATCTGTCCACCGCCCTCGCCTATCCGGAGCTGGCGGGCGACGCCCGTGAAGTGCTCCGCACGCTGTGCACCGCCGAGAAGTCCATCGCCGCGCGCGACGGCCGCTGGTTCGAGGTCCGCATCATGCCCTACCGCACGATGGACAACCGCATCGACGGCGTGGTGATCACGTTCACGGACATCACTGTCGCCAAGACGCTGGAGGCGAAGCTGCGGAGTCGCCAGACGGACCTGGAGAGCCACGTGGCCGCGATCTCCTCCCCTTCAAAACTGGCGAAGAACGCGCTTCCGGCCAAGAATCCCAGCCGTCGCAAGCGCCGGCCCAGCCCCGGCGGAACCGCAACAACCGGCTAGTTCACTTCGCCCCCGTCATGCCCTCGATGGAACGCCGCTCTGCCGCCACCGCCGCGCTTCATCGCCGTGCCAAGGCGCAGCGGCGCGAACGCCAGCCGGAGACTCCCCCCCTCCGCACCGAAGCGGACACCCAGCGCCTGCTCCACGAGCTTGAGGTCCATCAGGTCGAGCTGGAGATGCAGAACGCGGAACTCCTGCAGGCGCGCAGCGAGATCGAGACCGCTTTGGCGCGCTACACCGAACTCTACGATTTCGCCCCGGTCGGCATCTTCTCGGTTGGCCGGAACGGACTGATCCAGGAGGCAAATCTCACCGGTGCGGCCATGCTCGACATGGCCCGTTCCCACCTCGTGCGGCGGCGCCTGCTGGACATCGTCGCCCCCGCGAGCCGGACGCGCGTCGCGGAGTTTCTGCAAGCCGTGTTCGCCCAGCCGGGCGATCAGGCTTGCGAGGCCGTGCTGCAGAGAACCGGCGCGGCCCCGTTCTGGGCCGATCTGCGCGGTTCCGCGGTGGTCTCGCCGAGCGGCCCGCGCGAGAAATGGTGCCGCGTCGCCGTATCGGACATCTCCGCCTTGAAACGCGGCGAGGAGTCGCAGCGGCGCGTCGTGTCGCTCGCCCTCGCCTACCAGTCTGCCAACCGCGAGATCGTCCGGCGGCGCGAGGCGGAGGCCTCGCTCCGCCAGAGCGAGCAGACCCAGCGGGAGTTGTTGGTCGAGGCGCGCGAGCTGCAGGGCCAGCTCCGCCGGCTGACCCACCGCACGATCCTGGTGCAGGAGGAGGAGCGGAAGCGCATCAGCCTCAAGTTGCACGACGAGATCGCCCAGGTGCTCGCGGGCATCAGCGTGCAGCTTTCCGCCTTGCAGGAGTCCGCGGCCAGCCGACCGCAGGATCTACCGCGCCGGATCCGCCGGACCCAGCAGATGGTCGGCGAGTCGATCCGCATCGTCCACCACTTCGCGCGCGACCTGCGGCCGGCGTTGCTCGACGATCTCGGGCTTCTCCCGGCGCTCCGCTCCTTCGTCAAGGAGCTCGCGGCCCGCAGCGGCCTGCGCATCCGGTTCACCGCCTTCGCCGGGGTCGAGCAGCTCGACAGTATCCGCCGCACGGTGCTCTACCGGGTCGCCCAGGAGGCGCTGACCAACGTTGTCCGCCATGCCGCCGCCCGGCAGGCGACGGTGCGGATTGGCAGGTGCGCCGGCGGCGTGCGGCTCGAGATCCGCGACGACGGCCAGTCGTTCCCCGCCGAACGTGCGCTCGCCGCCCGGCACAGCGGGCAGATCGGGCTCGCCGGCATGCGGGAGCGGGTCGAGATGGTGGCCGGCCGCTTCGAGATCGTCTCCGCCCCCGGCAAGGGCACGCTGGTGCGCGCGGAGATCCCGTTTGCCGAGCCCGCCGCCCCCGGACCGGCGAGCGAGCTCCCGGCCGGTTGAGAAGCCCCGGTTTTGTGCAGCGCCCCGCGCCGTCCCGCAGTCACGCCCAAGCCGAGGCGGGTCGGGTTTCACCCCATGGAGCGGGGCCGGCATCGGCCCTATGCTGCCGGATGCCAAACCGCGGATTGTCCGCGAGCGCGGCAGTTTCCCTCCAGTTCACCCAACTCCGAATCCGGCCCCGAGGCCCCCAACAATTTGAGAAACGAATACATCGCAGCCGCCGGCAAGGTCATCGACGATCCCTACGTCCTCGTGAACGTGATCTCGACCCGAGTGAAGATGCTCCGCCGCGGTGCGCGTCCGCTGGTCGAGTCCCTCGAAAAACTCGAACTCGAGGACATCGCCCTGCGCGAAGTCATCGAAGGAAAAATCACCTACGAACTGGGCGCCCCCGCGGTGCACCACCAGTGAACCTGCGCCTGCCCTCACCACCATGATTCCCAACCATTCCGATTTCCTCGAGGCGATCCGCCGGCAGAAACTCGTCCGCATCGCCTTCTATTCCCTCCCCGACCACGGCACCGTCGACCGAGAGTGCGCACCGCTCGACTATGCGCCCGCCCCCGACGGGAGCGACCCGGCGAACCGCTACTGGGTCTGGGACTGGGCCGGCCCCGCGGGGGCCAACCCGCTCGGACTGCTGCCGGACCAGATCGTGAGCCTGGAACTTCTGGGCAAGGACTTCAATCCGGCTGATTTTCCGGTCACCGCGCCGCGAAACACACTCGCAGCGCCAGTGCCGGCCCCGGATCGGTGACTCCTGGCGGCGTGCGATACGCGCCCCGATCATCACGATGCTCCGGTGAAGAGTGCGGCGGCCCTTTCCCCTCCGTCCTCGCAGCCGGGGGGAAACGCTCGGCCTCACGGCCGCACCGCCAACCGGAGCAACTTCCTCCCCGCGTGCGAAGGCTCAGGCCGCGTAGCCGAAACGCTCGTGGACCTGCGCGGCGTCGAGGGCGAGCGAGGCCTGCAACAGCCCGGACACCACCCGCGCGACGGAGGCTTTGAGCAACCGGTCGAACTGGGGCGCGGTCAGCGTCTCGCCGTTGCAGCGAATCGCGATGATGCGCGCTCCCGAGGTGAGGAGTTGCATCACCATCGCCTCGGCCTCGGCGCGTTCTTCCGCATTGCGGGTGAACTCGCGGCCGCGTCGGAGTGCGAAGGGACGGTAGTCGACGGCGAATTTCTGGGGCATAACGATGCTTCTCGCGGGTTGCTCTGCTGTTGGGGACCAACCGCTCACGCCAAGTTGCGTTGCGCCCCCGGGATCCCCGTCCCGGAGGCCGTCCGCACCAACCGTGCACGCCCGGTAGCCATTGCCCGGCATCTGTGGCCCGACGAGAGCGGATCCCGGGTGGAACCGGACCGGCACGGTTGCTGTGGGATCATTTGATCGCCGGCATGTGGACCCCGGCGCCGTTGCCGAGCACGCCGAAGCCGTAGAGCAGCCAGAGGATCACGGCCACCACGACGAGGATATTGAGGATCTTTTTGATCGAGGCCGCCATCGGGATGTAGGAGTTGACGAGCCAGAGCAGCACGCCGACGACGATCAAGGTGAGGACTGTGGTGAGTAATGGCATGAGGTGGCTTTCGTGGATTGCGCTGCAACGATAGCCGCGGATCCAGCTCCTCGATATGGGGTCTTACCCGACCGGCGCCCCGAAGCGGGGCAAGCCCCGAGCGATCCCCGCTCGCAGCGGGGAGCCGAAGGCGCCGAGGGATTCGGCTCGCGAGGCTCGGCCTTCCGGTGGTCGGCCTAAGCGCTCCCGGACTTCGCCGAACGCCCCGTCATCCGCTCAGGGTCGAGCGTGCGATCGACAGTAGTCTCGTCCATGAAGCCGCGAGCCAGCACCACCTCCCGCAGGCTGCGGTTCGTCGCCAGCGCCTCCGCCGCCACCGCGGCGGTGCGCTCGTAGCCGAGTTCCGGAGCCAGCGCGGTGGCGAGCATCGCGGACCGACCCGCCAACTCCGCGCAACGCACCGGATCGGCCGCGAGGCCGCGCACGCAGTTCGCGGCAAACACCCGCGCGCCGTTCGCTAGGCAATGGATCGCCTCGTGCAGCGCCTGCGCGATCAACGGGATCGTGGCGTTGAGTTCGAGCTGGCCCTCGCGCCCGCAGAGCACGACGACCTGCGCCAGTCCGTGGACGTAGAGACAGACCTGCACGAGCATCTCGCACAGCACCGGATTCACTTTCCCGGGCATGATCGAGCTGCCGGGCTGCACCGCCGGCAGGCGGATCTCGCCGAGACCGCAACGAGGGCCGGAGCCGAGGAGACGGAGGTCGTTGGCGATCTTCGAGAGACCCGCGGCAACGGTGGCCAGCAGGCCGGCGACCTCGACGGCACCATCGCGCGCCGCCTGTGCCTCGAAGTGGTTTTCGGCCTCGCGGAACATGATGCCGGTGCGCTCGGCCAGTGCCGCGCAGACCTTCGCGGCAAAATCCGGATGACCGTTGAGCCCGGTGCCGACCGCGGTGCCGCCGATCGCCAACTCATTCAGCGCGGCGATCGCGCGGTCCGTGTGCGCGACGGCTTTGGCGGCCTGCGCCGCGTAGCCGGAGAACTCCTGCCCGAGGGTGAGCGGCGTCGCATCCATCAGGTGGGTGCGGCCGGCCTTCACGATCTTGGAGAACTCCTCCGCCTTGCCCGCGAGCTCCCGCTGCAGGTGCACGAGCGACGGGCGCAGCCGTTCCCGCAAGGCGAGTGCCACGCTCACGTGCAGTGCCGTGGGCATGACGTCGTTGGACGACTGACCGAGGTTCACGTCGTCGTTGGGATGGACCGGCCGATGCGAACCGAGCGGCTCGCCGGCGAGCTGGCTGGCGCGGTTGGCGATCACCTCGTTCATGTTCGTGTTCGTCGAGGTGCCCGAGCCGGTCTGGAAGACATCGACCGGGAAATGGGCGGCCAGCCGGCCGTCGGCGATCTCGGCCGCGACCTGCCGGATCAGGCGGGCTTTCTCGGGATCGAGGAGACCGAGGCCCTCGTTGGCCCCGGCACAGGCGGCCTTCACCAGCGCGAGACCGCGCAGAAACGCCTCCGGCATCGGCCGGCCGCTAATCGGGAAGTTGAGTACGGCCCGCGCCGTCGAGGCGCCGTACAGCGCATCGTCCGGGACCGGCATGGTGCCCATGGTATCGTGTTCGGTTCTCATCGCAGAAGGTTCGGACGTGAACCGGGTCAGAGGTCGGTCGTCCCACTCTCGTTCTCGACGACGCCGGAGGAGATCGCGTAGCGGGTGAGCCCGGCCGTCTCGTGGATGTCGAGTTTGTCCATGAGCTGCTGGCGGTGTTTCTCGACCGTCTTGATCGAGATGCCCAGGCGCGCGGCGATCTGCTTGTTGGCGCAGCCCTCGGCCACGAGCTGCAACACCTCCTGCTCGCGCGAGGTCAGCGGGCTGCGCCGGTGGTTGGCGGGCACACCGAGTTCGAGATTCCGACGCTGGTTGCGCAGTTGGCGTTTGACGATGCCGTTGCTGAAAAACGGAGTACCCCGGCCGACGGCACGGATCGCGCGCAGCAGCAGCGCCCCCTTGCTCTGCTTCTCCACGAAACCCAGCGCGCCGACGGCGAGCATCCGCGCAACATACTCATCGTCGCTATGGGCGGAGAGCGCGAGCACACGGGCGGCCGGATTGTGCGCGAGGATCTGCCGGGTGGCCTCGCAGCCGTTGAGCCCCGGCATCGCGATGTCCATGACGACGACATCGGGCCGGGTCCGGCCGGCCAGCGCCACCGCCTCGGCCCCGGTCTCCGCTTCGCCGACAACCTTGAACTCGCCCGAGATTTCCAGCAGCGAGCGCAGCCCTTCGCGGACCACGGCGTGGTCCTCGGCCAGGAGGATGGTGAGAGGATTCATGCGGTGCGGGCGCGAGTGCCTCGGCCGAGCGGCACGACCACGTGGATCGTGGTCCCCTCGCCCGGCTCCGAAACGATGGAGAAAGTGCCGCCGACCATGTCGACCCGTTCGCGCATGCCGAGCAGGCCGAGGTGTTTCCGGGTGGCGGAGTCGAACACCCGTTGCACGACAAACGAGCGGCCGTCGTCGCACACATCCAGTTCGACAGCGTGCGCGAGTTTGCGCAGCCGCACCGTGGCCAGTTGCGCGCGGGCATGCCGGACGACGTTGTTCAAGGCCTCCTGCGCCACGCGGTAGAGCACCGTGCGCCGGCTGTTGTCCAGCACCTCGACCCCGGCATCGGCGACGAACCGGACTCGCAGTTTCCGGCGTCCGGGCAGCGTGCGGATGAAGGAGCGCAACGCGGGGATCAGACCGAGATCGTCGAGCAGTGCGGGCCGCAGTTCCCGGGCAAAACGATGCACGGCCGTGACGGATTGCTCGACGAAGCGTTGGGCATGCTCGATGCGTCTCCGGAACCCCGTGTCATTGGCCTTCGAGTCCTGCTTGATGATCGCCAACTGGACATTGATGCCGGTGAGGACCTGGGCGATCTCGTCGTGCAGTTCGCGGCTGATGATTTTCCGTTCCTCCTCCTGCGCCGAGAGTACGCGGCGCGCCATACGCCGGAGCTGATCCTGCAGGTTTTCCGACTGGGCGAGCAGCCGGCGGGAGTGCCGCGCGCCCGCCGCGAGGGCGATCTCGGCACGATGGGCGCGGGCGGACTCGAGCCGCAGGCGCTGCCGCGCGACGGACAAGGCGGCGGTGTTGCGCCGCAGCAGTGCCGCGAGCGAGCGCAGGCGTTTCGCGGATTTCCGCACAGTCCCCTCGCCCGGGGCGAGCGGCGTGAGGACCGTGAGGAAGAAACGCTCCGCCCGGCGGACGGTCGCGCCACCGTCGTTACCCGCGTACCGCGCCGGGGCGAGGGAGCGCACCGCCTTCGCGTGCGCCCGGGCGATCTCGCCAGCCCCGAAACCGGCATCCAGTGCCCGGCGACCGAGCGCCCGGGCCCCCGCCGCGCCACCGAGTGCGGGGCGACTCAGGCCGGACCGGAGCACCGTGAGATAGTCTCTCGCGAACTGGTTCTCCTTCGCTCTCATGGTGTTCTGGGCGTGCCGACTGTCGGCGGGCGCCGAGCCCAGGCGGTCCCCGAACGGTCGGGGATGAGCACCGTGGTTCGTCGTGTGGAGAGAGTATGCATCCGATTGCCCCGATAGCGAGGGAGCGGCCTAACCCGTGGTGCGCCGCCAGCGGTGTGGCGATGGTTCCCTGGCCACAAGCTAGTGGACCGTCGGCTGTGTCGCAGGCTTCCGGAGCACCGGCCGGCGCTGTCGCAGGCAGGGAATCGCCAAGAGTCGCGCGTTGACGGCGAGGCGGATGATCCCGGCGGCGCGGCGGCGGTCGCAGGACCGGTAGATGCTCGCGATGAGTTCGCCGAAGGTCAGGGGGCTGTTGGCTTGATCATGGTTCATGGAAGGGGCCCGCGCGAAGGCTGGTCACGCAGATCAACGAAAAGTCAGGACAGAAGAATGCGGCCCCCCTCGCCTTCCCAATCGGCCAACGCCCTCCGTCGCGCCCGCTCGCCGCTGGCCGCGGCAAGGAGGGGGACCGGCCCGGCCCGGTCGGGGCCGCCAACCGGTGGGGCACTTGACTGCGCCCCGGGCCCGACTTCCGGGGCGGGGCGGCGAAAGGGACGGGCACCGGCTTGCTCGCCGGCACGGCGGGATCGGCGCTCGTTGATGTTCGGCTCATCCATGGGCGGAGACGAGAGGTGCCGGATTGAGCGTCGCGGCGGCAGCCCGCAGGCATTCGTCGACCTTTGCCAGCAGGTGGCCGACGACGAACGGTTTCCCGAGGGTTGCGATCGGCTGCAGCTCCGGCGGCGCCGCCGCGTCGTTCCACGGCAAAGTACCCGAAACGAGGATTGCCGGCAGTGTCATCCCGGCGGCCCGCAATCGTGCGATCAGATCCACGCCACTGAGCCGCGGCATGCGATTATCGGTGAGCAGCAGCTTGAATACACCGCTCTGCAGCGCCTCCCAGCCGAACTCGCCGTCGATCGCCTCATCCACCCGGTACCCGGCTTGTTGCAGGACCCGAACACTGAGGCTGCGGACCGCCCACTCGTCTTCGATCACGAGGATCCTGGCAGCTCCGACGTCGCGCATGAAGGTCCGCCCTCCCGATGCAGCGGCACCTTGGCTCGCCTCGAACTGTTGGTCTGCGCCGGACAGGGTTCGAACACCGAGCGGAGGCGAAGGGCTACCGGCGGAGGAGAAAGGAATATCCATGGGAATAGCAGGTTGTGGTGTGCATGCGCCAACTCGCACGGGCACAGACTACACCCGGGGGGCACCGCCCGATATGGGGTGTAGGCCTACTGCCCCAACGGCACCCAAGGATGCGCTCTCGCCGCTCGACTCCGGTCCGATGTGCCTGCCTTCCCGATTTCTGCTTGCCGGAGGAACCGCAGGCCACCTACTAACCTCCCCTTCATTTTTCGGGTCGATAGCTCAACGGTAGAGCAGCGTCCTTTTAAGTCGTTGGTTCCGGGTTCGAATCCCGGTCGACCCACCAAATTTCTCGCCGGTGCACTCGCCACCGGTTCGCAGGGCCGCTCATTCGGGAGACGCGCGCGGAGCGCTTTGGGCGTTCCTCCCCAAAGATTTCGCGAAATTTTCTGCGGATGAGCCGATAGATCCTCTGGCCATATCCGGAGTTTCCCCTGATGATCCCTCAAGATAAACCTTCCTCCGTTCTCGAACGACAGTTGTCCGCAGACCGGCAAACCGTCTCCACCCCTAGCAAGATGAAGCGCGTTGTCATCATTGAGGATCAGACCGCCATCCGCGAGATGCTCGCGGAAATGCTGCGCAACGACCCGAATTTCAAGATCGTCGGCGAGTGTGGCGACGGCCAGCAGGCCTACACTCTGTGCCTCGAGACCAAGCCCGACCTTGCCATCCTCGATGCCAAGCTCCCCGGGCTCAACGGTGTCGATCTGCTCCGCCGCCTCGCGAAGCAGCTCAAGAACACACGTTACCTCGTCTTCTCCGGCTACGAGAACCCCGTGCTCGTCCGCGAGATGCTCGAAGCCGGCGCCCATGGCTTCGTCGAGAAGACCGCCGGCCTGAGCGAGTTCCGCAAGGGCATCCAGACCGTCGCCAACGGCGGCACCTATTTCGGACCCGCCGTCGCGGCGTTGCTTCTCAACGTCGTCACCAACCCGTCCGCCGCGTCGAGCCACGACCTGCTCACCGACCGCGAGCGTGAAATCCTCCAGCTCGTCGCCGAAAGCTACAGCACGAAGGAAATCGCCTCCAAGCTCGGCATCAGCGTGAAGACCGTCGACAACCACCGCACGAACTTGATGCGGAAGCTGGATCTCCACGACGTCGCCAGCCTCACCCGCTACGCGATCGAGATCGGCTTGGTCGACAACCGCAGCTCGCTCCCTCCCGGCGGCGCTCGCTGACGGCCTCCGTCAGTAAACCCCGCGTCGACACCGGGCGCGGCTTCGGACCGACCGACTATCTTCTTGCGCCAGCACAGCGCTTTACGGATAAACGCGCTCCTCAACGCACAGGCCCTTTTCTCCATGAACAAGCTCTCGAAACTCGTCTGTTTCATCCTGATTGGTTCGGCCGTCCTCCTCGCCGGCTGCCCGAAGAAACCGAAGCGCCCCGATCCGAGCGCGACGCAAGCGGGCATGGGCCCCGGCGGCCTCAACGCCACGGATGTCGACTTCGGCGCCAACGCGGCCAACGGCCTCGAGAGCAACACCGCCGGCGCCGGTCATCTCGACGAGGCCAACCTCGAGCGCGGCGTGCTCCCCACCGTCTACTTCGATTTCGATCGCTCCGCGATCAAGGCCAGCGAGCGCGCCAAGCTCGACGACGCCTCCAAGAAGATCGCCGCCGACTACAAGGGGAAGCAGATCCTCCTCGAAGGTCACTGCGACTGGCGCGGTACCGCTGAATACAACATGGGCTTGGGCGACCGTCGCGCCAACGCCGTGAAGGACTACCTCGCGAAGCTCGGCGTCGAAGTCGTCCGCCTCGAGCCCCTCTCGAAGGGCGACCTCGATGCGAAGGAGAACGCCACCGGCGAAGAGATGTCCAAGGACCGCCGCGTCGAGCTCGTGGTCATCAAGCAGTAATCTGCCCTTAGCCTTTCAATACTTCTCGAAGCCCCGGTCCTCCGACCGGGGCTTTTTCGTGCCCATCCGCTTCGGCACGCGCGATCCTGCGACCGTCCATCCGCCTGTAGCCGGCCGGGCCGAGGCCGGCCTTCCGTGGCGTGACACTTGAATGTTCCGTTCTGCCGGGGTCGTCGCCCCCCGGTCACAACCTACCACCGCAGCGCCTCAAAATACCCGGCGCCGATGTCGCCGCGGTGTCGCACCTCCAGCACGTCGTGCAGCTTCTCGAGCTGCCGCTGCATCTGCTCGAGTTTCGGATCGTTCGCGACCAGCAGCAGCATGCGGCTGGTCGCGTGGTCCGCCTCGGGCACGCAGACGATCGCCTCCAGATTGAAGGCACGCCGGGCGAACAGCCCGGTGATGTGCGACATCGCTCCCGGGTGATTGCGCACGCGGAGTTCCAGGACAGTGGTGGCGGGCTGCGTCGTGTCAGGCATGGGCGGTGGCGGGTTCGGTGGCGGTGATCGTGAGGTGGTTGGCGGCGCCGGGCGGCACCATCGGCAGCACGTTGGCCGTCTCGTGGATCGGGATGTCGATCAGCACCGGGCCGGGCGCGGCGAGCGCGGACGCGAGCTGCCCCAGCGGGTCGTCCTCCGGGTCGAGCGTCACGCCGCGCAGGCCGAAGCCGCGCGCGATGGCCGCAAAGTCCGTCGAGGACTGGAAACGGGAGGCCGAGTAGCGCCGGCCGTAGAACAACTCCTGCTGTTGCCGCACGAGGCCGAGGTGGGCGTTGTTGCACACCAGCACCGCCACCGGCAGGTCGAGGTCCGCCAGCGTGGCCAGTTCCTGGATATTCATCAGGATCGAGCCGTCGCCGCTCACGCAGACCACGCGGCGGCCCGGTGCACCGAGCGCCGCACCGATCGCCGCCGGCAGGCCGAAGCCCATCGTGCCCAGGCCGCCCGAGGTCAGGAACGTGCGCGGACGGCTGAACGGAAACGCCTGCGCCACCCACATCTGGTGCTGGCCCACGTCGGTGGTCACGATCGCATCGTCGGGGAGCAGGCGCGCCAGCGAGCGGATGAGGTTCACCGGGTGCAACGGCTCCCAGGCCGGCGAGGGATGGATCAGCGGATACGCGGCGCGCAGCTCCGCGGCCCGGCCACGCCACGCCGGATGGACCTGTGCGGGCAGGCGCCGGAGCAGGCGCGTGAGGGTTTCGGCGGCGTCGCCGGCGAGGGCGAGCGTGGCGGCGCGGATCTTGCCGAGCTCCGCCCGGTCGATGTCGAGATGCGCGATCGTCGCCTGCGGGCAGAACTCCGCGACCTTGCCCGTGGCGCGGTCGTCGAAGCGCGCGCCGATGGCGAAGATCACGTCGGCCTCGCGCATGAGCAGGTTGGTCCCCTTCCCTCCGTGCATGCCGAGCATGCCCAGGTTCAGCGGATCGTCGGCGGCGAGCGTGCCGAGCGCCATGAGCGTGGTCACCGCCGGGGCGTCGATGTGGTGCGCGAGCGCACGGGCGAGTTCCGCCGCACCGGCCCCGATCACGCCGCCGCCCAGATAGAGCAGCGGACGTTGCGCACCGGCGAGGAGCGCGGCCAGGGCGTCGATCTCGGTGGCGGCGCAGGGCGGCGTCGCCCGGCGGCGCCCAGGCTCCGGCCACACGCTGATCTCCGCCCGGGCGTTGAGCACATCCTTCGGAATGTCGACTGCCACCGGGCCGGGGCGGCCCGACTCCGCAAGCGTGAAGGCCAGCGGGATCGTTTCGAGCAGCTCGTCGATCGAGCGCACGAGGAAGTTGTGCTTGGTGATCGGCAGGGTGAGCCCGTACGTGTCCACTTCCTGGAACGCGTCGGTCCCGATCAGCGCCTGCGGCACCTGCGCGGTGATGGCCACGAGCGGGATCGAGTCCAGCCGCGCATCCGCGATGGCGGTGAGCAGGTTGGTCGCGCCCGGTCCCGAGGTGGCCAGGCAGACGGCGGCGCGGCCCGTGACGCGTGCCATGCCCTGGGCGAGGAAGCCCGCGCCCTGCTCGTGGCGGGTCAGGATGTGGCGGATGCCGCTCCCGTGCAGGGCGTCGTAGAATGGCAGGATCGCGCCGCCGGGGATCCCGGCGAGGGTGTGGATGCCCTGGCGCTCGAGCAGAGTGCGCAGGATGGTGGCTCCGGTGTGTTGCATGGTGGTTGGCGTTGGGTGGCGCCCTCCCCGGTTCTGCACCCGACGGAGCCTCGGAAAACAAAAGCCCCCTCCGGTGCGGCACCGGAGGGGGCGAAAGTCGTGTGATCGCTCAGCCCCGTCGCGGTGCGCAGGTAACCACTACGACGACCAGGAGGGCGGCGAGCAGGTTGCGGGAGGCGTTGGCGAGGCTGAACATTGCGGGGCGGACAAAGAGCGCATCGGCCCCCGATGTCAAGCCGCCGGCCAAACGCGGTCGCCGGTCCGCGCCCGCACCACCGGGTTCGGCCGCACGCCTGCCGCCATGCAGCCCGGGGCACGGACCCTCAGCCCGCCAGTTCCAGCGCCGGCTCGAAGGTCAGGCCGCTCCCCTCCTCCGACACGGTACGTGGGCGCGCCGCGTCCATCCAGGCGGCAAAGGCGATCATCGCGGCGTTGTCGCCGGTGTGCCGTGGCTCGGCGGCGACCGCCGGCACGCCGTGCCGGCGCCCGACCGCGGCGAGGGCGGCCCGCAGGCTCCGGTTATTGGACACACCGCCGGAGAGCCCCACGCTGCGGTACGCACCGCCCTCCAGCGCCCGCTCCGTCTTGCTCGCCAGCGCGTCGACCACGGCGGCCTGGTAGCTCGCGCAGAGGTCGTCGAGTCGGGCGTGCACCTCGGCGTCGCTCATCTTCTCCAGGGTGTAGCGCAGCGCGGTCTTCAGGCCGGAGAAACTGAAATCGAGCGTGCCGCGGGAGTTGTTGCCCCGCGGAAAGTCGAAGGCGTCGGCCCGGCCCTTCGCCGCATGCTGTTCGACGAGGGGGCCGCCGGGATAGCCGAGTCCGAGCAACTTCGCCCCTTTGTCGAGCGCCTCGCCGGCGGCATCGTCGAGCGTCGACGCCAGCACGGTGATACGGCGCTGCCCGTCGATGGAGAACAGCACGGTGTTGCCGCCCGAGACGAGCAGGCCGAGGTGCGGGAGCAACGCCGCGAGCCGAGCCTCGAACTCCGCCGGCGCCTCGCCATGGAGATTGATGAACGGCGACCACGCATGTCCGCGCAGATGGTTGCCGCCGACCAGCGGCACCCCCCACTCCAGGGCCAAGGCCTTCGCCACCGCCACGCCCATCGCGAGACAGGCGGCCAGTCCCGGCCCGCGGGTGACCGCGATCTGTGTCACCCGGCGCAAGTCGCACTCGGCCGCGGCCACCTGGAGCAGCGGCGCGAAGTGCCGCAGGTGCTCGCGGCTGGCGAGGTCCGGCACCACTCCGCCGTAGGTCTGGTGGAGCGCGATCTGGCTGTGCACCCATTCGCCGCGCAAACCGTGGCTGGGGTCGAACACCGCCAAGGCGGTCTCGTCGCAGGAGCTTTCGATTCCGAGGATCATGGAAGGACGGAGGCGCTCATCGGGACCTGCGCGGCGGTATCGGTGTAGGCCAGCAGGCCCTGCAACACATCGATCGCCGCCTCGAGCTGGCGGTCGGGAATCGGCTCGAAACCGAACCGGGCCTTGAACTCCGCCGCGCTGGCGAAGTCGTCGCGCAATCGTTGGATACCAAGCTTGCGGTCGTCCTCGGCCGAGACCGGCAGCGACACATCGGGGGCGATGCCTTGGCCGTGGATCACCTGGCCGCCGGGGGTGAAGTAGCGGGCGGTGGTCAGTCGCAGCGCTTCGCCGCCGCCGAGCGGCACGAGCGTCTGCACCGAACCTTTGCCGAACGTGCGCTCGCCGATGACGACGGCGCGGCGGGTGTCGCGCAACGCCCCGGTGACGATCTCGGCCGCACTGGCGCTGCCGGCGTTGACGAGCACGGCGATCGGGTATCGCCGAGCCTTGTCGGCGCCGTGCGCGTGCAGCTCGCTCCGGCTGCTGGCGTCCCGGCCCTGGGTGTAGACCACGAGCTCTCCGTCATCGAAAAACGGGCTCAGTACGTCCACCGGAGCGGTCAGCAGGCCACCGGGGTTGTTGCGGAGATCGAGCACGAGGGCGCGAAGGCCCTCGGCTTCGAGCTTCGCCAGCGCCGTCTTGAATTCGGCGGCGGTGCGCTCGGTGAACTGGGTGATCTGGATCTGCCCGATGCCCGGCGCGACCATCGACACGGCGCGGATCGTATCGACCTTGATCACCTCGCGCACGAGCTCGAGCTCCAGCTCACGCGATACCCCCGCCTCCGTGCGTTCGAGGCCCACCCGCACCTTGGACCCCGGCTTCCCGCGGAGCTGGTCGACCGCGTTGCGCAGCACCGGCGCCTCGATCGCCTTGCCGTCGACCTTCACGATCCGGTCGCCGCGGAGAATTCCCGCCCGTTCGCCGGGCGTACCGGCGATCGGCGCGATCACGACCACAGCCTCGTCCTTCAGCTCGATCTGCACGCCGATGCCGCCGAACTCGCTCCGCAGGTTGCTCTGCACCCGCTCGTTCTCGCGGCGATCGAGGAACTCCGAGTGCGGGTCGAGCCGGCGCACCATCTCCCCGATGGCGCTGTTGGTGAGTTTCTCCGGCGTGGCCGCCGCCGGCTCGACATAGCGGGTCTCCACCGCCTTGAGCACCCGACGGAAGCGGCGGGCCTGGGCGGTGGCGGGATCGGGGACCAGCCACCCCTGCCGCTCGCCGACGAGCAGCACCAGCAACGCGGTATTGGAAACGGCCAATACCACCAGCGCGGTCAGGAGAATCCGTTTGAGCATCCGCGGCATCCTGCAAGAAACCCCGACCTAGTCCAATGTTTCCACCCACCGCCAACGACGCCGATGCCGACGCCAGTTTCCTCGCCGTCTTCCGATCGGCGAACGGGGATGGGCCGGTGAGTTTTGCGCAGTTCATGGCGCTCGCACTCTACCATCCGGAACTCGGCTACTATCGTCGCCCACACCAACGGGTCGGGCTCTCGCCCGCGGCGGATTTCTACACGGCGACGAGCACCGGGACCGTCTTCGGCGAACTCGTCGCCGCCGCCGCCAGCAACCTGCTCGGCCATGCCGAGCCGCACCGCTTCGAGTTCGTCGAGATCGGGGCCGAACCGGACGGCGGCGTCCTCGACGGCGTGGTCCATCCCTTTCGGTCCGCGCGCACCTGTCGCCTCGGGGCGGAGCCGGCGCTGGCCGGCGAATGCGTCGTCTTCTCCAACGAGCTGTTCGACGCCCAGCCCTTCCACCGCCTGATCCGGCGCGATGGCGCTTGGCGCGAGGTGGGCGTCGCGATCGGCGCCGACCGCCTCGTCGAGCGAGAGCTTGCGGAGTTGTCGCCACCGGTCGCGGCGGCGGCCGGAATGCTGCCCACGAGCGCGCCCGAGGGATACCGGCTCGATCTGCCGCTCGCCGCGGCGGAGTTGTGCTCCCGACTGGCCCGCGCCCCCTGGCGGGGGCTGTTCCTTGCGTTCGACTACGGCAAAACGTGGGACACGCTCGCCGCCGACACACCGGCCGGTACCGCCCGCGCCTATCGTTCGCACCGGCAGGAGCGCGACCTGCTCGCCGCCCCCGGTCGCCAGGACCTGACGTGTCACGTTTGCTGGGACTGGCTCGAGCAGGCGCTCGCCGGGGCGGGGTTCTCGTCGATCCACCTCGAGTCGCAGGAGGCGTTCCTCATCCGCCACGCGGGCTCAGCCGCGGAACGGATCATCCGGGACGCCAAACCCGGTCCCGATCCGCGCCGCTCGCGCCTCCACGAATTGCTCCACCCGGCGTTGCTCGGCCAGCGGTTCCAGGTGCTGCACGCGGTCCGGGCGTGAGGGATCCGGCCGCAAACGCGCGGCCCAGCCGGTTTCCGTGTTGGCACTGGCGCGACGCTCGCGATGATCGCGCCCGCCCCACCTCGGTCACCTCGCCTTCCGCCATGCGCCTCCTTCGCCCTACCCTTGCCCTCGTCTTCGCGCTTGTCTGCTTCCTGCGCGCCCCGGCCGCCTCCCAGCCCCTCGTCCCCGGCGCCGAGCTGAAACTCGAGCTCACCCCGGCCGTCCCGAAGGCCGAGCTCACCTTCGCCGGCGGCACCGAGCGCCTGCTCGCCCTCCGCGTCACCGCCGGCGGCGCGGGCGGCTCCGTCCGATTCAAGGCCAAGGCCGCGGCCCAGTTCGGCGCCTACACCGCCGGAAGCGACTTCACCTGGGTCTTCGACACCGAGCGCGCCGCCACCCAGCTCTGGGATACGCTCCCGCACCTGCCCGCCACCTGGACCGTCGAGCTCGCGATCAACGGCAAACCCACCGGCCCCGTCGCGCTCACGATCAAGCTCGAGGACCAAGGCGCCGCGCCGGACCTTCGTTGGGGCGAAGCGCCCGGCACCCTGCTCGTCCGCAACGCCGGCCAATCCCGCCTCTCCGCCACGCCCGAACAGAACCTCAAGCTCCGCCACCCGCTCTACAAATCCGGCGCGGTCGGCCCCGACCTCACGCCCGCCGGCGACGCGCTCTTCCGCCTCCCCGCCGGCCTCTGGCAACTCGCCGCTACCGGCGGCGAGGGCGTGACCGAATTGCGCTCCGCGTTGATCCCCGTCTCCAGCGGCGGCGAGACCGTCGTTGACTGGCCGCAGATGCGCGCCCTCGAGGGCGAAGAGGCCAAGGGCCTGTCCGAACTCGTCCTGCGCGATGCCACCGCCGACGGCGCCACCGGTACCTTGCTCGTCGCCGCGCCGATGTTCGCCGAGGCGCCGAAACCCGAGGCGGTGCGCATCCTCGAGGGCGGCCAGCCCGGCGAGGTGCTCTCCGTCGAGTCGATCCCGGCCAAGCTCCACGTGGTCGTGCTCTTCGATTCCTCTTTCTCGATGCGCAAGATCTTCGGCGAAGCGCAGAACGCCGCACTCAAGTTCGTCGAACAACTCCCGCCCGACTGCACGGTCGATTTCTTCGACTTCGACACCAAGGTGAAGGAGCTCGCCGCCCCCGACCGCGCCGCCCTGCTCGCGGCCATCCGCGGCATCAAGTCCGACGGCTCCACCAAGCTCTACGACTCGATCATGAAGGGCCTGCCGAAGTGCGCCACGCACCGCCGCAGCGCCGTCGTTCTCTTCACCGACGGTTTCGACGCGCAGGTCGAGGACCCTGGCTACGGCAGCCGCGCCTCGCAGGAACTGGTCTTCGAAACTGTCTCCACCGCCAAGGTACCGCTCTTCACCATCGCCTACGGCGAGAAACCCGACGAGCAGACGCTCCAGCAACTCGCGACGCTCTCCGGCGGCGCCTACTACCGCGCGCAGGCCGACACCATCGGCACCGTCTTCGACCAGATCCGCGGCCTCGTCGACCGCGACTACAAGATCACCTACCGCCGCCCCGCCAAAGTCGCCGCCAGCAACACCCCCGTGGTGACGCTCGTCCTCGATGTCAGCGGCTCGATGGACATGGACGCGAAGACTCCCGGCTGCGGCCGCCGCATCGAGGCCGCCAAGGATCTTTTGCGCGGTTTCTTCGGCCGTCTGCCGGCCGGCAGTGTTACGCAACTCTTCACGTTCTCCAGCGACGTGAATCTCGCGCAGGTGCCGACCTCCGACACCGCGCGCCTCCTCCGCGCCCTCGCCCCGATCAACGCCGGCGGCGGCACCGAGACACTCAAGGCCACCAAAGCCGCCCTCGCCTCCCTTGAGAAGATCCCATCGCGCAACCGCTCGCTGCTCTTCATCACCGATGCCGCGCTCCAGGTCGCCGACGGCAAACCGCGCAAGGACTTCGAGCAATACCTCGCCGCCCTGAAGGACCTGAACGTGCACTCCGTCTGGGTCGGCATGGTCGGCGAGAAGGACAAAGCGCCGTTCGCCAACGCCGCCGCGCTCTCCGGCGGCAGTTACGTCGTCAGCCCCAACACCGAGGCCATCGCCCAAGCCCTCGCCTCCCTCGAGAAAGCCCTCGCCGATCCGCAATCCGGCAACGAGGTCGCCGTGGAGATCCTCATCGACAAGCCCGACGACAAGGGCGCGCATCATCTTCATGGAGGCACCGGCCTCTTCCCCCTGCCCGTCTCCGCCAGCACCGCCGAGCACAGCGTCGGTTGCCTCACCGCCACTCTCAACAACTCCGCCGACTCGCCGCAGCTCACGATCAACCTCCCCGGCGCCGCTCCTTCCTCACCGCCCACCGACAACCGCCCACCGTCCACTGTCCACGGCCAACCGTCCACCGACTCCACCGAGCTCAACCGCATCCCGATCAGCAAATCCGGCCGCAACCAAGCCGCCGAGTTCACCGTCGACGAAGTCCGCCTGTATTCGAAGCTCCACGGCTTCGAACTGCCCGCCACCCACCGCTTCGTCGAACTCCACGTCACGCTGAAGAACATCCTGCCCGAGCAAAAGGTCTTCATTCCCGAGAAGGGCGCCGCGCACCCGGCCAACTGGGTCGGTGGCGGCAAGGTTCGCGGCAAGACCGTCACCGCTATCCCGCCCTACCTCGTCCCGAATCTCCGCAACCACGTCTTCCTGCGCTGGAACGACTCCGCCGAGGTCCCGCTCTCCGCCATTTCGCTGCTCGATCCCGCGCCGCTCTTCCTGCCCGACGATCCCTCCGTGCTCGTGCAACCCGGCACGCCGCTCACCGGCCGCCTCGTCTTCCTCGTGCAGGGGACCAATCTCCAGCAGGCGTCGCTGCACTTCTACGACACCGCCTACGCGCACCTCGACCTCGCGCTCGTCGGCCCGCTCGCC
>Ga0116187_1000326_pt1 | contig 59680 bp, 58 predicted proteins | sample AD_JPNNA6_MetaG_FD_89755 | JGI IMG/M metagenome (GOLD analysis project Ga0116187, IMG submission 89755) | Active sludge microbial communities of municipal wastewater-treating anaerobic digesters from Japan - AD_JPNNA6_MetaG | ecosystem: Engineered > Bioreactor > Anaerobic > Digestate | place... | reverse complement strand
TCTTTATTTGACTGAAGATGAGCATAATAAAATTATTAATAACTATGATATTTTAGTTGAAGATTATGAAATTAATGAAAAAATCATTAATCGACTATCAACGTTTTCTAGTACTCTTTCGTCAAGAATGTTACGAATTGAATTTGGGGACGACACAATCAGTTTCAAAATTACTGCCAGTGACAATACATCACCAACTGTAATTAATTTGTTGAATATGAAAAATGAATCTGAATTTAAAACTCATTATTGTACAATTTTAACAAAATCAATTCTGGTCTCACCGCCCCCTTTTAAAATGAGTATTTTAACAAGTAAAGATAAAAAACATTTGGCTTTAAAAATTTCTGGTGAATTGAAAACTGATGATGTAGTTGACCCATTAAATATTATTTCTTTTGGGGATTTAACAGAGGAAGATGGAAGTGAAATTTTAATTATTTGACGTGAATAAATAAGTGTTAATTGAAAAAATATTTGGCCGAGTGGCGGAATGGAATACGCGACGGACTTAAAATCCGTTGGTGGCAACACCTTGAGGGTTCGAATCCCTCCTCGGCTATTACTTTAAATATTCAGGGGTCATCCTTTTTTAGGGTGACCCCTTTATTTACTCTCGAAAGGAAAATAAAATGAAATTCGCATTTACGGCAGACCTTCATCTTAAAATGTGGAACGATAAGTTTTTTGACGCGGAAAGAACTCCTTTAAAACTGACAGAAATTTTAAATTCTGTTAAACAAATGTGCGATTATTGTATGAAAAATAAAATTGAAAATGTGATAATTGGCGGTGATGTAAATGATTTAAAACAAATTGTTCATTATCGTTCATTTGTAATGCTTAAAGAGATTTTGGAGCATTATTATAATCTTCATTTTTTTGTTATACATGGGAATCATGATAGCGCGGGCAGAGAGGATTTATATAGTTCTATTCAATTATTAGACGGACCTTCAAATGTTTCAACTTTTGTAGAAAAAACAATTATTGAAGATATTACTTTTTTACCTTGGTCTGGTAATGTAGCAGAGGAAGTATATAATTGTGAACCAAATAAAATTCTAATTTCGCATTTTGGAATAAATGAAGCGCAATTAAGTTCGGGGATCTCTGTTAAAACAAATATTAAATTAAATGATCTAAAAAAATTTGATTTAGTTTTATTGGGGCATTATCATAAACCACAACAAGTGGGTAATGTTTATTATGTTGGATCGCCTATTCAATTAAATCGAGGCGAAGCAAATGAAGAAAAAAGATTCTTAGTTGTTGATACGGAAACTTTAGAAGTTAAATCTATCGAAACTACGGGATATCGTAAAAATTATAATATTATTATTGAATCCTCAGACGAAATTGAAGAAAAATTAGAACAAGCCAAAGAATTGCAAAAAGATGGGATAGTTACTATTAAAAATAAAGTTAAAGAATTAGAAGTTGAAAAAATTGAAATTGAAGAAGTTAGAATTATTAATGATGTTGAGGGAGAGTATCAAATGAGAGGTATTACTTCTGAAATGAAAATAACTGATCAATTAAAGAGATATTTGGAAATTCAAAAAATACCTGAAAATGAGCATAATGAATATATTGACACATTTTTAGAAATTCAAAAATAATAGTCATGTTATAGGTGATTATATATCATGAATGAAGAATTGGTTAATTATTTAGTAAAGAATAAATATTTCGATTTTTTATTTATAAACGAGCCATTATATAAAAAGTTAAAGTATTGTAAAATAAAAACACTCATAATTGCCACATATAATTCTCCATCCAACAACTATCTAAATATTAAAGATAAAATTTTTGATATTATCTCCCTCTATTATGAAAAACATTTTGAAAGTCCCATTTATGAAATCTTGGATAATTCTTATTTTCAAAAAAAATGGTTAAAAACATTTAATAATTTTCTTTTTGAAAAAATAGATTCAATTGGAATAGAGATATAACATGAAGATTATTATATTAATAATATTAAAAATAAGGTAACAAACAATGACAACGCATAAAAATAGTATATTTGATTTATTAATTAGAGAGGGACTTATAAAGAATTTACTCTTCTATAGAAAAGAAAACAAAATACATCCATTAACTTATTATAAAAACTTTGATAATTTTAGCAAAGCAATGTTTGAATTGTTAGGTTCAGTTGTTTATGGTATAAATGATATTGAGATATATAAATTTGTTGATAATAGTTTTAGAAAAATAGAAAAAGATCAGATTTCAGGACGTATTTTTCTTGACACAGTGTTTTCAATAAAGAATGATTTTATAATCAAAAGGCCACTTTGTTGTGAGACAATTTTAAGTAAACGTATATTATTACAATATCTAAAAATACACAAATTTATAGAAAATTTATCATTTACTATCTCTGAAAAATTTGAATTATTAGAATATGTTTATATTAGAATTTTTAGTATGTTTGAGAAATTTAGTTGGATTCCAGACGATATTGTAAGAAATAGAAATATTGATATCGCTAAATTTAAAGAAAATAATCCTAATATATCTGATGACAAATTCGTATATGTAATTAGGGAATGGTATGGAACAAATAATTATAATTTTAAAATAAGTGATTCGTTATTTAAGTCATTATCTAGAGATGATGGTAAACATTCCGATGTAGAGATTATAAAATATAAAGATAAATTTATCTTTTATTATAGTTTAATAGAAGTAATTGACCAGTTTGTTCAAACTGCAATTAGAATTAAACGCGGATATAAAAGTAGTTATGAAAATAATAAGACATATGGTTGCGTAGATTTAAATGACAGAAGTTGTTGGGCATATTATAAATATCTTGAAGAATGGATATTCTCAATTTTAGACATGATGTATGAAACTCAAACGCTCAAAGATAACATAAACGATATTTTATTTCATAAAATATCCAATTTAGGGATACAAATCTAAGGATGCTCAATTATGAGTTATGCTATTATGGATGAAATAAAAAGATATAAATTGGATTCCTATTTAGAAAAGCAAATTAATACTATTAAAAAGAAATATAAAAATGTGATTACGGAATGGAATACTTTAAACGGAGTCTCATTTACTCCTCATGGCACCATAACCGAGGGACAGGTGTTTTTGATCGCATTACTAAAAAACAATGACTACCGTATTGTTTATACCAGCTTACGCCCTGATCAAACTCATTATATTTTAATAGTTGTTGATAGAAATAAAAATTTTAAATGCAGCATTAAATGTAATGTTGAACAATTTAACAGATTAGAAATGATAAATTTTCTATCTCAAATAATTGAAGAAAAAAATGATGTATTTGTCCCTCAATTTATATCGGAGACTAACCCAAATTATTTAACAAAAAAATTTATATGTGAACATTTAAAAATGTATAATATTATTCCAAAACTAACTATCAATAATGAAAATAAAAAATATAATGATAAAAAAGATTATTCAATTAATCTTTTTAGTAGATTTTATTCTACGTTTTTAGAAAAAATAGTAGATTTAAATCGTATAAAAATACAAACTGGCACTGCTTCAACACGGAATTTAAATTTAAAAATTCAAAGTCATTTGGTTAACTCCTATTTATTAAATAATGATGATAAATTTATAGATAAATATGATAGAGTATTTTCTGTTTTAAACGGCCCCATGCCCCATTGTTTCTCTAATGAATATTTTATAGATCAAATAATTAAAAAATTTCGACATAGGGATGTATATAAATATACAAAGTACAGAAATTTAAAAAAATGCTTTGATCTCTATAAAAAAAAATTTACAGGATTTAACCCAATATTTGTACTATATAAAGGATTTTTTGTTCCGTATATATACTTTGAAATATATTCAAATCTTTTGGAGAAAATATGTGAATCTAAAAAAGTTTGGAATTCAAATTATGAATTATGTAAAGATCATATCTATTCTTCTTTAGATTGTTTAAAAGATTTTGAATTATCTCAGAGAAAATTTGAAAATTTTATACATCATAAAATTCTAAGAAAAGGAGTAGAGATTTAAAAATGAAAATTAGTGTATCAGAATTTATTAATCATTGTTTGAATATTAAGTCAATAGAAAATTGGATAAAAACTAACAATTATTCATATGCTGTTTCTGAAATAGAAAGTTCAATAGAAGAAATAAAAAAAGCGAACTTACTTTCTATTAAAAAAACCCCAATGTTTTATGAGGAAGTTGATAATGAAAAGATGGCGCTTTGTTTAGATTCTGCTCGTAAATATCGTTATTCCAGTTTTATTTCAATTGATTTGATGGTTGATAGATATAAAAAAATGTTAGAAGACCCAGATAATTATAAGAAGAATTATGATGAAAGTATATTATATATAGCAAATTCAAAAGATTTTAAAATCTTTCCGATGTATCATTTTAGTCCATTAAATTCTTTATATGATATACTAAATATTAAAAATGAAAATTATTTTATAAGGTTCTATTGTCATTTGGGATTTTATATGGGGCATTTTGATAAAAACGCATTGATTTCGTTTTTAAATATTTTTAAAAATAGTAATTATCATCATGATATATATAAATATTTTCATGAGACTCTTGACTGGTCTAACTCAGGATTAAGACATTTGAATTTCTTTTCTTTATATAAATATTTAAAAAATCCCGAATTAGTAAGATCTTATTATTCGAACTTTATAAGTAAAAATTCTAAGAGTTATAGATTACAGAAAAAAGGATTTACTTACACGCACAATACGTATAACCCGAATCATTTCTATAGTCGTGATGATAATATTAGTTTTATGGAAAATTATTTAAAGAAAGAAAATTATGGATTACTAAGATTTGAACAATATGACAATGGAAATCTTAACTCTTTTATTGAACGTAATACTGAGAATATTAGAAATAATAAATATTTTGATTATTTTATATATGAGGAAGATACTTCATACTATGTTTTTGGATGGTTAAAGTTACTTTCTCGACTCTTAAATTCAGCTTATTTAAAAAATAATCAAAAGGAAATTAAAATATTTTTTGCTAGTTTAAAAAATTTAAGTAAGAGTAGGAATTTTATAAATAGATTTACAGATTGTTATTTTAAATATGGAATTGAAATCTAGAAAGAGATAAAATAATGAAATCTAGTTTATATGAATATATAAACAAAAATGTCGAAGGTTATGATATTTTATATAAAACAATACCTCCTAATGGGAGGAATTTTTTTAATACTAAGTTTACAAAAAGAATAAAAGATTCAAATTTTTTGGATAATTACGATCCGCCTTTAATTACATCTAAGAAGCTCGAAGATAATAAAATTCGGAGTGTTCTATGTTGTTTGGAAGAAATAAAAGGATATCCCCCTTTAAGTGAAAAGGACGTAGATCGTATTTATTATGCTATGAAATTCCCGTCGAACGGAGAAAATCTATTACCAATATTATACTCATGCAATTTAGAGAATTTTCAAGTTACAACAAGGGAGCATCCACATTTATTTACTGCAATATATGATATTTTAGATAGTAAGAATAAGAATTATTTCTTGAGATTTTTTTGTCCTTATGGAAAATATCTTGGAATTTTTGATAAACATATACTAAAATTATATTTTAATATCTTTTTTTTAGAAAATTTAAACGCATATGATTTTTCGTATTATTTTTCTTCTATTATGGCTTGGGTATTTCATTATCACATACATTATCATCGTTTTGAAAATTATACATTTTCCTTTTTTGAAAATACTGAAAAGATAAGGCGTTTTAGTTTTAATCATTTAAAGAAAGATGTTAATCATTTTATTCTACATATCACGGAATCTACTAGTAATATACGTTTAGATAAATCAATCTCTTCTAATTCTTCTAAATTTATATTCAGAAAATTTAATATTAACAAAAACGATATTGTAGAGTTTATAAAACGCAAATATTATGTTGAGCCATGGAGAATATATCCTCCTTATATAATATATGAAAAGGATACTTCATATTATGTTTATGAATGGATAAAATTATTAAAAAACTTGGGAGAAACTCATTTAAGAAAAAATAGAAAAAAAATTAAAATATTTTTACAAGCATTAAAAGAATTAGAAAAAAGTAAACAATTTATTTTTAGAATTTTAGATCATTGTATAAGATATGGTATTAAAATTTAAAACGGAGAATAAAATGACAAATTTTTCAACACAAGTATATGATAATTTGAAAGATGTTTTTTATATTAATGCTAAACCAAATAAGAGTGCATTGAATATTTCTCCAATAGTTTTATTAAAAAACACATTTTCTAAAGAAAATGTGGATTTTTTTAATTTTCTATATAGAAATTATTTTATTAATTACTCAGAAAATGTAGAAGCTGAACTTATGAAAATATTTACTTTATCTCATAAAGTTACACCTTCTGAACTACGGTATAGGTATTATACAGTAGATGATAATTTTAAAACTTCTAATAGAAATAAATATCCAGTGTTAATTACATATTTATACGATTTATTGAATGATGATAAAAAGTATTATTTTAATATTAGTAACTCGGGAATAGGACTTACGACTAATTTCTTAGAAAAGAAACATATAAAACTCATATTAGATTTAATTTTTGAAAGTACAGATGAAACAATAAAATATAGAAAAAATACTTTATTTTTAAAAATGATGCCAACTTTATGCGTATCTTCTCTCAACACTGTTTTTTTACAGAATTATTATGATACTCATTTTAATTCTTTAAAAGAAACGGTTAAGAGAGAATTTTTATCTAATAAAGATTTTGAAAAAATATACTTCTATAATTTCTTAATACCAGAACTCTATCAAATAGCAGGTTTTAAAAAGTCAAAAACTAATTTTAAAAGCATAAATAATGCACGAGAATATGGTATTATATTTGAAAGTTTTAAGTATAATAATTGTCAACTTTTGAATTTACTTTCATGGAATACTATTGTTGGAAAAAAATATGAATGCAATATTTTTGAGTCTGAAAATACTTTAGTTGGGGGGATAATTGGTAATCGGTTAATTAATCTAAACTTTTTCAAAAAATTAATGGGGACAATTAGTGAAGTTTTAAAACATCAAATAAATTATATTTCTGATCCAGTAGAAATGTGTCTAAGTGTTTTTAAGAAGTTTAAAGATATTGAATTAAACAAAGAAAACTCCATTGATACTTTTAATCAGCTAGTTTGTGAAAATAAAATATACGAATATGGGATATCCATTTAAAATTTAAAAAAAGGATATTTAACAAAATGTATTCAATTGAAAGTTTGAATGATTTTGTAAAAAGGAACAATATTAAAACAAGATTACGTAATGCTGTTAGGCATAGGATCACAGAAAATGATCGAAATGAGATAGAAATATTAGACTTGTATAATAATGAGTTTTCTTTTAATTATTTATTAGAAATATCTTATAAATTCTCAAAAGCAAATAATAGAATTAATTTTTGGAAATCCCCCCAATATAGAAATATGATTGATTTTAAAACAAAATCAATTAGAATAAAATGGTATGAAGCTGATAAAAACTTTGTAACATCATTTTATTCAATAAATTTATCTATATTCGATTTTCTCTCCAAACAATTATTCTTAACTAATAATTATATATATCTCCCTCACTTAACATTTCCCAATGCAGAATTATTTTTGATAGATAAACCACTTTTAAAACTAATTTTGGATTTTCCAACAGGAATTAAATGTAATTATTTGGAAGCTGATCAATATTATTTAAATATTATAAAAAATACATTTTTTGAAATTATGAATGATAGCATAACTTTATTTCAGTCTAAGAATATTAACTTTTTTGATAAGTACCGAACATTTCTTTTTATGAATAAACAAGAAATATTGAAAGAAGCATTTACAAATACAGATGATAGGAATAATCCACAAACATTATATACAGATTCTATTCGTCAAACAACTAATTTTTCGCATAGTACTTTTTCGTTTAAAACTATACTAAAGTCTAGATACTGCCAAAATTTATTTAAAACATTTAATAGGAAATGGTATCCTTTTTTAGAAAATAATGATCTTACAATTTATTTAAAATATAAAGATCTATATATTGATTACTTTTTTATATTTCTAATATTTGCAAGAATTGAGTTTATATGTATGTATAATTTCAAATGTATAGAAAATTATTTTATTAAGATATTAGATCATATATATTTTCGTGAAAAAATGAAACAAGTATTTAAGAAATATATTCTTTCCCAAAAAATTCTATCAGTTGGAATTAGTATTTAAAAAAGAAAGGCATTTCCGTGCTAATGATACCATCATACTTTAATTATCGAGAAAGTGTCAATGATTTTGTAGATAACTATGAAATTAAAAAAACTCTAATAGAATTGTCTTGTGAATGTAATGGAATGATTGAGAGGTATTTTAAAGAACATACTTTTGAAGAAAATATATTTGAGTTATCAACTATACACTTTCAAGAAAGATTCCGAGAAGATATTCTCTATTGGAGTACTTTTTATCAGAAAGCTCAATTACCTTTTCCTATTATTATAACAGATACTAAAACATTCAAAACCGAATCATTTATACAGCATTTTAATAGAGCAGAGTATTTTAATAAGATTCTTTCTGAAAAAAATAATATTTACATATCATCTTATGCCAGTCCATTTATTGTAGTATTAAATAAGGTACTTTTAAAAATGTTTTTAAATCTACCTCTCGTAGTTATACCAGAAAAGATCTATAACCGTGTAAATAAATAATTTAATTGTTTATTTCATAGAATATTTGAAAATACGATTAATACAATATTTAAACTGAATAAAACTAAATATAACTATTTATATTATCTTTTTGATCATGTTTTACAAGATAAACAAACGTTTTTTAAGAATTTACTTCCAAGATATGAATTTAAAGGAGTTCCATGCTTTAAATTAAATTCAGATCACTCAGAGAAAATTGTTCTTTATAATTTGAATAAAAATTATAAAGAATTTTTATCAAGTATTGAAAATAGACTGATTTTTAGAAATTATTTAAATATTCATAAAAGCTTATTTCGTTCTGATAACGATATTCCAGTATATTTTTTAAAATATAAAGAAAAATTTCTTGATATACTTCTACTTAGCAAAATTTTACATGGTTGTTATTTAAAGTCTTTAAGAGATTTTAAAACTTCAGGATTTGAATTGTATATCTCAACTATCCTGGATTATATGTGTGAATTTGAGAAAGATAAACAACGGTTTTTTAATTTAACTTTACTTGTAAATGTACTTGATTCTGGAATTGAGATTTAAAAAAGGAAGATTGTTATGCTGTATTATAATTATAAGGAAAGTATTAATAATTTTGTTAAAGAGCGAAACATTAAAAAACATATAATAAATCATTGTAATGACTATTTTAAAAAAAATATCTTAAAGAATGTGAATTTGAGGATAATATTTTTGAATTAATAATGATGCTTAGGGATGAGTTACGTGATGTAAATGGAATATTACGGTGGTGCCCTTTTTTAGAAAAATCTCAATTACCTTTTCCTATTATTATAACAGATACTAAAACATTCAAAACTAATTCTTGTATAATGAAATTTAATCGTACCGAGTATTTTAATAAGATTCTTTCTGAAAAAAATAATATTTACATATCATCTTATGCTAGTCCATTTATTGTAGTATTAAATAAGGTACTTTTAAAAATGTTTTTGGATTCTCCAAACATAATATTAGAGGCTCCCGTGCCAGTTTCATTCCATAGTCAATTTATACGTCTTTTTTATATGTTATTTCAAAAAACACAAAAAGTTATATTGAATAGTGCTTTTAGAATAAATAATTTGTTTTATGGAGGATTATATTCATTATTTGATCATTCCCTACGTAATAAACAGATTTTTCTAAAGAATAACTCAGATGGGCTTGATACCAAAAAAGGAACAGTCTTTAGTTTTACAACTAAATCTCAATTTGAAAAGCGAATATATTATTTCTTAGAAGAAAATTATGATAGTTTTCTAAGAAATTGTTGGGAACATTTGATTGAAAAATGGAATTTTAAAAATATTCATAAAAGTTTATTTAGAAATAGTTTATTTATAAATAATAAAATTGGAACGACTTGCTTTCTAAAATATAAAGACTTATTTCTTGACGTTTATTTACTTTGTTTTATGTTTGAAAAATGGTATTGTTATTACAAAAAGGAATATCAAAAAATAAATTTGGAAAAATATGTTATAACTATTTTAGATTATATGTATGAGTTTGAAAAAAATAAAATTAGATTTTCTAATCTAATATCATCATTTATAATCAATAACGGAATTGAAATTTAATAGAAAGGAAACATATTTAATAATGAGAGAACTTATATTCGAGGATCTGAAATTTACTAACTTTAAATGTTATGATGAATTGGATTTTAATTTTATTCCAAACAGATTTAGTGTAATTACCGGCAATAATGGTTCTGGAAAAACCACAATCTTTGATGCTTTATGTTATGCACTTTATGATACAACAACGAAAGGTATTAGGGGCGACAACGTAATTCGAAGAAAAGTTGGAAAAAACTTATCAGTTATTTTAAAATTTAAAATTAACGAAGATAACTATGAAATTAGGAATTATAGAAAACATTCTAAATATAAAGATGGTAAATTTCTATTTTTAAATGGAAAGGATATTACAGAGAATTCTAGAAAAGCAACAAATGATAAAATATCTCAAATCCTTATGCCTCAAGAAGTATTCACAAATTGTTTATTGTTCTCTCAATTTATTAATAAATCTTTTTTAGAATTAACTAATTCAGGGTTATTAGATAAAATTCTTGATTTGGAAAAATATGAAGAATATTGGAATATAACAAATGAGTCAATTAAAATATATTTATTGGATATCAAAAGTTATGAGCAAAGTATTATATTACAGGAAAAAGAGATATTTTCTTCAAAAGAGTTACTAGAACAGAATAAGAAATTCCATATTGAGACTATAGATAGATATAATAATGAGGAATTAAAACTTAAAAATGAAATAGAAAATTTAAATAAATTCATATTAGATAATCAGGAAAATATTAAAAAATATTTGGACAAAGAAGAAGAAAGACTAAAAATAAATGATAAATTAAATCAAGTTAATTCTCAAATTGAAAAACAAAGAGAAGAATGTCTTTTAAATCTCCAAACTTGTAAAAATAATTATAAAGAACAGGAAAATAATCTAAAAACAGTAATTATAGAAAAATATTCTAAACTTAATGAGGAATCAATTAATAAGAAAAATGAAACAGAAGATAGGGTCTTAAAAGGTAAAAATTATATTTATAATTTAAAAAGTCAAGTTTTAAATGAAATAGAAAATATAAAAAAGGAAAAGAATGAAAATCTCGAAAAAGAAATAAACGAGCTAAATAATAAGAAAGAAAAACTTTTAACCAAAGAACAAGATATATTTAAAGAAGAACAAAAAATATCTATTCAAAATGAGAAAAATAAAAAAGAAATACAAAATTTAAATAAATTTCTAAATAAAGAAATTCCAATTTGTTTTACATGTAAACAAGAAATTAAAGATGAACAACATTTAACAGACGTAAAAAATGAAATTGATAAGTTAACTATCCAAATAGAAACAGATGAACTTAGATTAAATCAAAGAAAATTAGAACTAGAAAAAATTATAAAAGATAAGAAAAATATAGAAGTTGAAATTGAAATTATAAAAGATAAATTTAAAAAAGAAACATCACAACTTGTTAATAATAAGAATTCTGGGTTAAATCAAAAAGTGTCATTGTATGAATCAAAAATTTCTGAATTTGTGAAAGTAATTTCAAATTTAAATAATGTTATTGAACAAAATAAAAAGAAGATGGATGATGAAATTCATCAAGTACATAATAATATAGAAACTTCATATAATAAAGACTCGGAAAAGATTAAAGAGCTTGCGAAAATCAAAGCTTCTGATTTGTTAAAAAAGAAAGACGAAGTACAAAAAACTTTAGACAAAATCCAAAATGAATTTGAAAAATTACATTCTATTTATTTGAAGGTAAATGAAACTAAAACGACCATTCGATTAAAAACAGATCAAATTGAAAAGAATAAAGAAAAATTAAAAATAGAATTACAAAATATTGAAAAGAATATTAATAGTATTAATGAAAAAATAAAAAATAAAGAACAAGAAATTATCAATCTGAAATTATCAATTCAATCTAAAATTAGAAAGAATGAAATTTTAACATTTTGGAAAAGCGCTTTCTCAGATACAGGAATAAAAAGTATTCTATTGGATGAATCTTTACCCATATTAAATGAAAAAGCCAGAGAATTATCAAATCTTACAGATTGTATAAAAGTAAGTTTTGATAGTCAGAAAGCATTAAAATCTGGAGATCTAAGAGATAAATTTACTATTAACGTTTTACAAACAAAAAATTTATCTGATTTTAATGAATTATCGGCGGGGGAAACCCGTATGGCAAACATTATCATTCTTCTTTGTCTAAGACATTTAATGGAAACTATTCAAGGACTTAGAATGAACGTTCTTCTTTTGGATGAAATTTTGGATACTTTAGATCAAGATAACGCGGCATTGGCAGTTGGAATGATTAAACGACTTTCTGAAGATCATTGTGTAGTTTTAATTTCTCATACTCTTAGAAATTTTATTGATGCTGATGAAGAGTTGGCTCTATAATAAATAACTTAAATATATTATTAAAAATTCAATAAAATAAATGGGTGATAGTTTTTAATTATCACCCATTTTTATTTCTTTTTAGGAGGAATTAAAACTATGAAAACCTATGATAACGGGATTGTTTCAAATTCTAGCATCTCTAATTTTTGTATATTTATTAAAAATAAAAGTGAAAAATTATATTGTTTAAATAAATGGTTATCAAATAACAAAGAAGAAATTATAAAAAAGATACCTTATGGAAATACTGATTCATTTTTATGTAAACAATTTGATGAATTAATTGAATCGAATATTGTAATTCCAACTGAAAGATTTTGTTGTATAAATATTAGAACATATTATGAAACAGATATTCCATATAATATAATAACAATAGAAAATTTAATGAGTTGTAACGATATCCAAATTTATGATCCAGATAATTTAGAAATTCTGGTTTTTGAGAAGGAAGATATGTAAGAAAAGGATTGCGTTCTCATGAATGAAAGAGAAAAAGAAGTTTTAAGAATTGAAAATCAAATTCAGGCTATATTATCAGATTTAAAATCTAAAGATGAGTTTTTAGATAAAAAGTCTATGAAAGAAATTAGATATTATTTTCCTATTTTAATTAGTTTTAACTTTTCAATATTTTTTAACTTAGAGAATTTACGCATTATTACAATAGAAAATTCGGATGTTGATTTCTCTAATTATGAAGATTATGAAATTAATAAAAAATATTTATCAAAGTGTATTTCTTATTTATACTTCAATTGTAGCAATATTGGAAGACAATATATATTCCATATAGCAAACTTTAAGAATAATAATTGGACTATAATTTTTACACAACCAGGATATTTTTTAAAAATGTATTTTTTTAAAATTGATTATCAAAAAGGTACTGTAGAAATTAACGAGGATCTAAATTATTTAGAATATGAAATAAAAAAAAGTATGGCAATTATCAAAGAGATAAACCATAATTAAAAAGGAATTATTATAAAAAAGATTAAGGACGATGAATATTCCCCCGAACTCACATGTATATTTGTTGAAAATAAAATGTAGAAAAATAGAAAGGTAAAATGGATGTGTACAATTTCAGGGTTTTGGTTTAGAGAACAATTAAATATTGAATATTTAAGTAACCTTTTGAGTTTTGGAAAATTACGTGGGACAGATGGAATTGGAATTTCAAAGATTGATCTTTCAAAAGAAAAATATAACAAGAATGAAATTACTACTTTTGTTTATAAAAATAAAGACATAAATAAAGTTGATGAAATAATTGAAAAATTGGATCACTCATCAATTATACCTAATACTAATAATATATTATATCTAAGTAATCATAGATCCGCTCCAGAAACAGAAGTTTCGGTTTCTGATGAATTAAGAACTTTACAACCAATTTATAATAAAGATCTTGGAATAATTTTAGTACATAATGGATCAGTAAGTAATTTTATCGTAAATAATATGAATACTGACCCACGTTATTTTAGAGTTTCTAAAATAGATAGTGAGGGAATTATTTGGGCTTATAAAGAATCATTATGTAATATCAGAAAAACTATGGAATTTCTAAGTGGTGGTTTTTCATTTATAATGTATGATGAAACAAAAAAGAAAATTTATGTGGTATGCTCTCATATCCCCTTATATTGTGGATATGTTAGAGGATGTGGGATGTTTTGGTCATCTGATCAGAATGCAATTTGGAGTACCATTTCAAAAATTAAAGGTACACCTATAACTCGTAATAATATTGTTGTATGGGAAGATTATTATTGTCGAGAGGTAAGTGAATATACAATTGAAGAAATTGACGTAGATTCTGGATGTATTAATGAATTTAAATTTGAACCCAGATATATTCATCCAAAATGGGATCCATATATTCAAAAAGATAAAAATAAAACTAAAAAAGTATTAGTTGCATGTAGTGGGGGATTGGATAGTACTACAACTCTAGCAATTTTAAAAGAAGCAGAATATGATTGTACAGCAATTCATTTTAAATATGGTCATCGTGGGGAAGAGTGTGAAGAAAAAGCAATTCAAAATATAACAAAAACATTAGATATTCCTTTATTAACTTTTGAAATTCCCATTATAAAACAACTAGATAGTGGTATTCTGACCAATAAAGATTCTGATATACAAACAGGAACACATGAAAAAACAAAAACTACTTATGCTTGGACAGTCTTTAGAAATCATCTTTTTGAAACTTATATGGGAGCAATCGCAGAAAGTGAAGTAATTAAAAATAATTATGAAAATGTATTTCTCGCAGGGGGATTTTTGCAACTTTCTGAATCTGGGAGTTTTCCCGATAATTCGGAAAGATTTGCAAAAGCAGCAGAAAAGTTTTTTAAGTTTTCAATAACGGGAACTAGAATTAAACATCTGTTTACATTATGTAATCTCCTAAAATGGGAACAATTTGTTTTATTGGATAAGTTAGGTTTAATTAATCTATCTAGATTTTTTATATCCTGTGATAGGCCAAAAATGGTAAATGGAGTTCCTTCAAATTGTGAATTTTTTAACAAAAAATCAGATCAGTATGAACCAGCGTGTGGGTCCGGAAGAAGAAGTTGGTATTCGTCTAAGATTGCAGGAGTTCCAAATTTATATGAATATTTTACAATATCCGAAGAAGAATCTATAAATTACATTCCATATGAATTGAGACAAACTAAATTAAATAAATATAAAATAGATGAAATAATTGATAAAATTTTAATTCATGATGAGGCCAAAGAAATTTTGAGAAAAAAACTAAATTGTAAATAGATTATATATATTAAACTTTGTATTAAGACCCGTTTTCTTTAATTTTGAGGGTATTTAGTTGAAAGAAATTTTACTAAATACCCTCAATTTTTTGTTCTATAAATTTATAAAATAGGAAAGGAGTTTATCTAAACTATAGATTCAAAATTTGTTAAAAATGAAAATTTAGAAGTAGACTTATCCATTTTATTACAATTTAATCTATCAACAGTTAAAAAATATATATCAGATACAGTGAATTATGTAAATTTAATTATCCTAGGGATGACACGATTAAAAAATAAATTGGAAAATGTTTCAGACAATTTGACTCATGATGATATAGAAAAATTAGAAGATATTTTAAGAAATATGAAATCAAATAATAAAAGTGGAGAAATTCATACATTAAGTATGAATTTAAATATATTGTGTATAAAAATAGAATCTTTATTAGAAATGATTAAATTTATTGATTTTGTTGTAAAAAACGAAGAAACAAAAAAGGAAGGAAAGATTAACTAATTATGTGCTATTTCTTTAGTTGTCTATCCAATGGAAAGGGAAAAGTTCATTATTTTGGCATAGAGGATACTTTGAGGGTTATATTTGATGGTAATCCAAGGTCACTTGATTTCAACTCTCATACATCTATTGCATTTTATTATAATTTAGACGAAGATAAATATAATCAATGGGAATATGATCCAAAAGTTGGAGATTTAATTGAAGTTCATCGTGGTATTGGGGCTAAAGATGATCGTACAAAAGTACTTAAATTTCTAAAAAGTCTTTCCCTAGAAAATGACTATAACCTCTTAGAACAACTATATGATTGCGATTTTGGTAAAAGAAGTAATAAACTTATCCAAACAGGGTTTAACAATATAGGAAATTACAATTCTGGGCATCATAATATTGGGGATAACAATTCTGGTAATTATAATATTGGAGATAATAATCTTAGTGGTCTTAATATAGGAAATAACAATTTGGGATTTGAGAATATTGGGAATTTCAATGTGGGAGATTATAATATTGGAAATCATAACAAAGGATCAAGATTACAAGGAAATTGTAATACAGGGAGAGGGTCAATACATTATTTCTGTAGTTTTCCAGATAATGAAAAAATCATTATATTTAATCAAACAGTCATTAACACTAAAAATGAGCAATTTATACGTAAATGTATAACTCAAATAAGAGAACTTATTGAATTATTGAAAGAAAAGGATTTTAATACAATTAGATTTTTCCTTCGTGGTGGAGATTTTACAAAAACTATAAAAAAACTCACCAATTTTACAGCATATGATAATAATATAGTTAAATTGACTTTAAATTTTGACCCTAAAGAATATCTAAAAAACCCTAAAGAATATTTAAAAAATTGGAGTGAATAAAAATTATTCCTGATTATATATATGAATACTTAATATGTTAAAATCTTTATTATATAATAGAGGATTTGACATATTAATCCTAATTTATAGGAGGTATTCATATGTTTGACATAGTAAATTTAATTATTGGATTTACTCTTTGGAAAAAAGAGGTTAGGATGTGGTACGCTCCAGTAATGATATATTATTCCATTGATCTAACATTATGTTTAGGGGCACATATCGGGGCACTAGATTATACTCTAGTGCTCACTTTAATACTAACCACACAATTGATTCTGTGGGTTACCTGGTATTTTATGTACCAGGTTGGTAAAAAAAAATATTTATAAGTTATAGGGGGAGTATGGGTTTTAATCTATACTCCTCTTGTTTTTTCTTATTAAAAATATTATTAATAAAAGGAGAACATATCATGTGATAGATAAAATAAAATTAATATAGTTTCGATTTAACAGACAACAAACCCATACTACTAGTAAGGAGCTTTAAAATGACTGAACACAATACTGTCGTGGAAGAGAATAGCGGCATTTTTGACCTAGAAGAATTTTTCCGTCAAACTGAAGAAGAAAAGAATTCTATTGTCGAAGCAGAAGAAGTCGTTGAGACTGAAACAGTACAAGACGACTCTGCAATCAATTTGGTTCAAAACACTCCTAAGAAGGAAAAGAAAGACAAAGTTGTAAAACCCAAAAAGGAATCTGGGCCTTTGAACTCTTGGGCTACTCCATTGGAAGAAAATAAAGTATATAAATTTGAAGAATTTGATCGTCAAGTTTATGAATTTCATCCTGTAATGTATCCTGATGGTAATTTTTCGGGAAGATATCTTCCTTTTTGTTTGGATAAAAATACAGTATTAAATCCAGACAAAAAGTGGGTAGCTGAGTATTATTCTCTTTCAAACCGATTTGTAGTTGCAGGATTGAATAAGTTTGTGTCTGAAATGGAAAAAGAAGTCCAATTCGAAAAATCTAAAATTTATCATACTCCTTTCTCTATGTCTTATTTCGCCCAGGCAAAAGGAAAGTCGTTAAAAACTTTTGATAAAGAATCGACGGCGTTCATTTTTAGTATTATGACAGGAATTGACTCTGCAACAATTTCCGGAGTTAATACCAATATTAGTCTAATGATTTCTAATAAATATAATGGAACCGGTGCATTGAATATTGATTATGTTCTCAATATTTCTGGTATAATTAATGGCAATGATTATCAATATAACGATTATTTTACCTTGTTAGATTCTAACCGCAAGGTAAATCATGTTGGTAAGATCAAAGAATTTAACTTTTCCATTGAAGAATTGGAAAAGAAAGCAGAAGAAACTCGTACTAAATTGAAAACCAAGACAGAAAATTTGGAAGACATTATTAAGAGCATTTCTTCTAAAATGAAAAAGGAATTGGCCCAAAAGTTTAATAGTCATTGGGAACAACTTCCCCCCTCAATGAAGAATGCTTTTTCTATTCTCATTCTCGCATCTTATGTGATTGACTCAAACTTCGATTATCGTACATATATGGCAGTTCGTACAGAACTGAATAAACTTGTTCACGTTTCTAACTAAAAGTATTCAATAATTGAAATTTATATAGTTAATATAAATAGAGGGAGATGATTAGAGTTTGAACTATAATTATCTCCCTTTATATTTTTTTTCATATATTTAAGAGGAACTCCCAATGTACAACTGCGTTACAATAGTTGGGTGTGGTAATCTAGGGTCATATTTGGCAAACACTATCACGCTAAAATCACTAGAATCAGACCTAACAAAAAAACTAAATATAATTGATAATGATATAATCGAAAGAAAGAATTTTCCTTATATCTTTCAAAGTCTAAACAATACAAAAACTATTCAAAAGTATATAGGAAATCCGAAAGTTAATCTTTTACGTTTTTTGTTAAAAAAGTTGAATCCAAAATTAAGAATAGAAATACATTACTCAGATTTTAAAAATATTTTAAGAAAAAAATATAAAAAAGAAAATGAATTATACATAGATTGTAGAGATACGAGCGAAGAAAATTCATTATTTGATCTAAAGTTACATTCCGAAGGTATTTTTGGAAGAATTGTAATAAATCCTACAGATTTAAAATCATTTGATTCCTCTAATTATATTATGGGAATTTCAAAATTCCACTCAAGTTACTTTTCTTATATAACAACACAGAATTATTTAACACGACTAGATTCTTATCCAAAAGATAAGAGAATTAATATCTTAATAAATTTAACAAATGGTAAGACATATGAACTGCCAGGAAAACAAACAAAAAACATCACATTTAAATAATGATTGTATTCCTATTAATTTAAAACATGATTTATTAAATCTACATTTATCTAATGAGCAATATATCAATTATAGAAAATTTATAATACTACCTGATGGAGACTCCGTTGAAACCAACGATCTTTCATTGGTTTTAGAGATATTAAGAAAATTTTTTAATAAAACGCCCATTTATAAATTTATGAGTTATTATATCAATGTGGAGGTTGATTCTACATATAATAGAATAAATGTTGAAATATTACCAATGATTGAATCAGCATGAGGAAAATAATGGAAATAAAAATCTGTTCTAAAGAAGATTGGTGGACATTATTGGATTTGTATTGGGATGAAAAGATATTAAAATTAATTAGTAATGTTTTGGGGCTAAATTCTTATAAGAATTTTTTCCAGAGAAAAACGGGATATTCTAAAGAAATATTTACTTTGGAAAATCTAATAAAATACAAACAAGATAGAAATAAAAAAATAATTGATTTTTTACTTTTAACATTTGCAAATTTAGATAAACAACATATTCCCGAGGATGATTATGAAATTATTCTTAAATTATGGGAAAATTCAAATTTAATTGAATAAGGTAAGAAAATATGAAAGAGTATCCATCTATTAAGAACGCAAGTTTAAGTCATGAAAACATTTCAAAATTAAGAAATTATTTTAAATGGTCGGGTTTCACTGAGGGGGAAACAATTACACATGTTACCCCCTCAGGTGGAATCCATTATACAGGAAAACAAACTACCACAAAATCTATATTTTTTGAGATTAAAAGAAAAACGACATATGTTGGAATATTATTATATGAATATCCAAAAGGTGTAATTTTTCATGTTTATTTTCCATTTCCTAAAGTGTTAGAATTATCAAAAAATGAAATGAATTTAATTATAGAGCCAATCTATCAAAAAATTACTGAAATATTGAAAAAATAGTTTGAAAGTACTTTACTTTTGAGTGAAAAAATTATATAATAGTTTGGAGTCCAAAAAATATTATGGGTATATTTTATTCAATTTCCCCTAAACTTTGGTTTAAATATCAATCGCTTTTTTTATCTCCTATTAATGATATTTGTAGTTTAACTAGACAATTATCAAAGTCTGATAAATTTCAATTTTTCGTTACGGATCCCCTTCGTTTTGAAAAAATAAAACGTTCATTAAAGGATAGCCCAAATGAAAGTTTTATTCAATTTAAAATAGGAGATAAGAAAATATTTATCGTACACAGTTTATCTTCTTTTGAAAATATTTTGATAAATTTTAAAAAAACACTTCCTAGAAGCTTATATAACTCTACACTTTCTGAGAATTTGTCAATTTCCTTTTATGAAATAAAAAGATTTTCTAATAAGTTTATTATTGAATTATTAAAAACTAAAATAAAGGAAATTTCAGAAGATTTTGAAGGTATAATTATTAATAAACCAATAATTCCTGATAAAGTTTTTTATGGTTCCCCGCCCAGACTTTATAAACTCCCTAAAAAATGTTCTACAAAAATTAATAGTGTTAAAATTACGTTAACTCCAGATAACTATATTAGTAATATTTATATTGATACAAAACATCCAAATTGCGATAGTATAGGATTTTTTTGTGTCAAAAAAACTCTTAGGAGAAAATTAGATTATGACTTAGTTTTAGAAATATTAGAGAATTTAAAAATATATAATTTCAATGGATTTTATTATTACATTCCAGAGGATTTAGATTTGGAAAATCTAGAAAGGATTTGACTAAATGAGATTAAAACTATTTGATTATAATAAATGGGTTAAAACTTTGAAAGAAGTTTCTAATCCAAAATACATTGAAAATAATAAATTTACTCGTAATGGGTTATTTAGTCAACAAATTTTCGGACCGATTAAATCCTATCATTGTGTATGTAATAAATTGACATTTAGAGGAAAACGGTCCACAATGAAAAAATGCCCTAATTGTGGAGTTGAAATTACCTCATCAAATATAAGACGGGAAAGATATGCGAGAATAAACTTACCATTTAAAATCCTAAATCCTCTATTTTATTTTATTATTTGTGAAAATAAGTATACTATTAGAAATATAATTGATTCTATTTTACAATATAAAGAAATATATTACATTGAAAATAATGAAATTAAAACTGTAAATTCCGAAGAAGAAAAAGAAGGAAAAACGTTTCTTGTAGGAATTGATGGTATTTTAGAGATAGTTAAGATTTTATACGGGGATAAAACTGATCCTGTTTCTAAGTTTATTAATGAAAATTTTGATCAAATTGCCATTGAAGATATAGTTGTTATTCCCCCAGCATTTCGGCCTTGCACCAAAACAGGCGGGGTTGATTCAAATTTTATCGCAGATGAAATTAATAAACATTATACATCATTATTAATGAGCTGTAATTCTTTTAAAAAATTATTAATTGAAAATTCTCCTATAGATGATTATTTTATTTTTAATTTTAAAAGTATTCAAAATAAAGCAATTGAACTCTATCAATTTATTTTAGATAAGCTTAGTAAAAAACGAGGATTAATACGTTCTAATATTTTAGGTAAACGAGTTGATTTCTCTGGTAGAGCAATTATTACTCCCGATCCAGAGTTAAATCTGGATGAATGCGGAATTCCATATTGGATGATACTTGAAATTTTAAAACCTCAACTCTCATCTTATTTAGTTGATTCCAAAATTAAAAAACGATACAATAGTGCTACAGATTTAATTGATCTTTGTATTAATAATGAGAGTCTAAAATTATTTAAAGTTGTAAAAGAATTTTGTAAAGATAAAGTATGTATTCTTAATAGACAACCTACTTTACATAGGTTATCTATTTTAGGGTTTAAAGTTATTCCTCACGAAGGAAAAACCATAAAAATTCATCCTCTAGTATGCTCCGCTTACAATGCAGACTTTGATGGGGATGCAATGGCGTTGTATTTTCCCGTTACAGAAAAATCTGAGGAAGATGTAAAAAATAAAATTAGTATTTGGAATAACTTATTATCTCCCACAGATGGTAATATTGTAGCGGTTCCAAATCAAGATATTGTTCTTGGAATTTACGCTTTAACTAAAGAATCAAAAACTGATAATATGGTAATTTATAAAGGTAAAGAAATTACTGAAGGACGAAAAAAGTTTAATGATTGTTTACCCATTGATTATCCTTTAGTAAATCGTGTTATTGGAAAAAATGAGTTATATGTTATTCTTAATCGTATTGCATTGATTTATAAAAATGAACCCAAAAAAGTAATTAATACATTGGATGCAATTAAAAAATTAGGGTTTCAACATTCTACTAAATTAGGATTTACTTTAAATATTTTAAATATGTACTCTGATAAATTGGAAGAGTATTCAAAAGAATTAACAGGTGAAATTAAAAAAGATTTAGTTTTAATGAAAGCTGAGAAAGTGATCAAAGAATTGAAAAGTCTTCCTTTCTCAATATTTGTAGATAGCGGGGCCCGAGGATCTTGGGATCAAGTTAAACAATTAGTATATTGCCGCGGGTATGTGGCGGATTCTAATAATCAAATTCGTAAAAACATTATTCGTACAAACTTGATCAGTGGACTAACCCCAGACGATTTCTTTAATAGTTCATATGGGGCACGAAAAGGACTATTAGACACGGCCATGTCCACAGGTAGTTCGGGGTATATTACTCGTCAATTAATTTATAGTACAAATTTTATTGAAATTGTAGATGAACCTTATATAGAAAAAGAATTATTGAAATTTGAGAAATCAAATAAAGACCCAGAATTAAATCTATCTGAAGAAAAAGTTAAAATTGCTCAAAAATTAAATGATTGTGGGTCAACAGAGTATCTAGAGTTTACGATAAGTACAAAACCCAGTGAAGCACGAAAACAGATTAAATCCATTGTTGGACGTTATTATCTAAACAATGAAGGCAATCTTTCTAAAATTCCAGAATGGTTATCCATTAAAGATGAAAAAGTATATGAAGATCTTTATGGTAAAACATTAAAATTGAGAACCCCCATTTATTGTAATAATAAAAAGATTTGCCATGTTTGTTATGGTGATAATTATAAAACTCTTCATAGTTCTCAAATCGGAATTATTGCTACTCAAGCTATAGGGGAAAGATTAACTCAACTTGTTCTGAGAACATTTCATACCAGTGGAGTAGTCGGGGATATTGATGAGAAAAAGAATAAAAATAATGTTAAAGAAAAAGAAAGTAATAAAGATATTATTTCAGGAATGTCATATGTAAATGGATTATTACATAGACCAACTACAATGTTTGAAGAAAAGACAAAGAAAGAAATTACTGAAAAAGACGTTGTTTTGAGATTATATGAATTATTCTCAACATACGGAGATATTTATTTAGTCCACTTTGAAATAATTGTTTCTGCAATGCTATGGACAGATGGTGGAAACTATTGGAGAACGACCCCAAATCGAGAAACAATAACTAAGAATATTGAAAGTATTCTAAAAGTTCCATCTCTAAGTAGTTGGTTGATTGGATTGGCATTTTCTAATGTTAAGTCCAAATTAATTGAAGGAATCATTCATAACCGCCAAGATGTTGAAACCTCTATTTCTTCGTTATTTAGATTCTAGGAGTTTTTTATGGACCCACGTTATGATGTCTCTACCTTTGATAATATATTTGAAAGAAGAAAAACAGAATGGAATGATTCTGAAATTTTAAATCATGTTACTAATCTATTTAAGAAATTAGAATTAAATGAAAATTGGAAACTTGAAAAAGTAAAATGGAAGGATGATTTTAAATTTACTAAACGTAAAGAAGAATTAAAGAAAGATATTTATAAAATTATATCTGTATTTTTCAAAACTCCTGATGGAAATTCACATAACTTAGATTTTAAATTTCCAGTTTTAATTAGTGATCAATTTTTCTACATTGGTGGATTTCTAAAAATTCCAATTTTTCAATTATATGATTTTCCGATAATTTATAGAAAAACTAAAAACAAAACAAAAATTAAATTTCGTAATAACATTTTATCTATTAGTCTACTTAAAGATAAAGATGGATTCCTTAAAGTTTCGATTTTTAATAGAAGTATGAAATTTCATGAATTGATTGCATATGTGTATGATAGAGATGAATTGAATCAATTTTTAAATAACTATCCTAATATAAGTGATTTGATGGAAAAAAATGAATTACTAAATCTAACTTTGTTAAAATGTAATGAAATTTGGCAAACCTTAAATAAAACTGAAAGAATTAAAAAATTGGGAGAAATGTTCTCTACTACTAAAAGAGATCATGAAAAGAAGGGAAAAGGTATAATCTTTTCCTTAAAAGCTGCGTTTGAAATTGATTACTTTAACAGGCAATTTTGTAAAACAGAATCAATTATTTTTGAATTATTGAATGCAATTATTGAAGGTCCAAGGTCGGACTCGGATCTTAAAAATAAAAGAATTAGATTAGCAGAATTTATTTTTACACCATTGATACGACAAGTATATGATATGGTTATATCTGCATTTAATTCTAAAAATATGAAGTTTAATATTTCTCCTTCTTTAATTGTTGATAAATGCAATGCTAGTACGCCTAAAGATAAATTTAATGTGAGTCATATTATTCATTACAATTTTGCTCTAAATCCTATCGCTGAAATTGCGTTTATGGCACAAACTTCGTTAACTGGGCCAGGTGGATTCAAAAAAGAAAATGTTCCAACATATTTGAGAACAATAGATGAAAGTCAAAAAGGATTTATTTGTCCCGCTGATACACCCGATAGGGATGGATGCGGAGTTGTACTAAATATGACTCCTACAATTAAATTAAATAAAGATGGCACTTTTGCAGATCCAAGTTTAGAAACAATTGTGAGTTATCCAATTACATTAGTACCATTCTTGCATAATGATGATCAAACTCGTTTACAAATGGCATCTAGCCAACTAAAGCAAAGCATTCTTCTTAAAGATAGTCAAAAACCTATAATTCGATCTGGTACAGAAGAGTGTTATTTGGATAAAACTACTTTTTTATTTAAAGCAAAAAAAGACGGAAAAGTTATTTTTAAGGATTCTGATTATTTAATAGTTTCTTATTTGGATCAAAATAATAACTATAAAGATGGGGAAGTATTTAAACTAAATTATCGTAATATGTATTTAAATACAGTCGATCTAATTAAAACCAATAAAAACGAGGGAGATCTTTTCAAGAAAGATGATGTGTTATGTCAATCTTCTTTTATTAAAGATAACACATTGTCATATGGTCAAAATCTACTAACTGTAATAATGATAGGTAATGGATTTAATTATGAAGATGGAATAATTTTATCTGAATCTGCTGCTAAAAAATTTACATCACTTCATTATATTGATTTGGATTATTTGATTGAAAAGAAACATGTATTATTTAGTTTGAAAAATGATTGTTACCAACCTTTTGTGGAAATAGGACAAGATCTTAAAAAAGGTGAAATTTACGCAAAATTAAAAATTCTAAATACAGAAGAAAATTTGGAAGATATTCAAATCGAAGAAAATGCCTTAAAATGCCCCAGAGATTGTAAAGTAAACTCAATACAGATTTTCCCAAACTCCTGGAATCAAGAGTTACAAGAGCATTCTGATAGAATTAAGGAATTAATTCTTAAACAGAATCAAAAATATGATCTATTAAATGAAAAATTAAAGTTAGTATATAGTGAAGATGAAATTGAAAAGTTTATGATTTTAAATGATTTGAGTAAATGGAATTGTAAAGACAAAATAGGTAAATATTATGAAAAGGGAAAACGTATCAATGGTGCTCTGATTAAAATTCAAGGTATCTATGAAGACCCCATCATATTGGGGGACAAAATCGCCAATAGGCATGGAAATAAAGGAGTAGTGTCTAAGATACTACCCGATGATCAAATGCCCCTTCTAGGCGACGGCAGACGGGCAGAGATCGTCATTAATCCTCTTGGGGTAATCTCCCGTATGAACGTTGGTCAATTATATGAGATTACTCTAACTGAAACGTTGTATCAATTGAAAAATAAAATGAAAGATATAACATCAGATGAAGAACGAAGAAAGTATTTGGAAGGATATCTAAGTATTGTAGATAAGACAACTGAACGATGGATAAAGAATGATATACTAAATAAGTATGATAAAAATCTAAATGAAAAAGGGTTAGAATGTGCTTTAGAGGAATTATATATTATTCAGCCCGCTTTTAAAGGGATCAATCCATTGGATTTAAAAGAACTAATGGATTATACAAATACTAAAGAAGTTCAAAAAGTATTTGATCCTTTAACGAACACTTATTTGGAAAATGAAGTCACTGTTGGATATATTTATTTTCAGAAATTAATCCATAGAGCATGCGAAAAAATGAGTGCACGATCTATAGGTCCATATTCAAATAAAACCTTACAACCCCTTGGTGGTAAAAGTAATCAGGGCGGGCATAGATTGGGTGAAATGGAAGTATGGGGCCTTTTAGGTCATGGGGCAAATAACCAATTAACAGATTTTTTAACTACACAATCTGATTCTATTGGTCTAAAAAATGAATTATTAGCTGATATTATTAAGAATCCGGAACTATTATCCGCCACGGAAGATTTTGATAAGAAGCCTCAATCTCTAAGACTGCTAGATGCAAATTTAAAAATATTCGGTATTGAAATCTCCGATGACGAATAAATATTGAAAAAAATGATATTTATTTCAAAAAAAGGAGATTTTAACCATAATATGAAAGTTTCAAAAGATGAAAGACTTGAAATGGCTCAAAAAGATATTGAGGCCGCTTATGTTAAAATTTTTGATGCTCTCGAATTTGCTTTTGGATTGGACTGGAGAAATGATCCAAATTTTGATGAAACCGCCCCTAGAATTGCAAGAGCTTTGTTGCGTGAAAAGTGCCGGGGAATTAATTCTGAAGAAGTATGTAAAGAATTGTTATCGAAAACGTTTCCAACGTCATATAATGGGATCATATCCAGTGGGCCTATTGAAGCGGTAAGTCTATGTCCACACCATTTTGAAACAGTACAATATAAAATATTTTTTGGATACATTCCCAATAAAAAAGCAGTGGGACTTTCCAAAATTCCTAGATCTATTCAGTTATTTTCTTCAGCTCCAATTTTACAAGAAGACTTAACTGAAAAATATATTTCTCTGTTTCAAAATTGTTTACAACCACTGGGATGTATTATTATAGTTCAGGGACAACATGGATGTATGTCTTGCAGAGGAGTAAAAATAAATAGAGATTTTTACGTCACAACTAGTTCTGTTCGAGGAGAATTTGAAACATGTGATTCAATAAAACAAGAATTCTTAAAAATAATTAAAATTTAGATTACTATATATATTAAATTTTGAGTTGTTGAGTTTTAAAAAAATTATTTGTGGGATCCTTCGTTAAAATTACCCGGGTAATTTTAACTCATCTGGAAGGAAATAAAATGGGTGGATCGTTATTATTAGAACAAGACTATTGCGCTAAAAGGAATTAACAGATGATTAATTTCTAATAGTCATTCTAATAATTACAATAAATAAAAACTATTTATTGTAAGATAACGGTCCACCCCTCCGACCCCATACTACATTTTTTATTAATATAAAAGGAGTAGTGATATAAAATGGTAGAAATACAATACGATGTTCAATCTTCCATTATTCCCAAAGAAAAAGAAACATTAGATAAATATGAAATTAAAAATTTCTCTTGGGAGCATTTAATTGATCAAAGCAATGAAAAATTGAAAAAAATTGATATTGGAAAATTGGTTACTAATACAGATCCTACGATTTTTTTGTTACAAGAAAATATTTTATCACAAATTTCAAACATTAGGATAACTTCAAATAGTCATAAAATTCCATTTCTTACAGTTAATGATAAAGTAGAAGGAATATTTACCTTTAAATGTTCTCCAAAATCAAAGAAAAGTAGAACGGAAGGAATTATTTTTAATCAAACTTTGGGAGATTATAAAATCAAAGCATTTATTAGATTTTCAGAAAATGATTCATTATTTTGTTTATATAAGAAAATTAATGATAATTTTCTTATATTTAATACACAATTTTTTAATTATGATAAAGGTGTTACATATGAATTAGATGAAGCTCCGAATGACTCTAAATTTAGAAATTTAGATGACAATATTACAGAGAATGATAAAATTATCTGTATGAGTCTATCTAATAAGTTTGAAAAAACATCTCGAAAATGTAAAACAGTCAAAGAGATTTACTTTGAACTGGAATGTCAAAATGAAGATACAACTGATCCATCATATATCATTAAATTGGCAAAAACTCAAATGTTATTACTTGGATTATGATCATAAGTAAAACTTGTTCTTTGATTTCATCCCCTGTATTTTATTATGATGTTCCAGCTTGTAATTTTAATCTATTAAAATTTTCTAATAAAGAACAGTTAGGGGGAGTTAACTTTGATAATAAAAGAAATAGAAATATTAAAATTGGAATAAAACAAAGAAATAATATTTCTGTAAAAAAGTTCTTAAATTTTGAGATTGATTCAGTAATTGATGATTTAATTTCTGTTAATATTTTAAAAGAAGAAAATATTTTATGTAAGGCAAAAGATGGGTTTATAAGCGATAAAAAAATAGAACACGATATTGAAGGAATAAATATTTTATTAAAATCTAATATTTCCAAATTTATAATTGATATTGAAAGAAGAAAATATTTATCTATAGAATTTAATGGAAATATTGATGTTAAAGGATTAATTAACAAACCTGATGATATTTCTTTTTTTGATTTCTTCAAAAAATTAGATTATAATAATACCAATAATTTATCAAGATTAATAGAGGAAAATCGAAAAATCTTTTTATCATCAGATAATATCAATTATTTTAAAAGGAAAGTTAATGATGAAAACTTAATACCTATTAAAAATATGGGATTAATAAAAATTAAAGATAGTGATTTAGATATTATAAATGTTAATCAAATTGACAAAAAATTTATTTGGGAAGAATTTGTTTGGCCATTTTGCCAGTCTATTCTGTTATATTCTTTAAAACAAAAAAAGTAAGGAAGAATTGAACAATGAGTCAACAAAACAGGGTTACATTGAAGCTTCATGAAGGTTGTAAAATTTGCATGGATACTGTAGAACTAAAAATAAAAGGAAAATTGTACGGTATTCCTTATATAGTTAGTAATCCAGGTGCGGGAAAAAGTGCTCTTTTGAAACAAATGGCCCATGAACGGGGATATGGATTTCTTTCATATGAATTGGGTTTGGAGCGACCTGAAAAGTTTGGCGGTATCCCAGATATGAAATACAAGGAAGTAAAGAAACTTCCTTTTCAACAATTCTTTAATGTTCCCAAAATTAATGAAGTATTGGGAACAAACTTTATTAATACTTCTAAAATCTTGTTGAATAAAAATCAACAAGAACTATTAAAAAATTATTATGAAAATGAGCCCGAAGTAAAATCATTATTATATACTCGCTGGAGTATTCCCCAGATGGTAGATGAGGTCTGGGAGGCATCAAAAAAATTTAAAATTGTAGTTATTCTTCTGGATGACTGGCATACATGTGATGAATATCTTCAACAATTAGGTTATGAAGCATTTACTTATCATTCTATCAGTGGGTATAAATTACCAGAAAATTCAGTGTTTATTCTGGCAGGCAATGAAACATCCGCCTGTGGTGCAAAGGTTCAATTAGCGGCAATCCGTAACCGCTGTATGATTATGTATGTGGAGAGTTGCCCAGAATATTGGTTGAAAAACTTCGCATATAAACATCATATTTTCGGACCTGGAATTTCGTTTTTTGAGCAGAAAGCTAATTGGGACATTTTTCATGAGTCAGAAAGCACCACGACTCAATTTGGATCTCCTCGTCAATGGACCTCTGTATTTAATTATCTTGAATTCTTAGAAACTAAATATCCAAATAAAGAAATTCCCCAAGATATCTGCCTAAGTATAATTCAAGCAGGAGTCAGCCAAACTGCCGCGCATAGATTTGGATTGTTTTATCAAATTTATCGCAAAATGAATATTAAAGAATTGTATGATCAAAATATAATTAATATTCCTGATAATGATATGGATAAGTTTGCTTATTCATCAGTAGCTACCGAAGAATTTTATAATCGGTTTCATGATGAAGATCTTCGAGTAAATGCTTCAAAATCTTATATTTCTTTCTTGAATGAAATTTCGATTAAGCGTAATAAGCCAGAATTGGCGTTGACTTCAATTTCATCTCTTTTGAAGCGGCCAAAATCAGATGAGTTAAAACTACAAAGCGGGGAGGATACGATCAGGTATTTGTATGAAAACTCCATGGTACCGACATCTTTGATGAATATTTTCCGTAAATCCGCTGCGTGTCTTAACCAATAGAGGTTTCAAAAATGGATAAGAATTATGAACAAGTAATACAAGAAATGAATACTTTATTAATGCTCAAAGAACACTTTAAATTTATGGGCATTGTATATTATGGAGCTACAAAACATTATTTACCAGAGGATGAATTTGTTAACCAATTTGGTAATAATGGAATAGCTTTCACAGATGGAAAAGATATTTATTATTGTCTAAATGATTGGTTTACAACTCCTAATGCAATATTTGTTACGATACATGAGTTGTTGCATATTGTTTCTCTACATATAGAAAGACGTGGTAACCGAGATTCCACAATTTGGAATCTTGCATGCGACCATGTAGTTAATTCCGTATGTAAGGATATCGAAAAAAAATATGGAACATTAAATGTAATGGATGGTTGTATATTTTTCGAAGATTTGTATATGGAAAACCCAGGATATACCGCGGAAGAAATTTATGATAAGATTACGCAAAAAGTAAAAAAAAGTATAATAATGGTTTCAGTTTCCTCGGAGAAGACTGGGAGTGGTAAAAATTCAAAAAGTGTAACAGTTGATTTAGATCCTAATAATGAACAAAATGAGCAAGAATCTACATCTAAATCAAGTTCTGGTAAAAAGAAATCAAAATCCAAGGCCCCAAGTAAAATATTAACAGCCCCTTTGGACGTTGATGAAGAGAACATGTCCGAAATTTTTAAAGATTCGGATTTAAGAAAAAATCACAAAGAAATAAAAATTAAAGCAAATGCCTTTTGGAATAGTATCAAAAATACAAAAAAAGGCAATCAATCGGGAGGCTTGGAATCATATCTAGAAGAAATGTTTAAAGTAGTTGTTCCTTGGGATAAACTTCTAGAAAATTCCATCCTATATCAAGTTCAAAAAAGGAAGAAAGTAACGTGGGAATATCCAAATATATTAATTCGATATCCACGTTTACCAGGTAAAATTCAGAGAAGTAAAGATTTGCATAGTTTGATTGCAGTTATAGATTCATCTGGATCTTTGGCAGAAGAAGATTTAAAAACATTTCGGGGAGTTCTAATCTCCTCGGCTTCTTATTTTAAAAATATCTTTGTAATTGTACACGATTATCATATTAATCAATTTTTTAATATTAAAGATCCTACTGAGCAAAAGGTTTTTGAAGGATTACAGAAAATCATTGGAAGGGGAGGTACCTCTCATAAGGATGCTTTTAATAAAATTGAAGAATTGGTTGATAACGAAAAAATTAGTTCTATTATATTTCTAACAGATTTTTATTCGGACATTGAACGAATAATTTTAGAGAAAGATTATAAATTTCTAAAAGATTATCATACAGTCTGGGTTTTAAATAAGTATGCAAAAGAAGGAGATATAAAACTCTATGAACAATCTAAATTCGATGTCATACAAATTTGAAAATCACCCATATCATTATTTGGTATGCGTGAATTCAAATCGAGATGTAATGCACGTTCTCGAAATAACTTCACAAGATTTATCTAAAATTTCTCTTGAAAGTATGATTGATACTTTTAAAAATAATAATACTTCTGAAGAAGAGGGAGGAGAAAATATGCTTCTTGATGAAAGGTATAAGTTAAAAACAAACGAAGCACTTTTCTTCTCTTTTCATAGTTTTAAAGATGCAGCCATGGAAGATAAATGTTTGGATATTGGGCTATGCCATTCTATGGAAAGTAAAACTAAAGCAGAAATTGAACAAAAAATTAAAGCTTTAGATGATGGTCAGTTTAGAAAATTTTTGGAAATTAAGAAAGAAATATTTTAAACTAAAATATTCATATATACATTTCCTTTTATATATATTAAATAATGAATTAATCTTTTTATGTTGAAAAAGGAGTGTATATTATGAAATTCAATGACTTTTTCGAGACACTATTAAAAGGGCATCTTAATTCCATAAAAGATGATTTAGAACAGCGGCGTAAAGCCGATAACAACAAGGAAACGAAAGCCTTCGAAGAAAGGCTCCGGCAAGTAGTGATTGAAGAAAAAAAACTTCAAAGGTTAAAAGATGCCTTTGAAAAACAAAGAATGAAAGAAATAGATCGTATTGCATATAAAGAAGCTTATAATGGGTTCATACAAACTGACCCATCATATTCTTACAGGGGGCGTCGGCAAACTGGATTAGAACTATTAGGGACAATTGCAATCGCGTCCCTAATAATAGTAAGTATTCTGATATATATATTCTAACATAAATAGGGGATAAATTTAAAACATTTATCCCCTATTTTTTCTTTTAAAAAAATGGTAAACATACAACAAAACTATAATATTATATTTACAATTGGTGAGTACAATTTTTCTGATTCTATTACAAAAATTGAGATTGGTTCATCTATTGACGTTGGGTCTGTTTATTCTCTATTTTTTATTAACTTTAGAATTGATTCTAAGTTAATTTTTGTTACAGAATTTTACAAAAATGAAGAAATTAAACTACAAATCTCTTTAACAGATGTAGATAAAAATATTAAAGAAATTTGTAATTTCGATTTAATTGGTATATCTATGAAGTTTAATATTGGAATGAAACCTGGCCTAAAAGATAATCAAATGTTACCTGATCATCCTTTAGGGCAAGCAGTTAAACTCATAGCCATTTGTAAAAAACCGTTCATAACAATGACAACTACAGTGAATAAATTATTTTCCTATAATGAAAAAAATACACCAATATTATGTGTGGAAAAATTATGTGATTCGTTTTTAAAGAAGTTAGAAAATAAACAAATAAATAAAAATAATAGTAATAATTATGTAATAGAGCAAATGTTAATTCCTCCTATGACATTTGCTGATTCGGTAAGATTTATTAATTCCAAATATCCTTTATATAATGGCGGAATTCCTTTTCTTTTTTGTGACAAAGAAAATAATTTACAAATTTGGGATTTAACTCAAAAAATAAAAGAAAGAGAATTTTATAGAATTATTTATCTTTCTAAAGGGGAAAAAGAAGATAAAACCATCAATATAACTCCTGGAGAAAATTTTGATTGTTATTTTACTTCTATACCACAAATAAAAACAAATCTTCAACCAAATAAAGAGGTAATACAAACTGGATATGAAAACATTTTTATTAACAAACCTCTGGATGATTTAAATAGTTATTCTAATATAAAAATTGATGAGGTTTATCAAAATCATGGATTAAAGGATAACGACCCAGAGGAAACTTTAAATTTTTATAAATCATTAGAATATAGAAAATCAGTAAGATATAATTTAACAGGAGTTTCAAATGATATCTTAAGTAAATCTACTTTAAATAAGAAAATTTCAAAAGTAGTTGAGATTAAATTTAGCATTGTTGGAAATACACCAATTGAAAAATTAATGCAAATTGGAGTTCCGTTGTACCTACACTCCAATGTACCAGAACAAATTAAATTCAATGGAAAATATATTATAAATATGTCTTATATGGTATTTACTAGACTTGACTCGTCCAATTATAGATTTGGAAATATAATAACTTGCTTCCGAGGAAATTTCTAAAATGATAATTGAAGAACTTAAGAATTTGGGAATAGATAATTTGGAAGGTGAGGTAGAAAATGATAAAGAGGAGGACAGTCAAGAAAATGAAGTAGATGAAAATACAAAAAAGGATTTTTCAATTCTAAGTAACAGCATGTTAAAAGTATTTAAAAAAAGATTTAAAAAGATGGATCTGGATAAAAAAAGAAATAGAGTTGGGTTTTCAAAACCTTCTCTAAAAAGTCGTGTTGAGAAACGCCGTAAGAAAAATAAAAATTCAAAGAAACAAAAGGAAAATTAAGATGAGTGAAACGGTAACATATAAACAAAATGAATTAAATTTACTTATTTCAGCAAAGCATAAATATGGATATAATTATGAAGTTTTTATTGAAAACATGAAACTTACCTCAAGAGATACAGAATTACTTATTGAACTTCTGTCATATCAAACTACTGTTCCAATTGAAGATCAAATGTGGATTGAGCACAATGAAAAGGGTACCATTTTTAAGTTTTATTATCCATTTATTTTTGACAATGATATTTCACCAGAGGATTTTTCTTTGGATTGGCTGTTTGATAAGTGTAAAAAGATAGGAATTGCCATAAACGTTGCCCTCGATTTTCTTCAACCATATAAAAATATTATTAATTGCGACGGGCAAATCATGAACTTGGAAATGATGATTAATCATTACGATGAAGAAATTAGAAAAAATATTGATAGTTCTATTCCAGAATGGAAAAAGATTTAATCGTATTTAACTAATTTAAAAAATATTGGTGTATTATTTTTAAAACAATTTATAACAATTAGATAAAGAAAGGTTTTTTCAAAATGGCTATGAATGTTAATATTTCTGTTCTCGCGGGCACTTTGAGTAAAGATCCTCTTCTCCGTGAGGTTAGTAGTGGGAAGAAAGTTTGTAATTTCCTTTTGATCGTCGATCGTCCTATGAAGGGAAAGAACGGGGAGAAGGTTTCTGATTTGTTCCCGGTTGTTTGTTGGGATAAAGTCGCAGAAAATGTAGCCGCTTATATGAAAAAGGGACGTAACGTCCTTGTTCAAGGTTATTTTACCAAGAAAACCTATACTAATAAAGAAGGTCAAAATGTAGTGGCATATGAATTGAATGCGCACAGTGTTCAATTCCTTGGTGGTGAAAAACAGTCAAACAATAATGAAAACAACGATGATTCACAATAACAAATTATTGTAAGTTAGGATATATAAAGAGCAGTGTACTTATCAAAAAAAAAATAGGTACACTGCTCTTTTTTTAAAAAGTGAAAAAACAATGCGCCCATAGCTCAAGCGGATAGAGCAACTGCCTTCTAAGCAGTAGGTTACAGGTTCGAGTCCTGTTGGGCGTACTTTTCACTCTAATTCTGAAAGGGTTATAATGGAACGATTTCAAAAGAAACACTTAAAATCTTTGAGGAAATTTATTATTGAGAGTAAAACTTATAAACGTAATGAAAAAATTAATGATTTAAAAATTCTAAGAAAAATTTGGAAAAAATATAAATACCGTTCTTTTTTATTTAGAGAATATGGGAAGGAATTTCTACCCAATGTAGTACATATTATTTCTAAGTTCAATAATTTAGAAAATAAATTTAAAGAAAAATATAAAAATATTTGTGAATAAATTTTCACAAATAATATCATCTTACCTACTTTAAAAAATTAGATACTTAGTAGGTGTATCTAGGAGATCATATTATGATGGCTTTTAAAAACAACTTCGTAGTAGCAGTAAAATCTCAAGGTAATATATTGAGAGAAATAGAAGGCAATGTTTACCTTCCTTTCAATGAGCATTACTCAATATTATTAAAAAATTTGAGTAATAAGAAAGTATTAGTAAACATCCAGATTGATGGAAAACACATTGGATCATCCTTAATTATTGATCCTAATTCTGAAAGTGAAATTGAACGTTACATTGGTAATTTAGACGAAGGAAGAAAGTTTTTATTTATTGAAAAAAATGAAGAGGTAAAGAAATTTCATGGGGATAGTTTAGATCATGGAATTATTCGTGTTGAATACCAATTTGAAAAAAATGATCTAATACAATGGTATACAGATTTTTACTATTATCAAGATAACATTAAAAAATTTAATAAATATCGAGGAACGGGAGAACCTCAACTTATTCAAGATAATACGGTTATTTCTTCAGCTTGTTATAATACACAGGCATTTAATGAGGGAATTACCGTTGAAGGTGAAAAAAGTTTTCAAAAGTTTCATTATGGAAATGTTGGTAACTTAGAAGAAACTAAACATGTAATTTGTTTAAAGTTGAATGGCTGTAGGTTAGAAAAAAAAATTGAAACTTCTATTACAGTAAAAACAAAAGTAACCTGTAGAGGATGTGGAAAAGAAGTTTCTCCTACAGTAAAATTCTGTTCAAATTGTGGAACAAAAGTTTTTATCTAACAATATATAAAATAATGTATATTAAATTTTAGGGTAGGATTGTCTTGTTGATGATCCTACCCTATTTTTAACTCTACTAAGGAGGAATAATAAGCACATGTTTGAAGACGAACAATTCGTTCGAAATTTTTTAAAGGAAAAATCTAGGAAGAAAAATTGTTCAAGTTTTGGGAGGAAAGGGCAGCATATTAAGATCAAAGATATTGTTCGTGAAAAATATGGGGTTGATATTTCATTTCGGGCTTTTTCTGAATCTAGTCTTAAGTATCAATGCCACGTTAATTCTTCATACTTGAAAAAGTTAGCGTCAAAATCCAGGCGACGTTATTTTAAACAAGAACTCTCCAATAAGTTTTATAAAGGAGATTTGGAAGATTTGGTAGTAAATCCAAGTAAATATGGAAGGGTTGGGTGTGGTACTTGGTGGGATTAAAACTACTTAGGAGATACTTAAATGCGTCAAGCATATCATAGATTTCAAGATACCAGAGAAAATCAAAAATTGATTGATTTTGTGATATCCCACATTGGAAACATAACAAAATTACAACATTTCAAAAGCGCATTTATTCATAATGAGACAAAAAAATATTTTCGTATTTATTCATTGGAAAAAACAGATTATTCTTACCTTATTGGATTAGCTAACAAGAACCGATCACTAACTATCGTTACTGAAAATATTTGTCCATTGGGTATTCTTATTTTCTTCGAATGGGAACCGTGGGAATTTAACAACGCGAGATTTTATGTTTCTTATAAAAATAAAAGAACCTTCTCAATCTATTCTAAATATATGCTAAAAGAAAAAAATTATAACACAGAAGAGAAAGTTCTTTCATGGTTATGTCAAGAAGAAGGATACCATAGCGATAAATTATTGGTAACAAATCAAAGTAATATTGAAGAAGTCAACTCTGAGGAAAATGGGAATTCTGTTATTATTCCACAAAAAATGGGTTTTATTGATAATAATTCTGAAAACGAAAAAATTGAAATTTCAAAATTCGAGCGTATCAAACTTAAAAATTGTGAAGATTATTTCCTGGAAGTTACTGATAAATATATTGAGCTTAAAGGAAAAAACTCATCCTATGTTCAATTTAAAATCAGTAAAGACACTCCTCATGAAGAATTAAAAACTATCGAATCACTGATAAATCATGCTATTATTAAAATTTAAATAATTAGTTCTTTTTGTAATGTTTAAAAAGTGGGTTGCTAAAAGCTTAATTAACAACCCACTTTTTTTGATTTTTTTCATTTAAAATAGAAAGGAAGTAAAGATGAACAGTAATAATACTTTTAATAAAAGTAAAAATTATGCACAACATATTTCTAAACCTCTTTTTGCATTATTTCAAAGTTTTTTTAAAAATCCTTTGTATGAATTAAAAATAAGAAAGAAATATACAATATATAAACCATCTGATTTAGATATTTATTTTAGATATAGTTTCGTAGAACTACCTACCGAATTTCCAAGTAAGACAACTACAAGGTCATCTAATACAGTTATTGTAAGTTTTCCCAAACATATGAAAAATATCGGGGTATTTATTATTTCTAAAGACGCAGAGATAGATAATTCAAATCTTTATTTCTTTCCATTAACGCAAAAGAATTTATATGTATATAAAAAAGATAATGACCTTAATTATTATTATATAAAAATAAAGGATCTTGGATATATTTGTCGACTAAATAATTATAATTATTCATATCAAGAGTTTTTGAGATGGGTTGGAGAAGAAAATCATTCAAAACTTAATGAAAGTTTTTATAACCCAACCATAAGTGGAGCTAAATTCATATCTCATAAAACTCATATTAGACCAGCCACCGATCAAGAAATAGAAGAAATATATTCTCCACCAAAAAAAGAAATTATTTCTAATATGACTAATAATAATGAGAACACCTTCGTTATTGAAAGAAAGAAAACTCTAAAGTATAAAAATTTACCCGAAATTACAATAGATTTCTCGGAAAATGAAAGTAATAATATTTTCTATCAAGAAGGAAAATATCCTTATACATCAGTAAATATAGATATTACCATTGAAAAAGATGAATGTAATAAGGAAAAAATCGAGGATCTCAAAGTACTTATAACTAAAGCACTTGATGAAATTATTGAAAATTAAATAATTTCTTTTTTAATCATAAATAGGGAGTGTAGATTAATAATAATTTACACTCCCTTTATTTTTTTCTAAAAAAATAAATACATTATACATATTAAATAATAAGTTAATAAATTTATATTTGATTGTTTTTTAATTTTTTTAAAATTTCTTTATCTGGGCCAAGTTTTTAAAAAGGGAAAGGAGATAAAAGAATGGTAAAACAATATCTAATCTTGGAGGACGGAAAAACTCTTTCACCCATCTTTTATGCGAAAGATGAGGAAGATGCAAAGAAAAAAGTCATGACGTACATGAAAAAATACTCCCCATCTACGGTGGAGTTGATTGATGTAGATGATAATGCAAAAAGTGTTCATACTTTTTGTAGAATAGGTAATTCTATTATTTGTGAAAAGACCAATGGGGAAGAAGTGGAGATGGAATTCGACGACACTTTTCCAATGGGGATTATTTCTTGAAAATTTTAAAAAAGGATCCTATATGTAATATATTTTGGGTCCTTTTTTTATTCTAAAAAACTATAAATAATTTTAACTTTGAAAGAATATTATTATCTTTATAATTATTTAAATTAAGAGAGAAAACATACCGAATGAGATAATGTACGCTATAATGTGGAGTTCTTTCTGGTTGGATTTTGTTTATCCGGTCATAGAGAAGTTTTAATTCTCGATTTGGAAAGATATTAACTATTGTTAAAATTGCTGCACTTTTCTCTACTACTTTTGAGTTATGGTTAATCTTCTTTAATAGTATATGTCTGTTCATTAGGATATATTTCTCTTATAGAATGGAAAAAATAATATCGTTTTATTTCTCGATTTTCTTCCTTTACGGGCATTAGTAGTTCAAGGATTCTTTTGGATCACAGACGTTGTTTCTCTCTTTTAGTACAACAAAAACAAGTATAAAAATATCTGTAATAAAAATTTTTTTGAATATTATTTAAAATATTATCTTATATAATAGATATAATTTTATGGTTTCTTTGGAATTATTTTTTTCTAAAAAACATGTTTTTTACTATATATATACATATTTAATATTGTAGTATTTCCTTTATAATTATTTATAGAGGAGATACATATTCTAAACCGTTTAAGGAGAATTACGATGAATACGTATCTAGACGTAAATTATCTCAAGACAGTGATGTGGGCGGCCGCCGCGGTGGGGCTGATGCGCCACCGCTATGGATGGGAAGCATTCGGGCGTTTCCCGAAAGCAATGGCAATTTCCGCAGTGGCCACCATGATGGCCTTGAGCGCGGAAATTCTGTTTGTGATTGCCGCCGGTTTTCTGACGGTGGTCACAAATGGGTTGGTAGCAATGCAATGGCCACACGGAGATGTGTGGCCATTTGTGTCCGCATATCGGGCCTTCATTGCTGAAGGATTCTTCTGGGTAATGCTGGGTGGAATGTATTTGGTATGGAGAGACCGGGTAAAGGAGGTATAACTCACACCGATATGGTTTCCTCTCGAAGTCTAGGTTTTATACCTAGACTTTTTTGTTTTATTTTTTTTCTAAATTTTTATTAAAAAACAAAACTCTCACAAATAATCAGTGCAGAACTTATTTATGGGAATTTTAATTTAAATAGTTTTTGCGTATGGACCAATCTTATGAAAGTTTTCTTTTATATATTTGTCAACCTTCTTTTGGTATTCTCTTAAATCCATTTTGTCAAACATATGTGTCATTGGAATCTCATTTAAATTTCCAAAGAACTCTTCCATTTCTCCATCAGAATAATTATCATATTCCATTTCTGAATCAATTTCTGAAACTAAGACCTCTTTCTTATATTTTCTTAAATAACAACAAAATCCAAAAGCCATACATAAATCATCATTACCTCCGGATGAAGCTTCAATTTTATTACTTTTACTTGACAAATTTAAAAGTTCCAAAGCTAAGGACTCGGATTTTATAATATCTGGGTTTGATTCTACATATTCAAATAACGCATCTAATATTAGAGGTCTAGTTTTTGCAGTTGTTCCCAACCCAGGCTTAAATATTCTTCTTTTACTTTGAGTTTGATTTTCAGATATTTCTCCAAAAATATTATAACTATGATTTTCATCAAATTGTAATTCATTTAAAACAGTTAACCCATACCCCCCCGTATTTTCAATTACTATAATATTTTTTGGAACTAATTTTAAAATAGATTTTAATACTTTTGAAAATAATTTTGGTTCTAATTTACCTCGGTATTCTAACGTTTGTTCCATACTTACGTAATCCATACCTACAATCGCGGAATAATCTGTTCCAAATGCCGAGGCTGTATCAACCCCTATAATTTGAAATTTTTTACTATCAAAATTTTTAAATAATTTTAAATCCCCACCTTCCCTCATTTTTATAGATTGAAAATTCTTTCCTCTAGGTTTTTGTAAAGCACTTTGAACTTCTGCATCAAATAATGATTCTTCAGAATCAATAAATTCTAATTCTAATTCTTGTCTTATCTTTGCTTTTTTCCAATTAAGAATTTCACATTGTTGATTATACCAATTAGGATCATTCTTAAATTCAGGGACTTCCGACCAATGTACTCTAACGGGGCTAAACCCATTTGTCTTATTTACAGCACTTATATACATTTCATAAAAAAATTGACCAATACCTACTTTTTTATTTGGTGTGCTTAATATTATTGTACCAAATGGTATTTTTTTATCTTTAGCAACTTTCTGGGCAAATGACAAACTCATAGCGACACCAGTCCAGGCTTTATCTACATTTCTGGCATGCGCAGCTTCATCCAAGATTAATAATGAAATGCTTTTACCACGAAATAATGCCTCTGGGTTTGATGGGGAGATAGCAGAAGACCATAATTGACTTCCTCTTTTTGTAGAAAAACTTTGAACTGAACAATGATTATATCCAGGATGAATCCATTGTGGTAATTTATCTAAACAGTTTGTTACTTTACGACAAAAATCCGAAGCCTCTGATCCATCTCTGGATGCGATTCCACAGACTACATTAGAAAAGAATGTAACTAAATGTACAATAATTAATTGCATTGTCGTGGAAAATCCTGTTTGACGGGATTTCAAAATAACTAATCTATTATCGCCTTGATAAAATTTATCAATTACATCTTTTTGGCAATCTCTCAATCTTACCAATTGATCCCCGCCTACAGTTGGAACATAACATAAATCTTCCATAAAAGATATTGGATTTCTTTTATAGAATTTATATTTTTTTATTTTTTCAATTTGCTCACTAGTTAAATTTGTCATATATATTCTTCTTTGAGATATTTTAAAATTTTTTCTAAAAAAGAATTAAATTTAAACTAATTTATTTTCTCTTTACAAAAATTCTCTTTAGGGTGTTATATAAAAATGGATAAGAATGAATTAACATTTGAAGAAATGCAACAGAGATTTACAAAAAGTTTAGGAGCCTTAACGGATACTTTAATTTCTGTTGAAAAACAAATTTCTAATAAATTTGGCATTGGTTCAAAAATTGACAGAAAAGGAAAAAGACGAAGAAAAATTATTAAGGGTGGGACCATAAAAATTGAAAAAGAAGAAAAAAATTTTTCAACCCCTAGAAAAAAAGTATTTAAGAAACAAAACAATATACCCGAAGAGGATTTTATTGAATTTGAGGATAATAATATAGATGAAAATTTGAATGAAAATATTTCACGTTTAGAAAACACTCAGGATTCCTTGGATGAATCAATTGAAGAGTTACAGTCTGTGGGAGAAAATTTAGATGTAGAATCCAGAAGTATTATTAAAAAAATGGGTAGTTTTGGTTTGGGGGCTATGAAATCTTTGGCCTCTTTTGGGGTATCTGTAGCAGAAAAAAGTTCTAGACAATTAACATCCGCTCAATTATATGATGTTAGTTCTGAGATTCAACAAGCAAAAGAAAACATTAAAAAATCTTTTAAAATTGGGGCTATTGGCGGACCCGTGACCGCCGCTACGGCTAGTTTTGCTGGCGAACTTTTAAATGAGTTAATTACCTCGGGAAAAAAAGGTTTAACTAAACTTGGATTACTTAACAATGATATTTATCAAGAAAATGAAGGAATTCCCGAATTCCAGGAAGGGGGAGTAATCCCCGGAAAAGAGGGAGAAAAAAAATTAGTTTATGCACATGGAGGAGAAGTCGTATTAAATAAAGAACAGCAAGAAAGAATGCTTCAAGATTTAGAGAATATTCCTAAATCTATTTTTGAATTTCAAAGATCAATGGCGGGATCTACTATTGAAGAGACAGGATTTGGATTAAGAAAAATAGGTATGAAAATATTACCCATGGCCGGGGGAGGGTATTTAGGTTTAGAATTGGGAAAATTAATTTCTAGAATTTCAGGGTTACATGGTATTCCGGCTGCTATGTTATCCCCCGTTGTTGGAATGTTGGGATCATTCGCCACGTTTTTCTTATTAAAAAGAATTGCTGAGTCTGAAAAAGGACAAGCATTTTTACAAAAAATAAATTATGTTGTAAAATCTACCAGTGAGGCAAAAGCTCAAATGCCCATTTTAACCGGTGGGTTAATGGGTAGTATGCTTTTCAGTTCACCAAAAATGGCCCTGAAGGGAATAGAAGGATTGGGGGGTGCCGGGTTAGTGGGATTGGGGGCAGGACTAAATACCGCATTCATGCAAGGTATTGTTCCTATACTCGGATCTACAATGGGGAGGGGAATAATTGGGGGATTAGTGGGGGCCGTTGCGGGTAACATTCTTAGAGAGGCATATGTCGCGTATTATAAAGACATTCCTTTCCGTCAATTAAATGAATTACAGAAAATTGATATAAATGTTGCTGAAATTGTTGATATTTTAGGTGGGCATCCTCAACGTAAAAGTTTTATGCGAGAATTCTTAGAAGATCGTTTTCCATTCTTAAACTGGTTAGTTTTAGGCGGAGTCACTCCATTTGAACAGATTACAGGTAAAAATATTTGGGGATGGGGAAAACATTTAAAAAATAAAGTAAAAGATTTGGCCTATAAAGAAAGGGGGCAGGCTGCAAATGTAGAAGAAACATCCGAAATGCCCCCTCAAAAAATGTATGAAAAATTAACTACATCTCTTTCAAAATTACCATTTGTTATTCAAACACAAACTACTGTTTTAGTTTCTGCTATAAATCAGTCATCTATATTAATGGCAACCACATTTACCAATGAAATTGGTAAGTTAAATGATAGATTGAATGTCTCCATTACTCCTATATTTGAATTACTTGCGTCTGAAAAGATAGGAGAAAAATTACAATATAGTAATAAAAGAAAAGGAGAATCTTTTTTATATGAAAAAAGTAGAAGGCGTTTTTTATCTGCCAGAATAGATACACCAGAAATGGGTCTTCGTCGTGAAACAATAACTTTAAAAACTCCAACCACCCCAATGGAAGCTCTTGTGGCATTAAATGAACAAATGTTTTCTAATCAACAATATATGGCAAGTATGAATCAATATTTAGAGGGAATATTTAATATAGAAAAAAATAATGACGATGACCAAAAAAAGATGAAAAAAAGAGGTATGCTTGGGTTAGCTGGTAATTTTCTATCCAATTTGTCTGATTCATTCTTTTCATCCACAATTGGTATATTATCAATACTTGCGGGAATTCCCATGTTAACTGACTATTTTGGGAGAGAAAATACTTTAGATTATACTAGAATAGCAAAAATGTCTATGGGAACAGGGAAAGGTTTAACAAAAGGAGTGGCATCTGCCTCGAATAAAATTCCTAAAATGGGAAATATTAGTAAAAGGTTTTCAGAAAGATCTGATAAATTAAAAATAGCAGGAAAAACATCTAAATTTTTTAGGAAAGGACTTACTGGGTTACAGTTTGCATTAAGCGCATGGGAACTACACGAAGAGGGATACCCGATAACGGATGTAATATATGGGGCATTGGGAGATGTGGCGGCTACAAGTGGAGTTTTAACGGTATTGATGGCGGGAGCCGCTGCCGCGGGGTTACCTCTAACTTGGCCTGTTGTTTTGGGGTTGGGGATATTGGGCGGATTTGGAATGGATTATTTTGGGCTTGATAAAATTGCTCAAAAAATGGCAATGTCGGGCGGGCACGCTATTGAATACATAGTAAATAAAATATATGATATGGGTGGAAGTATAAAAGAATGGTGGGGTAAAGTTCCCCTCCCAAAAAAAGAAACACTCTCTATGGAATCTTCCCCCATAAAATTGTATAAACCATCCACTTCTTTTTTTGGATTAGAAGATAAATTAATAAAAGATAGATACTCCCCTCTTCCAGAAAATACAAAAATGTATTTAAATGAGGATGGAAAATTTGTCCCAGTTATATCTCAAGAAATGAGACAGCGTAATCCCCCATCAAGCGGGTACAAAATGTTTAAAGATGAAAAGACAGGTAAATTTGTTGCCACATATCCGTCATCCCTTCCGATGGCTACAATATCTACTTCCCAAAATGTAGGGCAAATTTCTAATATACCCAAACAGTCTGTTCCTGAAAAAGGAAAAAGATATTCACTTCCTACTAAATTCGAAGAAATTGATTTCGCAAAAGTTTCTACTTTAAGTTCGGAATTCGAAAGTAATAATGACCCATTTAATGCCTCCATTGGTTCAATTAAATTAACAGGTGTAAATGATAAAATTCAGGATCCAGGGGGAAGATCATTAGGTTTATGGCAAATGAGTAGTTCTACTTCTTACAATTTTATATCCAAAAGTGAAGAAGGAAGACCATATCGTAATTTTTTTAAAGATCCCACCACTAAAAAATTATTTCCCTCAGGTAGCAATAAATTTATCAATACGTGGATGGAATTAACACAAAGTCATCCATCTTTTATTAATGCTCAAAGAAATTATTTAATTAATACACATTTTAAACCTGCTTATGAATACGCATACATGGGAGGATTGCCCCACTTACATGATCCTGGTGTTCTTTCCGCAATATTTTCATGTTCCCTTCAACATGGTGGATGGCATCATATTTTGAATAGTACAATTGTGGCATTAAAAGGAGTAAAGAATGTTACTCCAAAAGATGTCATTAATACAATATATAATGAAAGAGGAAAGTATGTTTTAAGTTTAAGAAGTATAGATAAAAAACTTGCAAGAAGTTTAATTGATAACAGATATACCAAAGAACGAAAAGAAGCCTTAAAAATATCAGAAGAGGCTCAAAAAGAAAATAAAGATAGTATAAAAGAAATAGAAAAAAATATTCCAACCGATGTTATGCCTTTAATTGAAATTGCTTCAGCATTTCCTTATGAAATTGATTTAAATTCATCTGATGCCTTAAAACTAAATAAAATTGACGATCAAAGTTTATTTTCTAAGGGAATAAATGCAATTTCCGGATATATTCCAGATGCCACAGGACGTCAACAAATGATATCGAATACAATTAATTCGGTAACAGAAGGATGGAATAAAGCTTCCGGATATATTCCAGACGTTACTCAAGGAAAACAATATATATCTGGGGCCGTTGAATCTGCAACTAAAGCATTTGGAAATATATATGATGCAACCACACAAGAATATATGAATGCCGCTGGAGAAGAAATTTGGCAAGGGATACAAGATATTGGATTAACAATTTCAAATATCCCTTCAAATGCTTCTGGGGTAATTTCTCCAGATACAAGGGCGAGTATACAAAGTGACATTAATTGGTTTATGAATACCCCAAAAGTTAAGGCTACTTTAGATGTATATAATTCTCCAGAAACACAAGAAAATTTAAAAACAATAAAAGACTCAATTAGTAGTGGTGGGGAAACTGTGTTAGAATGGATAAATTCGGGTAGTAATCTTATAAAACAAACATTTGACTATGATCAGGCCCAACAAGATTTGGAAGAAAAGCAGTCTCAAGAAATTACTAATGGAATAAATACTGGACTAAATAATTTAAATAATTCTGTAGCCAAAATTCCCCAAGAAACCACTTCTAGAATTAGTCCTATACTTACCAATTTACAAAATTTAGCCAATAATATTGTAGTTAATAATACAAATAGTTCATCAAGTAATAATGTGAATACAGGAAACAATTCTGGATTAATTAACGATGATGGTGATTTATTACCACTTATCCAAGGAAGTCTTCCCTAAATTTTAAAAATAAGGATTCCAAATATAATGGCAATTACCCCATATACAAAAGACATTCTAAAAAAAATTAATTATGATCAAATAATTGGTTTACCCCCACTATTATATGGAGAAGATGATGATTTATTAGAAAAAAGAAAAAATCTGATATTAAATTCTATGGGAGTTCTAGAAATTATTCCCGGATATCCCGGGCAGTATAGTAGTAGTAAAGATTCTGGAGGATTAAGATTGTATAATCTTGATGTAGAAAAAGGATTAGAGAAATATAATGAGTTACTAAAAAACTGTTTAAAAACTTCTCCTCAAACTATTGATAGATTACATGTGGCATTTTTAAATGAAAATGCGTTTAGTGAATCTTGGTCAAATGATTTTGGAGAATCTATTTTAGAAGAGTCTTTAAATTTTGGGTTACCAACAGTTAAAGAAATGAGATTATGGTATGGAAAAAATAATTTATCTGAGGCATTAAAAGAATTATCAATTTCTACTGAGGGAAATGTACAGTATGAAAAAGAAGGTGGTCTTGGACAAAAATTATTTCAAATGTTTGAAAAATTTGGAAAACTAGGGATAAATTTTCTGGCAGAAGGAATTAGAGCAGGAGAAAATTGGGCTAAATCTTTCCTTGGCCCAGAAATGGGTGGAGCATTAATACAGGGATTATATGGTAGTAATATTGATTTTCCTTTAATTTGGAGAGGGTCGTCGTTTAGTCCTTCTTACTCTATTACAGTTAGGTTATTTAATCCATTTAATATAGGAGCCTTTGATGAGAATGGTTTTTCACAGGAAGAACAAGAAAAATATATAATTGAGCCTTTGGCAAAATTATTAATTTTAGTCGTGCCTATCGCAGATTCAAATAGTACTTTTTTTAGCCCATTAATATGTAGAGTAAATTGTCCAGGATTATTTACAATAAGAATGGGTTATGTTTCTTCGATTGATGTTATAAAAGGCGGGGATGTGAATGATGTTTCATTTTTTCAAAAACCAGGAACGATTGATGTAAAAATAACTTTTAGTGATTTATATACTTCAATGGTGCAAACCATGGAAGGTGAGGACAATCTATATGATAAAAATCGTCCAACATTAAAAAATTATATTGATAATCTTAGAGGATATACACGACCGCCTAGTATCTATTTTGATGAATATAATAGTTACGATAAAGATACTAGCGTAGTAACAGATGAGAGTGGGTTTTTTTATGTTTATAACGAAGAAACAGGGGAATATGAAAAACCAAGAACTCCAAATATTGATCCAAAAGATATTCCTATAAAAACAATTTCCCAAGAGTCTAAAACAGAGGATCAAATAAATTATGAAATACAATCAGATGAGTGGTGGGATGAATCTGCATTTTTTGAACAAATGCCAACGGCATTAGACAAAAAAGAAGATATTGAAGCGTATGTAATCAAATTAAATACTTTGATTACAAATTTACAAAGTAAAGGGGATTTAACCGCGGCGGAAACTGTTGTATTAGAAACTGCTCAAAAAGAAGTTCAAGTTTATAATGAAAGATTAGCTTATGTGTCGGCAAAAATTGATTCAGGGAGCGAAGTTGTTAATTTATATAATACCGATAATCCATTAATTAATGAAACAAAACCTACCCCCCAGCGTAGTAGTGTAATGGATAAAATCCAAAGTATTACAAATGAAATCAATATTATTCAAAATAACATAGTAATATTAGAAAATACAATCAAATTACAAGAACAAGGAATGGAAGTAATCAGAAGTAGTGTAGGTAACAAAACAATCGAAGAAAATAAAGAAGAGTTAAATAAATTAAAAGAGAAATTAAAAATAAATAATGAATTAATTATAAATCTAAAAGATAAAATGAAAGAAGCTTCCTTAAACTCAATCCAAACGGAAGTTAATATTAGTTCGGAAGTGATATACTAACATATTCTATTTCTTATAAATAAAGTTAGATAATTAACTAAGAAAATTACTAATTGTGACTTATTCATGCTTTTTAATTGGTAACCAATTTTTAAAGAAAAGATTAGTTTTAATATTTCTTCACGAACAACATAATTTCCTATTTTTATTTTTTTTTCAATTCTTCTTAACAATAAGAGTCTTTTCTTTTCTATACAGATAGTCTTCAATTCAAGAACTCTATCCATTAATATAATTATAAAACGAATTTGAGTTAAAAAATCTACATCTGAAAGTTCTTCTATAATTGAAATACCAATATCTTTTCTAATTCCGCTCAATTCAATAGATTTCAACAATGCGTATTGATCTTTCTCTCCATATGTACAAATTAAAGTTGCAATTTTATCAGCCATAACTTGAGTGGATTTAATTTCAATCTGCTCTTCTTCATCTTCGGGTAATTTGGCAAACCCAACTTTTTCTTCTTCAATTATTTTAAAATATAGATTTGCAAAAGCTCTAAAAGACTGTTGGATTCTATGCCGTAAATGATAAATAATGTCAACTAGAAACATACCTTGATCTAATTTACCATTTTTTAGAAAAACAGTTTTTTTCTTTTGAAATTCTACTTCTGATAAATAAAGTAAAGCAGACCCAATCCCACCTTTGGTTTTGTATAAATGTTTACTTGATAAATTATCCAAAGCTAGACTCCACACTTCAGAATTACAATGTCTGACCATATGAGCATGGACTCTATTAGCATGAAATCTTATAGATAATAATTGAAAAAATAATTTAGTTAAATCAAATTGTTTTGTTTTGAAAAAATATGCAATGCAATATAAAATTAAAGATGTTTGTTTATCTGTTATAATTTTTGCATTTCTTAATTTTTTAGGAATTACTGTGGTTCTAAATTCTTTTAAAATCTTATCATCAATACCGGTAAGTTTAATTAATTCTTCCCAACGTTTAACCGTTTTGATATAATAGCATGGAATCGCAGTTTTAGTTATTTCATCCCCCACAAAAAAAGAAACATATTTTCTAATTTTTTCAATATCTTCTTTTGATGAATTTGGGAGGTTTATAGTTTCGAACATTATTAAATTTTCCCAACAAATGTTATCTCAATTCAATTTGGATACTCGAAGTATCAAAGTAAACTAATTCTGGTGTATATTCTAATAACTGCTCAGGAGTAAAATCCTTATAAATATTATATAAAAATTGAATATCATGCTGTGGTTTCAATACTTTACAATTTTTTACTCCAGGAATAGATTTCACAATTCTAGTTATTTCTGAAATATATATAGATTTGTCATAACCAAATTTAGGGTAAAATTCATCTATCAATGAAGTTTTAATTTTTTTAATTAAATCTTCACTATTTCTCATTTGATTATATTCTGGCCAAACTACAATCTCTAATTCCAAAGGAATGGAAGGCTCTGGATCAACAAATATCTCTCCATTAAATAACATTTTTTTATTTAAATTTTCAACAAAAATATAATCATTAACTACTAAATCTTCAAATATCCAGTTTGTTCCATAATCTACGTATGTAGCAATGAATGGTTCTTTCTTAAACCAAGGATCTGTATTCCAAGGATTCTGTAATTCAGAAATAGCAAACCTAGTCCCAAATGGAATCGCTATTGGCATAGAACTTGGATTTATTTCAGAAATAAGATCTCTAGTAGGAAGATTGAGTTTCATATTATGAATCTTACCTGTGGTATTACTAAATTTCAAATTTAAAAAATCTGTCATCATTCTATATTTAGTAACATCAAAAGTAACAATTTTATTTAGAACATAAGTATCGAATAAAGACTTATTTATAGAATTATAATATCTCTTATCTAATGAAGGAACATCATATATAATTATAGGGTTTAATGATGTAGAATCGGGAATAGAAATTCTACTATACATAAACTCACTTAAATCCTCTTTTATAACCACTGAGGCTCCACCTATTAAAAATGAAACTTGTTTTAAGTCATCTTCGTTTTCTGGAGTTTTCTTATATTTGTCACTTAAAACGTCATAAACATAAAAAACAAAATTTATCTCTCCATAAGGAAGATCTTTTAAATAAATCATTTGTTCAGCATTTAAAGAAAAATACTTATTTGCCGAATTATTTTCTAATAAAATTATTTCACCATTTGGCATTCTAACTTGGCACATTAATTGAGGAGGTAATATATTGGATTTTGTAGGATTATTATTATAAATAACATAATTTAAATTAAAAGTTAATCTGTCAAAATCTAATGTAGATGAATTCTTAATAATTTTAAAATCACATGAAGTTATAGTTATGAACGAATCTGTTTTATCCATTCGAGTCATTACAAAAGGTTTTGACACATCATCAATAATATATGAATATTTTAACTCTTTTAGAACGGGATCAATTTCTAAATTAAACATACTTATATAATCATTTGGTGGAGTATCATTATCTGTATAAATTTTATCCCCGGTTCTAATTAACATATCTATTCCACCAGTTGTATCAAAAATTACTTTTGAATTTCTGGTTGGGACAACGTATTTCTCATTTTCTATTGTATGATAAGCTAAATCTGTGAATAAATTAATCTCATTCCTGGCTATATCACTTCGTTTTAATACAGTAATAGAATTATTAATAGGTAAGTCCCCAGGTTCTAAAACTAAATTCATATAATCATAATCTTTTTTAGTTACCAATCTTTTATTTGTCGAAACCTGAGCAATGGCAGATGATCTAATTTCATCAACTTTTGGAGAATCTTTCCCACCAAAGGCTGGTTCCATATTTAACGCATTAAAACTTAATAACTTGCCACTAGGAGTTGTATAAACCTTATCCGCCTTATTTATTACTCCCTGTATAATATTGCCCTTAGACCCGTGGGTAACACTTAAAATGACCTGGCAGCGAGTATTTGGCTGGGGTTGTTTCCCAATTAAACCATTACCAAAAAATATCCTTATTCCTTTATCTGTTTTTTTGTAAGTAAATCCATAAATATTTTCTGGGATTAAAAATAATGAATCATACACTTGCCAACTTTTTACAATACTATTTTCTTCGGTTGTAATATTAATATCATCAAATGTAAATAATTTAATATCCGCTAGATCACCTTTAAATTTTAAATCTCTAGAATAAAAAGAAAAAGGACGTATTGTTTCAAATATAAATTCTAAGTCATTTCCTTTTAAGATATCAACTTGTAATGTTTCAATAAAAAATCTTAATATTTTATCAGTTTGATTTATTGTATAAGGAATAGAAATAGTTCCATTAGTTCCTTCTTTTATGACACTTGCTGTAAATTGATCATCATTGGTTTTATGAATAGAACATCTAGTTGTATATTTTACGGAAAATGGAATATCGTCTGCATAAAATTTTGTTGGAATTTCATCTTTTGATGAATTATTGATAATATCATTAATTCCAAATAAAGTAAAATTAAGTTCTGTACCATTAAAATTTAATGGTATTTCTAAAAGAATATTACAAGATGCAGGTTTAGCCAATTCCGCCTTATATCCTAACATAGAACTTAAATTAAGAACTGATTCCTTTTGTAATGCTTTTGTTAGAAAAAATTCTCTGGAAACACTAGAATTATAATAAATTAAATTACTTGTTAAAACACTTAATATATTAACAAGAAATCCTAAATAATTCGCATTATTAAGATCAACATTTTCTAATTGTAAATAATTTTTAGCATACTCAATTATTTGATTTCTTATCTGATCTCTTGAAGAAAATATGTCAATGTTATTTCTATCAAACATTTGAATTTTCCTTTTTTTGATTACCTATCGGAATAAACCAAATTATCCCACCAATCAACATATTTCCACCATTTTTCTTTTATCGACGAGGATGGTTCATCTATTTTTTCAATTTTCTTTTCTTCGGGAAATTCTTTGCCAGTAACAGCTGTAATTGTGTCTTTTGTAGTTTTCTTCACTTGTTTATAGGCTTTTTGTATTTCAGGTATTATTTCCTTAAACGCAGAATGAAATACCCCCAAAGGAGAAATGAAAAATAACCTTTGAAAATTATTAAGTAAAATATTTATTAAGAAAGCAATATGCCCTTGTTTAAGTATTGCCCCCACAGCATAAATAGTGATTTTTACTGCCTTTGCAATAATATTGTATATAGCCCCCCCAAGATGAGATATTATTTGTGAAAACTCAAAAGTTTTTTTAGATATCATATTATAGATACCTTTGTTTAAATATAATACAGTATCTATTAAGGAGGTTAACGCAAAATACGATCCCCCAAATCCCCCCTTAATGGAAATAATAGTAGCTCCCTCTTCAATTATAGGTAAAATAAACCAAGCAAAAATTCCACAAAAAATGGGAGCAATATAACCCCAAATAATTTGTATTAGTTTTTGAAGAATACCAGCATCCGCCGTCTCGTTAACAATTACGGTTAATATATTTTCCATCGAATATAATAAAAAGAACATTAACGGATAAACCATAATTGCCAAGACTACAGATTTTGTCAAATTAGAAATATTACTAAGATTCAATAAAATCGACTCTTTAAAAAGAGATTTAATTTCAAGCCCTACTAAAGAACTTGCTTTAGTAAATTCTTTTATAAATTTTTTTGGATTCTTTTTTATAACTGCTGATTTAAGATTACCCATAACGGACGAAACTATTTTTTTTATATTATTTTTTCTTTTTTTAATGTTAATACCATTTCTGACTAAATCTTTTTCTGTGATAGTAAAAAATTCTTTAAAATTCTTATTTAATCTCATAAATTTTTCACTGAAAGAATCGACTATGCCAGAAAAAAATCCTTCTTCAAGAAATTCTTCACTTATATATTTATATTTTGTCATTTTTAACTAATCTCCTGAAATAATCCAGATCTATCATCAAAAAGATTTTTTAAATTATTTGAGACTTTTTCAAATCTTTCATAAATCCTTAACAAAGAGTTTGAAATTTCTAATGGAAAAATTTTTTTTTCGTGCTCTAAAAATGAATAATATGAGGAAACTTGCTTTTCTATATCTACTAATGTAAATGGAGCAACAGCCAATCTGCATTGATAAATATTAAAATAATTATTTTGATGCGCTAAATTTACATTTGAAACCACAAAAATTGGAGATATTTTTACAGAAGAAGATTTAAACCCTAAATTTAAATCAATAACGTCCCATTCACAAGGTTTTAATCCATAAACTGAAGGAAAAGAAACCGAAGAATACATTGATTGTTGAAACCCCATTCCTTTTTCCCCGGAATCACCTGTAGGTTGAATCTGTTCTACACCAAAAACAGGAAGTAAATTTATTTTTTTCCATCTCATTCCAGTCAATTCCCCAACTCCAATTTTTTCATAGGTAGCAGACATTAATACATCATCATCTAAAATTGAATTTTCAAAATCTAAAGAATAATATGTTATAGGATAAGCAGAGTATAAATCAACCCATAACTGATATGAAGTATAAAAATAATCCTCGATATAATTATATCTTCTAATCCAAGGTAACATATTTTACTATCCTATAGTTCTGAGTAATTTATCAGTTATCATTATTGGTTTTTCCTTACGAATACCTTTATACTCTACTGTTAAATTAATTTTAAAACCTTTTCTATTTTGGAAAAAGAAAACTTGAAAAGAAACAGTTGAATGAGCTTTGTTTCTATTTACTACCCCTGAAATAAGTTGTTCTAATTTAGTTTTTGTAAATTCATTTACAGGTTCGAATACAAATTTATGAATTCCAACACCAAATTCTGGGTCAAATAAATATGTACCTTTATTTATAAGTAAATCTGTTTCTATATTCTTAATTACTGCGTCGATGTCGGTTAATTCTGTAAAATCTCCATATGAATTTATATTAGAATCTATAGTTTTTAAACGATTATTTTGAACAGGTCTTTCTCTAAAAAATCTTTCTAAGTTACTTGTCATTTTTTCTTATAATTTATATTTTAAAATTTATTCAAATATCAAATTTATTTCCTTTTTTTAGGAACTCTCATTCTTTCTTTTATTTTCTTAAGTTTGTCTTCCTCAATTTCACTCTTTCTTTTTAAAATATCTAGCATATCAGAATAAGGCATGTGCATTATGTCAAACCAACCTTGTCTCATGATTTCCATCATAGAAAAGATTTCCTCATCAAAATTCTTTTTAAAAGAATTTCTATGCTCATGCTTCATCCTGAACCATTCGAAAAAATTGTGGGCCAATATTTAATGAAAGAATATTGGCTTCTCCACAAGTTTTGCAAGTCCAATTACTTTTAAGATCAATTTGATATTTCCCAAATTCATCAAAATAACGATTGAAAATTTCCCGTCTATCTAGTACAGGAAGACTTTGAAACCCATAAATAATATCTGCTCGATTATTGACAATATTAACTTCCCCCGAATCTTCCCTTTCTTCAAATCTATCAATCATCAAGGTTTGAGCTGCCAAATCAACTTCATTTTTTTGATTAAAAGGAGAAGATAAATAAGCATCATCTTCATCTGCGATAGTTGGTTGCCTAATAATTACATAAATTCCAGACTCAGGAAGTTTTATTTCCACTTTTTTAGAAAGAATATCAAATTTATTTACGGCAGGTTGTTCTTTCTTTTTTTTGGATTTTACTTCAATAATTTCTCCCAATAATTCTTCATTAATTACAGATTTCTTTTCTGGAGGGGCTTCAATATATCCTTCTTCATTTATATCATCAATTTTATTTTTTTCTTCATAAATAATTTTATCTAAGACTGGTAAATTTTCCTCTCCACCCGAAGCTCTATAAACTTCATAGGCGTTTTTATAATTCTCACTAAAGGGATAAGGATTTATATTGAACATTTTATCAATATGAACTTTTAAAACTTGTTCCTCGCCACAAGACCCACATTGCCCAATAAATTCCTTATTATTGGCCCATGTACTATGATAAATACCATACAATAAAGCTTCCCTATCTTTTAATGTAATACTTTTCTTAAAATCATTAATATTCTTAATATGTTTTGGTTTTTCTTGTAAAACATCATAAACAACTTGATTGATTATAGAACGTACTTTAGAAGGAATCAAAGATGAATTCCTAATACGATCCACCTCACTAACAGTCAGACCTCTAACATCAAAAAGTAACCCAGTCTGAGGTGTAATAACATGGTACGAACGATATTTTAGTTTAAATCCCTTAAAGATATCCATAAAAATACAATTATCCTTTCTTAAAATTAATTAGAAATTAGAGTTTTAATTTATTCGGAGAAAAATGATATACACCAAAAAAAGAGGGAACCCATTTAAGAGTTCCCTCTTTTATAAGCCCCGAACTATAATTTTTATATGGAATAAACCACACGATCTCTAATTTGTATCCGCCGCCCAAACATCATTCTCAATATAAGTTTTACCAGAGCCAAATGTATCTTGAGCGAATTTTGTACAACGATCATAAACCCAAGGTTCGTGCCAAGCGTAATCTACGTTAAAATCAATGTCAATTTCAATTTTATCAATTGCACCTAATTCATGACTAAATAAATCAGCGGGATCTTTCATGGGGAATAAACCAGTAAAACAATAGGCTTGTTCAACATCAATACCATTAGGTTTTACGGTCCAATAAAACATAGTGGCCGCATAATTAGCCTTAGTATATTGTTGTGAAGGTAAATTGGATATACCAGTTCTATAATCTCTAATTAATCTTACCCAATTATGGAAAATTGTGAATAAAGGAATACCTGAAAACTCCGTAAATCTTAATGATAATGTATTATCAAATGTTGCGTTTGTAGGTACGGAATATGTAACATTACCAAGACCATTAAATTCTGTTTTATTTAGAGTACCCCCGGGAATTGTAACGTTTGTACAAGTTGATTCTAAAATATTCTTTATCGCCCTACCCTCAAATTTACTTGAATCATGCCCGCTAGCGTTAATCATAGCTTTAATATTTTCATCAGGTAAATATTGAAACTTAATTCCAAAATAACCACTAATATAAGGATCTACTGCGTGGGCGGCATTTGCGGACCCCCATCGTCTAGTAAAACTATTTTTACCCCCGCTTATCGCATCAAAACTGGTGGGAATAAAAGGACTGGCCATAATTAAAAACTCCTATATTTTTTAAAATTTATTTCAGCTTATTTTTTGACTTTTTTCTATATTAGGAAACTATATGAAATTCTAAATAGAAGTAATATCCCAAAAAAATACTAGAGTAAAAATAAGGGAGAAATCTAAAAAATAGAAATCCCCCTTATTAACAGGTTATTACTTAATAAAGAAATTCAAGTAAATTTTTTCAGCTAATCTAACAGGTTCCAAAGTAACATTTACATGAACTTCCTTACTCTTCTTTTGATAATCATCGGCCCCAACGGTAACCGAGTAAGAATATAACCCGCCACCATTCTTAATTTGAGCTAAAAATGCCGAAACTTTTTGATTAATTCTGGACCATGTTTCTTCATCATTTAATGAAAAAACATACCATTTACAAAACTGCTCTAACGCTCGTTTGATATAAAGATATACTCTCATAATATTAACATCTTGCAAGGCTGTAGTTCTAGCTTGAGTTGTTAATTGGGAGTAAACAGCATATCCCTCATTAAATCGAACGATAGGATTAATTTGGTTTAAATACATATCATCTCTCTGAGAAGGAGAAGGATTATATCTAGACTCTTTGATACCAGTTACAATACCATGCTCAAAACCCGCAGGTCCCAACCATTCTTTCTTTAAAGCCGGGAATAATTTAGCTAAATGATAAGACGGTGGTACCCAAATATATCTACCAGTAAATGCGTCATAAACTTTGGTATATGGTTCATATATAGCCAAATATTTATTGTTAAATCCATACCCTATTTTCTGTGTTACAGCCGCAGTTGCGGTATAATTGTCTCCGTTGTCAATAATACCCAAACAATCCTTACGCCTAGAAACCAAAGATTCAATGGCGTATTTAACTTCCTGAGGATAACCCGCGTCAAATACCATAGAAAAATAAAAATCATCAGTATTGAGAACTTCGTCTAACACATGTGAGCCATCATCAACATTTTTCTTTAATAATCCCAAATATGCTTTACTTAATAATTTCGTATAATCCGGAGCACCGTCGCTTCCACTACCAAATACTATACTAGTAGTCACACTACCGTCTAATGTTTGTAATTTGTCTGCATTTAAGTTAGAAAAATCAAATGTGGAGTTTACTTTACATCTGAAATATCTAGAATTATTATTAATTACATCTTCTATCCATAAAGAGCTACCAGAATAATCCAGCCTATCTCTTTTAAAAGAAACTTTGAAACTCTCTGTGATAGCATATTCTTCGTTAACTTGTGTTACAAGAGATTTATCAAGCCCCGTCGAATCTGAGATTACATCAACATTTAAATCAGTTAAAGATTCGTTTAATTTTTTATAAATACTAATAATATACAAATCACTATTATATGTTGAGTCGGCCCCAGTATTTGCAAAGGCCTCAACTTTCAACTTAAAATTATTATAATATTCTCCACGACCCACAGCATAGATCATAAAGCTGTCATCATCTCTCTGTAATTCTGTTTCAATTTTTTTTGTTGTAGTTACATCTACAACGCTATAATAACTAAAAGTAGTAGAATCCCACATAAGATTAGCAAAAGATGCGTCTTCCGCAGTACAACGAATCACAAATAATGAGTCAGATTCCGTTAAAAACGAGGAAGCTACATAATAGCCATAACGATATGCTTCTGGATTGGCAGCCGGATAATATAAATCTGGTTCTCCAAACTCTAAAAAGAAATCTCTGGCATTTGTTGCAATTAATTCATTATCTCGTCCTTTTTTACAAATAATCGGAATAAATCCTATTGATGTAGGCACTTTTCTAACATAGTCTGATAAATCTGTTAGAGTTGTATAAACACCAGGGGAAATATTAGTTTTAACCATAATCTTCAACAGCCTCCAAAATAAATATCTTTTTTATTAGAAAATTTTAAAAAAATTCCTAAATTTTAAATTTATTCTAAAACTTACATTTTGATAAAAATATATTAAGTATAATAAAATCAAATAGTTTCTATATTTATGTAATTATATATATTAAATTACGATCATGTTGATTTTAATTTTCTAACGAAGGAGTAGCACTATGAAGACTTTTTCGGTTTTCGGAGACGTACAACAACAAACAGTAAAGGAGGGTATCAGAATTAAATGCAAGATTGGGAAGCCCATAATTCAATTGGGCGGCGGTAACAGCCCACGAAAATCTATTTTTATTGGATACAAAGATTATCCTCTAATTGTATCTAAAGATAAAAAGATTTATCATGGGGAAATTTTGAATCGTGAAGGAATGAATATTATTGTCTTTCCCAGGGAATTCACAGACAAAAAAGTGTTAGTTCGTTGGGAAGTAGTAGGGGAATTAAATGGAGATGTTGAAATTATTCCTGATAAAAAAGTGAACATAATTTCAACAGCAAAATATAAAGTATTCTCAAAATGGGGAGATTACTTTATGTATCGTCAAGATACACTTGTTGAATTGGAAAAAGGTCAATGTATTCTTTGTAAAAGAACTCCAGGAGTTAATCCAGACTCAAGTAAATCACAGCTAAATATACTTGGTTATGATGGAAATGGAATCATAACTAAGTATATACAATAATCCTTTTTTAATATATTTTTAGGTTTAAGATTTAATTTTGGAAGCTCCAAAAAACCTTAAAAATAATTAAAAAGGAGATGAAATGGGGCAAGACTTTCACATTCATTGCTATGACTATAATCTATTA
>Ga0116187_1000302_pt1 | contig 61954 bp, 53 predicted proteins | sample AD_JPNNA6_MetaG_FD_89755 | JGI IMG/M metagenome (GOLD analysis project Ga0116187, IMG submission 89755) | Active sludge microbial communities of municipal wastewater-treating anaerobic digesters from Japan - AD_JPNNA6_MetaG | ecosystem: Engineered > Bioreactor > Anaerobic > Digestate | place... | reverse complement strand
TCCCAGGGCTTAAGCGTGCTATACTCCATTTGGATCCTCCTCGGTTTTGGGATGTTTAGTCACTACTATTTTACCGAGAAGGATCTTTTTGTCTATCTGTCAAGCTTTCTTGAAAAAGCCATACCGATTCATTGGACTGCCCGGATTGAGACTGTGACCGAAACGGGATTCAGTGATCGGCAGATGCGAGGGCCTTTTGCATTTTGGCTGCACCGCCATACATTTGCTGCAGTGAATGAACAAACCACCGAAGTTGTGGATGAAATTACAGTGAAGCTATCCCATCATCCCCTGTGGTGGCTGGTGGGTATGTTCATGTGGCTGGGACTGCCGTTCTTATTTGCCTATCGGGGCTGGAAAACAAAAAGGATGTTGAAATGAATAAACTACTGGGAAAGCACTGGCAGCATTTGCCGCCAAAAGAAGTGATTGAACTGCTGGACAGCAATATTGAGCGCGGGCTGGACCTCTTTGAGGTCAAGCACCGGCAGGAGCGCTTTGGGCTGAATGCATTAACGCCTAAAAAGGGGAAAAGTCCTTTGATGCGCTTTCTGATGCAATTCAACAATCCGCTGGTAATTATCCTGGTGGTTGCCAGTGTGGTGACGGCTGTTTTGAAGGATTTGACCGACGCCCTGGTGATTTTTGGTGTGGTGCTGGTCAATGCTGTGATTGGGTATATTCAAGAATCACGAGCAGAGCAGGCTATTGCGGCGCTGGCAAAGACCATGACGACCGAGGGGACTGTTTTGCGCGGGGGAAAGGTGGTGCGCCTCTCGGCAGTTGAACTGGTGCCGGGTGATATTGTTCAACTGCAGGCCGGGGCACGGGTGCCAGCCGATTTGCGGCTGGTGATATCCCGCGATCTACAGGTGACCGAAGCCGCCCTGACCGGCGAATCGGTTCCGGTGGAAAAAGACGCCAGCCTGCTGATTGAGCCTGAAGCGGTGCTGGCTGAGCGACGCAATATGGCTTATGCCTCTACGCTGGTGACGTATGGCACGGCAACAGGGGTGGTGGTAGCTACCGGCGATGGCAGCGAAATTGGGCGGATATCGCAATTAATTTCCAGTGCAACAGAATTGGAAACGCCGCTGACGCGTAAGATCAGCCAGTTCAGCCGGGTGCTGCTGGTTGCCATTCTCATCTTATCGGCAGTTACGTTTGGGGTGGGCGTGCTGCGAGGACAACCGGTGGTGGATACGTTGATGGGAGCCATTGCGCTGGCGGTAGGGGCAATTCCGGAAGGACTGCCAGCAGCATTGACAGTGACCCTGGCGATTGGGGTTTCGAGGATGGCAAAACGCCGCGCCATCATCCGCAACCTGCCAGCAGTTGAAACGCTGGGGTCCACTACGGTCATCTGCTCCGACAAGACCGGCACACTGACGCAGAATCAGATGACGGTTCAGGAGCTGAAGACCATCAAGGGGACGTATGAAATCAGTGGGGTTGGGTATCAGCCAGAGGGGACGATTTCGGGAAATGCGGCTGAAGATGCGGCTGTGCAAGAAATGCTCAAAGCAGGTGTGTTGTGCAACGACAGTCAACTGGTTGAAGCCAGTGGCTATTGGGCCATACAAGGTGACCCTACTGAGGGGGCGCTGCTGGTATCTGCCCGCAAAGCGGGTCTGAGCCTGGAAGGCGGTGATTATCCCGCCCGATTGGATGCAATTCCGTTTGATTCGCAGCACCAGTATATGGCAACTCTGCACGCGGACGGAATGATTTACGTGAAAGGCGCGGCTGAAGTCTTGTTAGAACGCTGCAATGGCGCAATGGATGCTTCTGGAAACGTTATCACCTGCGGCGGCGATGTTTTCCGGTCAGCATTGGAGCAGATGGCTGCACGGGGTTTGCGGGTGCTGGCTTTTGCCCGGCTGGAAAAACCAGGGGCAAAGCAGATTACATTTGAAGATATAACCGGGTTGACGCTGCTGGGGCTGCAGGGCATGATTGATCCGCCCCGCCCGGAAGTGATTGACGCCATCAAAGCCAGCCAAAGAGCCGGGATCACAGTGAAAATGATTACCGGGGATCATGCGCTGACGGCAAAAGCGATTGGAGAGCAAATTGGGCTATGCAAAGATGGATGCAGCACCGTTTTGACTGGCGCTGATTTGCTGAAGCTTTCGGATGCAGAGCTGATTGAACAGGTTGATCAAGTGAATGTGTTTGCCCGGGTTGCTCCGGAGCAAAAATTACGGCTGGTTGAGGCCCTGCAAGCGCGTGGCCATGTGGTGGCGATGACCGGCGACGGGGTTAACGATGCTCCGGCGCTTAAGCAATCCAATATCGGGGTGGCAATGGGGATTACCGGCACCGATGTATCAAAAGAAGCAGCCGACATGGTTTTGACTGATGATAATTTTGCCACGATTGAAGCAGCCATTGAAGAAGGGCGTGGGGTTTTTGACAACCTGACCAAGTTCATTTCCTGGGCACTGCCAACCAACCTGGGCGAAGGATTGGTTCTGCTGGCGGCGATTATCACCGGAGCCACGCTGCCCATTCTGCCCATTCAAATTTTGTGGATCAATATGATTACGGCGGCGGTATTGGGCATTGCGCTTTCTTTAGAGCCTAAAGAGCCGGGGATTATGGAAAGGAAACCCCGCAACCCCAAGGCCCCACTGCTCAGCAAAATGGTCATCTGGCGGATTATCCTGGTGAGCATTTTTATTCTGGCAGGTGCGTTTGGGTTGTTTGAATATGAACTGTCGCGCGGCGCTTCGATTGAAGAAGCCCGGACAGTGGCGGTGAATGTGGTGATCTTTGTCGAGCTGCTCTATCTGTTCAATGCCCGCTCGCTGACGCTTTCCCCCTTCCAACTGGGCTTCTTCTCCAACCCCTGGGCAATTGGCGGCAGCGTCTTGATGATCATAATCCAACTGCTCTATACGTATGCGCCCTTTATGAACAACATTTTTGGCAGCGCACCCATTCCATTCATACTATGGATCGATATTTTAGCCGTGAGCCTGGGAGCTTACTTGATTGTTGAAATTGAGAAGTGGCTGCGGCGTAAATTTTCACGCTAATGAGGACAAGGAAAAAAGATGGAACCATTCAATCAACTCAAAGAAGCAACGTTTTTAAACCTGGAAACCTTCCGAAAAAATGGAAACGGTGTGAAAACGCCAGTATGGTTTGTGCAAGAGGGCGAAGTGCTTTATGTGCGCACCATTGCCGATTCGGGTAAGGTCAAGCGGATTCGGAATAACCAGCAGGTCAATGTTGCTCCGTGCAAAGCCAATGGGGACTTGACCGGCGGCTGGGCACCGGGTAAGGCACATGAAATCAATGGCGATCAGGCCTTGGTGGGTAAAGTTGACCGGCTGCTGAGCAAAAAGTATGGTTTGAGGAAGGTTATTTTTTCCGTGATGTGGGCGCTGCAAGGCAAGCAGTACACACTGATTGAAATCAAGCCCGGCACGTAGCAACATGCCCAATCGATTAATCAACGAGACCTCGCCGTACCTGCGGCAGCATGCTGACAACCCGGTAAACTGGGAGCCGTGGGATGAGGCGGCGCTGCAGCGCGCCCGACAGGAAGACAAGCCCATCTTTTTGAGCATTGGGTATGCAGCCTGTCACTGGTGCCATGTGATGGCGCACGAGTCCTTTGAGGATGAGGGCATCGCCGCACTGCTGAATGAACATTTTGTCTGCATCAAAGTGGACCGGGAAGAACGCCCAGACCTCGACAGCATCTACATGAATGCGGTGGTGGCGATGACGGGGCAGGGCGGATGGCCGATGAGTGTGTTTCTGACCCCGGCACTGGAGCCGTTTTACGGGGGGACCTATTTCCCGCCGGTGCGGCGGTATCAGATGCCGGCGTTTGGCGAAGTGCTGACGGGCATCTGGCAGGCCTGGACAGAGGACCGCACCAACCTGCTGCAAGCCGCCAAACGGCTGACCCGACACTTGAGGGAACGCGCTGAATGGGGCACACAGTCCGGAGCGCTTGAGCCCGAAAGCCTGAGCGTTGCGGCAGAGGCACTGATCAATTCACAGGATGGGCGCAGCGGCGGTTGGGGACGGGCACCCAAGTTTCCGCAGCCGATGGCGATTGCATTTCTGCTGGGCCAGGCGGCGCGGGGCAATGCCCGGGCGCTGGATGCAGCCGTGGCTGCGCTGCGGGCAATGCAGCGCGGCGGGTTGATGGATCTTATTGGGGGTGGATTTCACCGGTACAGCACAGATGAGCGCTGGCTGGTGCCGCATTTTGAGAAGATGCTCTACGACAATGCACAACTGGCCGCGGTCTATTTGCGGGGCTGGCAACTGACGGGCGAGGAAAGCTTTCGGCAAACTTGTGAGGCAACGCTGGATTTTATGCTGCGGGAAATGCAGGATCCGGCAGGTGGGTTTTACAGCAGCATGGACGCGGACTCAGAGGGCGGCGAAGGTTATTTCTATACCTGGAGCGTAGAAGAGCTGCGCGCTTTGCTTGAGCGGCACGAATGGCAAGTGGTGGAGATGCTGTACGGGATCTCAGAGCGGGGCAATTTTGAGGGACGGGTGATTTTACAGGCGCAAATGACGCAAAGCGCTGCCGCAGCCCGGCTGGGCATGCCCCCGGAACCGTTTTATGCAGCGCTGGAAAGCGTCCATACCAGGCTGCAAACTGCCCGATCCAAGCGCAGCCGCCCATTGACGGATGATAAAGTCCTGGTCGGATGGAATGCGCTGGCGCTGCGAGTTTTTGCTGAGGCAGCTTTTCCGTTGAAGCGGGCAGATTATCTGGCGGCGGCTCAAAAGAACGCGGCATTTCTGCTTTCCCAAATGTTCATCAACGGGCGGCTGCGCCGCGCCTGGCGCGCTGGCGAAGCCCGCCATGCCGGGACACTGGAAGATTACGCCGGATTGATTTTAGGACTTGTGGCGCTTTATCAGGCAGATTTCAATTTGCAATGGCTGAGAGCCGCGCGGGTGCTGACCGAACAGATGCAGATCGATTTTGCAGACTCAAATGGCGGATTTTATGATACATCGGCCGCGGCAGGAGAACTTCTGCTGCGCCCTAAAGACCTGCCGGATAACGCCACCCCCGCCGGTAATGCGCTGGCAGCACAGGCGTTAATCGGCATGGCAGCCCTGGATGAACGCCCAGACTGGTTTGATCAGGCTGCAGCGATGCTGACAGGATTGCAAGGCTCGGCAGCGGCCCATCCGCTGAGTTTTGGGTGCTGGCTGCAGGGCCTGGATGCGGCGGTGGGGCCACTGCGGCAGGTAGCGATTGTCTGGCAGGCGGATGGTAAGGGCCCGGATGCGCTGCTGGCAGCCATCTTAAATGACTATACGCACAACATCATTATAACAGCATCCCCCTACCCACCTGAAAAAGATGCCCCGGCGCTGTTACAGAACCGTCCCCCATTGAATGGGCAGCCCACAGCCTATGTCTGCACTGGCGCGACCTGCGAGCTGCCGGTGACCGAGCCAGACCGCTTGCGCACACTGATTTTGGGTTAACGAAACAGATCAAATTCTGCGCCGGGTAAGACCTGTTCATAATAAGTGGCTTCACAGGCACCGGTCAGTTGGCCATAGTCATAGAGTGGGCTGAACGGCGTGCCTTCGGGCGCCCACTCAATCAGGCGCAGATTGTCAAAATCGGCAGTGGCCGTGCCATTGACCGGGGGCGACATGCGGATATAGATACCAGCCGCCACAGTGCCAGGGGGTGATTCCACATCCAATCGAAAGGGCTCCCAGGTATCGGGCGTAGTAACATTCAACAGGAGATGGGTCATGGAGGATGACGGGCCCAGGGTATCGGGATACCAGCTAATTTGCAGCGATAAGATTGCACCGGCGCTGGCTCGCAGCATGCCGGTAACGGTCAATGGACTGCCGCCATCCACCAGAACACGGTGCAGGTGGGTTGTGACGACATCTTGAACATTGGTGCTGCCGCGGGAGAGCCGCAGACCGTTAAGACCGGCATAGGCAAACTGACTGCCAAACTGCACCGAGTCACCGGGCATCCAGAAAAGCGGGGCAGCGGCTGAACCATCTACCGACTGATTTTCAAATCCGCCAACCCAGAGTAAGTCGCGGCCTGGCCGCAAAGATCCAGAGCCAACACACTGCGAGATCCACTCATTTTCAGGGATGGCTATCAACTGCCCCGGTTGACCCTGATCATCCAGGGCAACGGTATAAACCCGCCGCAGGGCTTGCGCACGGAAATCCACCTCGACAGCGCCGTTTTCCATAACAAAGGGGCCGGGGACCAACCCGGCTGCCTCGCGTGAGACATAGCCGGCCAGTTCACCAGTCAGGCCGCGCGAAACATAGTCCACCACGCCCAGAGGCTCGGCATATACCCGGATTACTTCACCATCCCGAATGGTGACGGCCAACAAGTAGGATTCAAAGGTGGGCCAAATGGTCTGGTCGAAGATGAAATTTCCCAGGCTATTAGCGGCCAGGGTGGCGCCATCCCAGTCCAACCCACCGACGACATGCGGATGGTGGTTGATAATCAGGTCGGCTCCAGCCTGACGGGCCAGGGCGGTGAATTCTACAACCCGGGGCGAGGGTGAGCGGTCGTATTCATAGCCGCCGTGAATCATCACGATTACCGTATCACTGCTTACGCGAGCCTGCTGGATTGCATTGCGCAGAGCATTGGCCTCGCACTCTGCCGCACCGCCTTTGTTCAGCCGGTCTGAGGCGGTGTAGGTCACATCATGGTCAGATACGGGCGGAACCGGGGCGGAAATGGTGGTGCAGCCAATGAAGGCCAGGGTTTGACCAGACATAGAAATCAGGGCAGGCTGCCAGGCAGCGGCCTCATCTGCGCCTGCGCCAAAGTGGGGCAATCCGGCAGTATCGAGGGTTTGGATGGTTTCGTTCAATCCCGTTTCAAGTAGATCATACAAGTGGTTATTGCCCAGTGAAATCACATCTACGCCAGCCTGCTGAAGCGCTGGAATGGATGATGGGTGGCTGGCAAACACAAATTCCTTGGTCTCGTGGAAGGCCTGGGGTCGGGTATCTCGCGGAGAGATGTAGGGCTGCTCTGACAGCGGGCTCTCCATGTTAATCACGGTCAAATCGGCGTTGGTCAGCAGCGGCTGGATGGGCGCAAGCAAAGCCGCATGATCACTGAGGGTCGGTGTGGTTGGCAGCAGGCCATCGGAGGTATCGCCATCCTCATTGGGGTCGAAGAAACGGCGGCCAAACATGGTATCGCCGACAAAATGGATAACGATGGTTTTGCCATCATCGGGGGTCAGGCGGAAGAGAAGCGGTGCGCCCGGAGCACCCGCACGCGTGCGTGAAATATAGGCCGGGTGGGTTACGGTGAGCCACTGGGCCGTACCACTGCCGGGTACGGTGAACCAACCCTGGGCATCACTCTGGGCACTGCCCGTATCGGATGACACCACGGCGCCATCAATTGGGTTGCCATCCAGGTCAACCACCCGCCCTGTGATTTCGGAGGTCACGGCGGCAGGCAGGGGGGTTGGGATGGAGGCGGCGGGTGGCGCACCCACCGGCTGAGATGCTGGCCGGGGAGTCTGGCAGGCAGACAGAAGCACAGCCAACAGAAGCCCAAAAACGATGCTTTGGTTCAGCAGTTTAATCGCGTGTTTTTGGTTCATATTCTTCCCCTCCAGTCATTTATAGTGGATTAGCGCCGGTCAGAGATCGCTTTCAACAGGACAGAGAAAGCATCAGAGAAAGCTTTGACGCCCTCAACTTCCAGCTGCAGGGTCACTTCGTCAATGGAAATGCCAATGGCGGCAAGGTTGGCAAAGAGCTGCTGAGCGGCGGGGAGGTTTTCTGTGAGGCTGGGGCGGATTTGACCATGCTCCAGGAAGGCAACCAGGGTTTGAGGCGGGACGGTATTGACCGTGTCGGGGCCAACCAACTCTTCGATGTAGATGACATCACGATAGGCCGGATTTTTGGTGCTGGTGGAAGCCCAGAGCGGGCGCTGTACCCGCGCTCCCCGCGCCTTGAGTTTTTGGAAGCGAGGCGCTGAGAAGACCTGCTGGTAGTCGGCATAGGCCAGGCGGGCATTAGCAACGGCCGCCTGCCCCAGAAGGGCATCAGCCTGGGCCGCGGAAGCGCCACCTTGAGCAATGATTTGTTGAAGCCGGGCGTCGATATTGGTATCCACACGGGAGACAAAGAAGGAGGCCACGGAGGCGATTTTATCCAGCGGTAAGCCATCGGCCACGCGCTGTTCCAGACCAGCGAGGTAGGCGTTCATCACTTCAGCATAGCGCTGGCGTGAGAAGATCAGGGTTACGTTGACGTTGATGCCAGCGGCAATGGCGGCTGTAATGGCGGGGAGGCCGGCGGGCGTAGCGGGGATTTTGATCATCAGGTTGGGGCGGTTGACACGCTGCCATAAGGCTTTGGCCTGGGCCAGGGTTCCAGCGGTGTCACTTGCCAGGAAGGGACTGACTTCCAGACTGACATAGCCATCACCACCGCCGGTTTGTTGATAGAGCGGCAGGAAGAGATCTGCGGCGGCCTGGATATCCTCAATGGCGAGGTGGAAGAAGATTTCCTCATCGGTAAGGCCGGCGCGGATTAATGGCAACAGGCTGGAATCGTAATCGGCAGATTTGGTGATGGCGTTCATGAAAATGGAGGGGTTGGAGGTCACACCGCGGATTTCACCGCGCTGGATCATGCCAGCCATTTCGCCATTTTGCAGCAAGGAGCGCTGAATATTATCGTACCAGACGGATTGACCGGCTTCGAGCAGTTGTAAGGTGGTATTCATCATTTCTCCCGGGTGGTTATTTGATTAAATCCAGAGCCTGCTGAACGATATGGGCCACTGAGAAGCCCAGATTTTCAAAGACCTGATTGGCCGGGGCCGAGGCGCCGTAGCGATCCAGGACCCGAATCTGGCCTTTAGATCCAACCCAGCGGTGCCAGCCCTGTGAAATACCAGCCTCGACGGCCAGGCGGGATTCCAGCGCCGGGGGAAGAACCTGGTCTCGGTAGGCTTGATCCTGCTCGGCAAACAGTTCCCAACTGGGGAAGGAGACCAGGCGCACCCCAATACCCTGAGCAGCAAGCTGAATACCCGCTTCGACAATCAGGGAGACCTCGGAGCCGGAAGCCATAAGAATGAGTTGCGGTTGTTTACCACCCAGGTCTGCCAGCACATAGGCCCCGCGGCGAACACCATCTGCCGGGGCGTAGATTGAGCGATCAAGCGTGGGCAGGTTTTGGCGGGTGAGCACCAGGGCGGTGGGGCGGCGGCGGTTTTCGATGGCGATCTTCCAGGCAGCGGCCACTTCGTTGGCATCTGCCGGGCGGAGGGTGATGAGGTTGGGAATGGCACGCAGGGCAGCAAGCTGCTCCACAGGTTGATGGGTGGGGCCGTCTTCCCCTACACCGATACTGTCGTGGGTGAAGATCCAAATAGCGCCAAGATGCGAAAGGGCCGCCAGGCGCACGGGCGGGCGCATGTAATCTGAAAAGACCATAAAGGTTGCGCCATACGGGATGATGCCGCCATGATAGGCCAGGCCATTGACAACAGACCCCATGCCATGTTCCCGCACGCCAAAGTGGACATTGCGCCCGGCATAGTCGGCAGGAGAAAAGGCCGGAATGTCATTCATCCAGGTATTGTTAGAGGGGGCCAGGTCGGCAGAACCGCCAAACAGTTCTGGCAGCACGAGGGCGAGAGCGTTGATTACCTTGCCGGATGCTGCGCGCGAGGCCAGGCCCTTGGGGTCGGCGGGGAATTCGGGCAGGGCGGCTGCCCAGCCCGCGGGAAGCTGCGCTGACAGGCGGCGGTTCAGCTCGGCAGCCAATTCCGGATAGGCGGCGGCGTAGGCGGTCATTTTTTGATGCCACTGCTGCTCTAACCGGGCACCCTGATCGACAGCCTGACGGAAATGCGCCAGGGATTCGGGGGGAATGTGGAAGCGCGGCTCTTTCGGCCAGCCCAACTGTTCTTTGGCGCCGTCCAGCTCGGCATCACCTGGCGGCTCGCCATGAGCTTTGGCCGTGCCGGCGCGAGTGGGCAAACCGTAACCGATGACCGTGCGCACCATAATCAAGGAAGGGCGAGGGTCAGCCTTAGCGGACTGGATGGCCCGGTCAATGGCGGCAACGTCCAGGCCATCGTCCACACGCTGAACGTGCCAGCCATAGGCCTCAAAACGCTGGCCGCGATCTTCGGTAAAGGCAATGTCAGTTGAGCCTTCGATTGAAATTCGGTTGTCGTCGTAGAGGTAGATCAGTTTGCCCAGCTTCAGGGTACCGGCCAGCGAAGCGGCCTCAGAGGCGACGCCTTCCATCAGATCGCCATCGGTGACAATGGCGTAGATATAGTGATTGATCACCTCGTAGCCGGGGCGGTTGAAGACGCGGGCAAGCTGGGCTTCGGCCATGGCCATGCCAACGCCGTTGGCAAAGCCCTGACCCAGCGGGCCAGTAGTGGTTTCAACACCGGGGGTCAGGCCGTATTCGGGATGACCGGGGGTAAGACTGCCCCACTGCCGGAAGCGCTTGAGTTCGTCCAGTGAGAGGGCATAGCCGGTGAGGTGCAGCAAGGCGTACAGCAGCATGGAGCCGTGCCCGCCGGAGAGGATGAAGCGATCGCGATCAGGCCAATTGGGGTTGGAGGGATTATGACGCAGGTGACGAGTCCAGATGGTGTAAGCCATGGGAGCAGCGCCCATGGGCAAGCCCGGATGGCCGGATTTGGCCTGCTGAACGCCATCGGCTGAAAGAAAGCGAATGGTATTCACACAGAGATCTTGAAGGGTTTTGTTTTCAGACATGGTCTTCTCGCTTGTTATAATCCACTGCATTGATTTGAGGATACCAAATTAATCCCTGCAGCTTGCCCCATTGTACCCTCAAATGGGGGTTCTCGGGCTTAAAATAGAGACGATTTGGGCATTGTCAAAATTCACAAAAACGAGCACAATCAGGGTATAACCAATCATTCCATGAAGCTGTCCATTTGAGCAGGAGGAACCCATGAGTACACATCCGCTGGCTGGCAAACCAGCCCCGTATGAGGTGTTGATCAATGTTCAGCGGCTGATTTCGGCTTACTACACCTACCAGCCCAATCCCGATGACCCGGCGCACCGGGTGGCATTTGGAACTTCGGGACACCGCGGATCATCCCTCCTGCACAGTTTTAATGAGCCGCACATCCTGGCGATCAGTCAGGCTATTTGTGAATACCGCCAGGGGCAGAATATCACGGGGCCGCTGTATATTGGGATGGACACGCATGCCCTGTCCGAACCGGCGCTGTACAGCGCGGTTGAGGTGTTTGCCGCCAACGGAGTAGAAATTGTCATCCAGCAGGGGCTGGGGTACACCCCCACCCCGGTCATTTCACACGCCATTTTGATGCATAACCGGGGCCGCAAAACAGGGCTGGCAGATGGGGTGGTGATTACCCCTTCTCATAACCCACCGGGCGATGGCGGGTTCAAATACAACCCGCCGACAGGCGGCCCGGCAGATACGCAGACGACAAAGTGGATTCAAGACCGGGCAAATGCGATTTTGGCTGGTGGGTTGAAGGCGGTAAAACGCACCGCGCTGGAAAAAGCCCTGAAGGCATCCACAACCCACCCCTATGATTACATCCGACCGTATGTGTTAGACCTGGAAAACGTGGTGAACCTGCGAGCGGTAGCAGCCGCGGGATTGAAGATTGGCGTTGACCCGATGGGCGGCGCGGGGGTGGGATTCTGGGGGCTGATTGCAGAACATTATGGGCTCAACCTGGAGGTGGTGAACCCCCGGATAGATCCGACCTTTACATTTATGACGCTGGACCATGACGGGAAAATCCGGATGGATTGTTCTTCGCCGTATGCCATGGCCAGCCTGGTGGGGATGAAGGACCAGTATGACATAGCCTTTGGCAATGACACCGATTATGACCGGCACGGCATTGTGACCCGCAGCGTGGGGCTGATGAACCCCAATCATTATCTGGCAACGGCAATCTGGTATTTGTATCAAAACCGGGCGGGTTGGCGCGGGGATGTGGCTATTGGCAAGACGCTGGTTTCCAGTTCGATGATTGACCGGGTGGCTGCGCACCTGGGGCGCAAACTCTGCGAGGTACCGGTAGGCTTCAAGTGGTTTGTGGACGGGCTGCTGGATGGGTCGTTTGGCTTTGGAGGGGAAGAAAGTGCGGGGGCGGCCTTCCTGCGGCTGGACGGCACGGTCTGGACAACCGACAAGGATGGGTTTATTCTGGATCTGCTGGCGGCGGAGATTCTGGCGGTCAGCGGGCGGGACCCGGGCGAGCATTATCAGGCGCTGGAGCAGCAATTTGGGAAGGCTTACTATGCCCGGCGGGATGCGCCAATCAGCCCGGAGGGCAAGACGGTGCTGGGCAATCTTTCACCGGAAAAGGTCGCGGCCAGCAAGCTGGCAGGTGAGAAGATCACCGCCAAACTGACACAGGCGCCTTACAATCGGGCAGCCATTGGCGGGCTGAAAGTGGTAACTGAAAACGGCTGGTTTGCAGCCCGGCCTTCGGGCACAGAAAACGTGTATAAAATTTATGCCGAGAGTTTTATCAGCCTGGAACACCTGGGGCAGATTCAGACCGAGGCGCAAGCGATTGTGGACGCGGCGCTGAAATCCAGCAGCGAAGCCGCCTGAAAGGTAAGAGGCCATGAGCACAACCCGGCTTTATTTAATCCGGCACGGCGCCACACGGTTGAGCGCTGAAGACCGATTTTCCGGGGGGACCGAAGTTGACCTTTCTGACGAGGGACGCTGGCAGGCCGCCTGCCTGTCAAAACGACTGGCAGATGATCCGATTGTGGCATTTTACTGCAGCCCCATGCGCCGGACAGTTGAAACAGCGGCCATCATCGCCCAGCCCTGCCACTTGATTCCTGAACAACGCGAGGGGCTGCGGGAGATCCATCACGGTCACTGGGAGACCATGAGCCGGGCGGACGTTGAAGAGCAGTATCCCGAAGAATATGCCGCATGGCAGGAAGATCCCTTTACATTTGCGCCAGAGGGGGGCGAATCGGGGGTGATGGTGATGGCACGGGCACTGCCGGTGATTCGAGAAATTGTGCTCAAACACGCAGGGCAAGCTGTGGCGGTGGTTTCACATAAGGCCACCATTCGCTTAATTTTGAGCAGCCTGTTGGGGTTTGACGCGCGGGGATACCGCGACCGGCTGGATCAATCCCCGGCCTGCCTGAATATCCTGGATTTCAAAGACCCGGTACGGGCACGGCTGATGCTGTTCAATGATGTTTCGCATTATGTGGACCAGCCGCCCTACGCCCGCAACCGGCTCTCTGACTGGTTTGACGGGCCATCGCCTACGGGGTAAGGCCACCGCAAGATACATTCATGCCATCATTTCATCGTAAGGAGCAGATTATGATTACCCAATTGATTGAATCACCAGCCTGGCGCGCGCTCAAAGACCACCAGCGCATCATCGGCGAGATGCAGATGCGAGACTGGTTTGCAGAAGACCCGCAGCGGTTTGAACGATTTTCACGGCGGGTGGGGGCGATTCTGTTTGACTTCTCTAAAAATCGGATTACGGAAAAGACGCTGACGCTGCTGATTGAACTGGCGCACCAGGCAGACCTGGAGCAGTGGATTGAGGCTATGTTCACCGGACAGAAGATCAATACCACCGAGAATCGCGCCGTGCTGCATGTGGCGCTGCGGAACCGATCCAACCGCCCAATTATGGTGGATGGGCAGGATGTGATGCCGGAAGTCAATCGTGTGCTGGGCAAGATGCGGCGGTTCAGTGAGGCAGTGCGCTCAGGAGAATGGCGGGGATACACGGGCAAGGCGATCACCGATATTGTCAATATTGGGATTGGGGGGTCAGACCTGGGACCGAAAATGGTCTGTGAAGCGCTCAAGCCCTATGCACGGGCGGACCTGCGGGTGCATTTTGTATCCAACGTGGACAGTACCGACTTAGTTGAGACACTGAAACAGGTCAGTCCGGAAACCACGCTGTTTCTGGTGGCATCCAAAACTTTTACCACGCAGGAGACCATGGCGAATGCACATTCGGCACGGCAGTGGTTTTTGAATGCCGCTAAAGATGAGGCGGCTATTGCCAAGCACTTTGCGGCGATGTCTACCAATTCGGCGGCGGTGAAGCAGTTTGGGATTGATGTGGACAATATGTTTGAGTTCTGGGATTGGGTGGGGGGGCGGTATTCGCTGTGGTCGGCGATCGGGTTATCCATTGCGCTGTATCTGGGCATGGACCGGTTTGAGGAACTCTTGAGCGGTGCGCACAAGGTGGATGTGCATTTTCGGACGACACCTTTTGAGTCAAATGTGCCGGTGATTATGGCACTGCTGGGCGTGTGGTATAACAATTTTTTCAACGCGCACTCACATGCCATCCTGCCCTATGATCAATATCTGGTTTATTTTCCGGCTTACTTCCAGCAGGGCGACATGGAAAGCAACGGCAAATCGGTGGACCGGCAAGGTGCGGTGGTTAACTACGCCACCGGGCCGATCATCTGGGGGCAGCCGGGTACCAATGGGCAGCATGCGTTTTATCAGCTCATTCACCAGGGCACGCAGTTAATCCCCTGTGATTTTCTGGCGGCGGCGCAGAGCCAGAATCCGCTGGGCGAGCATCACCCCATTTTACTGTCCAATTTCCTGGCGCAAACCGAAGCCTTGATGCGCGGCAAGACGCCGGACGAGGTACGAAAAGAACTGAGCGCTGGAGGCGCTGCAGGAGAGCAGTTGGAACTGCTGGTGGCAGCTAAAACCTTTGAGGGCAACCGCCCAACCAATTCGCTGCTGTATCCGCAATTGACGCCGGAAGTGCTGGGCATGTTGATCGCGCTGTACGAGCATAAGATCTTCACCCAGGGTGTGATCTGGAATATCAATCCCTACGATCAGATGGGCGTGGAATTGGGCAAGCAGCTTGCCAAGAAGATTCTGCCGGAACTGACTGGAGCAGAGCAGGTGAACAGCCACGATTCATCTACCAACGGGTTGATAAACGCCATTAAAGCCATGCGATAAGCTGGTGGGCTGACAGCATAACCGCGTACAATCAATGTGAAAATTGGGCGCGGTACAATTCTACTGATTTTGCCAGACGCTCGTAGGCCTGGGGCGTTGAAGGGTTGATGTGGAACATCAAGTGGGCGGCGCCCAGGGCTTGATATTCTTTCAGCACGGCAGCAATTTCCTCAATGGAGCCGGTGAGGTAGCCGCGCTTTTTATCAGATTTCCATGCGAGCAAATCTGGGTAGGCAAGGCTGATGGTGTACGTTGCCGGCAGAGTGGCGGGGTCACGCCCGACCGCATGGCAGGCGCTCAGAAGCATTTTATGTTCCTTTTGAATTGAGCGCGGGATCGTCATATAGCAGACGTTCCAAAGGTCGGCATATTGCGCTGTCAGGCGCAGCATGCGCGGTTGGCCAGCACCAACCAGCAGCGGCGGACCGCCCGGTCGCGGGGAATGGGGGGCAATTTCACAATCGCGGGCGGTGTAATACTTGCCGGAAAAATCCACCTGGCCCTCTTTGAGCAGTGGCCGGATGATTTGCAGCGCTTCTTCAAAGCGGTCAACCCGATGGTCGAAGGGGAAGCCAAAAGCATCGTATTCGGGCTGGTTCCAACCGGCGCCAACGCCCAGGATCAACCGCCCGCCGCTGATTTCGTCCACGGTGTGGGCCATTTTAGCCAGCAGCGCCGGGTTGCGAAATGAGTTGCAGGCGACCAGAGTCCCCAGTTCTGCCCGCTGGGTGGCGGCTGCCAGCGCAGCGAGCATGCTCCAGCCCTCCCAGATGCCGGTGGTTTTACCTCTGAGTGAACGGTAGAGCAAATGGTCGTAAATCCAGAGGGAGTCAAAGCCGAGGGATTCGCTGCGCAGAGCGGTCTGGCGAATTTCATTCCAGGTCAGGGCGCGGTTGAGGCCGGGTAATTCCATCAGCATGAGAACGACACCAATTTTCATTGCGTTGAACCTCCAAAAATTTGATCCGCCAGATTCTGCTTGGCCCTGAACAGGGGCGACAGGCAATAATCTACAGTCCAAGACATAGCCAGCTAACTGGTATTAGAATTTACTGCGCGTGGCAGTACAGATATTATAGTCATCTTTATTGCGGCGGGATGGTTGAAAGCAGAAAACCACGAAATTCAATGAAATGTATACCAAAATTATACAAATTTCAGACCTTTCATCTCTCAGATTGAAAAGCAATCGGTTATAATCATAAACCTATAAGGAGTTTGACATGTACCGCTTTTCAGGATACGAAATTCTTATCGTTCTGGTGATTGTGATTGTGCTGTTTGGCCCGGAACGAATTGCTAAATATGCCAAGGGGTTTGGTAAAAGCATTTCAGCTTTTTTGAACGGGCTGAAAGATAAAGGCGAGGAACAGCCCGAAGATGATCACAAGCCGCATAACGGCACATCTGAAAGCTAATCTGTTATTGTTGAGCTAAACGAATGGAACTCTTAGGTCTGGGCCTGGGTGAATGGGCGCTGGTGCTGGTGATTCTGTTTGTGGTGATGGGGCCAAAAGAAATGTTGACCCTGTCGCGGCGGATTGCCCTGGGGATAAAAAAGATCCGACAGTCGGATTTGTGGCGATCCATTCAGGAAACTGAGCGCGAACTGCGGCAGGTGCCCCAGGAACTCATGAAGGAGACCGGGCTGGATGAATTGGAGCAGGAACGCCGCAAAATTTTAGCGAATGTGCGGACAGGCAGCCCGGTTGTTGGCTGGGAGCCCAACCCGGCTGAACAGTCAAAGCCAACGGGATGGGAGCCCGAGTCAGATGCCAGCGCATCTATTCCCGAATCATCAGGAACGCGAATAAAAGAATGAGCCGGGCGGCCAACGAATTAACCTTTTTGGGGCACATTGAAGAACTGCGCAAGCGACTGCTGATTGCCGTGGGGGCGTTGATTGCTGCCACACTGGTCGGGCTGGCGCTAACGCCCCAACTGGTTGAGTTACTGGCTCGACCGATTGGCGGCACCCAAAACCTGCAAGCCATTCAGGTGACTGAGAATATTGCCGTTTTTATGAAGATATCTCTACTGGGCGGGGTGATTCTGGCATCACCGGTCATCCTCTATGAGATACTGGCGTTTTTATCACCCGCGCTGGAGAAAAACGAAAAGCGGATTTTGGCGGTCGGTATTCCGGCGGCTACGCTGCTCTTTCTGGGCGGGGTAGCGTTCACCTATTTTGTGATGCTGCCTGTGGCTGTACCCGCCTTATTCAGCACACTGGATGTACCGACCACGCCTACGGCCTCCAACTATTTTGGATTTATTACCAATATGCTCTTTTGGATGGGGGTTGGGTTTGAAACCCCGATTGTGGTATTTTTGCTGGCGCGGCTGCAAATCATTACACCGAAAATGCTGTTGAAGAACTGGCGCATTGCCACGGTGGTGGTGGCTATCCTGGCGGGGGTGATTACGCCGACCGTGGACCCGGTCAATATGGCTTTATTGATGGCGCCGCTGCTGCTGCTTTACTGGATCAGCGTGCTGCTGGCTTTTCTGGCGATGCGCAAGCCGAAGGCGCGTCAAACCGGGGGGCGCAAGAAGGCCAACAACTCCTGATTTACCCGTTCGGGCTGTTCAATGACGACGCCGTGACCGGCATCTGGAATGACGACCTGAACAGCGCCGGGGATGCGACGAGCCATCTGGGTTTGATTGCGCGGTGGGATGGTGCCATCGCGTTCACCCGTGATGACCAAAACGGGCAAGCGCAGTTCTGCCAACCGCGGGCGCAGGTCCAGCAGGGCAATGGCGCGCATGGCGGCGCGGTAGGTGCGTTGATCGGTTTGCAGAATGCGGGAAACCACCTCGGTTCGCAGGAAGGTTTGCTCGGCGCGGGGAAAGAGATGGGCAGCAACGGCCTCAGCTTGAGCCCGAGGGCCAACAAAAGCAGAACGGAAGGCCCGGCGCAGCAGGTAACGAGACATCTCACGGCTCAGCGGGCGCAGGCAGGGAAAGGCATTAATCAAGACCAGGCGGGTGGGGATGTGGGGATAGTCGAGGGCAATTTGAAGCGCCAGGGCACCGCCCAGAGAGATGCCCACCAGCGGTATGGGCGGCAGACCGCGGGCGGTCAACTCGGCGACCAGTTCAGCCGCGGCGCGTCGAATGGTCCAACGACCATTTGAGCGGGGAGACTGCCCAAAACCGGGCAGATCAACTGCCAGCGGGCGGTAACCGGCGGCGACAAGCGCCCGGGTTTGCAGAAACCAGGAGCTGCCATCCATGCCAAGGCCGTGCAGAAGCAGAACGCAGGGGCTGCCGGATGGGTTGGGGTCCAGGAGATACATCGCCACCTCCGGAAAAACACAAAATGATGATTTATCATTATAATACCCTGAACACGGAGGTTGCTATGGAAAAATTTATCATCGAAGGTCAACATCCCCTGCACGGGGAGATGACGCCAGCCGGAAACAAGAATGCGGCGCTGCCGCTGCTGGCGGCCTGCCTTCTGACCGACGAACCGGTGCTGATGCATAACGTGCCGGCAATTGGGGATGTGAAAGCGATGCGCGCCCTGCTGGAAAGCCTGGGCGTAGAAATTACCACCGTCAGCAATCATACCTGGCAGATCCATGCGCGTGAGGTGCGCCCGGCTGATCTAGACCCGGATATGTGCCGTAAGATCCGGGCTTCGATTTTGCTGGCCGGGCCGATGACAGCCCGCTCAGGTGAGCTGCACCTGCCGCCACCGGGTGGCGATGTGATTGGCCGCCGCCGGGTGGATACGCACCTGCTGGCGCTGCGAAAACTGGGCGCCGATGTGCATTATGACCGCTCTTTCCACTTCCAGGCGAAGGATGGATTGAAAGGCGCCGATATGCTGCTTGATGAAGCCAGCGTGACGGGAACCGAAAATGCGATCATGGCGGCAGCGCTGGCTAACGGCGAGTCGATCATCCGTAATGCGGCCTCAGAGCCTCATATTCAGGAACTGTGCCATTTTCTTAATCAACTGGGGGCCAGGATTGAGAATATTGGGTCCAATACCCTGCATATCAAGGGTGTGCCGCGGCTGCACGGGGGCGAGTTCACCATTGGGCCAGATTATCTGGAAGTGGTCAGCTTTATTGGGGCGGCGGCGGTCACACATGGGAGCATCCGTATCCGCAATGCTGGACCGCAGTACCTGGATATGATCCATCTGGTGTTTGGGCGGCTGGGGGTGACCTGGAATACCGAGGGACAGGATATTGTGGTGCCGGCAGAACAGGAATTTGTGATTGAGCCGGACCTGGGCGGGATGATCCCAGAAATCAGCGTGATGCCGTGGCCGGCCTTCCCGACCGATTTGATGAGCATGGCGCTGGTGGTAGCAACCCAATCAACGGGGACGATTCTGTTCCACGATTGGATGTACCCCAGCCGGATGTTCTTCATCGATAAGCTGGTGGGGATGGGGGCACACATTGTGCTGTGCGATCCGCACCGGGCGATTGTGCAGGGACCCAGCCCACTCTCCGGGGAGAAAATGGAAGGCCCGGATATTCGAGTGGGGATGTCGCTGGTGCTGGCGGCGCTTTCGGCCAAGGGGACCTCGGTGATCCGCAATATTGGGCAGATTGACCGCGGGTACGAGCGAGTGGACGAAAAGCTGGCTGCGCTGGGCGCAGTGATTGAACGCACGAGCGCTTAACACTACAGATTAGCAGAAATAATAAAACCGGGCGGTTTTATGCAAGCCGCCCGGTTATATTTTAGGGGATTAAGCGATCAATCTCAGGCCGGGGTGGGACCGTTGGCGGCGCTGGCGGCGAAATCGAGGAACTGGGTGACGATATCACGCAGGGCGGCTTCGGGAAGGGCGCCGACCTGGGTATGCACCACTTTGCCACCGAAGACAAACAACATGGTGGGGATGCCCTGAACGCCAAAGCGGGTGGCCCATTCAGGGTTTTCATCGGTATTGACTTTGGCGACGGTCAGTTTTCCGTCAAAATCTTTCGCCAGTTTATCCAGGATGGGGGCTACCATGCGGCAGGGGCCGCACCAGGGGGCCCAAAAGTCGACAATGATGGGCAGGGTGGATTTTAATACTGTGGCGTCAAATTCAGCATCGGTTACGTGAATGGGTTCGGACATTAGCGGATCTCCTCATTAGCTTTTGAATTCAGATAATATAGATGCGCCAAACATGCAAAAGTTACATGCGGCGATAATCCACAAAACGGTAACCAACGCCCCGTTCTGTGAGGATGTACTTGGGGTTGGCAGCGTCTTCTTCGATCTTCTGACGCAGGTAATTGATGTATAACCGGACGTAATGGGGTTCATCGCGATATTCATAGCCCCAGACACGGGTCAGGAGCTGGTCATACGTCAGCACCCAACCAGCGTTTTGCACCAGGTGATAGAGCAGGCGATATTCGGTGGGGCGAAGTTTGACCAGTTCGCCAGCAACCCAGACTTCACGGCGCCCAAAGTCGAGCTTGAGACGATCATCGACAACGATGACATCGGAGGTGGGGGCGGCGGTCATTTCGCTGCGGCGCAGTACGGCACGCACCCGGCTGACCAGTTCGCGCGGGCTGAAGGGCTTGGTGACGTAATCATCAGCGCCCAGTTCCAGGCCGCGAATGCGGTCATCCTCTTCGCCGCGGGCGGTGAGCATGATGACCGGAACGGTGCTGTTTTCACGGATCAGTTTGAGGACTTCAAAGCCGTCCATGTCAGGCATCATGACATCCAGAATCACCACATCGGGTAATTCTGTGCGGACGCGGTCAATGGCCTGCAGGCCGCGATAAGCCTCAACCACCCGGAAGCCATCGTGCTCCAGGTTGAGGCGGATGAAGCGCGCCATGCGCTCTTCGTCATCCACAACCAGAATCAAACGGTTCCGATAGCTGTCATCCACCACGGTTACTACTCCCGAACAAAGCTGATGATATCTTCTTCTTCAGTGCTGGGCATGACTTCAAAGAAGTTAATACGCCAGAAAGGGACGCCGATGAGGGTGACGGCAGGTTCAATATAGTGGATATCTTTGCCGTCACGACGGCGGGGGTTTTTGATGTAGATAAGCACGTCAGAGGCCTGGGGGATATCATCCACTTCGCCTAAGATGGGGTCTTCGTTTGCCACGTGAACTAAAAGGGTTGGCATAGCTGGCCTCCTATCAATAATGGATCAAGACTTGGATCTTGAGTTTGCCCAGCGACAGCATGTCGCCATGGCTGAGGGGAAAATCGCCATTGGGGATGATTTTTTGTCCATTGACCCGGGTGCCGTTGGAAGAGCCCAGGTCCACCATGACAACCCGCTGGCCAATAATTTTAATGGCAGCGTGCAGCCGGGAAACCCCCAGGGTGTAGGCGTCATAGGATGAAAGGTCAATATCGGGCAGAATGGGCTGGCCTTCGGCGGCTCGCCCCAGGGTGAACTCGGTGCGGCCTTCAAGCGGGATCACCTTGCCGGCTTCGAGGATGTGAAGCGAGACAATGGCGTCGCCCATGCCAGAGACGGGCGGGATGGGGGCGGCTTCAGCCGGGGCGCCGGGGAGATCTGCCGTAGAAGGGCGGATGGATTGGGTTGTGAGCGTGTCTGCCAGGTTGATCTGGGCGCCACACTCACTGCAAAACATAGCACCGGGCAGTTCGTGATGATGACAGTTGGGGCAAATAATCATAATTCCATTACTCCGATCCGGGCGACATGAGCAGGGCGCGGGTGCCGTACTTGACGCGCTTGCTGCCTTCTTCGCTAAATTCATGATTCTGCTGGATATGCTCTGCTTCCATTAAGACCGTATGGGCCAATTTGCGATCACCCTGGGCCAACAGATGGGTGGCGAGATGCTGTAGGTGCTGGGCGGCATCGGTAATTTGGCCGGCCGCAACCTCGGCATGGGCTTTTTCCTGCAGGCGGTAGAGGGTGAGGCGGGAAATCGCATCAATGACAGCAGGGGGCGGGGGTTCCAATTCGATGGTTGAAAGCACCGGGCGTTTGATATCCAGTAAGATGCGGCCCGCGCGGTTGGTGAGAGAAGGGATATCCAACTGGATCTGGCCATGCATAAAATTAATCTCTTGTGCGCCCTGGGAGAGCGGCTCCACCAAAAATTCCAGCAGCAGGCTGGCACTGCGACCGTATTGCAAGGATCCAAGCGAAAAGCTGTGCTCGGCAGGCAGCGGGCCGACATCGGGGCGCAGCCGAAAGACATAACGCAGCAGCACGTTGGGATCTGATTGGAAGGCCAACTTCATGCTGTGGGCATATTGGACCTCGAGCCCGCGAATTTTCTTGTCAAAGAAGTTTTCCAACTCGCGCGCTGAATTAATCAGGTAGGTGTTGCCGCCCGAAAAACTGGTCAAGCGGTCAAGGAAAACATCGTTCCACTCGCTGCCAATGCCCAGGGCGCTGGTGGCGATATTTTCCTGGGCGGCGCGTTCAGCCAGGTTGAGGGCGGGGGCTTCGTCGCCATAAGTATGGCCATCGGTCAGTAAGACCAGATGCCGGTTCGCCCGAGAATCGCCGTAGCGCGTCAGCAGGCTATAGCCAGCCTCGAGGCCGCGGAAGATTTCGGTTGCGCCGCCGCACTGCACCATGCTGATTTGACTTTCGAGGCGGCTGATATCGGCCACTCGCATGGGGGGCAAAAAGACCTCGGCGCGGTCACTGAAAAGCACCAAAGAGAGGACATCATGCGGGCGAAGCTGGCGGACCAACTGGACAACGTTGGCTTTGACCATGTCCATACGTTCGCCGCGCATGGAGGTGGAGCGGTCAATGACCAGGCAGAGGTTGACTGGCGGGGTGCGGGTTGTGTCCAACTCGGCAGTGCAGGTCAGATCTAAAAGGACATAAAAAAGCTGCGCTTCGCCAATAGCCGGGACAGCCGGGCGGCTGTATTTTACGTTCAGGCTGATATCAGGGCGAGCGCGCAAGCCGGCAGGCAAGCCGGCATCATAATCTGCCCGGCGGCGGGGATTTGAAAGGACATCATAAGCCGTTTGAATTTGAAGGAAAAGTTCCTGTGCTTTGGGATCAGGGTTAATATCGGGGTGCAGGCGGCGGGCGGCTTCAAAATACGCAGTCCGTATCTCTTCGGGCGTGGCATCAATGGTCAGCCCCAAGGTATTATAGTAATCTGCACCTGATGGCATCTGCTCCCCCAGCTATAAGAATTGAACCAGAATCACGCTGATATTGTCTGGTCCACCGGCGGCATTGGCGGCTTCGACCAGTTGATGGCAGGCCTCGGTTGGATTGGATGACTGCTGAACGATCTTGAGCAAGTCATCTTCGGGCAAGACGCCCCACAGACCGTCGCTGCAGACCATCAGATAGCCCGGGTGGGGCATCATGCGGTTTTCGATGTCGGGGCGGAAGGGTTCGGTTTGCCCCAGCACGCGATAAAGCACGTTTTTGTTCGGATGGTTGACCGCCTGTTCCTCGGTGAGCTGCCCCAGTTCTACCAGACGATGCACCAGGGAATGATCTTGAGTCAGGGGGCGGATGCGGCCATCGGAATAGATGAAATAGGCGCGGCTGTCGCCCACGTGGGCGATGGTGATTTGCTCGCCCAGCAGGAGGGCAGCCGTGAGGGTTGTGCCGCCGCCGGGGGCTTTGCGCAAGACAATCTGATGTGCTTCACGGACGCCGGCTTCCATCAGTTCCTGCAGGCTGTCATTGGAGCGCTCCAGGTCGGGGTTGGTCAGGGGTTGATAGACCCGCGCCAGGAGATGGTTAGCCATGGTTCGGGCAGCTACACCGCTGGCAATTTCGCCATATTGATGCCCGCCCATACCATCGGCGATAATGAAAATACCAAAGGGGATGTCATTGACGCCATCGGCGAGAACAGAGGACATGGCAAAGAGGGTATCTTCGTTATGATCCCGCTGGATGCCAACCGATTGGGCGCAACCAACCAGGAACTGGGCCGGGCGATAGGGGGAGCGACCCGCGGCAGGATCCTCAGATTCTGCGTCCAGGGGAGCAGTCTGGATCATATCTTTGGCAGACGGCAGAGCCTCAGATGTTTTGCGATGAAAAATGTTTTTAAAAAATTGGATCACGCATTACCTCTTAATCCAACAGAATGACTGCGTCAGGCCAGCAGGGCATAGAGCAAGTGGTCGGCTGAGCCGATGTAGAGCACATCATCAACAATCACCGGTGTGCCGGTGATGGGACCGCCGGTAGTGAAGCGCCAGCGCAGGCGCCCGGTGCGGTATTCCAGGCAGTAGATGTTGCCATCGGCTGAGCCGCAGTAGACTGAGTCTCGATAGATGGCAGGCGAGCCGCTGACCTGATGCCCAGTTTTGAAATGCCAGATTTCTTTGGCATTGCCGGCATCCAGGCAGTAGATGTTACCATCGGCAGAACCGACAAAAAGCATATTTTCGGCACGACAGGGGGAAGAGACAGAGCCTTTTTCCATGCGGAAGCGCCATAACATCCAGCCGGAGCGAATGTCGAGGGCGTAGACGGACGAATCTAGCGAGGCAAAATAGACCGTGCCTTGGGTGACCACAGGCGATGAGGTGACCGCTCGCTTGGCGCGGAAGCGCCAGCGCGCCTGCCCGCGAAAATCTACTGATAAAAATTCGCCGCCCTCGGTGCCAAAGAAGATGGCATCCTGGGATGCGGCTGGCGTAGAACGGACCGGTTCACCGACCTCAAAGCGCCAGGAGGAACGGGTGCTGGTCTGGTTGATGGCGTACAAAAAGCCATCATCTGAGCCGAAGAAAATGTGACCTTCGGCGATGCGGGGCGAGGAACGAATAGGACCCTGGGTTTGGAAGCTGGAGACCACGCGCCCGGTGCGGGATGAGATGACATACAGTGAGTTGTCTTCAGAGCCAAAATAGAGATTGCCCTCAGAAAGCACAGGGCGGCCCACAATGCCGCCGTTGGCGGGGTATTTCCAGATAAATTGACCATTACCGGCATTGACCGCGTAGAGGTTATTGTCGTAAGAGCCGATATAGACCACGCCATTTTCAAATACCGCCGAGCCGCGAATTTCATCTTCGCATTTGAAGGTCCAAAGCGGTTTAATGGTGGTAGATGACCGGTCAGTGGAGGGCATGGAAATTTTGGAGAGTACGCCGGTCTTGCGCGCGACGGTCAACAAGGCATCTTTCATCGCCTCGGCGGAGGGGAAGCGTTCATCGGGGTTGTAGCGCAACGCGGTGGTGACGATTGTTTCAAGCTCCTGTGAGACGCCTGGATTTGAGGCGCGGACGGGACGCTCGGCAAAGGAGAAGGGTGGCTCCAGGCGGGGGTCGCGGCGCGTGAGGGCATGGTGCAGGGTGGCGCCCAGGGCGTAAATATCAGCCAGGGGGGTGGCCTCACCCCGGTATTGTTCCGGCGGCGAGTAACCCTCAGTGCCGATCATGGTGCCTTTTTGACCGGTGCGGAATGACTTGGCAATTCCAAAATCCACCAGGACGATGTGGCCCTGTTGATTGACCATGACGTTGGAGGGCTTCATGTCTCGGAAGATGATGGGCTCGGGTTTGTGCAGGTGCAGATATTGCAGCACGTCACAAAGCTCCACCGCCCAGCCGATGATCTGCTCTTCGGGGAAAAAATCATCCCGCTCGTTGAGCAGAGCTTCGAGGTCTTTGCCGTGGACAAATTCCAGGACGAGGTAAGAGCGCTCATCGTGGGAGAAGAAGTCAAAAATTTTGGGGATAGAGGGGTGATTGAGCGCGGCAAGGATATTGGCCTCGCGCTCAAAGTTCTGGACAATCGTCTGGCGGACGATGGGGTCGGGGCTGGAGTTGATCATCTCCTTGACAGCGACCAGTTTGATGACGTTTTGGAAGTGCAGGTCACGGGCGCGGTAGACGGAACCCATGCCGCCTACGCCAATGACCTCCTGGATGAGGTAGCGATCCAGAAGAACGTAGCCGGGTTGAAGCTGCTTCGGTGGGGGACTTTGCCCCTGGTTCAAGTTCTGGGTGATGTTGTGAGTGTCCAGATGATCCTCCAGGCAGAAGCCAGCCACTTGCCCCCGCCAGCCTGGAAAAAGATAATTGCTAAAAATGATGCCTGAGCTGCTGGCACGGGATCTGGCTGCAACTAATGATTATTATACATGATTATGCAAATCTACGCGGTGATGAGAGCGGGTTCTTCCTCAGGGCCAGAGCAATCATGAAACAGCAGTGGTGATGCAGTTGATGGTAATTGGGCATATAATATTCGTATCCATCTCATCCAATTCTGGAAACAAGCGCATCTGTTTTAGGGAGGCTGACATGAATAAGCATTTGATCGTCTGGTTGGCGATGCTCATTGGATTCAGTTTGGTCCTGGCGGCCTGCACACCGTCAGCGGGGCCACAGGCAACGCCACAGCCCGAGGACCAATCTACAACGCAACCCGGCGGGGAACAAACTACAGCACCGGTGGAGCAACCAACGGCGCTGCCGCCCACCGAAGCACCCCGCCCTGAGGCGAATCAGGTCATCAGCCCGGAGAATGGGGCGCAATTGGCACTGCTTAACATCCTGGGCAAGGGCAATGTTACCAGCAGCGCCTGGTCGCCGGATGGCAGCCAGGTGGCGGTTGGCGCTGGCTACGGTATCTATATTTATGATGGGCGGACCTTAGAGGCGTTGATGTTTATTGACACCCACAGCTATATCACCGCGGTGATGTACTCACCTGATGGCAGCCAATTATTTTCGGGCGGGCCGGAAATTAAGGTCTGGGATGCTCAGAGCGGCGCTGAGGTGGGGCTATTCGAGGGCTCGGGGGGAACGGCGACCTATCTGGCATTGTCGCCGGATGGGAAGATGCTGGCATCAAGCGGCGCGGGCGGGGTGATACACCTGTGGGACGTGGCTACCCAAACAATACTACGTCAATTGGAAGGACATACCCAAACAGTCCACGGGTTGACTTTTTCACCTGATGGGACGCGGCTGGCCTCTGCCGGGCTGGACCATATGGCAATTATCTGGGACGTGAATGATGGAACGGCCTTGCATACCCTGAGCCATGGAAACGCGCCGGTTTACAGCGTTGATTTTTCGCCAGATGGAAAAACCCTGGCTTCAGCCGGCAGTCAGGCATTTCACCTGTGGGATGTGGAGAGCGGGGCCGAAACCGCCAAGTTGGAGGAGCGATCTACAGGCCTGATCATGTCCATTGCTTATGCGCCGGACGGGAAAACCCTGGCGGGGGGATGTTTTGACGGCAACATTCACATTTTGGAGGCTGGCAACCTGCAGGCGGTTGGCATGTTGGAACATGGGAGCAAGGTTTTTGGAGCAGAATATGCGCCTGATGGTCAAACCATTTTTTCTTACAGTTATGATGGCACACTGCATCTCTGGGATGCCGCCAGCGGTGCCGAACTGCAGCAGGCATCGGGACATATCAATTTTATTTTCAGCCTGGCCTTTGGGCCGGATGGCACAAAACTGGCAGCCGGAGCAGGCGATGGCAGCATGCAAGTTTGGGCGGTGCCAAGCGGCACCCCGCTACTGAGGCTGGAAGGCCACACCGTGCAAACCCGGGGGGCGGCGTTTTCACCGGATGGAGGCATTTTGGCTTCCGGGGGCAATGATGCGATCATCAAACTATGGGATGTGCAGAGCGGGGTGGAACTGCGCACGCTGGAAGGGCACGCATATCTCATTAACAGCCTGGCTTTTTCGCCTGATGGACGTCTGCTGGCTTCGGGCAGCAAGGATGGCACCGTGCGGTTATGGGATGTGGCCAGCGGAGCGGGCCTCATGGAATTGAACGGAGGGATGGGGGCTGTCTCCAGTGTGGTTTTTGCACCGGACGGCAGCACCCTGGCAGCAGGCGGCAGCGATGGCAGCATCATCCTGTGGAACCCGGTAAGCGGGGAAACGATGCGCCAGTTGACCGGACCCGCCGAGGGCGTGCTGAGCCTGGCGTTTTCACCAGATGGCAGGATGCTGGCAAGCGGCGGGGCGGATGGGAAGATTGATCTGTGGGATGCCAACAACGGCGATTCGCTAGGTCAGCTTGGAGGCGATATGGTATCGGTTAACAGCCTTGCCTTCTCACATGATGGCAGCCTGCTGGCTGCCGGCTGTGCCAGTGAAGACAACCTGCGGCTCTGGGATATAAACACAGCGGCTGAAATTTTGCGGCTGCGAGCCCATACCTCCGCTATTATGGGAGTGGCATTCTCATCAGATGGCAAAGTGCTGGCCTCGGGAGCCACAGGCGGGGATATCCGGCTGTGGGGGGTGCCATAAGTGTCTGAGCTTGAGGCGGGCAAAACCCAAAGCTGGCGCCAAACCGGGCCGAAAGATGTATAAACAACGTTATTCAAGTAAAATAGAAGAAAATAACCCCGGTGAGGATTTTATGGAATTTGAGACGTATCGTTCGCCATTCAGTTTTCGGTATGGAAGCACAGAGATGCGGCGGCTGTGGAGTGAGCAGGAAAAGCGGCGCATCTGGCGGCGTATCTGGCTGGCGCTGGCAGAAACCGAAGCTGAATTCAACCTGATTCCGATGAATGCGCTGGCGGATATCCAGACGCATGTTGATGATATTGACATTGAACGGGCACTGGAGATCGAGAGTGAGATCCACCATGACCTGATGGCGGAGCTGCGCACTTTTGCCGAGCAGTGCCCCACTGGCGGCGGCAGCCTGCACATGGGAGCAACCTCTATGGATATTGAGGACAACGCCGATGCACTGCGCATCCGGCAGGCGCTGGATTTGCTGCTGCCGCGGCTGCAAGCGCTGCTGTTGAGCCTGGCGGAACAGGTGGAGCGCCAGGCAGACCTGCCGGTGATGGCCTTCACACACCTGCAGCCGGCAGAGCCCACCACGCTGGGCTATCGTCTATCTACCTATGCGCAAGACCTCCTGGAAGATTATCACGCGCTGGTGGGGCGGCGGAACCAGATTCGGGGAAAGGGATTCAAGGGTGCGGTGGGAACGGGCGCGGCCTACGGTGAACTGGTGGGAGTGGAACGACTGGGGCCCTTTGAAGCCAGCCTGAGCGCCCGGCTGAAGCTGCCTTTTTACCCGGTGACCACCCAGACCAGCCCACGCAAGCAGGAATATACACTGTTGTGCGCACTGGCAGGACTGGGGCAATCTTTATATAAATTTGCTTTTGATTTACGGCTGCTGCAATCGCCGCCGCTGGGCGAATGGAGCGAGCCATTTGGCAAAAAGCAGGTGGGATCATCGGCAATGCCCTTCAAGCGAAATCCCATTCAGGCAGAAAAGATCGATTCGCTGGCGCGGACGCTGGCGCAGATGCCGGTGACGGCATGGCATAATGCGGCACACTCGCTGCTGGAGCGGACGCTGGACGACAGCGCCAACCGCCGGACACTGCTGCCAGAAGCGTTTTTGACCTGCGATGAACTGTTAATAACCGCCGAAAAAATGATCAAAGGATTGGTTATTAATGAAGAGGCCATTCAACGCAACCTGGAAATGTATGCGCCATTTGCGGCCACTGAACGGGTGCTGATGGCAGTGGCGAAACGAGGTGCCGACCGCCAGGAAATGCATGAACGCATCCGGCAGCACGCGTTGCAAGCCTGGGCTGCGGTTCAACAGGGGCAGCCCAACCCGCTGCTGACACTGTTAATGTACGATGACCTGATTGCCCGGTGGTTGAAGGTGGAGGAACTGCGCCCATTGTGCGAGGTTAAGGGCTACCTGGGGCTGGCGCCCGCCCATGCCCGGCAAATGGCGGGGCGCATTCGCGCAGAATTGGGAGAAGCGTCCCACCGGAACGGGTAGAGTGTAACTGGACTTTGCCTGCAAATTCCATTACAATCATTATTAGACTGTTTAAGTTGTAATTCTAATGGAGAAAAATATGAGCACTTACCCTGGTAAAGGAAAAGTTGCCGTTCTGAAAACATCACCGGAAACGGTGCTGGAAGATATTGACCGCCTGATGGTGATGGCTGGCGTGGAACAGGCGCTGCCGAAAAATGTACCCACGGGCATCAAAATTAACATCTCATGGCAGACCTGGTACCCGGCCTGCTCCAGCACGCCCTGGCAGTTGGAAGGCACCATCCGCACCCTGCAGCGGCTGGGATACCCCGACATCATGGGGATTCACAACGATACTGTGGTGGTCAATACGCGAGACGGCGAAGCCAATAACAAGCATCGGTTTGTGACCGATAAATGCAACGTGCCCTGCATGTACTTGTATGAGCAGCAGTTTGAGTGGCAGCAGTATGAGCTGCGGCACGGCGATTACCTGGTCTTGGACCGGGTTTTTCCGGAGGGTGTATTCATTCCGAAAGCCCTGATTGGACGGAACATTGTGCATCTGCCCACGGTAAAGACCCATGTCTTTACGACCATTACCGGGGCAATGAAGAATGCCTTTGGCGGACTGCTGCACCGCAACCGGCACTGGACACACAGCGTAATTCACGAAACCCTGGTTGATTTGCTGCGCATTCAGCAGGAAATTCATCCGGGGATTTTTGCGGTGATGGATGGAACCTTTGCCGGGGATGGCCCGGGGCCGCGTGCAATGCGCTGGCATGAGAAAAATATCCTGCTGGCTTCAGCGGATCAGGTGGCGATTGATGCGATCTCAGCCAAGCTGCAGGGGTTCGACCCGATGTCTATCCCGTTTATCCGCATGGCGCACGAGATGGGGCTGGGTGTGGGCGATCCCCGCGAGATTGAGATTGTGGGTTACGACATTGAACAGGAACCCGCCTGGCACTTCAAACAGGAAGACACTTTTGCATCCCGCGGGCAGAAGATGATTTATCACGGGGCGCTCAAGCCGCTGGAAAAGCCTTTGCTACAATCTCCGCTGGTGCCGTGGAGTTTCTTTGCGAGCAACTTCTATCATAACGTGTACTGGTACCCGTTCGTGGGACGGCGGCGCGTGAAAGAAGCGCTGCAAACCCAATGGGGGAGGCTGTTCCGCAGTTATGGGGACGGCGAAGTTGTGATGCCGGGGATGGAGCCCAAGACGGTCATCACTGCGGCGGCCGCGACGGCGGCTGTGGCGGCGCTGGCAGGGCTGGGCATCTGGGCGTTGACACGGAAAAAGAAGTAAGGCTGCATGCAGCCCTTCAAAAATAAAACAAATTCAAGAGGAGAAACCATGTTCCAGGACTTTATTGAGGCGGCAACGTTCGTGCGCGAAAATGATATTCGCATGATTGACCTTAAGTTTTGCGATTTATGGGGTCGCTGGCACCATGTGACTATTTCTGCCAGTGAGTTCACGCCCGAATTGATGGAAGCCGGAATTGGCTTTGACGGCTCCAGTGTTGGCTTCAAGAGTGTTAAGGCCGGCGACATGGCGTTAATCCCGGACCTGACAACCGGATTTTTGGATCCCTTCTGGGAAATGCCCACGCTGAGCTTCATCTGCGACACGGTGGAGGCAGACACCAAAGAACGCTTTGCCGGGGATCCGCGCATTGTGGTTCAACGGGCCGAGGCCTATATGCAGGAGCGTGGCTTTGCAACCGAAAGCCTGTGGGGGCCGGAATTTGAGTTCTATGTTTTCAACGATGTGGTGTTGGAAAACACTGTCAACGCAGCCAGCTACCGGGTGGATGCGTACGAAGGGCAATGGAACAGCGTTCAGGGTGGTGATGGACATTTGCTGCCGCTGCACGGGGGTTACCATGCCATTCCGCCCCGCGACCAGACCTATGACCTGCGCGCCCGAATGGTGATGACGCTGGAGCAGGTTGGCGTACCGGTTAAATATCATCATCACGAGGTGGGTGGGCCTGGTCAGTGCGAAATTGAGACGCCTTTGATGGGGTTGCTGGCGGCAGCGGATGCTTCGCTGGTCATCAAATATATCAGCAAAATGGTTGCCAATGCGGCGGGGCAAACGGTCACCTTCCTGCCCAAACCGCTGTATGGCGAGGCGGGCAGCGGGATGCACTTCCATCAGCAGTTGCTGAAGGATGGAGCGAACCTGTTCTATGATGCCAAGGGGCCGAACCTGCTGAGCAAGACGGCGCTTTATTACATTGGCGGGCTGCTGACCCATGCCCCGGCAGTGCTGGCATTTACCAATCCCAGCACGAACTCATACCGCCGTCTGGTGCCTGGGTTTGAAGCACCGATCAGCGCGTTCTTCTCCAGCGGTAACCGCAGTGCGGCCATCCGGGTGCCCAAGTATGCCACCCAGCCAGACACAGTACGTTTTGAGTTCCGCCCCCCCGATGCGACCTGTAACCCCTACCTGGCGATGGCAGCACAATTGATGGCTGGCCTGGACGGGATCCGGCGCAAGATTGACCCAACCCCGGCTGGATTTGGCCCGATTGATGATGACATCTTCTCATGGCCGGCGGAAAAACGCGCCACAATCAAGAGCCTGCCGACTTCGCTGGAAGAGGCGCTGGATGCACTGGAAGCCGATTATGACTTCCTGCTGGAAGGCGGCGTGTTCACTGAGGAAATGCTGCGGACCTGGGTGAAGGGTAAGCGGGCCGAAGACCTGCAGGTGCGGTCTCGCCCACATCCGTATGAAATTCAAATGTACTTCGACCTTTAGGAAAATAAAAAAAGCCCGGCCATGAGCCGGGCTTTTGATTGGCAATGATTAAGGTTCGGTGGGGTACCCGGCGTTTAGCCAGGCCGTGTAACCACCCAGCAGGGGGGTGACATTGGTAAAACCTTTATCCAGCAGGAATCGCGCCAGACCGGCGCTTGCATTTTCGTGCCCTCAGGTACAGTAGGGAATGATCCACTGGTTGGGGTCAAGCTGGGTATAGAGGGCTTCCATCTCGTTAACCGGGATATTAATGGCGCCTGCGGCATGGCTCTGGGCAAAGGATTCGGCAGAACGGGTGTCCACAATCACGGCAACGCCGGAATCAAATGCCGCCCGAGCACCTTCCAGCGTGACGCGGGGGATTTCGGGATAGGGCCAGGTAGGGTCGGGGGTGACCAGCACGGCAGGGTCGGGGGCAGCGGCCGCGATGGTGGGAAGTTCGGTTTTGACGGCAGGAGTGATAGGGGCCGTGGGTGAGCTACTGGGAAGCGTGGGAAGCACGATGGTCGGGGGCAGAATGGTGGCTGCGGCAGATGGTTGACGCGGGTTGGCTGTGATTGCAACTATGACCAGCGCCAGGACAGTACCGCCTAGAATGAGCCAGAGCCAGAGGTTGGAATTGGCTTTTGGCCCGGGTTTGGGCTTGGGTTTTACGGTTCGCTTTGCCAAAGGATGCGCCTCCTAATTCTTGATAAGATTTGTCTATTTTACTCGAATTGGAGGGGGAATGCAAACCGGAACCACTGATTTCGCTGATGGCGCTGATTTTGCTGATTATGACCGCAGATTGCGTTGATTTTGCTGATTGTGACCGCTGATGGCGTTGGTTTCACTGATTATAACCGCAGATTGCGCTGATTTCGCTGATTATGACCGCTGATGGCGTTGATTTTGCTGATTGTGACCGCTGATGGCGCTGGTTTCACTGATTATGACCGCTGATGGCGCTAATTATGACCGCAGATTGCGTTGATTTTGCTGATTGTGACCGCTGATGGCGCTGATTTTGCTGATTGTGACCGCTGATAGCGCTAATTATGACCGCAGATTGCGTTGATTTTGCTGATTGTGACCGCTGATGGCGCTGATTTTGCTGATGACGCAGATTGGGCTGATATGGAGGGTTTTATGGATGATATGGGTTGGAGTTACTGGTTGGAGTAATTTTGTGGGGTTGTGGAGCAGGGAGGGCTTTCGATTAGAAGAGGGGGAGCTGGAGGGGGGGCTTGTGACCATCCAGGAGGATGAAGGGGGCGGCGCTGCGAGCGTTGACGCCGAGAGATCGCAGGGCTTCGAGGCTGCGGAGCTGCCCCAGGCGGCGGGCGGCCAACAGTTTTTCAACACTGCGTGGGCCAATGCCGGGGACGCGCAGTAGCTGCGGGCGGTCGGCGCGGTTAATTTCCACCGGGGCCTGGCTCAAATTGGCCTGCGCCCAGACGACTTTGGGGTCGGATTCCAAGGGCAGGCTGCCAGTAGGGGTCAATGGCAGATCTTCCAGGTCAAAGCCATAATCACGCAGCAGGAAGGAGGCCTGATAGAGGCGGAACTCACGCCAGGGGTTTTCGGGTGGGCGATTTTCGAGGGGCGTGTCGGAGACGGGATTGAAGCCGGAAAAATAGACCCGGGCCAGGTGAAGCTGGCTGTAAAGGTAGGAGGTGGCGGAGAGCAGTTCCAGGTCGGTTTCATCGGCACCGCCAACCACAAACTGCGTGACCAGGGAGGGCCAGCGCCCGCGCCAGCCCTGCTGACCGGGCAGGGTGCGGCGTATCTGCTCTGCCCAGCGCAATGGGCGCAGGAGCTCTTCGAGAAAAACCTTGTGCGGGGCAAGCTGCGCCAGACGGCGGTCATTGGGGGCCTCCAGGTTGATGGAGACGCGGTCGGCGAGCTGCATGGCGCGCAAGACCTGGTCACGATCTGAGCCGGGCATGATTTTGAGGTGAAGGTAGCCACGGTAGTCCTGGCGCTGGCGGAGCAGTTCGGCAGTGTCGATCAGACGGTCCTGGGTGCGGATGCCGCCGCCAGCCACGCCAGAGGACAGGAACATGCCATCCACCGCGCCGGCGCGATGCATGTGCATGAAGGCAGAGGCCATTTCATCGGGCTGCATGGTGGCGCGGCGGAAATCTCGCCCGGCGCGGAAGGGGCAGTAGAAACAGTCCCGCTCGCAGGCAGAGGTGAGCAGGGTCTTGAGGACAGCCTTGCAGGGGCCGCCGGCAGGGCGGTAGATCATGCCGGGGTCGGATTCAGATGTGCCGCAAACCGGGGGATGGGCACCCTGGTCCAGGTCGGGTTCAAGGTGCATCTGATCGGTCAAGAGGTGAAGCTGATCAAGAGAATTGCTCATATACCTATTATAGAACAATATTTCTGTTTATTCAAGCTGAATTAATCACATTTTTTCAAAATGGATGATTGACAGTTACAAAAACCGTGCTATACTATTAACGCGGTTTAATAACGCGTGTTACTAGTTGATTTTTAATCCCCCTCTCAGGAAATATTTACGTGGTCAAACGGATTACCAGTCAGGACGTTGCAGACTTAGCCGGGGTCTCTCGGACCACGGTTTCGTTTGTTTTGAACAATGTCCAGCGGTTTAATATTTCAACTGAGACGCGGAAAAAGGTGTTGGAAGCGGCTGAAGCCTTGGGCTATGTGCCGCTGGCATCGGCACAGGCGCTGGCATCGAATACGGCCCGCGCAATTGGACTGGTGATGACGCGCAGCCCGCAGTATATTTCGTCTGATGCGTTTATGCCGCAAATTATTGCGGGGATGCTGGATATTGTGAAGGAGCAGAAGCTGGGGCTGCTGATTGAACTGGTGGAGCCTGGAGAGCAGCGGCAAACCTACCTTAAGCTCATTCGCGCCAAGCATATTGACGGGATGATTTTACTAACCCCCCGCAACGATGATGAGGGTTTGGTTGAGTTGCAAGAGCTCAATATTCCGGCAGTGGTGATGGGGCGATTAATTTCAGCTACCGGGCTGAGTTCGGTGGATATTGATAATCGGGCAGCCGCCCGGACAGCGGTTGAACACTTGATTGGGCTGGGACACCGGCGGATTGGCTGCATTCTGAATGCGCCGGTTCCCTACAGTTCGGCATATGAACGCCTGGCAGGGTACCAGGATGCGCTGGCTCAGTACGGCATTACGCCCGAGCAGAACTGGATCAAGTCTGCGGATTTCGATCCGATGAGTGGTTATACCCAAATGAAATTATTGCTGGAGGAGGCTAATCGGCCAACTGCAGTTTTCATCGCCAGCGATAATGTGGCTATTGGCGCGATGTTGGCAATGCGCGATAATGGGGTCAGAGTCCCGGAGGATATCTCAATTGTTGGTTTTGATGATATTCCTTCAGCACGATTCTTTGCCCCCCCGCTAACCACAATTCGAACGCCAGCGCGTGAGTTGGCCCAAAAGTCCTGTTTCTTACTGCTGGACTTGATCAGTGGTAGAGTGAAGCCGCCGGTTCACCTGACGGTGGAGACAGAGCTGATTATCCGCCAATCATCGCAACGACTTTTCAACGGTTAGTCAAAGGAGGCCTATTGAAACAAGCCAATAAATTTCTATTCACTGATGTTCAAAACCCAATCACACTTACCTTAAAGAGGAGAACTATGAAAACCAATCGTATTTTTGCAGCAGTCTTGAGCCTGATTGTTCTGGCATCCATGCTGCTGGCCGCCTGCACGCCCGCTCCGACGGCTGTGCCCACTGAAGAAGTTTCTACCGTTGCCCCCCTGCCCCAGGGCCAGGAACTGGCGAATGCTTACGCCGGTATGTACGAAGGCACTGTTGTAACCATGCAAGGTCCCTTCACCGATGCTGACGCGGTGAAATTTGAAAACTCGATCAAAGCCTTTGAAGATGCCACCGGTATTGATATTCAATACACTGGCTCGAAGGAATTTGAATCTTCCATCGCCATCACCGTTGAAGGCGGCAATGCCCCCGATATTGCGGACTTCCCGCAGCCGGGTCTGCTCAGCTCGCTGGTGAAAAAAGGTTACGGCATTGACCTGACCAAGGTGATTGACCAGAACTGGCTGAAGCAGAACTACAACCAGAGTTGGCTCGATATGTCCATGATGGACAGCCCGAATGGCGAAATCATGGCGGGTGTGTGGGGCCGTGTGAATGGCAAGTCGCTGGTGTGGTATCCCAAGGCCGCTTTTGATGCTGCTGGCTACAAAGTTCCGACCACGTGGGACGAACTGATTGCCCTGTCGGACCAGATTGTTGCCGATGGCGACACCCCCTGGTGCGTTGGGATTGAATCGGGTGCGGCGACCGGTTGGGCGATGACCGACTGGATCGAAGAGATGATGCTGCGCACCACCACCCCCGAAAACTACGACCGCTGGGTTGCCGGCGAATTGAAATTCGATTCACCCGAAGTTCGCAAAGCAATTGAGACCGTTGGCACCATCTGGTTCACCGAAGGTTATGTGTACGGTGGCCGCAAAGCCATTGCCACGACTTTCTTCGGCGATGCCCCCAAGCCCATGTTCGATGATCAGCCCAAGTGCTGGCTGCACAAGCAGGGCAACTTCATCACCTCCTTCTTCCCCGAAGGCAGTGTTGCTGGTGAAGATTACTCGTTCTTCTATCTGCCTGGTGTGGACGCGGCCTACGGCTCCCCTGTGCTGGTTGCTGGCGACATCTATGCCATGTTCAACGATCGCCCGGAAGTCCGCGCTGTGATCCAGTACTTCTCGACTGGTGACTCTGTCAAAGCCTGGGTTGAAGCTGGCGGCGCCATCTCCCCCCACAAAGACTCCAACCTGGACTGGTACACCAATGTTGTGGACCGCGGCGTTGCTGAAATCATCCTGAACGCCTCCACGGTGCGCTTCGATGGTTCTGACCTGATGCCGGGCGCTGTGGGCGCTGGTCAGTTCTGGAAGTCTATGACGGACTATGTGACCGAGGCAATTGACCTGGATACTGCACTGACTCAGATCGATGCAGCCTGGCCGAAATAGCCTGAAGTAACTAAGTACGCTATATAATAATGAAGGAGCAGGAAAAATGAATCAAATCAGACCCCTGCTCCTTCATTCCTAATTGTCGGATGGGAGGAAGTGACTTATGCAACAACATGCTAAGCCCAAGATTACCAACGGCGGCCCTTTAGGTTGGTTGACAAGCACCCTGGGAAGAGTATTAATCTCTCTGTTTGTGCCGGTGCTAACCTTCATCGTTTTGTGGCAGGGATTCATCTTCCTGCGCGAGACGAAGGCGAACCAACTGGTGGTGGTAGCAGTTGCCATCCTGTGGGGGGTTGGCGGTGTGACCCTCCTTTACATTGTGGCCAACTGGCTGGTGGAACAACTGCCAGAGGTGTGGACCCGGCGGCTGCAACCGTTTGTTTTTGTGGGACCCGGGCTGGCAATTCTGGCCTGGTTCCTGGCAATTCCGACCATCCGCACATTGATTTTAAGTTTTAAAGATGCCAACAGCTTCAACTGGGTCTGGCTTGAGAACTACATTTTTGCCTTCACAGACCGGGTTATTCTGGAGGCGTTTCGCAACAACCTGCTCTGGATGGTGGTAGGCACATTCCTGTGTGTGAGCCTGGGGTTGATTATTGCGGTGCTGGCTGACCGCAGCCGATACGAGACGCTTTACAAGATCATCATCTTCATGCCGATGGCGATTTCTTTCGTGGGTGCGGGCGTGATCTGGAAGTTTATTTACACCTACAAAGGAGAAGGCGCCGGGATTGCTGAAATTGGCCTGCTGAATGCCATTGTCATCGGGTTAGGGGGCACACCCCAACCCTGGCTGCAAATGCCCCCCTGGAATAACTTCTTCCTGATTATTATCATGGTCTGGCTGCAAACGGGTTATACCATGGTGATCCTGTCTTCGGCGATTAAAGGCATTTCTGCTGACCTGCTGGAGGCAGCCCGGGTGGATGGCGCCAACGAAATCCAGATTTTCTTCAATATCATCATTCCATCCATTCAAGGCACGTTAATTACGGTCACTACGACCATTGTGATATTTACGCTAAAGCTATTTGATATTGTCAGGGTAATGACAGGGGGGAATAATGGCACCGATGTGATTGCAAACGAATTTTATCTTCAGAGATTCACGTATGGGCACTCCGGACGGGCATCTGCAATCGCCATTATCCTGTTGATTGCGGTTATCCCGGTGATGATTTACAACCTGCGGCAGTTCAAGGAAAGGAAGGCATTCTGATGAGCAAAAGAGCAGCAAGTCAACGTCACCAGAAGACCATTTCCAACATCGTGATTAACGGCGTACTGATTCTGATCTGCCTGATCTGGATCGTGCCGACGCTGGGGATTTTGGTCACATCCTTCCGTCAAAGCGAGAAAATCTTCCAATCTGGCTGGTGGACGGTATTCCCCCACCGCGGATTTGTGCAAACCCGGGAAATCAATATTGACCCGACCACAGATGTGAATGGCCCCATTACGATTGACGGCGAGACCCATACTTTTGAAGAATGGCGCATGGGTGTGGTGATGCCCAGCGGTGAGAAATATACCTGGATTGGCAACAAGCGGGCACTGCTGGTGCGGGTGGAAGAGAAGCGCTGGGTGGGTTTTGAAACCGACCTGACGCTGGAAAACTATAAAAACACCCTCACGGGCAAGGAAATCCGGTTTACGGATGGCAGCGGCAACGAAATTGTCCGCAAGGGCAATAACCTGGGCGGGGCGTTCCTCAACTCGCTGGCAGTTGCAGTTCCGGCTACCATTATCCCGATTATGATTGCGGCATTTGCGGCCTATGGGTTTGCGTGGCTGAACTTCCCAGGGCGAAAATTCTTCTTCACCGTGGTGGTGGCACTGCTGGTGGTGCCGCTGCAAATTGCGCTGGTTCCGGTTTTGCAAGATTTTACCAAGCTGAGCCTGAACGGCACGTTCCTGGGCATCTGGCTGGCGCACACAGGCTTTGGGCTGCCGCTGGCAATCTATCTGATGTTCAACTACATCAGTACGCTGCCGAGGGAGATTCTGGAATCGGCTTTCATTGATGGCGCATCCAACTTTACCATCTTTACCAAGCTGATCCTGCCGCTGTCGGTTCCAGCGCTGGCCTCGTTTGCCATCTTCCAGTTCCTGTGGGTGTGGAATGATTACCTGGTGGCGCTGGTGCTGCTGGGCGATCAGACCCGGGTGGTGACAAGCGCCCTGGCGTCCATTGTGGGCGAAAAGGGGCAGGACTGGCACCTGCTGACCTCGGGTGCGTTTATCAGCATGGTTCTGCCGCTGACGGTATTCCTGGCGCTGCAGCGCTACTTTGTGCGCGGCGTAACGGCTGGTTCGGTTAAAGGTTAATCAGCCCTTTCAATTATTACGTTCTCTAATAAGCCAGACCTGACTATTTCAGATAGGATGGCCTGGCTTATTTAATTCGCATACGGGTCAACTGAAACCTGGAAAGGATATCTGATGAGCACCTCTCTCCCCTGGTATAAGACAGCAGTGTTCTATGAATTATATGTGCGCGCTTTCAACGACAGCAACGGGGATGGCTGGGGGGATTTGCAGGGTGTGATTGAAAAGCTGGATTATTTGCGTGACCTGGGGGTGGACTGTATTTGGCTGCTGCCAATTGCGCCATCGCCGCTGCGTGATGATGGATATGATGTGAGCGATTACTGTGACATCCACCCGATGTATGGCAAGATGGACGATTTTCGACGGCTGGTCAAGGCGGTGCATGCCCGGGGTTTGCGGCTGCTGGTGGAGCTGGTGCCCAATCACACTTCAGATCAACATGCCTGGTTCCAGGCTTCTCGCGACCCCAATCACCCGGAACATGAGACCTATAAAGATTATTATGTCTGGAGTGAGACGCCAGAGCGTTACCAGGGTGCCCGGATCATCTTCCTGGATACGGAGAAATCGAACTGGAGCTATGACCCGGTGCGCAAAGCCTATTACTGGCACCGCTTTTTCAGTCATCAACCAGACTTGAACTACGATAATCCCGCAGTGCAGCGTGCGATGCTGCGCACCATTCAGTTTTGGATTGATGAGGGCGTGGATGGAATTCGCGTGGATGCGCCGCCGTACCTGTTTGAACGGGAAGGCACCAACTGCGAAAATCTGCCAGAGACTCACTTGTTTTTGAAGCGTTTGCGCGCATTTGTGGAGGCTTATGCACCGGGGACGATGCTGCTTTCAGAAGCCAACCAGTGGCCAGAGGATGTGATTCACTATTTTGGGACAGGGGATGAAATGCATATGAATTTCCATTTCCCACTGATGCCCCGGCTCTACATGGCACTGGCGAAGGCAGATCGAGCCCCGATTGAGGCGATTTTAGAACGAACACCGGCGCTGCCCGAGGTATGCCAGTGGGGCACGTTCCTGCGCTGCCATGATGAGCTAACGCTGGAGATGGTGACGCCCGATGAGCGCCAGTGGATGTGGGAAACCTATGCACCGGACGCGCGGATGCGGCTGAACCTGGGCATCCGGCGGCGGTTGGCGCCGCTAATGAATAATGATCCACGCAAGATTATGCTGTTGAACTCGATGCTTTTCACCATGGGCGGGTCGCCATTTTTGTACTATGGCGATGAGATTGGAATGGGGGATAATATCTGGTTGGATGACCGCAATGGGGTACGCACCCCCATGCAGTGGCACGATGGGCTGAATGGCGGCTTTTCTAATGCCGCGCCAGAAAAACTGTATGCCCCGGTAATTAGTGCGGCGCCCTTCGAATATGCCACAGTCAATGTCGCTCGACAGGAGCATAACCCGGAATCGCTGCTAAATAAGACCCGCCATATGATTGCCACCCGAAGGCAGCACCCGGTGTTTGGCGCGGGGAGCTTCCGCTGGGCGGATGTGGGGTCAGACGCGGTGGCGGCTTACTGGCGTGAATATCAGGAAAGCCAGATGCTGGTTTTGAACAATTTATCGGAGCAGGCAATGACTGTCAGTATCGAAACCAGACCGGGCGGGTATGTGAATGTGCTGGATCAGAAGCCGTTTAATGGCCAACAAATCCGACTGGAACCGTATCAGTATCTATGGCTTGCCCCGCAAGGGTAAAGGAGCGGACTCATGTACACCGATCCGATTAATGTTGATCTGGAAGCCAGGCGCTGCCTGCGGCGGATTTTGCCCGGGATGGAATCAAAATTGGCCGGGCAGATTGCCGCTGACCCGCAGATGTGGGCAATATTCAAAGAGCGGCTGGGCCTGCACCTGCCAGCGCTGTTTCGGCTGTATCATCACCTGTATGCCCGGCGGTATGATTTCTTTTATCATTTCGAGAATTTGCTCTACAGCCTGGCTGATGCGGCATTTTCGCGCAGCGAGGTGCTCAGGCAGCTAGACCAGGAGCGGGAAGCCCAGCCAGATTGGTTTCAGAGCAACCAGATGGTGGGCGGGGTCTGCTATGTGGATCTGTTTGCAGATGACCTGATCGGGCTGAAGAGCAAGATCCCCTACTTCAAAGAGCTGGGGCTGACATACCTGCATTTGATGCCCTTGTTCAAGATGCCAGAAGGCGAAAATGATGGCGGTTATGCCGTCAGCAGCTTTCGGGAGGTTCATGCGCCGCTGGGCAGTATGCAGCAACTGGCCAGTCTGGCACACGAACTGCGCGAACAGGGCATCAGCCTGGTGCTGGATTTAATTATCAATCACACCTCGGACGAGCATGAATGGGTGCAGCAAGCCAAAACCGGCGACCCGGATTACCGGGAAATGTACGGCATCTTCCCGGATCGGACGGGGCCCGATGCCTACGAAAAACATTTGCGGGATATTTTCCCGGACGAACATCCGGGAGCGTTCACCTGGTCTGAAGCGATGCAAAGCTGGATTTGGACGACGTTCCACTCTTACCAGTGGGATTTGAATTATGCCAACCCGATGGTCTTCAATAAGATGGCAGAAGAATTTCTGTTCCTGGCAAATCAGGGGATTGAAATCTTCAGGCTGGATGCGGTGGCGTTTATCTGGAAGCAGCTGGATACGGGATGTGAAAACCTGCCAGAGGCGCATATGATTCTGCAAGGGTTCAACGCGCTGACGCGGATTGCTGCTCCGGCAGTGCTGTTCAAGTCTGAGGCGATTGTGCATCCGGATGATGTGGTCAAATACATTTCGCCCCAGGAATGCCAGCTCTCTTACAACCCTCTATTGATGGCGCTGCTGTGGAATACCCTGGCAACCCGCGATATCGGCTTGCTGGCGCAGGCGCTTTCGAGCCGATTTAAACTACCGCGCGGCACAGCCTGGGTCAATTATGTGCGCTGCCATGATGATATTGGCTGGACGTTTGCTGACGATGACGCGGCGCGATTGAATATCAACGGGCATGACCACCGGCAGTTTTTGAACGAGTTTTACCGGGGACGTTTTCCGGGTAGCTTTGCGCGCGGGCTGCCGTTTCAGGAAAACCCCAATACCGGTGACTGCCGGATATCGGGCACATGTGCGTCGCTGGCAGGGCTGGAGAAGGCGCTCAACGAAGAGGGGCCAGGTGAGGTAGATCTGGCGATTAAGCGGATTGCACTGATCTATAATATTGCCATGACGGCGGGGGGGATCCCGTTGATTTACCTGGGGGATGAAATTGGGACATTAAACGATTACAGCTATCTGGATCATCCGGATCATAAGCGGGACAGCCGCTGGGTGCACCGCCCACAGGCTGACTGGGTGAAGTATGCCAGGCGGCATGACTCCGGCAGTATTGAGGGGCGGGTGTTTCAAAACTTCAAGGCGATTATTGCACTGCGGAAGGCCACCCCTGCGCTGGCGGGGGGCGAATTGGATGTCATCCATACAGAGAACCCGCACGTACTGTGCTACAGCCGGTCAATGGGCGAGCAGCGGGTGGTCATTTTTGCCAACTTTGCTGAAGCGGAACAAACTATTGCGCCCAAGGTCATTCAACAGAATTATCTGGCGCAGAAGCAGTTTTTGTATGGCGAGGGATACATGCGGGACGATGGAGGCCTGATGCTGCCGCCCTACTCATTTAGTGTGCTGGGATAAGGCCTTTCAGCACAAAGCCAGGCGAAAAAGCAACATCACCCCCACTCAGGGGGTGATGTTGCGAAACAACAGATCGGCATAGGTCTCCTGCCCCATGGTGCGACCGGAGAGGTAGGGATAGGATTGATTGTTGTAATAGGGCAGCAGACGGGGGATATCGTAGACGGGCAGGGAAAAATCCGGGTAGGGGTAGGCCTGCAGTTCGGTGATGTAGCGGGAGAAACCGCCAAATCCGAGGGTATAGCCGGTTTCGGTGAACATCTGGCGGGCTTTGGTGGGAATGGCTTCAAAAGGCCAGGAGAAGGAGCGCACCTCAATGGAGAGGTGCTGCTCAATGCGGGCTTTAGATTCACGCAGTTCCCAGACAACAGCATCGTAATCGGCCACAGCCATATCAGCGTGAGACATGGAATGAGAGCCAATCTCGCCATAGCCGCTTTCAATCAGGATGTGGTAATCGGACCAGCAGCCATCGGCGTTGGATTTGCAGCCATCCCAAAGTCCGGCATCCATGCGCGCCAACCAGATGAAGAAGAGGCCATGCATGCCGGTCTGCTCGAAGATGCGGACAAACTCGGGCATTTGCTTGGAGACTTTGGAGCCGACATCAAAGGTCAGCACGACGGACCGCTTGGGAAGTTGGATGCTGCCGGTGAGGAAGTCGATCAGTTCCTGCTCGGTGACGGCATGGAACTGATTATCTTTGAGCCAGTGCATTTGCTCTTCAAACCAGACCGGATTCATCAGAAGCAGGCCATCGGCATTAACATCGGAATTCAGACTGTGATATTCCAGGACGGGAATGCGGGTGGCGACTCCTTGCTGGCGGATTTGAGCTTCAAGTGGGGCAAGGGTGGCGGTGGGGCTGGGCGCGGCGGTTGGGGTATGGGTAGGGGTGGCGCTGGGCGCAGCCGTTGGTGTGGACGTTGGGCTTCCGGTTGGTGTGAGGGTGGGTGTGGAGGAAGGCATTGGCGGGCGCGTGCAGGCAGCCAGACCAACCGCTCCAGCCACAAGGCCAAGCTGTTTAAGAAACTGGCGGCGGGAAATTTTTGAAGGCTCGGGGCGGTTTTCTTCGGTGTGATTTTCTAATGAGATTGATTTCACGATGTCTCCGAGTCAATCAAGGTAAAACGCTACTAAGGCTGGGGAGAGCCGGGCGGCGGGGTCTGATCGACCCGTTCGACAACGATGGTGAGGTTAGCTGCAAGAGCAGCCACTGCGCCCAGAGCAGCCCAGACGGGCAGGAGCGCAACGCCGACGACGCCAATGGTGAGGGGGAATTCCATCAGGGTGTCGCCGTCTTCCTTTTTGACGATAATGCGGCGGACATTGCCCTCGTGTACAATTTTTTTGACTTCAGCGACCAGTTTTTCGCCTGTGACGCGAAATTCTTCAGTATAGGTTTTTTCAGGCATTTTGTTGCTCCTTTTTAAGGGGGGGCCTAAGGCTCGAGAATTTGAATGGCCTGTTGGAGCCGGTTGAGAATTTCAGCGCGGCCAATGATTTCCATGCTCTCAAACAGGGGCAGGCTGACGCGCTGGCCCGTAACGGCTACGCGCATTATGCCGAATACCTGACCAGCTGAGAGACCCAACTCCTCCACCAGGGTGCGCAGCGGCGGCTCGGCAACCGCATGACTGACATCCGGCAGGTCGTTGAGGATGGTTAGGACACGGCGGGCCACATCGGCAGATTGAGCTGGTGTCAGACCCTTGGCGGTCAGATCGGCGGCGGTGGGGATCGCGTAAGGGCGGAAGAAGTACCCAGAGAGTTCGGGGCCTTCGTCGAGGGTGGTCATGCGTTCCCGGATCAAGGGGGTGATCCGCAGCAGGTCAGCATCAGATACGGGCAGGTTAGCGGCGTCAAAATAGTAGCGCAGCCGGGCCGCCAATTCCGGGATCGAGAGAGAGCGAATGTGCAGACCGTTGAAGTAATCCAGTTTGGTGAAGTTGATGGCAGCCGGGGCAGGATTGAGTTTTTCAAGGCTGAATTTTTCAACCAGGTCGGCAAGGGTGAAGAACTCGGTGTGATCGTCATAGCTCCAGCCCATCAGGGCCACCCAGTTGACAATGGCTTCTGGCAAGTAGCCCAGAGCCAGCAAGTCTTTGACGAAGATGGAATAGCCATCATTTGCCAGTTCGGCAGTATCCCGCTTGCTCATTTTGCCCTTGCCGCTGGGTTTGAGGAAAATCGAAAGATGAACCCAGACAGGCTCATCCCAGCCAAAGGCCCGGATGAGGTTGACATGCAGGGGGTGGGTGGGCAGCCACTCGGAGCCGCGGATGACGTGGGTGATACCCATCAAATGATCATCCACCATGGCGGCCAGATGATACAGCGCCAGGCCATCCGATTTGACGATGACATAATCATCCAACATGCGGTTTTCAAGCGTAATATCGCCGCGCAGTAAATCGCGCACCACGGTTGTGCCTTCCTGGGGCATTTTGAAGCGGATGACATAAGATTCACCGGCGGCAATGCGGGCACGGGCTTCTGCCAAAGGCAGATTGCGGCAGAGGCCATCATAGCGGGGGTTCTCTTTGCGCGACTGCTGGTCTTTGCGAACAGCGTCCAGCCGCTGGGGGGAGCAGAAGCAGTAGTAGGCATGGCCAGAATCAATCAATTGCTCGGCATATTGTTGATAAATGGCCTTGCGTTCTGACTGGCGGTAGGGACCGCAGGGGCCGCCGATATCGGGGCCTTCGTTCCACTGGATGCCGAGCCAACGCAGCCCGTCCATCAATTCCTGTTCGGCGCCTTCGACAAAACGTTTGCGGTCGGTATCTTCGATGCGCAGGATGAATTGCCCACCGGTCTGACGGGCCAGCAGGTAATCATAGAGAGCGGTACGGGCGCTGCCCAGGTGCATATGCCCGGTGGGCGAGGGCGCAAAACGAACGCGAACGGGTTTCGATGTGTTTGCCATGCCAGACTCCTAAAATTCCATTGGTTTACTGTGGGCTGCCACACTTTCAACCAGGCCCATGCCCAGCATGAGTGAGAGCAGCGAGCTGCCGCCATAGCTGACGAAAGGCAGTGTCAGGCCGGTGACGGGTAATAGATTAAGATTGACGCCCACGTTAACAGTGGTTTGGAACAACAGCAAAACCGCAACCCCGTAGGCAAGATAGGCACCGAATGGGTCAGCGGCTCGCCGGGCCACCCTCAGACAGCGCATGATCACGAAAACAAGCAGGGCCAGTAAAAGTACAGTGCCCACAAAGCCAAATTCTTCAGCAATGGCTGAGAAGATAAAGTCGGTGTGGCGCACCTTGAGGAAGTGCAGCTGCACCTGGGTGCCGTGTCCATAGCCAAGGCCGAACCAGCCGCCGTTGCCAATCGTAATGAGAGCCTGCTCCACGTTATAGGTGTTGCCATGGCGGGCATTCTCATCTTTCATGACAAAGTCAAGGATGCGCTGCTGCTGGTAGTTTTCCAGGAAGGGAAAGGCTGCGGCTGCCAGTGCTAACCCGCCAAAGCCAAAGGACACCAGAAATTTGATGGGCAGGCCAGCTACAAAGAGCAAGGCGAACCAGAGCACAAACATCACAATGGAGGTGCTCAGGTTAGGCTGCAGGAGAATCCAGACAACGATGCCAAGCGTGACAAGAAAGCTTTTACCAATCCAGAGGAGATTGCGTTCGTCATCCTGCGTGGCGGCATAATAGTTTGCCAGCACCATGATGAGGACGATTTTAGCAATTTCGGAGGGCTGAATGAAGATGACGCCGGTATCAAACCAGCGGGCAGAGCCATAGACTGCTTCGCCGACGATGAAGATGCCCACCAGGGCCAGCACAGTGACGATATACATGGTACGGGCAAGCGACTGCCAGTAATGATAGTCAATGAGGGTGGTGCCCAAAAGGACAACCAGCGAGATGCCCACCCAGATAATCTGGCGGTTGGGCAAGCCAGCCAGCACAGCATTGCCAGCAACGGCTGAACGAACCATGATGACGCCGAAGATGCAGAGGAAGATCACTGCCCCAAACAGCCAGTAATCAAAGTATCGCCAGATTTGCCTGCGAACCATAAAATAACCTGTAAAGATCAGCGGTGGCGGCGGCTGGCCCGTAGCGGAATATCTGCCAGCAAACGCTGCTCGCGCCCTTCCTGCATCATTTCAATGCGAATAGCTGCGGGGTCAATATCGATATAGCGACCAATAACCTCCAGCAGTTCGTTTTTAAGCGCCTCCAGTTCGCTGGAGGTCAGGTCAGTGCGGTCATTAATCAACACCAATTTGAGGCGTTCTTTGGCCGAACTGGCACTCTTGGGCTGACGACCCAGTAAGCGATCCAACCAGTCTGACATATTAGTCGCCTCCTGCCCGGGCAATCCGAGAAAGCCAACCCAGGACGCCCTTCTTCTCGTCCAGATCCATGAAAGGCACCTGCTCGCCTTTTAATCGGCGAGCAATATTCTGAAAAGCCTGTCCGGCGCGTGATTTAGCATCCATGGCCACGGGCTGGCCGCGGTTGGTACTGACAACGACAGTGTCATCCTCGGGGACGATGCCAATCAGTTCTACGGCTAGAAGTTCGAGTACATCATCGGGGGCGAGCATGTCGCCGCGCTTGACCATGACCGGGTTGAGGCGGTTGAGTACCAGGCGGGCGGGGCCTTTTTCTTCAGCCTCTACCAGACCGATAACCCGGTCAGCATCGCGCACGGCGGAGACTTCGGGATTGGTGACGACCACAACCATATCGGCGGGGGCCATGGCATTGCGAAAACCGCGCTCAATGCCAGCCGGCGAATCGATCAAAATCCAATCGACTTCCTGACGCAGTTCATCACACAGGCGAACCATATCACTGGGTGAGACAGCACTTTTGTCACGAGTTTGCGCCGACGGGATGAGATACAGCTCCGGGAGGCGCTTATCGCGGATCATGGCCTGACGGATGCGGCAGCGCCCTTCAACCACGTCAACCAGATCGTAAACAATCCGATTTTCAAGGCCAAGGATCAGATCCAGATTACGCAAACCGATATCGGCATCAATGCAGGCAACCTTCTGGCCCCCCATGGCCAGTGCAACCGCAATATTGGCGGTGGTGGTGGTTTTACCCACACCGCCTTTACCAGATGAGATGGTTACAACGTGTGCAGCCATTTGCCTCCCTCTACTTCTCTTTGGGATTCCAGGGTTCGATCACAACCTGCCCATTGCGCAGGCTGAGCATTTCGGGTTGAATTTTGCCACGGCGACCGGGCAAACTGATGACCATGTCAGCAATGCGCAACTGGGTGGGCATGAGTTCCAGGGCGCAAACCACAGCATTTTCATTGCCATCCATGCCGGCATGAACGTTGCCGCGCAGCCGCCCCCAGACGATGATATTGCCGCCAGCGCTGACTTCGGCGCCGGGGTTTACGTCGCCCAGGACAATGATATGGGCGTGTGAGGCCACGCGGAAACCAGAGCGCAGGGTGCGCTGGACCAGGATGGCGTTATCCCCTTCCAGGTTGGTATCCAACGGGCGGAAGGAAGCCGGGCGTTCCCGCTCGCGCTCGCGTTCTCTTTCGCGCTCGGCAGGGCGCGGCGCGTGGATGCGAGTTGCCAGGCCTAGCACCTGGGCCGTCTGCTCGGTGACGGGAGAACTGCTGAGGATGGCCCAAAGCGTGACGCCCCGGTCTGAGAGGCGATCTCGCAAGGTGCCCAATTCGGCCGCATGCAGAACCCGGTTGCCAACTTCCAGCGTCAGGCGGGCGCCTTTAAAGAAAGCCAGCCGGGCATCAATATGGTCGAGAATAGCAGATAGAACCGCCGGCCATTCGCCCTCGCCGACAGCGATCAGCAGCCCGTCTCGTACGCCCTTGATTTGAAGGTTAACGCCTGAGTCCATTAATATCATAATCCAGCGGGTTGATTAATGGTGGAATTATACCCCGAAGTGAGGATAAATAACATCAGGGCTGCTGTCCGGCATCAGCCTGTTTGAGGGCAAAATAGACTTCCATGATCCGGCGGACGATGGGTGCGGCGACTTTAGAGCCTTCGTCGCCGTTATAAACAAAGGCGACTATGGCGATTTCGGGGTTATCAAAGGGGGCATAACCCACATACCAGGCATGCGCAGGCCAGGCGCCAGGTTTGCAAATATCCCGCGCACTGGCGATATCATCACAGTATTCGGCTGTGCCAGTTTTACCGCCGGAGGGGATATCAAAGCCTTCAAAATAGGCGCTGGCAGTCCCTTCAGTCACCACCATGCGCATACCCTGCTGCGCCATATCAATCACCCAGGGTTCTACGGTTTTGAGCTCATCGGTCCGGAGGTAATTTTCATCGTAGACATGAATGAGTGGATCTTTGGTAATGTCCCAGACTTCCACCGGGGTAAAGGGGGTGACCACATTGCCTTCAGCATCGAGGACTTCCCGGATCAGGGTGGGCTTCATCATTTTGCCATCGTTAGCCAATGTGGCAACTGAGACCAAGACCTGCAACGGGGTTGAGGTTACATAACCCTGACCGATAGTGGAGATGTAGGTATCGCCGGTGGACCAGTTTTCGAATTTGTAGATACGTTTCCAGGTTGGGTCGGGCATAAAACCATCGCCCTCACCGGGGAGTTCAATACCGGTCTGGCTGCCATAGCCCAGGGCGCGAGCATATTCACCCAGCCGCCAGATACCCAGGCCTTCGGGGACTTCATCTTCGTAGCCGCCGCCGACTTTGTAGAAATAGACATCACAGGAAAGCGCAATACCATGCAGATAATCTACATCTCCATGACCGGCGCCGGTGGTCTTATAGGTATAGCAAACATATTCACGCGTGCCGGGGTTGGGATCGTTGGGGGTGAAGCGTTCTTCAATCTCAATTACACCGGCATCAAAGATTTCTTGTTCAGGCGTGACCACGCCTTCATTCAAAATTCCAATGGCCGCGGCCATTTTGAAAACGGAGCCCGGGGGATGCTCCGCTGAGATGGCATGATTGAAGAGGGGGCGGCGAGGATCTGAGATTAGTTGATTGTAGTAATAGGCGGGGATCTCCCGGGCCATGCGGTTATTTTCATAGCTGGGATACGAGACCAGGGCCAAAATTTCGCCGGTCTGGGGATTCATGGCAATGACAACACCATTGTTATAACGCTCGTAGCCAAACCAGTTGTTCCAGCCTTCCATTTCATCCAACAGAATTTCTTTAGCGGCGGTCTGCAAGCGGGTATCAATCGTCAGGCGGACATTATTGCCCGGGATTGGATCAATGGGGGCTTCAATGTCGCGCAGGATTTGGCCGGCATTGTCCACCTCGACAACCCGCTGTCCATTGGTGCCACTGAGAATATCCTGCAGAGTGGCTTCAACGCCGGCGTAGCCAACCTTGTCGCGATTGGGGACCAAGCCCAGGGACTCGTAGTAGTCTTCTTCGGCCGCGGGGATGGGCCCCAAGAAGCCAATGATTTCTGATGTCAGCCAGCCGGTAGGATATTCACGCACAGGGGTGATGGCAATGCTGACACCGGGCAGTTCGGCTGCCTTGGAGCGGATGATCATGGCGGTGCGCTCGTCAATATTGCATTTGATTTCAATCGGAGAGTAAGGGGCATTGGTATCGCCAATGATCACAATTTCAGTGATGCCCAGATCGCTGTAACAGGGGGAGAAGTTCTTGACTTGAATTTCTTGAATATAGCCATCTTCATCCCATAAGTTCGGCGTGATCACAGGAACATCAATCAGATCAGAAAGCTTGCGGTAAACTTCCTGGACGGCGCCCGCTTCTTCGGTGTAATCAAAATCATACAATTCACGGTAGGCCTTCATTACCAGCACGGGGTTGCCGGGCAGTTCTGCGGGGGTGATGACGACATTGTAAGAGGGTGCATTACTTGCCAGAATGTAGCCGTTGCGGTCGTAAATCAAACCGCGGGTGGTTTGGATGTTGATGATCTTGGTGCGGTTTTCTTCAGCCTGGGTACGGTAGGTTTCGCCTTCCAGAACTTGCAGGCTGAACAGGCGGTAAGAATAGACGCTGAAGACCAGCGCCAGGGCAACATAGATGACCACAACCCGCCAGGTGGCGATGTGCGATTGTGCCAGACCATTAGAGGAACTCATACATCTAACTCCGCCGGATAAACCCATCCGGCAATATCTGTAATCATTGTGTAGACCGGGAGCGCCAGCAGTAAATTGAGCAGCAGACTTGGCAGGGTCACCATTGTGAGGCTGGCTTGAAGCGGCAGGCGCGATCCCATGATTGAAAGGCTGACAAAGCTTAACCCATGTTGAAGCAAGGTGCCAATCAGGACAATAAACAATAACATCAGCAGCGGGGTTTGCCAGATGCGGCGGCGCAGCGCCCGGGCCAGGGCAGTGACCACCAGATAGACAAACAGGGGCAAGAAGAACGGCGTGGCTGAAATAAGACTCATTAGAACGCCGGCGATGATGGTCCATTCCCAGGCGTGTTCAACACGTTCGTTCAGCGCCCAGGCCGATAAGATCAACAGCATCAGGTCAGCCCGGCCCTGAATCAGCGGCAGTTGACTGATGACGCCAATTTGCAGCAGGGAGAAGAGAATGATTACACCCAGGCCAATCAGAACAGGCATGGTTAATCTTCAGGGATCAGCGGGGCAATATCCACCGGGCGGAAGTTGGTGATGACCAGGACCGCCTGGAGGTTATTGAAATCTACAGCCGATTGGACTGTAGCCGTCTGGAACAGGTCTGTTTCGAGCTTGCGGACGCTGACCACCTGCCCAATCAGCACATCAGAGGGATAATCGCCGCCGAGGCCAGAGGTCAAGACCAGTTCACCGGGCTGCAGGTTAACATCTGAGGGGATCATTTCGAGGGTCAGTTCGCCGGTCAGTGAGCCAACCAGTTGGGCATCGGCTTTTAGCGATTGGAGGGTAACGTTAATGACCGTGGCAGGGTCGGTAATCAAGGCGACACGACAGGCTTGAGCTGTGACGGCATCTACACGACCAATCAAACCCTGGGCTGTGACCACCGGCATGCCAGCCAGCACGCCCGAATCTGAGCCGCGGTCGATAAAGATGTACCGCATGAAGGGGTTGGGATCGCGGCCAATCACGGCCGCGGCAACGTAGGTGTTCTGAGGCTGCTCACGGGCAAAGTCAAGCAGGGCATACAGCACCTGGGCTTCGCCAAGGCGCTGTTCAAGCTCAATCACTTCGGTTTGAAGCTGGGAAACCTGATTTTGCAGGTCCTGGTTTTGCTGGCGCAGGGCAGCCATATCTGTAGGAGAGGTAATCAACTCGTAAATTGCCAGATAACGGCTGGAAATCCAGCGCTGGGCAGCGACCAGAGGCGTTTGGGCCGCGCGCAGAACAGGTCCGAGGTAGCCGCTGACGGCCAACAGCATCAGCCCTACAACAATCAGGACAACCACAACGGTTTGCCAAAAGCGAGGGACAGGGGATTTCATTATCTGTTGCCTTCCATTTCACCATCAGGCCAGAGGCCAGGCGGCGAATCAGGCGGAGGGCGCAGCTCCAGTGCGCTCCAGTCCGACGAGGAAGTCGGCGTAACGATCCAGGTCTTCCAGGATCATGCCAGCACCACGCGCCACACAGGTGAGCGGGTCCTCGGCCACCCAGACGCGGAGATTCAATTCATCACTCAGGCGATCCATCAGGCCTTGCAGCATGGCACCGCCGCCAGCCAGACAGATGCCTGTTTCAATCAAATCGGAGACAATTTCTGGCGGACACTCATCCAGGGCATCCTTGATGGTGTCGACAATCACCTGGACAGAACTGCCTACGGCTTCGCGAATCTCGACCGAAGAGATTTCGAGGGTCTCGGGCAGGCCAGTGACCAGGTTGCGGCCGCGGACGGTCATGGTTTTTTCGTTGGGCAGTGGGTAGGCTGAGCCAATTTGCATTTTGACCTGTTCGGCCATGCGCTCGCCAATGAACAGGTTGTATTTGTTACGAATGTACTGGATGATATCCTGATCCAGCTCATCTCCAGCGACGCGGAGTGAGCGGGAAACTACCACGCCGCCCATCGCCAGTACGGCGACCTCGGTGGTGCCACCGCCGATATCCACAACCATGCTGCCGCGGACTTCGGAGACAGGCAACCCAGCGCCCAGGGCAGCGGCGCGAGGCTCCTCAATCAGATAGGTTTCGCGAGCGCCGGCAGCCATGGAAGCATCATACACTGCGCGCTTTTCAACTTCAGTGGCGCCAGAAGGGATGCCCACCACAACGCGCGGGCGCGGCATGGGAACGATGGTTTGCTGATGAGCCTTGCCAATAAAGTAACCCAGCATGGCCTGGGTAATTTCAAATTCAGAGATCACGCCATCGCGCAGAGGGCGGATGGCAATGACATTTGCCGGGGTGCGCCCGACCATCTCTTTTGCCTGGGCGCCAATCGCCAGCGGGCGGCGCGTCCGTTTATCAATGGTGACCCAGGAGGGTTCATTGATGACTATACCCTTGCCGCGCACATTTACCAGGGTGTTGGCTGTACCCAGATCAATCCCAATATCAAGGGATAGCAGCCCCATTAACCAATTTAATGGATTGAAAGCCAAACGCAACTCCTCGTATGCGAAGAAGCAAAATCGTCAAGAGACAGGACTTGCAAAGTTGGAATGATTATACCATACTGGTACGGTACAATTATTTCTCACGGCTGTGTATCTTTTGGTTTGTACAAGCATCCAAGTGCTCAGAGGAGATCAAAGCATGTCAAAACGCAAGGCGGTTCAGAAAACAACGCAGAAAAAGGTCAATCCGCGGCGCACCTGGATGGTGCTGGGGGTGATGGTTCTGGTGATCGGGTTGATGGTCACCGGAATAACGCTGGCGGGAAGATCGGCAGCGGCCACACCTACGGCGACTCTGCCGCTGACAGCGACGATTGAAGCAGCTAATCCAACACCAGAGGCGGTTGCCACAGCAATGCCGTTGGAAATTACGGCGGTTGAGGCGGCTGCACTGCAGGCAGAAGGTGCTTTTATATTAGATGTACGCCAACCAGAGGAATGGAATGCGGGGCATATTGAGGGAGCAACGCTGATTCCGTTAGGAGAATTGAACAGCCGGTTATCCGAGGTGCCGCAGGATGTGCCCGTGGTTGTGGTTTGCCGCTCTGGCAACCGCAGCGCCAGCGGACGGGATATTTTGTTGAAGGCAGGGTATCCCTCTGTGACCAGCATGGCTGGCGGAATGAAGGCCTGGGCAGCAGCCGGGTATGCCACAGTGATTGAACCTTAGCCCCAATTGACCACAGGAAAGAAAAAGGCAAGGTAAGCGTGGGCTGGCTTACCTTGCCTTGTGATTAATGGGATGGATTAGAGGCCAAAAACGATCAGGCGAGACCGTTGCGCTTAATCACATCGGCATACCAGTGACCGCTGTCTTTGACGATACGTTCCTGGGTGTCAAAATCGGTAAAGACCATACCGAAGCGCATCCGGTAGCCGTAAGACCATTCAAAATTATCCAGCAGTGACCAGTGGAAGTAGCCATCCATGGGAACGCCCGCTTGAATGGCCTGCCAGATCTGGCCAATGTGGCCTTCCAGATAGCGAATGCGACGCTCGTCGCGGACGCGGTGATCGTAATCAACATCATCGGGCACACAGATGCCATTTTCGGTCATCAAGAGGCGCAGGTGAGGCTGGGCGGGGCCGTAATCACGCCAGACGCGGGTCAAGAGGTCATACAGGCCCTGGGGATAGATTTCCCACATTTGCGAGTATTCATTGCCAACCGGGTTTACCTGATCGGCCTGGAGGAACGTGACCGAGGGATCATTTCGCAGCACTGAGCGAGTGTAGTAATTGATGCCCAGGAAGTCGATGGGGGTGGACATGGTTTTCAGGTCATCCGGCGAAACCGTGAGCCCCAGCACGGTAAAGAGGTCGAGAACTTCGGATGGATAACTGCCCAGCAGCACCGGGTCGAGGAAGAGGCGGTTAATGTATGTGTCGTAGCGGCGGGCGGCCTCACAATCTTCCGCGGTATCAGTGGCAGGGTAGGCGGGCGTCAGGTTGATGGTGATGCCCACCTGGTCATCTGCTGGCAGGATAGAACGCAGAGCCTGAACTGCAGCACCATGCGAGAGAATGACATGGTAAGCTGCTGCCAGCGCTGAGGCCGGATTCTGAATACCGGGGGCATGGATGCCCCAAAAATAACCCAATAAGCTGGTGCAAATCGGTTCGTTGTGGGTAATCCAGTGTTTGACACGGTCACCCAGGCGGCGGGCGACCACGGTGGAATACTCTACAAAAGCATCTACAATCTTGCGATCGGGCCAGCCGCCCTGGTCTTCCAGGATTTGCGGCAGATCCCAGTGGTAGAGGGTCAGGTAGGGGTCAATACCCTGCTCCAGCAGGCCATCTACCAGACGGTCGTAAAAGTCGAGGCCGGCAGCATTGACGCGCCCGGTGCCTTCTGGCAGGATGCGCGGCCAGGCCACCGAAAAACGATAGGCTTTGAGACCTAAAGAGGCCATCAGCGCAATATCTTCACGCCAGCGATGGTAATGGTCTGCTGCCACGTCGCCATTAGCGCCGTGATAGACCGTGCCGGGTTGGCGGCAAAACGTATCCCAGATGGACAGGCCGCGGCCGTCTTCATTCCAGGCGCCCTCAATTTGGTAAGATGAAGTTGCGCTACCCCAGATAAAGGTATTCGGGAAGCGTTTTGGGGTTGGGTTCATTGTGTTCTTCCTCTCTAAAAAATACAGTGATAATCGCCGTTATAATTCGGTCTGGTCAGCCCAGGGGTAGATTTCGGTACCCTGGGCGGCAGCCCGAATGGCGGGATCGTCTGAATAATGGCCGCGGCGTTCCGGTGGAATCAGGACAGAAATCTGGCGCATCATCTCGTGGCCCAGTTCATCCAGGCGGGTGCGATTGGTTTCGCCGCGATCTGAAACATAGAAAGGGCCAAAAGGTTTACCAAACCGGATGGTTACCCGGGCCCGGCGGCCCAGCTTAAGCGGAAAGACATCTGTCAGACCATCGAGGCCAACCGGAAGGATGGGAGCGGCAACGGTGGTTGCCAGATAAGAGGTGCCCGGGCGCGGGGGGCGCAGAACAGTGGCCCAACTGCCGCCTTCAGGCAAGATGCCTAAAATGCCACCCTGTTTGAGGACATTGCGCGAAGCCAGCAGCGTCTCTCTCGATACGCCGCCGCGGTTGACGTGCAAGACGCCATACAGGCGCTGGAGCCACCAGACATACTTGGGAGCGTTGGGCAGCTTGGTGCCGCCGACAAATTCAATCGTCCAGGGCAAAACACCAATCAGGGCGACCGGATCCAGGAAGCTGAAATGGTTGGCAATCACTAACACAGGGCCATTTGTGGGGATATTCTCGCGTCCTTCGATCTTAAAGTCTGCGATGATGCTAAATATCAGGCGGATGAAGAAACGCAAGACCCGCCGGATTGCCACCCGGCGGGGATAGGTGATGTTTTGAGCGTTATCTGCCATGGCGCTAAGCCGGGGTCTGAGGAGCGGCTTCGGCCATTTCGGCGGCCACCAATTCGGGTTTCTTGACGGTCAGGGTCAAAACCAGACCGAGGGCCAGGAAAACCACCATGGCAATGACCGCTACGCGCATACCGGTCTGTTCAGCCGGGATGATTTCCATGCCCTGGTTCTCGTACCAGACAGCAGCGCCAGCCGCCAAGAAACCATAAAGCGCCGGGCCAATGAAGGCCGAGAGCTGACCGGCCACAGAGAAAAAGCCATAAAATTCGGTGCTGCGCTCTTCAGGGGCCATTTGGCCGACCATAGTGCGGCTGACAGACTGGACACCCGTGAGGGCAAAGCCCGCCAGTGCGCCAATGATATTGAACATCACCAACGAATCAACGATAAACAACAGCGACACAGCCACAATCATCAAAACCAGAGAGATGATCAACGAGTATTTGCTGCTCCAACGGCCTGCCAGTTTGCCAAAGAGGAAGGCGCCCAGCACGCTGGTAATCTGGACGATGATGACAAAGATAATTAACTGGGTCTGCGTCATGCCAAAGAGGGTGGCACCGATGATGGCGGCAAAGTCGAGGGTCATCATGATGCCGTTGTTGAAGACCAGGAAGGCGACGATAAATTTGACCAGTTCTTTGTAATTGCGAATGGCCTTGAAGGTATCGGCCAGGCGGCGGAATGCCAGCGCCAGCACACTGGTTTTCTGCGGCAGGGGCTGAGGTTCAGCCCGCTCACGCAGCCAGATGAAGATCGGAATTGAAGAGGCCAGGTAGAAAGCGGCGGTAATCAAGAAGGAAATGCGAACCACAAATGTGCCGCCCACCAGAACAATGAGGGGCAGCACCACCAGCAAGCAGACGATGCCCCCTGCCGAGCCAATGGCCCAGCCGTTGCCGGAGACGCGGCTCATTTCATTTGGAGAGGCAATATCGCCCAGCAGGGCATTATAAAAGACCTGTCCGCTGCGGTAACCGATTTCGGCCAGGATGAAGAACAACATGCCCATAAAGATGTTGCCGGGCTGAACAAAGAAAAGCGCAGCAGTAAAAACAATTGCCATGCTTGAGAAGATGAAGAGGTATTTTTTCTTTGAGGCAGTGTAATCGGCCAAGGTGCCCAGGATGGGCGAGAGCAGGGCAACCACCAGCATAGCAATGCCCACTGAGACGCCCCAGAGCCGGGTGCCTTCAGAACCGCCAACAACCTGGCCTTTGAAATAGGCTGAATAGACGGCTAAAAGGACTACGGCGGCATAGGCTGAATTGCCGAAATCATAAAAATACCAGGCCCAGCGTTCGCGTCGAGTGGTGGGGATGCGGCGACGGCGAGCGCGTGTTCGGGCTTTTTCCATCGTTAATTCCATTAAATCACCTCTTGTTGGGATTGGGTTATATTACATTTAACCCCGCTAGTCTGATGCCGGTACGGGATGTTGTCACAAAGTGTATCACAATTTTAGCCTGCCAACCTGTGATTCGCTGACGCTGACTGAAATTTCCCCAAAGCGTGTTAGAATCAGAGTGTGCCGGGGACGCCGACCCCGGCACACTATCAAGGAGGAGAAGAAGAGAAGTCGCCCTTCGAAGTCTATAATACCAGAGGCCTCTTCACCCTGCTTGACGTGTACCCTACGCTTACCCTACGCTCACCTTACAGAAAGCTAACAAACAGATGAAAAATGCACCTTTCGTCCCATTATTTTCAGCACTGCTAGCTGATTCACCGCTGGGAAGCTTTACGCTGACGGTTTCAGAGAAGGGGCTGCGTGAGGTTCTATTTGGTGAAAAGACGCTGCCGCTGGCACCCGTGACAAGCCCTGCGGCGGCAAAAATCCTGGATAACGGGATCAAACAGCTCAGCGAATATCTGGCGGGTCGGCGGCAGGATTTTGACATTCCTATTGACTGGGATTGCCTGAGGCCATTTCAAAGGAGAGCGCTCGAGGCAACCTATGCCATCCCGTTCGGAGAAGTGAGAACCTACGGGCAGGTGGCAGCCGCCATTGGCGCGCCCAAGGCCCCGCGTGCGGTGGGCCGCGCTCAGGCAACCAACCCCATGCCGATCATCATCCCCTGCCACCGGGTGATCGGCGGGGATGGCAGCCTGCATGGTTATGGCGGGAAAAGCGGGCTCAAGACCAAAGCCTGGCTTTTGAAACTGGAAGGGCACGACCCCGCCCGCTGGAAACCTGAGTAGAACCTATGGATACGACGACACATCGAGCTGGTTTTGTGGCCCTGATTGGCCGGCCCAATGTTGGCAAATCTACTTTAATGAATGCGCTGCTGAAGCAGAAGGTGGCAGCGGTTTCGCCGCGCCCGCAGACCACCCGGCGGCGGCAGTTTGGCATTTTGACCCTGCCTCAAGCGCAACTGGTGCTGGTAGATACCCCGGGGCTGCATCAGGCGCATCACAAACTGGGGGATTTTATGAACGAGGTGGCGGTGGACGCACTGGGCGATGCCGATGTAATTTTATGGATTGTAGATGCCACTGAACCGCTGACGCCTGAGGACAAAGCGATCGCGGCCCGGCTGGCTGCCATGCCGAGCACGGCCATCATTCTGACGCTGCTCAACAAGTCTGATCTGGTTACCGAGCAAGAGCTGCTCTCACGGCAGCGGGCCATTGAGGCGCTGCTGCCCCAGACACGCACGATGAACGTCTCGGCAACACGGGCAAAATCACTGGAGCCGCTGCTGGAAACCGTGATTCAACTGCTGCCAGACGGCGCGCCATTTTATGATGCAGAGCAGATCACCGACCTGTATGAGCGCGAAATTGCGGCAGATCTGATTCGCGAAGCTGTGCTATTACATCTACGGGACGAAGTGCCCCACGCGGTGGCAGTGCGAGTGGACGAATACAAAGAGCGCAGCGAAACCCTGGCATACATTGCTGCCACCCTGTTTGTGGAACGCGACTCACAAAAGGCGATATTAATTGGGCAGAACGGCAGTATGCTCAAAAAGATTGGCTCGACTGCCCGGCAGGAGATTGAGGCGATGAGCGGACGGCAGGTGTACCTGGATCTGCACATCAAGGTCAGTAAAAACTGGCGGGACGACTCCAATGCGCTGGCCCGGTTTGGTTATCAGCGCGATAACGAGGGTTAGGGGTTTTCTATGGTCTGGCTATACGCATCTTTTGGAATCATGATTGTCGAGTGGTATGCTGCCTGGCGCGAGCGGACGATGCTGAACCGGGTTGTCAAACCGGCAGCGCTGCTGGCGCTGACCATCTGGTTTTGGAGCCTGGGAAAAGGCGAAGGACCGCTCTTCTGGTTCGGGATCGGGTTGATTTTTTCGCTGCTGGGCGATGTTTTACTGCTATCAAACAGTCTGTTTATGGAAGGGCTGGCAGCTTTTTTGCTGGGGCATGTCTTTTATATTGTCAGCTTTAATCCAACCCCGCCGCCATTTGAATGGATCAACGGGCTGTTGATTGTTGTGGTGGGAACGGGCGGCTTTTTTGTTGTCCGAACTATCCGGCGCGGGCTGCTGCGGCGAGCCGCGGGTCGAAAGCTGCGCATGGCAGTCATCATTTACGGGAGCATCATCAGCCTGATGATGTTGTCGGCATTGTTCACACTGCTGCGCCCTGAGTGGCCGGATAAGGCGGCGGTTCTGGCTGTTTTGGGCGGAGGGTTATTTGTGCTATCAGACTCGCTGTTGGGCTATGACCGCTTTGTGCAGCGGCTGCCCCACGGGCGATTCTGGGTTATGATGACGTATCATCTGGGGCAGATTGGCCTTTCCGCTGCGATGCTGGTGCAAACCGGAGCCATCCAACTGCCGTTTTAGGCTCACTCGACACGGATGAGGGAACGGAAGCCCTCGCCCAATACCTCGTGTGCCTGGCCGATGACGATGAAGGCATTGGCATCCACTTCCCGGACGAGTTCCTTCATTTGATTAACTTCTGAACGGGTAATCACGCAGTACAGGACTTCGCGCTCTGTTCCGGTGTAGGCGCCTGTGCCAGAAAGCAGCGTGACGCCACGTTCAAGCGATTCCATGATGCGTTGAGAAACAGCGCGGGGGTTGTCGGTAATGACAATGGCTGTGCGGAAGATGGCGGAGCCTTCAGAGATCATTTCGGCAGCCAGACCGCTGACATAAATGACGATCATGCCATAGAGGGCTTTCTCCCAGTCAAAGGCAAAGCCGCCCGCCAAAACAACGATGGTATCGGTAATCAGATAGGCCTGTGAAATGGAAATGCCGAGGCGGTGATTGAGAATGCGCCCGAGGATATCTGACCCGCCGCTGGTGCCGCGGCCGCGATAGACAATGCCCAACCCCACCCCCAAGAGCAGACCGCCATACAGGCAATCCAGAAAGAGATCATCCGTGACGCCCTGGGCCGGGATGAAGATAACCAGGAGATCGGTAAAAATTGCAAAGGCAGTGACGGACAGAGCGGTGCGCAGGGCGAAGCGCGCTCCACCCAGGTAGCGCCACCCCAGGATAAACATGGGCACGTTGCCGATGAAGACCATCAAACCGATGGGCCAGGTGACAAAGTGATTGATAATTTGGGCGGCACCGCTGATGCCGCCGCTGACCAGTTGGGCTGGGATTAAAAACAGGCGCATGGCAAGCGCCTGCACCAGCGCACCAATCAGGATCAGGCCGTAATCTTGAACGGTTCGCCAGGATAACTTTTCGGCAGCCAGCTCTTTGCGAAACCGCTGCCAGGGTGTGAGCCGGGTCTGGGCGTTTGACATGTGGGGACCTCCTGAGATCATCACGGGTAAGACTGAGCGGTATTATACCGCACGGGGGAATGGACGAGGCGGAGATTAATGACAGGGCTGGAATTGCGTGACCGTTCCAGAATTGGTAAACAAGGGGGAAACAGGCAGAGATAAAGATCAATCTGGGGAAAGCCCTCGGGGTTATGCCATCAAATCAGACAGGCGCAAACCACGAGCGAGGTTGTTCCC
>Ga0116187_1000298_pt1 | contig 62167 bp, 36 predicted proteins | sample AD_JPNNA6_MetaG_FD_89755 | JGI IMG/M metagenome (GOLD analysis project Ga0116187, IMG submission 89755) | Active sludge microbial communities of municipal wastewater-treating anaerobic digesters from Japan - AD_JPNNA6_MetaG | ecosystem: Engineered > Bioreactor > Anaerobic > Digestate | place... | reverse complement strand
TATGTCTGGGACAACGTTGGCATCAAGGCCGGCGCGATGGCGTTTCGTCACGCGGGGCACTTGTACTCGATGTTGTTGTTTCTTGAACCCACCATTGACGAGGAAGTCAAACCTCGCTTTCCACAGCGACCTATTCAGAACGGCTTGCTGATGGATGGGGAGTTCGTCGATTCGACCAATTTTGCCGAATTCGTATTGGCAAATTTCGAAGAATCCACTCAGCGATATCGTCCAAAGTCTTTTGTTCGCCACTTTGAACTCGGTGATTCATTGAGCCTTCGATCAAGCCCGAACCTTACAGGTGATCAACCGAAAGGAGCGCTTGGATTCGTTCTCTACCCGCTGACTCCTACGGCAAATTCCAGCTACGCCACCGAGGTCCAGAAATTGGATGCGAACTGCGTCCTTCCGGGCAGCAACTGATCTGTGGCGATTCGGGGCGGCCGTGTTTTCTGCAGAAGACAGGGGCGATGAATTCCCGCGCCAACTCCCTGTCGGTGTCGGAATGTCCCCGTATTCTGTAGCCAGACCCTTGATTTCGCAGGTCTGCCGCTCGGATTGTCGCGTACCTTCCGGCGGTCCCGACGACCTTTAGGTCGTCGCGGGCGGAATCGAGCTCACCATGCACATGCTCAAGTCCACGGTCGGACTTTGGCGTTTTGGCTTGTGCCGGTCAAGGATCACCACACCCACGGATCGAGGAATGCATGCGTCACCGCAAAACAGCAGCCCTGTGCATCGGAGCTTTGGTCGTCGGCGGGGGGAGCCTGTTGTGCGTCGCCCATGCCGCGGCACCGACGGATGCCGTCTCCGGCGCGAGTCGGGGCGCGAACATGGTGACGGTTACTGACATCGCGGCCACGTCTGGTTCCGCCAAGTTCACGTTCACGGAGCGCTACGCCAGGAATGGTCAATTGCGTGTGTATTACAGTACAACCGCGTTCGCCAGCAAATCAGACACCACACGCTCGACCGTTCTCAAAATGACTGTCACGCCGGTTCCAAGGAATGGAACTGCGACGATCAACAATCTGACGGCGGGCACCAAGTACTTCTATCGCCTCCAGGGATGGTATGGATCGGGAGAAGCCAATTATTGGGCAACGGGCAGTTTCACGACCTCTCCCACGTCGGCGATTCGCACCGACCTGCGACAGATCGCCCCGGCTCCCGGTCAAGGATCGGTCGATGCGCTGGGTCGCAGCAGGTCGGGCGCGGCAGGTGTCGCCATCGATGCCGAAGGCGCGGCGGTCCGGGCCAAGTCCGAGCGTCGCTGAAGGCAGCGCAGGCTTTCTGAACTGGATCCAAGGAGCGTTTCCGGATATGACGATCGCCAAGTTTGTTTGTTCCATGCTGTTGGCCGGCACGGCCGCATCGCACGCCCAGGAGGCCGTCGACCTAGATGCCGTCGAGGCTCCGGCTCCTTCGCGGCGCGCCGGGGACGGGATCAAGGCGGGGGACCTCAAGTTCAACCTCTACTTCGACGCCATGGCGGTCTGGAGCAAGAGCGCGGGCGACGACGACACCGCCAAGTTCAGGTTCACCCAGCAGCACCAGAGCCTGTTCGCGCGCGCCATGACGCCCGACGGGATCGAAGTGTTCGCCGACATCCTGCAACCGACGAGCGTGTTCGAAGCCACGATTCCGTTCCGGTTCTTCGTGCCGTCGCTGGAAGGCGTGCCGGTGCTGGGCGAAGGCGGCGTGAAGGGCGGGCGCATGGTCGTGCCCTTCGGCGACTTCGAGGAACACCCCATCTACGGCGGGTCGGTGTCCAATTCCATGTACCTGCGCGAAGTGATCTGGAGCGACTACGGCATGGGGCTGATTCTGCCGTGGGGCAAGACCAAGACCGAACTGTACGCGGTGAACGGGATCTTCGTCCAGGACACCTCGGCCTGGTTCGGGGCAGCGGAGGAGTTCAACCAGCTCAAGGGGTTCGGATTCAAGACGCGCATCGACCCCGTATCCGCCTTCTTCGCGACGGTTTCCCTCTACTACGACTTCCTGCCGCGTATGGATACCCTCCGCTTCTCGCTCGCCGATCGCGCGGCGCTGGCGGGCCTGGACATGGGGGGCAAGCTGGGGGCGCTGTCCGCTCGGATGGGTGTGGCCAACGGATGGATCTCCAACCGCATGCCGATCGTCAAGACGGATTCCGTCTTCGACGAATTAGGCCAGTTCCTGGATGTTCGCGACACCACCGTGGAGCGCCGAAGCAGCTACACCAAGTGGGGCTGGTATGTGGAAGCCAAGTACAGGCTGTCCGAACACTGGGCGCTGCGTCTGCGCGGTGGCCAGGTCGATCCCGATTCGCGCGTGGTGGGCGACGACGACCTGACCAACGTCAACCTGTCGGCGATCTGGGCCAAAGGCCCGGTGGATTGCCGTCTCACCTACTTCCGCAACTTCGCGACCCACTGGCCGGGCAGCACCAGCCGCCCCGGCAACCTGCATCGCGTCCTTCTCGAGACCTTCGTCTCCATCTGAACCAACAGGAGTCCGTCTCCCATGCGCAAGCAAATCATCGTCGCATCCGTCGTCGCGTCCGTCGCGCTCCATGCGGCTTCGTTCACTCCGCTTTCGGGCGCCCTCAAGCAGGTGCTCCCGGCGGGCCAGAAGGCGTTCAAGACGAAATTCGTCATGACCGAAGACCAGGCCAAGCTCCTGAACGGATTCGGGCACGGCGACTTCGCGGAAGACGACGAAGTGGACGTCTACTACACCAAGGACGCGGCGGGCAAGGTGAGCGGGATCGCCGTGGCCATCGAGGAATACCTGGTCCGCTGGAAGTCGTCCCACACCTGGGTGGTGGGGCTGACTCCCGACGGCAAGCTCACCGGCGTCGCGATGGTCGAGCTCACCGACAAGTACGCGTTCCCGCTGGCCAAGCCCGATTTCCTCAAGCAGTTCCCCGGCAAGGACCCCAACCAGATGGGCTTGGGCAAAGGGATGGACGGGATCTCGGCGGCGTCGGAATCCTGCGAGCTGTTGTCGTCGTCGCTCAAGCGCGTGGCCTGGATCGCCACCCATGCGGAACTGAAGTGAGGAATCCGTCGTGAAATCGTTCCGTTCCAAGATCCGCAGGCACTTCTACGTGGTCACCTACGTGGTGAACATCGCCATGGTCCCGGCCTTCGTGCTGTGCCTGGTCACCGGGATCATCATGTTCCCGGGACTTCTGGAACTGCTGCACATCCGCGCCCGGAAGCTTCCCATGGAAACCTTCGCGTTCATCCACGACTGGTCGGGGTTGGCGTTGGGAATGGGGATCCTGTTCCATCTGTATCTGCACTGGCGGGCGTTCTGGCAGTTCCTGCGCCTGAAGGTCTTCCATCTGCCGCCCAGGTCGCGGGCCAAGCGCGCCGCGAACCACGCGGAGGTCGCGCGGCAAGGCTCCTGATGCCGCCTCAGAGCCCCGGCATGCGCAGGAGGCGGGCGCCGAGCTGGCGTGGCGGAGCTTCCTGGGCGGTTCGCGAATAGAACCGCATCACCATGTAGCGCGCCGGAGTCGGACGGTTTCTGACGATCATCCCGACGGGCGAAAGATGGTAGCCGCGCTGGCTGGAATCGGGCATCTCCAACGTCACGAGTCCGGCTTCGTCGTGCAGGGTCACCAGCGCCGTCTCGAAGGCCACGTCGTTGGGGAGCGGGTCGGCCACGGTCCGCAGTTGCAGGCGGGGGAGAGGCTTCATGCGGATGTCGCTGGTGGCCACCCCGTACTTGCGCAGGGTTTCGCCGATTTCCTGCTCGTGGAGCTTCCAGACGCAGCGCATGGGTTCCTTGGATTCGGCACAACCTTCGGGCAGGGTGTCGTCGGCCGCGAAGAACCGCACGGCGAAGAGTTCTTCGGGATCCAGGAACGCCGGGTCGTGGAGGTCGATGCCGTACCGGAAGATCTGCTCGTCGGGCGAGAAGGTGGACGAATAGGTGGCCAAGAGGCCATCCTTGGTCCAGCCGACCACTCGTGTCTGGCAGCACACGGAGGTCGAAGGAACGCTGTCGAACCCCGTCTCCAGGATCACGGAGATCGGAAACCGAGGTGGCTTTGGCGGGGGAGGCGCCTTTTTCCTGGGTTTGGCGGAGTCCGCTTGCTGAGAGACGATCAAGGCGAGCAAGAGCCAGGAAAATCGGAAACTGCACTCCCGGAACATGGTCGCCTCTCCTCAAAGATGGGCTTGTCGGATCTGAAGGTCACCAGAAGGTAGCTGACGATCGGAAAAGGGAAAGGGAACCGTTGAAGCCGCTTCAACGGAGCGTTCGTCGAGCGTGGGGGCGCGATCGCGCGAAGAAGGTTAAACTCAACGGTACCGATGAACATCACTTGTCGACCGGGAACCAAGTCCTGGAGCTGCGTCGCGATCGCCCTGCTGGGCGTCCTGGGCGGGTGCGCCGACGACCGGATGGCCGGCGGCAACAGTTCGGAGACCCCCAACACGATCGCGGGGCGGGTGGTGGATTCCACCGGTCGGTCGTCGATCGGGGACACGGTCGAAATCCGCCCTGCCGATTGGATCTCGGAAAACGTCCCCGTCCAAGGCGTGGATCGCGCCTGGCGCACCACCACCGACAGCCTGGGGCGCTACCAGTTCAAAGGATTGCCGTCGGGAGCCTACGTGGTCCGATCCCGCAACCGTTCCGCGGGCTTTCTTTCGGAGGCGGTTTCCGTCGGTCGGGGACGTCCCGAGGCGGACTTGGGCGTCGACACGGCCAATCCGTTCCTGGACGTGGTGGGCCGGGTGGTGGCCGATTCGTCGTGGATCGGCGATTCCGCCAAGGTCCACGTCTGCGGCACCGACCAATCGGCCGTTCTCGACAAGTCGGGCGCGTTCCGACTCGAGGCCGTCCCGGCGGGCCATGTGAGATTGCTGGCGATCCTGGGGCGCCAGGCGTCGGCGGCGCGAGCCAAGGACGAATTCCGTCTGCCTCGCGAGGGGTTGATCGCCCCGCGGCTCCTGGCTCCGACCCGGTTCGAGGACGAGGATTATTCCAAGTGGCCCCGGTTGCGCAAGGCCCGGGTCGTGTTCTCCGGTCGCGGATGGTATCTGGGGTCCGACCTGAGCTTGGCGCCCATCCGGGTGCGGCTGGACGAATCGATCATCCCCGGCGAATGGGAGCCCACCGGCGCGAGCCTGCGGTTCAGCGACTCGTCGGGAACCAAGTTGCCCTACGAGATCGAATCGTGGGATCCGGTGGCGCGCCGCGCCGAAGTCTGGGTGCGGCTGGACACCGCCAACAAGGGCAGCGAAGCCCACTACCTGTGGGTGCGCTGGGGCCGCCCCGACGCCCCGGAACGTTCCGACGGCGCGCGCGTGTTCGATCCCGCGCAAGGTTGGGTGGGCGTGTGGCATCTGTCGGGTGGCGACCCTTGGAAGAGCTCCACGGGCAACGGGTTGCGGCTGGCGGCGACCTCGGTGCGACGCGCGAACGGGGCGATCTCCGGCGGATTGGTCCTTTCGCCGTCCTCCGAACTCGTGGTCGAAGGCGACGCGCTCCAAGGTTGGCAGGAAACGTCCATCAGTCTGTGGGCCAGGATCGATTCGGCGCGCGACGGAGCCGATCTCGCCAGGATGGGCGCTCTGTCGGTCCCCGACTCGTCGGACTGGATCCTGGGGGTTTCGGGTCGCGGGGATTCGCTTCGCGTCTCGTTCCGCACCGTGTCGCAGATCCGTTCCAAGGCATCCGGTCTGTCCGCGCCCTTCGCGGCCGGACGCTGGACGTCGCTGGGCGGGGTCTTCTCCGCGTCCACGCCGCGCCAGCGCCTGGTGGTCGACGACGACGCCCAGAACGTGAATTGGACGGATTCCTTCCCGGTGCGCCGCAGGACGCTGGTCGTGGGCGGCGGGTTCAGCGGCCTGGTCGACGAAATCCGTCTGCGCCGGGTCGCGTCGCATCCCGAGGCGATCCGGATGCAGTGGGGCGCCGATCGCGACGATTCCCCGGTCCTGGAATGGCTGCCATGAAACCCGTGACGACCTACCTGGACTACAGGGTCTTCCTGCGCGACCACTACGAGGCGCGCAAGGAGGACACGGGGTTCTTCTCCTACCGCTACATGTCGCAGAAGCTCGACATCGATCCCGGGCAGCTGGTCAAGATCCTGCAGGGCAAACTGCACCTGCCGCAGCGGTCGCTTCCCGCGGTGGTGCGGCTGTGCAAGCTGGAAGGTCGCGAAGCGGAATACTTCGAGGAGCTGGTGCGGTTCAATCGCGCCCGGACCCGCGAAGAGATCAACCGGTGCTTCGATCGACTGACCGTGCTGCGCGGGGTGGAGGTGTCCGAGGTCGAACCGCTGCAGGCCGAATTCTACCGCAGGTGGCACCATACGGCGATCCGGGCGCTGCTGGGCCTGGGGCCGTTTTCCGGCGACGCCGCGTCGCTTGGGCGGATGTGCGTGCCCCCGGTGACGGAAGAGGAAGCCGCCGAGTCGATCGCGCTGCTGGAATCGTTGGGACTCGTGGTGCGCGACGAACAGGGGGCCCTCGTGCTCGCCGCCACCCACATCTCGCCGGCCGACGGCGTCCCGGTGGACGCCATCCGCGCCTTCCAGCGCGACACGATCCAGCTCGCGGAACGGGCGCTGCGCGAGATCGACCGCGAGGAACGCGAAATTTCGACCATCACGGTGGCGTTGTCCGGCGGCGACCTGGCCACGGTCAGGACATGGGTGGCCGACCTCAAGCGCCAGATCCAGAGCCTCGCGACGCAATCGCAGGAGCCCGACCGGGTCTACCATCTGAACGTGCAGCTGTTCCCGGTCGGAAAACGTCCACGCCGCAAGGGCGCCTCGCCGACGGCGTAGTCCCGGGACCGGGCGTTCGGGATCGTAGATTGCAAGGAATGGTCAATCTGCTCGCGCTAGCCGGAGGCCTTTTGGCCGCCGACGCAAATTCCTCCCTGGAAGACAGTCTGTTCGCCGCCGAGATGTCGGGTCCTCCCGTCGTGACGGATTCCGTCCAGTTCTCGCCGGCTCCCGCTCCCGAGCCGGAGCGGTCGGGGCCGGGAATCTCCGGGCAGGTGCAGACCTCGTCGACCTCGCGCGTCGTGCGCGGCGATCTTCCCGAACAGCTCGACAAGTACGTGGGGTTCTACCCCGGACAGGAATTCGAGACCGCCGGCCGGGTGGATCTCGACGCGCCGCTTCCCGACCGGTCGCGGGCGCACCTGACGCTGGAACTGGACTATCTGGCGTCCACCAGGACATCGACGTTCTCCCTGCGCGAGGCGTTCGTCGACGCGCATCTGTTCGACGTGCTGGCGGTGCGTGCCGGCAAGCAGGTCCTGCAATGGAGCCGCTGCCAGCTCTGGACCCCCGCCGATCTCGTGAACGTGGAAGCCCCCCGGTTCCAGGCCAGGCTGGGAGCCCGCGAAGGCGCCACCGGCGTGCGCGCGCATCTGCCGGTGGGGGCGCAGTTCAACGTCTACGGGTTCGCCGACATGGGCGGCGTGTCGCAGCCTTCGGACATCGCCGCCGTGGGGCGCGTGGAGTTCACCCTGCCCCACACCGAGGTGGGCCTGACCTGGCGCCACAAGGACGGCGAACGCGACGTTCCCGCGTTGGATTTCTCCACGGGGATCGATCGCTGGCAGTTGGCCGCCGAAGCCGCCTGGCTCGCGCCGGGGACGTTGATGGAGATCGTGCCCATGCCCTCCCGGGGACAAGGATCGGGGGTGGCCTCGGTGGGGATCGCGCCGCTGGACAAGAGGGCGCTCCAGGTGTCGGTTTCCGTCAGCCGTCCGTTCGACGCCCTGGGGCGCACCGACCGTCTGCGCGTCGGCGCGGAAGGTTTCTGGAACCCCGAGGGCGAACGCGGGAACGTCTTCGAAAACCTCGAAGAGGTCGATTTCTCGCGCCCGGTCCTGCTGGGGGGCGACACGCTGTGGTCGGGGCCGCGCCCGGCCCTGCGCGTGTTCGGCGGAGGCTACCGCCCCTACCAGCTCAATCGATGGTACGTCATGGGGTGGGCGGTGCTCTCGGACGCGTTCGTCGCCTCCGGAAGCCTTAGGGCTTCGGCGATCGGGAACCTGGACGACGGATCCTGGCAAGGTCTGCTGGAATGGAGCTGGCAAAGCCTGCACGGCCTGACCGCGGCGTTTTCCGCGTCGGTGCCGTTCGGATCCTACCCCGGCGAATTCACCTGGGCCAGCGACTACGCCACGCTGCGCGCCGACCTCGGCGTCGGATTCTGACGCCGGCCTGCGCCGGATTCAGGTGATCCAGCGGGCCAGGGGGCGCGCGAACCGGCGCAGCAGCCAGACCAGGGCGAACGAAGTCGCGAAGGTCAGGAAGGGCTCGATCGGGTTCGGGAGGTTCGGGACCACGTTGTACATCCGATCGAAGAAGATGTGCACGAGGTACACCCCGAACATGCAGTCGGAAACGGCTTGCACGTTCCAGCGCTGGACCCGTCGCCATGGCCGCAGCACGAACCAGGAACACAGGGCGAGCCCGACGGAATAGGGGATTCCCACGCCGTCGATTCCGCGCCACAGCGCGAGGAAGGCCGACCCCAGGAGTCCGGCGAGCAAAAGCCTTCGGGCGAGCGGATCCATGCCGCCCCAGCTCCCCAGGAACACGCCGGCGAACAGCCCCGCCAGGCCGTGGGCGTATTGCACGGTGGGGTAGCCGTGGAGATCGGCCCAAGGGCGCCAGATTGCGGCGGTGGCCAGGAGCGCGATGGCGGCGACGCCCGCGAACCAGCCCGAGCTGGCGCGTTTGACGCGGCAGGAGATCCAATCCAGCGCGACGCCGGCGACGAACAGGTACGGCAGGAACCACAGGTGGATTTGCGTGCCCGCCAGGATCCCGTTGATCCAGCCGCGGTCGGTTTCCAGGATGTTGCGGCCCACGAAGTGGTTGCGGATCCCGTAGGCGAGCATCCAGAACGCCCACGGCACCAGCAGTCGCACCGACCGCTTGGCCAGGATCCGTCCGATCGAGGCTTCGCGCCCCGGTCGCGCCGCCGCGAAGCAGGTGGAAAGGACCAGGAACACGACCAGTCCCGAGTAGCCGATTCCGGTGGTGTCGCTCCCGGAATGGAACAGCACGATCCCGAAGGCCGAGGCGATCCGCAGCAACTCCAGGTCCTGCCGGCGCGCCGCGGCTCCAGGCGACACGGTCATTCCGGCAGAGGCAGGGGCTCGCGACCGCGCAGTTCGGACACCAGGCTTTTCAGCGCGACGTGTCCGCCGCGTTCGGCCAGGGTCGCGTCCAGGATCTCGATCCCCGGCGCGAGAAATCGCGAAAACCACGGGAGGTTCCGGCGCCGCGACAGGAATCCGTAGGCGCCCAGGGCCTGCATCACCCGCTGCAGCGCCGCGTCCAGGAGCTGTTCCCAGGCTTCGTCGACCGATGGCGCGGGCGCCAGGGACAGGAATTGTTCGAACAGGTTCCGGCGCAGGTCCATGGGCATCGCCACGTACGGGTCCCACAGGAGCGAGGCCAGGTCGTACCAGCGGCTGCCGGGGCGGGCACCCTGGTAGTCGATGAACCACACGTCGCCGCCGCGGCACATCAGGTTCTGCGACTGGAAATCGCGGTGCATCAGCCGGCGCTCGTGGAATTCCACCCGCGAGGCCAGGCGGTGGAGTTCGGCGAGGATCTCGGGTTCGGCCAGGCGTTCGGGGGGCAGTCCGTACGATTCCTCGGCGCAGCGCCGCGCGAAGTAGCTGGTCTCCCAAAGCAACGGCCCGAGGTCGAAGACGCGGTTCACGAGATCGGGGCAGCCGTGCATGTCGCGGGTGCCCACCTCCTGCCATCTGGCCAGCGCGCGCAGAGCGGGGAGGTAGGCGTCGCGCAGCGCGGTCGCGTTCCCGTCGCCCGGGAATCCCGCCTCGTGGGCCTTTTGCAGCAGCAGGGTGGACCCGAGGTCTTCCAGGACCACCTGCCGGGCCGAATCGTCGGACCCGAAGATCTCGGGCACGTCGAGCCCGCAGGCGCGCAGATGCCGCGAGACGGACAAAAACCGGTCGTAGTCGGCGTCCTGCGAATGGCTCACCAGCAGGATGTGGGAATCGGGCGCCCGCCCGATCCGCCAGTAGACCCGCCCGCTCCCGGCGCTCCCGGCCACGGCGACTTCCAGAGGCTGGACATGGCCCAGGCCGCGGAGGATCCGGTCGATTTCCGGCGACAGGACGGGCAGCGCGCGGGTGGTCATGCGGGGGCCCAGGGGAGGTCGCCCGCCGGATTGCGCAGCGTGTTGGTCAGGATCTGTCCTCGCGGGGCTTCGCCGCCCGGGAACAGCACCGAATTCTCCAGTCGGGCTCCCGGTTCGACGCGGGCTCCGTATTCCACCGCGCTTCCGGGGCCGATTTCGGCGTCTGAAGCGGCGTCGGCGCCGGGGTCGATCCAGTAGGACAGATTCCGGCGGCGCATCTCCGATTGGATCGCGCGGCCCAGGTCGTCGGCGGTGCCCAGGTCGTCCCAGCGCGAACCTTCGGGCGCGGTCCAGACCAGGATCCTGCGGCCCTTCTCCAGGAGGTCGTGCCAGAGTTCCTTCACGCTCCACGGGACGTCGGGGTTTCCCGAGATCGACTTGGCCCGGTAGAACGCGATGCCGGTGAACGTCCCGCGGCGGCTGCCTTCGGGCGCCGTCGCAGGGCCTCGCGGATGCCCCAGGACACCCGCGAAACATCCGTCGCGCTCCACGACGGTGTTCACGCGAGGACGGTCGACCACCACCAGCGTGGCCTCGGCGCCGCTGTCCAGGTGGGCCTTCCAGGGAACGGAAAGATCGATGTCGTGCAGGATGTCGCCGTTGTGCACCAGGAGGTGGTCGGCCAGGAGCTCGCGTTCGGCCGCCAGCCGCGCCAAGGCGCCTCCGGTATCCAGGAGCACGGGCTCCACCTGCACGTGGTCCAGCGACCGGGCTTCGGCCCAGGCCAGGATCTGGTCCGTCAGATGGTGGGCGTTGGCGAGTTTGCGGACGGGGTCCAGCGGCTCGCACGCGGCCAGCGCGCGGTCGGCGATGGTCGTGCCGCACACGGGCAGCAGGGGCTTGGGGCAGAGGTCGGTGAGGGGGCGCAGCCGTTCCCCTCTGCCCGCGCACAGGACCAGGCAATCCAGGCTCGGCATGTCAGATTCCGCTGTTCCGGTTGGCTCGCACCGACGACCAAAGGCTCAGGCCGATCAGCGCGATCCCGATGCCGCCCGAGACGACTTCGGGCAGGTGCGCGCCCAGCGCGCCCGCGAACAGGATCATCGCCAGGGCTCCGATCGCCCAGAACGCGCCGTGCTCCAGGAACTTGTACCTGGCCAGGGTGCCGGCTTCCACCAGGTGGATGGTGATGGACCGCACGAACATGGCCCCGATCCCCAGGCCCAGGGCGATCAGGAACAGGTTGGACGTGATCGCGAAGGCGCCGATCACCCCGTCGAACGAGAACGAGGCGTCGAGCACCTCCAGGTACAGGAACGCGCCGAACCCCGCCGAGGCGACCGACGGACCTCCGTGCCCGATCTCTTCTTCCTTGGATTCCAGGAGCGAATTGATCGCCTCGACCACCAGGAACGTGAACACGCCGGCCACCGCCGCGACGACGAAATCCGTCCCGCGTCCGCCGGGCACGAACCGGTACAGGCCGAACACCAGCGCCAGGGTGGACACCACCCAGATGGATTCCACGCGTCCGATCTTGGCCATGGGGCGCTCGATCCACGGGACCCAGTGGAGTTCCTTTTCTTCGTCCAGGAAGAACTTGGTGAAGACCATCCAGAGGAACGCGCCTCCGAAGCCCGCGATCACGACGTGCTGGTCGATCAGGATCTTCTGGAACTCGCCCGGATTCTGCCAAGTCATGCGGAGCACCGACAGGGCGGTGTGGTCGCTCACGGCCCACACGATCACCAACGGGAACACGATGCGCATCCCGAACACGGCGATCAGCACGCCCACCGTCAGGAACATGCGCCGCCAGAAATGGCTCATCCCCTGCAGGATGCGGGCGTTCACCACCGCGTTGTCGAACGAAAGGGATGTTTCCAGTGCGCCCAGCATCAAGGCCGTGAACAGCGCGGCCAGGCCGCCGGCGATGCTCGGGCCGCCGTTGCGATGCCCCACGAAATCGGAATATCCCAGCCAGAACGCGCAGGAAAGGGCGGCGACGGTGAACGCGATGCTCCCGCCGTAGGAGCGGAAGGCAGTCCTCAAGATCGACATGGTTCGTCCTTGGTTTTTAGGGGGCGAGGCGCCGGAGCAGCTGCTCGACGGCTTCGTCCATGGAAACGGGAAGAGATGTGTCCTGGAGCACGCCTTGGGCGCGCAACCGATGGAACAATTCGGCGGATGGCGGCAACGGAAGCCCGGCTTCCTGCAGGATGTCGGGTTTTTCCAGGATCTGGTGGGGGGTGCCGTCGGCGATGATCTCGCCCTGGTCGAGCACGACCACGCGATCGGCCAATTGGATGGCGGGGTCCAGCAGGTGGCTCGAGAACACCACGCCCAACCCGCGCTTGGCGAGTTCCTTGAGGATGCGTCCCACCACGCGCACGCCGGCGGCGTCGAGCTCGGCGATGGGGTCGTCCATCATGACCACGCGGGGCTTGCCGATCAGGCAGGAGGCCATCGCGATGCGGCGGCGTTCGCCCACCGACATCTCGTCCAGGTACCAATGCCGGGCGTCGCGCAGACGCACCACGTCCAGGGCCTGGCTGACGCGCTGGGGGATCAAGGCGCCGGTCAGGCCCGACAGGCGGCATCCACGCGACAATTCGTCTTCCACGGTGGGGCCGATCAGCGATTTTTCCGATTCGGTGCGGACGAAGGCCACCCATTCGTCGACCTTGTCGTCGGGGAGTTCCTCGAGGTCCACGCCGCCCAGCTTGACCGCGCCTTCGGTGGGAAGGATGAATCCGCCCATCAGCTTGAGCAGGGAGGTCTTGCCGGAACCGTTGGCTCCCGCGACAAGCAGCACTTCGCCCGCACGCACTTCGGCGTTGATCGCGTAGACGGCGGTGTTGCCCGCGTCGTACGCGTATCCCACCCCATCCATCTTCAGCAATACGCTCGGGTCGCTCATCGGTCGGTTTCGGCCTCCCAGGAGGTTCAGGAAACAAATTGGACTCACTGTTCGGTGCTATCGCAAGGGTGAATCGCACCGCGGCCGGCAATTGCCCGGGAAACACAAGTTAGACTCGTCCCGGGGCAGGCGCTCCCCTTTTGCCTCGCGAAGCGGAACAAACTTGGTTTGCACGGTCCGGGATCGATCCCGGTACGATCCTGTTTCGGATGGTAGATTGGAAAGGATGGATCGGTGCGGGCGCGATCGGCGCGTACCGAACAATATGGGAGATGGATACGCTGCAAGTAAAGGTTTGCGGAATCACGAACGAGGCGGGTGTCGAAGCCTGCCTGTCCCTTGGGGTCGACCACCTCGGTTTCAATTTCGTGGGATCCAGCAAACGCTTCGTGGCTCCGGCGGCCGCCAAGGCGCTTGCCGCCCGTGCGCGAGGGCGCTGCCAACTCGTGGGCGTGTTCATGGACCAGCGTCGGGAAGAAATCCTGGAAGTCCTCCGCGAGGTGCCGCTGGACGCCGTGCAGCTGCATGGCGCCGAGTCGCCCGCGTTCTGCGCGTCGATGCCGATTCCTGTCTGGAAGGTCTTCGCGGTGGGCCTGGGCTGGGATGCTTCGGCCGTGGCGGGGTATGGCGGGGTGGCGGCGCGTCTGTACGATACCGCGGCCAAGACCGGGGGTTCGGGCGGGACCGGCAAAGCCTTCGATTGGAACCTCCTGCCTGCGGATCCGGGCCACCCGTGGTTCCTGGCGGGCGGGCTTTCGCCCCAGAACCTCGGGAGCGCGATCACCCTTTGTCGCCCCGATGGCATCGACCTGAACAGCGGGGTGGAATCCGCCCCCGGGATCAAGGATCCGGCCAAGCTGCGCGCCGCGATGGACATCGTGTCGGTCTGGAAAACCCAGGCCGTGGTGGTGGGACTGCCCGGGCGTCCGGCCCCCAACGCCGAAGTCGAAGGAACTCTGTGGCCTTGTTGGACGCTGGGACTCGAACGACGCGAGCCCGAGCTCGAATCCAGAGGGCTGCTGGATCTGCTGGAAGTCCACGATCGCCTGGTGCTGGATTTGCGCTACTGCGAACGCAGTCCCGCGGATCTGGCCCACGAACTGATCCAATGGCAGATGGTCGCCCGCGAGCGGGGGCATCGCCTCAAGTTCAGGCTTTCCGAGCCGGTCCTGGCCGCCTTGATCCGCATGTCGATCGCGCCGGTGCTGGAAATCGTGGATTGAGTCGGGTTTACGGACGCGTTCCCGTGAACCTGGAGTCTAGTTTTAGGTACTTAGAAGCCGTGAAGCGTTCCTTCCTCATCGGACTGGCCTTGGTTTGGGCGGGCTCGGCGAATGCCGACCTGGTCTGGAATTTCCAGTCGGCCGACACGCGCCCTGGCAGCGTGAACGGGATCTACGCCTATTACTATCCCAATCCAGCGGATTCGGCGAGCCAGAAGACCCCGTCGCACACGGCCAGCTTGTGGCGGGATGCCTCTGGCGCCGCGCCCAAAGCCGTGCTGGATTTCGTGCTCGATGGCGAAGACTACCCTTCGGCAGGGTTCGGACTCATGTTCCCGGAAGCCAAGCCGTTGGATCTGCGGGAAATGAAGTCGGTGCGGCTGCATCTGTCTTCCAGCGAACCCCGGCATGTGAGGGTTTCGCTCGCCGCCGACATCAAGGAATACCGGGAAGCCTCCAGCCAAGGCATTTCCATGGGCCTGGACACCTTGGTCGGACCCGAAGGCCTCGATCTGGAAATCCAGAAGGCCCAATTCCTGTTCCCGACCTGGGCGACGGAAGAGGAATACCCGACAAGCTTGGAAGCCGCCTTCGCGGCGACGTTCGGCATCCAGCTCAACGTGTCGTGCGAAAGCAGGGCCCCGCTTGGCGTTTGCGCCAACGATTCGGGGCGCTTGATCCTCGACAGCCTGCGGATCGTGGGTGTGGGTGGCGCATGGCCGACCCCGGCCAACGGAACCGGTTGTTTTGGGGATTCCAGCGAGGTCTCGCAATTCTTGGCTGACAACCCCAAGAAGAACGGACTGGGCGGTTGGTGGTACGCATTCACCGACGCCAACGCGGGCGACACCGCGTCGCGCGGGAACTCGCGGATCCTTTCCGCGGTGGACACCACCAAGGCGGGAACCTGGCGCCCCGACAGCATTGGCGATCGCGCTTTCATGCGGTTTCGGTTGGATCGTGTGGCCAGCTATTCGGGATTCATGGGACTGGAAACCCAATTCGGACCCACGGACGATTCCGGTCGGACCCAAGCCCATACGCTGCCGGATCTCGCGTCGGTGGGGTTCGATGTGGAATACGGAGACTTCCCGTCCGAGCTGGGCGGGATATCGTTCCATGTCAAGAAGGCGGGCCGTCATTTCAAGGGCGGGCAGGAGCACCAGATCCGCCTTCCCCACGATGCCAAGCCAAAGCGCTGGTGCATCGACTTGAGCAAGCTCGAACAGCCCTCGTGGGTCAAGCCGCAGCTCCGATTCGAGCCGGAAAGTTTGTTGACCATGAGCTGGGAGGCCAAGCTGCAAGGGGTGGAATCTTCCGCGGTCGGAGAGTTTTCCATCCGCAACGTCCGGATCTACCGCAACAACGGGGTCGGGGTGCGTCATGCGGTCCGTGGGGTCCGCTTTTTCGCCAAGCGCGAGGCGTCTGGCGTCCGGATCGAGCGTCTGGATGCACGGAATCCCGCGGTGGCCACGTTGGTGGATGCCCGGGGAAGGGTGCTGGGAAGGCTCGAATTGGCCGCTGGGATGCGCCAAAGGACGATCTTGTCGGCGTTCACCGGCTTGGGCTGGATCCATCTGCGCGATGCGAGCGGTTCCCAGGTGGTTCCCGTCGGGTTGTAGGATCTGCGAAACCCACCCGCCTCCGCGCAACCCGGAGCAACACTTCCGAACGCCTCCTTCCGAGGCGTTTTTCGTTTCCCTGTAAGTCGTTGATGATTCGAGAAATAGATCGGTTAATGCAGTCCATAATCGCGACTGGTTAAAAAAGATCTTGCATTCGATTGGATTCGAACGGCATAATGGTCTTAGTTGAGGCGAAAACCACCAAGACTCGAACCGCGTTGAGTCTTGGAAACCTCGGAGCCGACGGATGAATTCCGCTCGAGGCATTTAGTGCGAGCCAAGTTTCGCAAGCCGCGCAAGTGCGCACCATGGCGCAGAAAGGTGGTCGACATGTTGGTCGACGAAACGGAATTGGAACTGAATCAATTGTCGGAACGATTGGAGCTGATCGAACATTCGAAATCGATCCTGGAACCTTGGCGGCATTGGTTGTTCGATCGCGTGCGAGCGCTCGATCCTCTTCGTATTCTGGAACTTGGAAGCGGATCCGGAGCCCTTTGGTCGGAGAACCTGGGGCGTCTGGGAATGCGCTGGGAAATCGTGGTTTCCGACCTTTCGGAAGAAAAGGTCGCCTTCTGCAAACAGCGGATCGGGCCGCGCCGGGGATTCGATTTCCGGACAATCGATGCGCACTCGATTCCGTATCCCGACGATTCATTCGACGTGGTTGTCGCCGATCACCTATTGCAGCGGATCCCCGATCCCGAACTGGCGCTTCGGGAAATCCGTCGGGTGCTTCGCCGGGGTGGGAAACTTCTGGTTTCGGCAATCGGAAAACGCAACCTCATGGAAATGGAATGGCTGGTCTTTTCCACCTTTCCCTACTCCGAATTGGACTCGGCGTTCCCCGAATCCCGAAGGACTTTTTCGCTGGATACGGGGGTGGAATTCCTTCGGCCGTACTTCCACGACATCCGCCTGGAACTGTTTTCCGACACCCTGATGGTCACCGACGGCGAGGCCCTGGTGGATTCGATCTACGCGCTGAATCGCCTGGCGGGCGACCAGACGATCATCCGCGAGATCGACCGCGAGCGCCTGCGCGGGTCCATCGACGCCATCCTGGCGCAACAAGGATGCGTGCGCATCCACCGCGACGCCGGGCTGTTCACCTGCGGGTGAAGCTGGAACGGAGCTAAGGGTTCGTGCCGGACCCGGCGATCAGCCCACCGGCGTCTTGCTCGGCTCGCCTTCGATCTCGCGCACGAAGCGGGGCACCAGGTAGCCGGGCAGGCGTCGGCGCAGTTCTTCGACCAGACGGATTCCGTCGGTGTCGGCGACCCGGAACCGGGACGAGCCTTCCACGCGGTCCAGGGCGTGCAGATAGTAAGGCATCGCTCCCGCGTCCCACAGCGCGAGCGAAAGATTTTCCAGCGCGTCGGCGGAATCGTTGACCCCGGCCAGCAGCACCGACTGGTTCAGCACCACGGCGCCCGCTCCGCGCAGGCGCGCGATCGCGGATGCGACGGAGGAGTCGATCTCCGAGGGATGGTTGGCGTGGGCCACCACCACGACGCGCAGCCTGGATGTCGACAGAATCCGGCAAAGATCGGAGGTGATGCGCGAGGGCAGGACCACGGGAAGCCGCGAATGGATCCGCAGCGTGGACAGGTGCGCGACGGATTCCAGGTCGGCCACGCGCGCGGCGAAGGCGGAATCCGGCAGCACGAGCGGGTCGCCGCCGGACAACACGGCTTCGCGCAGCGACGCGTCGGCGCGGAACGCGTCCAGTTGGGCGGCCCAGCGCGACGGCGACGTGGCCGATTCGTCGTAGGGGAAGTTCTGCCGGAAGCAGTAGCGGCAATGCACGGCGCAGGCGCCCGTCGCCACCACCAGGGCACGGGATGCGTATTTCTGCAGCAGTCCGGGAGCCTTCCGGGACGACAGGTCGCCCACGGGGTCCGATCGTTCCTCGGGCGCGGCGACGGATTCCGACGCATCGGGCCAGACCTGGCGCAACAGCGGATCGAGCGGATCCCCCTTGCGCATGCGGTTCGCGAACCCGCGCGGGACCAGAAGCGGGAAACTGCCCGATCGGGGCAGGGGCGGCAGGCGGTCGAGCGGCGTGTTCAGGAACGCGGCCAGTTCCGATGGCTCGCGGAACGCGTCGCGCAGCTGTTCCTGCCAGGTTGGTTCGGAAGCGGTATCCATCGAGTTCTGTGGGCAAAGATAGGCCGTGGACCGGTCGCGCCGGTGTCCGAACGGGCTCGCAGCGGGTACATTGCATGCCTGACCGCGCAAATGGAGGATGGATGGATCGAAACCACGATGAATCGGGGAGCTGGAAACCCACGGCGACCTTGGAAGCGCTTCGTTTCCGGGCCGGGTGCCTGCGCGCGGTCCGCGAATTCTTCCATGCCCGCGACGTCCTGGAAGTGGAGACCCCCGTCGCGTCGTCCTCCGGCACGGTCGACCTGTGGATCGATTCCTTCGAGGTGAAATCGCACTTGCGCCACCAGTCGATGTGGCTGCAGACTTCGCCCGAATTCCACATGAAGCGGCTTCTGGCGGCGGGATCGGGTCCGATCTGGCAGATGTCGCGGGTGTTCCGCGACGAAGGTTCGGGGCGCTGGCACCAGAACGAATTCTCCATGATCGAGTGGTACCGTCCGGGCTGGTCGTTGCGCGACCTGTGCGCGGAAGTCGAAGACCTGGTGCGCGAGCTGGTCCCGTCGCTGCCCAAGGCGCGCTGGATGAGCTTCCGCGAGGCGTTCGTGGAGCGCGCCGGGGTGGATCCGTTCTCCGACCCGATCGCCAAGATCCGTCAAGCGGTGGAAGAAACCAGCGCCGTGGTGCCCGCGCTGGGCGCGGTCGATCGCGACGGCTGGCTGGATCTGCTGCTGGTGAGCCGCGTGGAACCAGGCCTGGGAGAGGACCAACCCGTGTTCCTGTGGGGGTACCCGCCTTCGCGGGCGGCGTTGGCCAGGATCGGGGACGACCAGGGCAATCCGGTGGCCATGCGGGCCGAATTCTACTGGAAGGGCGTGGAGCTCACCAACGCCTACGACGAGCTGGTGGATCCGGCCGAACAACTCGCTCGGTTCCAGGAAGAACACCGCGCGCGCCTGGGGATGAACAAGCCGACCCCTCCCATCGACCACGGTCTGGTGGAGGCGCTGCGCCATGGAATGCCGGCGGGAGCGGGAGTCGCGTTGGGGTTCGATCGGCTGGTCGCCCTAGCCATGGGAGCCGATTCCATCGCGGAAGTGATCGCTTTCGCGGAGAATTGAACCCCCAATCGCCTAAATCGGGGGGCGGCTCGTCCAGGATTGCTACTTTGACCGTTCTCCATGGTCGACGAAATCAGCGAAGAGTGCGGTGTCATTGGCGTCTGGGGTCATGAGAATGCCTCCCGGATCGCCGCGATGGGTCTTTTTGCCATGCAGCACCGGGGGCAGGAATCCTCCGGAGTGGCTGCCTGCGATGGCAAGGAGGTCCGGCTGGTGCGCCAAATGGGCCTGGTGGCGCGACTCACCGAGTACATGCAGGAGCACGGCGAACCGGCCGGCCACGCCGCCATCGGTCATGTTCGCTACAGCACGGCGGGATCGTCCAATCTCACCAACGCGCAGCCTCTCCTGATCCGCCACAAGCGCGGCCCGCTGTCCATCGCGCACAACGGCAACCTCTACAACGCCAAGGAACTGCGTCGCCAACTGGAAGAGATGGGGCACATCTTCCAGAGCACCAGCGACACGGAAACGATCGTCCACCTCACGGCGCGGCATCCGTCGCCCAGCCTGGAAGAGGCCATCAAGGCCGCTCTGCACCAGGTCAAGGGATCCTACTGCCTGACCATGCTTTCGCAGGATCGCCTGCTGGTGGCGCGCGACCCCATGGGGATCCGCCCGCTCTGCCTGGGGCGTCTGGACAAGGCCTGGATCGTCGCGTCGGAAAGCTGCGCCTTCGACCTGCTGGGCGCCATCTACGTGCGCGACATCGAGCCTGGCGAACTCCTGGTCATCGACGATTCGGGTTGCAAATCCATCCGGATCGCCGAATCCAAGAAGCGCGCCCATTGCATCTTCGAGTTCGTGTACTTCAGCCGTCCCGACAGCATGATCTTCGGGCACAGCTGCGACAAGATCCGTCGTCGCCTGGGCAAGCAGCTCGCCACCGAGTGCCCCGCCGAAGCCGACGTGGTCATCTCCGTGCCCGACAGCTCCAACACCGCCGCCCTGGGTTTTTCCCACAAGTCGGGCATCCGGTTCGAGATCGGCCTCCTGCGCAACCACTACGTGGGCCGCACGTTCATCGATCCCACGCAGGCCGGACGCGAGAACAAGGTCAAGGTCAAGTTCAACCCCATCCCCGGCGTGCTCAAAGGGCGCCGCGTGGTGCTGGTCGACGACTCGATCGTGCGCGGGACCACCCTGCGCAGCCTGTGCCGCATGGTGCGCGAGGCGGGCGCCTCGGAAATCCACGTGCGCATCAGTTCGCCTCCGGTGCGCAACCCCTGCTACTACGGCATGGATTTCCCCACCGAATCCGAACTGCTCGCCTCGAACATGAGCGTGGAGGACATGCGCAAGTACCTGGGCGTGGATTCGCTCGGCTACCTGTCGATCGAAGGCATGGTTTCGTCGGCGCGCGAACTGGAAGGCCAGTTCTGCACCGGTTGTTTCTCTGGCTGCTACCCCGACGAAGAGCTGAACAAGAACGGCGAAAAGGAACAGACCACGCTGCCTTTGTGAGCAGGCTCCCGATCCGGGATTCCCTATTCCGCTTGTGATCCGAACGACGCCTCGAAAGGGCGTCTTTTCGTTGCGAGAACGCCGAGCTGGAGCGCATGCCCACCCGGGCCGGGCTTGCGCTTCACCGCGCGATTCCCGCTTCCCGCCATGTCCGACAAATCCTGGATGAAGCGCTTCCAGGTCCCGACAAGTTCCGGCGGCGCCGCTGGTCGATATCCCGGGCCGTGTCCCAGGATCCAGCGCGCCGCTTCGCCGGGATCGCCGAAGGGCAAGGTGAATTCCACCGATCCGTCGGTGAGTTCCCGGGTGCGTTGGGATGGATGCCACCTGCGTTCGCGCACGTAGGGGGCGTGGTCGACGTCGGCCAGGAAGACGGCCTCGAAGACGTCTCCGCTGAAGGCCCCCAGACATGACGGAATCCGTTTGCGGGGTGTGCGTTTGAACCGGCGTTCCAGGATCTCCAGCTCGTGCATCCGCGACAGCGTGAACCGCTTGATCCTTTCCGGGTGTTTCGCCGGCTCCCGCGCCTGCAGGTAGGGCATGCCGTTCCACTCGAAGAGATCGACGGGTTCCACGATTCTCGTGCTGGACGCGGAATCGCCGGGTTTGCGGTAGTCGAACCGCACCAGCCTCCGTTCGCGGATGGCCAGCGACAACCTGCCCAGGAACATCTTCGGGAAGATCCCCGTCAGGCGCGCGAGGGTGGTGTTCCCCGGCGTGCGCAGCATGGGGTCCAACGCGAGCCGGTTCTTCAAGCCGTCCTTCAATTCCGGATCCAGCAGGAAGTCCATGGCCAACCGGATCCCGAAGGCGCCGGTCACGGGCTCCACGACCTGCAAAGGAAAGCTCCACGCGTCGGTGTACCTCCAGGTGAACCGTTTCCTGTCGTACTCGATGGGAGCGCCCATGCGGCGCAGCTCTTCGGCGCACTTGTACAAGGTCTTGCGCTCGCATCCCATGGCCTCCAGGATATCGGCGATCCGGGGGTGTTCGCCCGCCTCCGACCAGGCCACGAGCAACGTGTTGTGGAGCGCGACAAGCCGCGAAATGCGATCGGGAAGCGATGCGGGCAAAGGAGGTCTCCTTCGTCAAGGATCAGAGGTGTCCACTGTCCAGGGAATGAATAGAAAACCGATTGCCGAGCCGGAGTTTATGATCCAGATTAAAGGTGCACCCCATGGAAGGACCCGCGGTGGATTGGATCGCCTACTTCGAGACCATGAAGGATTGGAAGCGGTTGCCCGCCTACAAGGCCGAGCCGAGGCTGGACAGCCTTGTGGCGATTCGCCCGGGCGCCATGCGCGGATGGGCGGGGGACTGAGGGTGGAATACCTGTTCGACGTAATGCGCGAGAATGGCTGGCGGATGACCCGGGGGGTATTCCTTGGCGGGGTGCCTGGACTGCAATTTCTCCAACAACCTGAGAGAGACCGTCGATTCCTCCTCCTTGGCGGGATTTTCTGATTTTCTCTTACCAGGAGTGGGTGTATTGCATGGGTTGGAATCTGTCAAACCCGACCAAACCCGCAATAACTAGGTTTGAACCCTATGACAGACCGTTGGCTCTCCGTGGACGAAATCGCCGAATACCTGGGGGTTGCGAAGGACACCATCTACACCTGGGTCAACGCCAAAGGCATGCCCGGGCACAAGGTTGGCCGCTTCTGGAAGTTCAAGAAGGACGACGTCGATTCCTGGGTGCGAGCCGGTGGAGCCAATGAAGCATGAAGCCTAGCGCCAATACCCCGATTTTCGACTTCCGCGACCGGTTGGTGAACGAGTACGCGAGCTTTTCGCGGAGCTTCGTGCGCATCGCAGCGCCAGACATACGCGCCAAGGTCGACGCCGAATACGACAAAAAACGGTTCTGGCCCGATCCGTTGCTCCAGATCAATCCGTTCTACCAGCAGGACAAGACCGTACAGGAATTGTCGCTTGAAGGTGCGTTGCACCCGTTGTGCGCCGAGATCTTCAGTCGTGACAAGCCCGACGGCACCCCGAAGGACCTCCGGCTCTACACGCACCAGACCGAAGCGCTGGCCTTGGCCGCCAGGGGCGAGAGCTACGTGGTCACCACGGGCACAGGGTCGGGCAAGTCCATGACCTTCTTCTTGCCGATCGTGAACCGTATCCTCAAAGCCAAGGAGCGGGATCCGGCTCCGAAGACGCGGGCGATCGTCATCTACCCCATGAATGCTTTGGCGAACAGCCAGTTGGAGGAACTCAAGAAGTTCCAGCATGGAATGAACCCTTTGCCGTTCACGGTGGGGCGTTACACCGGCCAGGAGAATCTTGAAGAAAAGGAGAGGTTGGCGAACGACCCTCCGGACATTCTCCTCACCAACTTCATGATGTTGGAGCTGTTGTTGACGCGCTTCAACGACAAGGATCAGCGGGTCATCGAACACTGCCACGGGCTGGAATTCCTGGTGTTGGACGAGTTGCACACCTATCGCGGACGCCAGGGGGCCGATGTCGCCATGCTGGTGCGTCGCCTGCGCGAGCGCCTGCAGGCCCGGAGTCTGGTGTGCATCGGGACCTCGGCGACCATGTCGAGCACAGGCACGCAGCACGAAAAGCAACAGGTGGTTGCCGAAGTCGCCAGCCGTTTGTTCGGAACCGAGATCAAAAGCGCAAACGTGATCCAGGAGACGCTGGAGCGCGTGACCGACCAGAAATCGGACATCGCTTCGATCAAGAATCGTCTGCGCGCGCGAGTCGAAAAGGGATCGTCCTGTTGGACCAGTTACGACGAGTTCTGTCGGGATCCTTTGGCGATCTGGATCGAGCTGACTTTGGGGATCCAGTTGAACGGGATCGGTCGTCCCGAACGGGCCAAACCATTGAGTCTGGAACAGGCCGCCCAGAAACTGGCTGTCGATGCCGGAGTCGATCAGGCGGTCGCGAAGAACGTTCTGGCCGATTTCCTTTTGCAGGCGCACGACCAGACCTCTCCCGACGGTCGCAAACCGTTCGCATTCAAATTACACCAGTTCGTGAGCGGTCCCGGCAAGGTGATGGTGACATTGGATGCCGATGGAACTCGCGAAGTCACGTTGGATGCCCAGAGATTCGCGGCCAACCGATCATCGGACACGCCGTTGTTCGCTGCACACTTTTGTCGGGAATGCGGTCAAGAGCATTTGCCGGTTTGGCACGATGAATCGTCCCGTTCCTATGTGCCGCGAAGCATCGACGACCAAGGCCAGAATCCGAACGGATCGGTGCCGGGGTTCCTGGTGCCGGTTCGCGGAGGGCAGGAATACGGCGGAGACATCCAAGATCTTCCCGACCATTGGTTGGAATTCAAGAAGAATGAATGGCGGATCAAGCCGGGTTATGCCCAGGCCGAGCCGAGAACCGTCCGTTTGGATGACAAGGGGAGCGAGGGCGGCGACCAGTCATACTGGTTCCTGCAAGGGAAGTTCCAATTCTGCGTGAACTGTCTGGTTTCCCACGAGGCTCGCGGCAAGGACACGAACCGGCTCCTGAGTCTGTCGGGCGAAGGACGATCTTCGGCCACCACCATGTTGGTGCTCAGTGCCTTGCTCCAGTTGTTCGAACAGGAAGTCCCGGAGGGCGCTCCCGACCTCCGGAAAATCCTGGGGTTCACCGACAATCGCCAGGACGCGGCCCTTCAAGCGGGGCACTTCAACGACTTCATCTTCCTGGTGACCATGCGCTCCGGATTGATCGGGGGGCTGCAGCGCCAAGGCGGAGTCCTGACTGAGCAGAATTTGTCCGAGGAGGTATTCCAAGCTCTTGGGTTTGGATCGAACGACCCAGCCGCCCTGGGCGAGTACATGGTCAATCCAGAGGCGATCGGATTGGATCGCAAGGACGCCCAATCGGCCATCAAGTTCGTGCTTGGCTACCGGTTGCTCCGCGATCTACGCAAGGGCTGGCGTTTCAACAATCCCAACTTGGACCAGTTGGAACTATTGAATATCGAGTACGATACGATCGACGAATTCTGCGCGCACGAGCCGAGTTTCCGCGACCGCCCCGTGCTGGCCGAACTTTCCGCGGACACGCGCAAGGCCTTCGCGCGAATGGTCTTCGAAGAGATGCGGACGGGTTTGTGCCTCGATTCGATCTATCTGGATGCGGCGCACCAGGACCAAGCCAAGACCAAGACGTTCAATGCGATCAAGGATCCGTGGGGGTTCGCGGCCGACGAGCAGCTGAAGACATCCTGCTACCTGGTCACCGGAAGCATGCCGGGCGACAAGAGGCAGCGAAAAACGGAATTTGTTAGCGCCGGTCCGCGTTCCAAGCTGGTGACGCTCATCATGCGTGCCGAATTCTGGAAGGGTACCGCTTTCGAAGACCAGGCTCTGCTCTGGAGACGCGATCGCGTCGCCGAGATCGTGCTGCATTTCCTGGAAGCGGCAAAAGGATGGGGATTCCTTTCCGAAGAGGTCTTGGACAAGGATTCGAAGGGTTGGTTGTTCAAGGCTTCGCGCTTGGTCTGGAAACTCACTCCGTTCGAAGTGAATCCGGCCAGGGATTCGACAAATCGATTCTTCCGACTACTGTACGGAACCACGTCGGGATTGCTTTCGCAGGATTCGCACCCCCTGTTCGAGCTGGAAGCCCACGAACATACCGCACAGGTGGAAAGCAGCCGCCGGTTGGAGCTGGAAAGCCGTTTCCGATTCACGACCGATGACAAAAAACGGTGGCGCAGCGAGACCGGCAAGCCGTTGGAGCGCCTTCCCGTTCTGTTCTGTTCGCCCACCATGGAATTGGGCGTGGATATTTCGACGTTGAACACGGTGTACCTGCGCAACGTTCCACCCACCCCGGCCAACTACGCGCAGCGCAGCGGGCGCGCCGGGCGTTCGGGCCAGCCCGCGCTGGTGGTCACCTACTGCGCGGCCATGAGCCCGCACGACCAGTGGTTCTTCCACAATCCCGCCGAGATGGTGCATGGGGTGGTGAAGGCGCCCACGTTGGATTTGTCGAATGCCGAACTGATCCAGAGCCATGTTCAGGCGATCTGGGTTGGATGCCAGGAAATCAATCTTGGTTCCAGCATCAAGGCGTTGTTGGACATGGAAGCGCCTGAAAAACCGTTGTTGCCCGACCTGCGGACCAAACTCGAGCGCCCTGATGTCAAGGTCAAGGCCCGTGTGCAGGCTAGCGCCATCCTTTCTGCATTGGAGAAGGAGTTCGCGTCGCAAGGTGTGAGCTGGTATGACGAAAATTGGCTGGACAAAACGTTGTCGCGCTGCACCCAGCATCTCGATCAATCCTTGGAACGCTGGCGCACCTTGGTGGAAGCCACTCGCGTGCAGATGAAAATGGCCAATGCCCTGATCGAGAGCCATGCGACTCCGCCGACCGAGCGCAAGAACGCCCAGATGCGCTACCACGATGCCGTGCGCCAGTACGGGTTGTTGATGAGCGAGGCCGATACCCAGAATTCGGATTTTGGGCTGTTCCGCTATTTGGCCTCGCAAGGCTTTTTGCCGGGTTACAACTTCCCGCGCCTTCCCTTGATGGCCTGGATTCCCGGCGACAAAGGCGGTGGCCCCAAAGCCAAAGGACGCGAAGGCAACATGGTGAGCAGGCCTCGTTTTCTGGCGTTGTCTGAATTCGGTCCGCGCAGCCTTATTTATCACGAAGGTCGCATGTTCCGTGTCGATCGGGTCAAGCTCAACGTGGCCGGAGTCGCGGCGATCGGAGCGACTTCGCAACTGCCCACCATCGATATGCGGGTTTGCCCCGTATGCGGTTACGGGCATTTGGGAACGGAAAAGCTTCCCGACCCAACGGCCAACGTGTGCGACCATTGCGGCGAACCTCTGTTGGACGGAAACCGTGTGGGCGGATTGTACCGCATCGAGACTGTCGAGACGAAAGCGGTCGAACGGATATCGGTGAACGACGAAGAACGCCAACGCCAAGGGTTCGAGCTCCAGACTTCGTATCGCTTCCTTCCCGGTCCCGACGGCGCCATCCAGAAGCAGGAGGCGCAGGTGTTGGACGCCAACGGCGAGGCCTTGGCCAGGCTGGTCTACTCACCCGCGGCACGCATCTGGCGGGTGAACCTGGGTTGGAGACGCCGCAAGAACAAGGACGAGAAGGGCTTTTTCATCAATCCCCTGACCGGCCATTGGAGCAAGCAGGACGAAGACCAGGACAACGACGATACTCCGGAAGAAAAGACCAAGGTTCCTCCGCAGCGGATCGTTCCGTACGTGGAGGATCATCGCAACATCCTGATTCTCACGCCTGCATCACCGCTGACGGAAAGCTGCATGGCAACCCTGCAAGCGGCGCTCAAGCGGGGAATCGAGCAGACCTTCCAGATCGAGGAATCGGAGCTGGTGGCCGAACCGTTGCCCAAAGGCGACTCGCGGCTTGCAATCCTGTTCTACGAAGCGGCCGAAGGTGGCGCGGGCGTCCTGACGCGGTTGGCGAAGGATCCCGAAACGCTGGCGCAAGTGGCGCGCAAGGCGCTGGAAATCCTGCACTACGAGCTTCCTGAAACCGGAGATGTCCTTTCGCAGAAAGACGATTCCTGTCAGGCTGGGTGCTATCGCTGCGTGTTGTCGTACTACAACCAGCCCGACCACGAACGCATCGATCGGCGCGATGCCGATGTCCAAGCCTTGTTGCTGGCGCTCGCCCGATCGCAGGTCCGGTCCGACCAGGCGACAAAATCCGCTTCGGTGGATGTGGACTCCATGGGCGGAAAATGGAAGGATGCCATGGAATCGGGTGGATTCCGTCCTCCCAGCAAATGGAACGTCGCGCTCGGAGATGCGGGCGAGGCTCTGGCGTTCTATGGCACCGAACGTGCCGTGGTGTTCCTTGATGCGCCTTCCCCTGAAATGTTGGCTGTGGCGTCGGACAAGGGAATCCAGGTATTGGAATTCGGAACCGATCCGGCGGCGTGGACCGCGAAATTCGGCCAACACCCCGACGTGTTCGGCCCTGGAGTGACCGCATGACCACCTCGTTCGTTCCCGGTTCGTTGGTGCATGCACGCGGTCGCGAATGGGTGGTCGAACCATCCCTGGATAGATCCATTCTCAGGCTTCGACCGTTAGGTGGGTCCGATCAGGATGTAGCAGTCCTTTTGCCAGCGTTGGAACGTGAAGTGCCACGACCGGCCACGTTTGAATGGCCCGATCCCGCCAAGGCGGGAAGCCACGATGCCGCCAGGCTGTTGCGCGACAGCTTGCAGCTCAAGCTGCGAGCGGGTGCCGGGCCGTTCCGTAGTTTTGGCAACATCGCGGTGGAGCCGCGCGCCTACCAGCTGGTACCGTTGCTCATGGCCTTGCGCCAAAACGTGGTGCGGCTTCTGATCGCCGACGATGTGGGTATCGGCAAGACCATCGAAGCGGGACTCATCGCCCGCGAGCTGTACGACCGCGCCGAGATCGAAAGTGTCGCCGTTTTGTGTCCGCCACATCTGGTGGAGCAGTGGTGCAAGGAATTGACCAATCGATTCCACTTCCCGGCCATCGGGCTCACCGCCTCCAGCGCGGCGCGTCTGGAGAGATCGTTGCCACAGGGGAAGTCGGTCTTCGACGTGAATCCGTTCGTGGTCGTGAGTCTGGACTACATCAAGAGCGAACGCCACCGCGATCATTTCCTGAGTACCGCTGGGAAATTCTTGATCGTCGACGAAGCCCATACCTGCACGCGGATCGGGGCTGGTAGGCAGCTGCGATTCGATCTATTGCGCAAGCTTTCGGAAAACCAAGATCGGCATCTGGTGCTGCTGACGGCCACCCCACATTCCGGCGACGACGAAGCGTTCCACAATCTTCTTTCCTTGCTGGCGCCGGAATTTGCCGAGTTGCAGGGATTGGACGCCAACGCCCGCAAGCCGCTGCGCGATGAACTGGCTCGCCATTTTGTGCAGCGCCGCCGCAAGGACATCGACGAGTGGCAGGACAACCCCGTCTTTCCAAAACGCCTGGTTGCCGAATGCACCTACGCGTTGTCCGGCAAGTGGGGCGAATTCTTTGATCATGTGCAGGACTATTGCCGGGGTTTGGCCGAGCGCAGCTCCGCGCACCTGGCTTGGTACGCGACCTTGGCGTTGCTGCGGTGCGTGTCGTCGTCGCCAGCGGCGGCGATCCGTGCCCTGGAGACGCGGTTGGGTGTAGATGTGGATGCCCAGCCAGAAACCGAAGACGAATCGCTTCTGGACGGCGTGGCCGAAGAACTGCAGGAAAACGACGTCGAACCTGCGGGACAGATCGAAAATGAATCGTTCCTGCGGGGATTGATCGAAGAAGCCCGCACCCTGCAAGGTGTCTCTGGAGATCCCAAGCTCGCTTGTCTGGTGAAGGAGATCAAAGGGTTGGTGAAGGATGGGTTCCACCCGGTGGTGTTCTGCCGGTACGTAGCCACTGCGGAATATGTCGCCGAAGAACTGCGAAAAAACATCAAGAACGTCGCGATCGATGCCGTGAGTGGCCGTTATTCCAGCGAAGAACGCGAAGAACGGGTACAGGCATTGATCGATTCTGGTGACAAAAATCGTATTCTGGTGGCGACCGACTGCTTGTCGGAGGGTATCAACCTCCAGCACGGATTCACGGCCGTGGTCCATTACGACTTGGCTTGGAATCCCACCCGCCACGAACAGCGCGAAGGCCGGGTGGACCGATTCGGACAACGCAGCACCGAGGTGAAGTGTGCGTTGCTGTACGGCCAGGATAACCCTGTTGATGGGTTCATCCTCAAGGTGATCCTGTGCAAGGCAAAGGAGATCCAGGCCAAGCTGGGGGTGATGGTCCCCATGCCCGAAGACGAGTCGCGCCTGCGCATGGCCATGCTCCAGTCGGCGCTCATGAAACGCTCGCACGCGGCCACGCTCCAGACCAGTCTGGACTTCGGGCGTGAAATGGATCTCGAGGCCATCCAGACCCGTTGGGACGACGCCATGGAAAAGGCCAAGGCCACCCGCACCGTGTTCGCCCAGCGACGGATCAAGCCAGAAGAAGTCCTTCCCGAATGGAATCGCGAACGGCATGTCCTGGGCGATGTATCCGATGTCTTGCGGTTTCTTGACAGTGCCTGTCGGCGTTTGCAGGTGCACCCGGAATCCGTCGCAGGCTCCGCTACAGCCCGTCGGTTGGATCTTTCGGGGTTCCCAGAGGTCCTGCGCGAACGCCTGAAGCTGGAAGGATTGACGGGCACGCAAACGGTGGATGCGGCCTTTCCGCCGCATCAGAGCGCCCGGTTTTTGCACCGTACCGATCCACTCATCGCCTTATTGTCGGATTACCTGCTGGAGGGGGCGCTCGCGGGCACCCACACACTGGCAGCCCGATCGGCGGCGGTCGTCACGAATTCTGTTCAGAAAGTGACCACCATTTTCCTGTTGCGTCTTCGTCATTGCCTTGGCATCAAGAGACGCGGTGAATCGCGGAATCTGCTGGCCGAAGAAGCCGTGGCTGTGGCCGTGGAAGGCCGCGCCAACGCGACGTGGCTTTCTGAAGGAACCGCTTCGAAATTGCTGGACGTGGTGGCGACTTCCAATCTATCGAGCGACCAAGCCGCCCATCAGGTGAGGTCGGCGCTGGAATTCCTGCGAACCCAGACCCCGCGGCTGGAAGAGCTGGCACGCGAACGAGCCGCACAACTTTTGGCCGACCATCGCCGTGTGCGCGAAGCCTCGCGCGACGTTGGTGAATACACCGTGACGCCAAGCCTCCCGGTGGATGTGATGGGCGTGTACGTGCTGCTGCCGGAGGATCTATGAGCCGCGCCATCCGCAAATCGGCCGACTTGGGCTTTTCCTACCTGCAGTTGGAAGGTGGATTGTTCGTCCCCGACCACCTGGCCAAGGCCGTGGCAGGCGAATTGGATTTCCAGAAGGCCGACGACTACGAAATCTTGCCGGGCCTGAAACTTGGCGAAGAGATCAGCCGGTATTTCCAGATCGCGCAAGGGCGATGGGGATTGTTCGATGCGCGGCGCAAGCGCGACGATCACGACCCGCAGCGAGCCACCGAGGAGTTCGTACGCGACCTGTTGGAGCACGCCATTGGGTATGGCGTGATCGAACAAATCGGTTCGGTGACCATGGGCGACCGGTCGTTCCCCGTGGGGCACATGGCACGTGGTCGTGTGGCCGTGGTGATCGCGCCGCACACCCAGGAACTGGACGAACCCGATGCCCGCTTTGCCATTGGGGGCACCGGCACGCGTCGCAAGAGCCCGTTCCAATTGGCGCAGGAATTCCTGAACGCCAGCGATGCCCACCTTTGGGCGTTGGTGTCGAACGGGCGGCAATTGCGCTTGCTGCGCGATTCGGCCGCGCTGACACGTCCCGTGTGGCTGGAAGTGGATCTGGAACAGATCCTGACCGCCCGCGATTGGTCGGCGTTCACGGCGTGTTGGAGATTGTTCCATGGAAGCCGCGCGGGCAAAGCGGGAGCCGCGCCCGATGATTGCGTTTGGGAGAGCTGGCGCAAGATGGGTCAGGAGACCGGCTTGCGCGTGCGCGATTCGCTGCGGCAGGGTGTGCAAGAAGCGCTGTTGGCGTTGGGGAACGGCTTTTTGCAGGCAAAAGAAAACGAAGCCTTGCGCCTGGCGATCCTCAACAACGAGTTGAGCGAGAAGGCGTACTTCGACGAGCTGTTGCACCTGATCTACCGGTTCTTGTTCATCTTCGCGACAGAAGAGCGCGAACTGCTGCACCCCGAGGGTTCATCGGATGATGCGCAGAGGTTGTACCTGGAAGGCTATTCGCAAAAGCGGTTGCGCGATCGTTGCTTGCGTCCGGGAGCATCCAGCACCCACCACGACCTGTGGGAAGGGCAGCGCATCGTCTGGAAGGCGTTGGAGTCCGGGCAGACCGCCTTGGGATTGCCTGCCTTGGGTGGATTGTTCGCTTCTACCCAGTGCCCCCACTTGGACAATTCCTGCCTGAGCAATGCCGCCTTGCTTTTGGCCTTGCGTGCCTTGCGGTGGTCGGGCAAGACGGGGGCGTTCGCCAGCGTGGACTACCGCAACATGGGGCCTGAAGAGCTGGGGTCGGTGTACGAAAGCCTGTTGGAGCTGGTGCCGCGTGTGGACCTGGAAATCCGTTCCTTTGGGTTTGTGGGAATCGGTGACAACGAAGGTTCGACCAAAGGCAATGCCCGCAAGACCAGCGGGTCGTATTACACGCCCGACAGCTTGGTTCAGGAACTGCTCAAGACGTCGTTGGATCCGGTGGTTGCCGATCGTCTGGCCCAGAACCCGCAAGACCCGGTTGGGGCGTTGCTGGGGCTACGGATCATCGATACCTCGTGCGGATCGGGACACTTTTTGTTGTCGGCGGCCCGCCGTGTGGCCGAAGCCTTGGCACAGGCGCGACATCCCGACGGAGCGGTACGGCCCGCCGATTATCGCCACGCTCTGCGCGACGTGATCAGCCACTGCATCTTTGGCGTGGACCGCAACCCCATGGCCGTGGAACTGGCACGCACGGCGTTGTGGCTGGAATCGTTCGAGGCCGAGCGTCCCTTGAGTTTTTTGGACCACCACCTGGTGTGCGGCGATGCGTTGTTGGGGCTCATGGACCTCAAGACTCTGGAGCTACCCATTCCCGACAAGGCCTACGCGGCGCTATCGGGCGACGACAAGCTGGTGTGCAGGGCCTTGGCCAAGAAGAACAAGGATGCCGCGAAACTGCGCGAGCAGAATGCCAAGTCGGGCATGTTCCAAATGGATTTGGGTGATGTGAATCCGGCGTTGGCCCTGCAGAGCGTTGACGACCTCCCGGACGACACTCCCGAGCAGGTGGCGACAAAGGAAAAGGCGCACAACCAGGCGCAGCGGGCGACCGAGCAAAGTCTGGAAGCGCAGCTCGCCGATGCCTGGGTGGGCGCGTTCCTACTGCCCAAGACGGAAGTCAACCAAGAACGAATTCCGACTACAGCCACTTTGATCGATGCCCGGAACTTGGGCGGCAACACCCAAACCCGCGCGGCGATCGAAGAAGCCCGGAAAGCCTGTCGCAAAGCCCGCGTGATGCACTGGCCCTTGGCGTTCCCGGGTGTATTCAAGCGCGGTGGATTCGACGTAGTGCTGGGCAATCCGCCGTGGGAAGTGTCGCAGTTGGGTGAGGAAGAGTTCTTTGCTGCTCGTTCACCAGATGTTGCGGCTCTTGTAGGAGAAAAGCGAAAGTCTGCGATCCGAGCCTTGGAGCACGATCATCCGGCGCTTTGGCAGCAGTACAACGAAGCTAAGCGACAGTTTGAAGCATCGAATCAGTTCTACCGGGAGTCGGGTCGATTTGAACTGACGGCAGTTGGGAAGGTCAATACCTATGCGCTGTTTTCGGAAACTATTACAAATATCATGTCACCCGCTGGGTCAGCCGGATTCATTGTGCCCGCAGGAATCACAACTAATGTATCCACAAAGGCATTTTTTTCGAAACTGATTGAAGGCAAGCAGCTTTCGTCGCTCTTGGGATTTGATAATCAGCTTTCAATTTTCCCGGCGGTACACCCAGATACCCCTTTCGTTCTTATGACACTTGGCGCAGGGAAGAATGAATTTACAATGTGTCACTATATTATAGAATATTCTCAGCTGAACGAAAAGAATCGTTTTTTCACGTTGACCGCAGAAGAGTTTCGGCTGTTGAATCCGAACACTTTGACTTGCCCGATTTTTAGATCCAAGAAAGATGCAGAGATTGCAAAAAGGATATACAAAAACGCCCCAGTTCTTGTGCGTGAAAATTCGGATGGAGGAATTGAAGAGAATCAATGGGGGGTTGAGTTTCGTCAAGGTTTATTCAATATGACAAGTGCATCTGTTCTGTTTGAGAATGCGAACATTGGACACCAGCTTCCTCTATATGAATCAAAAATGATTAACCAATTTGATCATCGTTGGGCTACTTTTGTGCGCCATAGAAATGCTGAACATAGCGTTTGGCATGCTAGTCAAGATGATGAGATTGACGCAAATTGGCGAGCAATTGCACCAGGCGAGAAAATTGATGCTTCTTTTCCACAATTTCCGCGTTATTGGGTGCGGCGTTCTGAAGTGATAGCGCGGGCGACAAAAGCCCCAAAAGAAGTAATTCATGCATGGGTGGCGAGAAACGGTGCATCTATTGCACAGGAAATGTCTCTTTGGCAAAACAACCCTGCATCATACTCGGATTTGCAAGAAATCGCTGCTGGGAACTTGGAACTGGCTGATCGATGGATGGAGAAGCTTTGCCCTAAGTGGTTTTTGGGCTTTCGGGATATAACGAATGCAACAAACGAGAGGACTGTAATATCCTCAATTTTGCCATTTGTCGCGATTGGCAATAATCTTCCGATAATTCAATTTCGCGCGAATGGTGATTCGAGGAGAAAAGCTGCGTTTTACGGGAATATTAACTCCCTTGTTGTCGATTTTATTGCAAGGCTCAAAGTTGGTGGAACTCATTTGAATTTTTTCCTTTTTAAGCAATTTCCTATTCTTCCTCCTGCCGCATACAGCGAAGCTGATCTTGCATACATCGTCCCTCGCGTCTTAGAGCTGACCTACACGGCCTGGGATCTCAAGGATTGGGCTGAAGATCTGGGTTACACGGGGGCTCCATTCCGGTTCGATCCTGACCGTCGTGCCGTGTTGCGTGCCGAGCTCGATGCCCGTTACGCCCGCTTGTATGGCCTCTGTCGCGACGAGTTGCGCTACATCCTGGACCCGTCTGACGTGATGGGCCCCGACTACCCGACAGAAACCTTCCGCGTTCTCAAGAACCGCGAGATGTCGGAATTTGGCGAATACCGGACCCGCCGTATGGTTCTGGAAGCGTGGGACCGGGAGGAGGGGAACGGATGAGGGTTCGAACACTTATCGTTATCGTCGAAGTCAACAGACGGTTTTTCGGAGGAGATTTCTCCCTATGATCAAGTCGCTCAAACTGACGAACGTTGGTCCGGCTCCCTCTCTGGAGCTGAACGACCTTGGCGAACGCTTGAACTTGATCTCGGGCGACAACGGCCTGGGCAAAAGCTTCTTGCTGGATGCCGCATGGTGGGCACTTACACGCAAATGGCCCGCGGAAATCAACGAGAAGTTGGTATCCGGGAAGATCGCTCTGCCGCGCGAAAGCGGCGAAGCAACGATTGGATTCCGTTTTTCGGGGAAGTCGAAGGAAAACTCCTACGCGAGTTCCTTCGATCGGAAAAACCAGAAATGGAAGTCTCGCCCGGGTCGTCCTGCCAATCCTGGCTTGGTCTTGTACGCGATGGCCGATGGAAGCTTTGCGCTTTGGGACCCTGCACGCAACTATTGGAACGAAGACTCCGCAAACGAGCTGCAGGTGCGGCCTTCTGCCTATGTCTTCGATCCGCGGCAAATCTGGGACGGGCTTCCTGGCGAAAAGGCCGGGATGCTGTGCAATGGCCTGATCCAAGATTGGGCCTCGTGGCAAAAGGAAAACGGCAAGGCCTTTCAGCGTCTGAAGGATGTGCTCGCAGTCCTTTCTCCTTCAAAGGATGAGCCGTTGGTGCCTGGCGAATTCACGCGAATTTCCTTGGACGACGTTCGCGACATTCCCACCATGAAGATGCCCTATGGACAAGATGTGGCGGTTGTTCATGCCTCATCGGGAGTGCGTCGGATCATCGCCTTGGCCTACTTGCTCGTGTGGGCGTGGGAAGAGCATATCAGGGCCGCATCCATGATCGACGAATTCCCGACTCAACAGATCGTGTTCCTTGTCGACGAGATCGAAGCGCACCTTCATCCAAAATGGCAGCGCAAGATCATTCCTGCGCTGTTGGGGGCTGTGAACGGTATTTCCAACAGAAACAACGTCAACGCCGATGTCCGTGCACAGATTCTGGCAGTCACCCATTCGCCCATGATCATGGCCTCGGTGGAACCTCTGTTCGATGCAAGACAGGACGCGTGGTTCGACTTGGATCTGGAACAGGGGAATGTGGTTCTCGCCAAGCGTGAATTCGAGCACCATGGAAGCATCGAGAATTGGGTGACAAGCGATGCCTTCGATTTGAAGAGTGGTCGCGCTGTGGAGTACGAACGTCTGATCGAAGAGGCGGGGCGTTTGCTCGAGCAGGAAGCTCCACCCCGCGAATCGATGGAAGCGATGAATCGGAAACTTGTGGACGCCCTGAATCCTCAAGATCCATACCTGATCACTTGGCGATTCCTGCGTGACAAGCTGGTTGGTAAAGTCGGATGATACCCGTTCAGTTGCAGCCTGAGCCGTCGGATTTTGACGTTGAAGTTCGCAAGAAGGGGCAGTCCTGGCTTGCGAAGAACGGAATCGCGGTGAATGCGCCTCCGCCCAAGGCTTCCGATCTTCCGGATTACTGGAGGGCCTGCCTTGAGCAGCTTTACGATGCGTATTCTGGAGTGTGTGCGTACTTGGCCATTTACTTCGAATGGCCTACTGGTGCGGCGTCAACCGATCACTATGTTCCAAAATCTGCCAATGCATGGCTTGCCTATGAATGGAGTAATTTCCGGTTATCCTGCATTGGGCCGAATCGAACAAAGAACAAGTATACCGATGTTCTTGATCCGATTGAATTGAAACCTGATACGTTCCACTTGAACCTAATGACTGGCAGAATTCGTCCCAACCCCGCGTTTTCGGTTGCAGCACGCTGGATGGCAAGTAGGACGATAGCTCGATTGAAACTCAATGCAGCAAAGACCACGGCGATGAGAGCCAAGCATTATTCGGAGTACGTCCGAATCGGAAACGGTTTGCCGACCTTGAAGCAGGTGTCTCCCTTTGTCTGGTACGAAGCCAACCGACAGGGGGCGCTGTGATGGGTATCGCTCTGTGCACCTTGTTTGGCTTGGGTTGGATGGTGTAGACGTGATGACTCGCTTCCCGTTGGAAAAACACACCATGGGAAACAAGTGGGCATCAATTGTCAGTCAGAAATTGACTGATATCACATTTCTCGAAAGCTGATCGATGCCGTATTCTGCCGAGCACTTCCAGAGGCTTGCGGATCTTGGTGGAACGTGGCGGGATCTGAACGATCCTGGCCATGTTGCCGGATACGATTTACTGAAGTCCGATTACGATTTGACCTTGGAATGGGCGACCCGTCTTCAGGAAAGGCTGTTCCCCGATGGCTGGAAGGACGTTCGGCGACGTCCCATCAACCAAGGCCAGAAATTTCTCAAGTACACCTGGGGCAAGGTCTATCCAGCCAAGACTTCGCCCAAGGAGTTGGCGTATACGGTAGGGACGGATGCGACCCATGGCTTTGTCGTCAAGATCGATGTGACATCGGAAGGTGACCTGCGTCAACGATTTCTGTCGGAATTTCAGCGGGTATTTTCGAACGAATCGCCCATTGTGGCCATGATGCCCGCCGAGGTTGGATGCGCGATGTCGATGGATCAACTCGTGGACTGGTCCATCGACAAGATTCGATCGTTTGGTCAGAGTTACGACGAGATCGCCAAGGGGCTTGGGCTGTCCTTGACGGGAAATGCCCCACTGAACGCCTCGGATACGGGAGCCCCAGGCTTCCGCATGAACGCTTTGGATGCCACGCTGTTGAAGAAGTCCGGTTACGAAAATGGCTGGGAATATCTGATCGATTCGACATCGGATCATCTGGTTCTGGGGTCGGCGAGCCACGCGCAGGAGCTTGAAATCCTGGGCTCGACCAAAGGCTGGATCTTGAAATTCCACGACGCCACCATGCGACAGGAGTTGACGCGTCGGCTGGGCGTTGAAGTCACGGAGTATTTTGTGGTCGAGCGCAGCGAAGAGATCGATGGGATTCTTCGCATGGCAGCCGGGATCGCGATGGCGCTGCCGCCGTACGCTCTACAAGAATTCGTCAAAACCCTGGAACAACAGGGCATCGGCGATGGTCCCGAAAAGACCGAAGTCGAGCGATTGGTGCGGCAAAGAGTCGGGCAGGTTCAGTACCGTAAATGTTTGATGCTTTATTGGGGCGATCGCTGCGCGGTCACGGGTATCGCTGTTCCCGAGGTGCTGAGGGCCAGCCATGCCAAACCTTGGGCGGATTGCGCCTCCGATGCCGAGAGGTTGAATGTCTTCAATGGACTCTTGCTGGTGGCCAATCTCGATGCGCTGTTCGATCGAGGCTTGATTTCCTTCGATACCAGCGGGAATTGTCTGGTTTCCCGCAAGTTACCAGAAGATGCCGCCGCTGAGCTGCGAGTGAATCGCGGCTCTCGGTTGCGATGGATCGCGTTCGAACATCAACGGTATCTGGAGTGGCATAGAACGCACGTTTTTCAGCCGTAAGAAGTCGTCCCCACGGCAGGGCACCAGATCCCCACAGCGGCCGCAGGGCGCGAGACCGCGAGCGACCAACACAATTTCATGGGTACACCGATGACGCGGCGGATTCTTCTAATGGACATCGACATCAAGGACGAGCTCGCCGTTCACGGTTTCGCGACGGAGCCTTACGACCTGCCGATTGGCGGTGGTTGGTGACAGCGACGGTTTTCTTTCCCGGCCTGGGTGCAGATTCCTCGCTCGCACGGTTTCATCCGGTTGTCGATGGCGAGGCGATCTGGATCGAGTGGCCGGATCCGATTCCTGGGGATTGGGATGGGTTCGTGGAAGCGATGCGGCGACAGATTCCGATCGACCGTGAATTGCGTTACGTGGGGATTTCGTTTGGCGGTTTGGCGGCGATCGCCACCGCGCGGGTGCTGCCCCCGGCGGGTGGCGTGCATCTGATCGGTTCGTTGGTGGACCGGACCGAATTGCGGCCTCTGTTCCGGTTGTTGCTGGGCATGGTGAACTGGATTCCGACTCGCTTGTTCGACCTGCGGCTTATGCCCGATTTCTTGGTGCGCCACTTCTTTGGGATCCGTGATCCCGGCCACCTGGTGCTGTTCCATGCCATGGCGGCGCGGTTGCCTGCCAAGTCGGTGAAGGCCCTTTGTAAGCTCGTCGCGTTGTGGGTCCCACCCGAGACCATGGAGTCGCGTCGCATCCACGGCGCGTCCGACCGGATTATCCGCGCCCCTACAAGAAATGTCCTGCTGCTCGACGGCGGGCATCTGATCTCCATGACGCATGCGGAACAGGTCAACCGGTGGTTGGCGGAGGAACCAGCTCCATTGCCGTAAGGACGCAAAATATTGCGTCCCCACGTCAGGGCACCAACTAACCCGTGACGACTACCTCTGCTGCCGTGCGGTTTATGTCGTCCATCGATATTCAGGGCGATTCGTGAATCGCCCCTACGCCGAACGATAGACCGCACGGCCCACTACCCCGCTACCCCGGCGCCCGAAGGGCGCCTGCCGACCCGCGGCGCGAGCCGCCGAAAATTGTCGGGGGTCCAGGGGCGGCGAGCATATTCGCAGGATCGGCCAGCGGCCATCGCCGTAGGTACGGCGATGGAAGAAAAATCCAGTGGCCGACCCGAGAGGGCGAGTCCCCCTGGTGCCTGGTCCCAAGGACCCGGCATGAGGGTCCTTGGCCCGCCGGGGTTCACGGGGGCGTCGGGCTACGCCCCCGTGGAAAGCCCGCCACCCGCCAGGGTGGCTGTTCAAAGAACTGGTTCTACGGGAGAGGGCGCCGAGAACGGGCTGAAAACCTGCGGCGGATGGGAAACGGTCGTCGCCGAAGTGCCCACCGGCTCGATGGTTTGGGTGTCCGGCGGCGAATGGGCGAACAAGATGCCCCCGACGGCGAATGCCGCCAGGGGCCGATCGGAACATGTCCGGACCAGCCCTTCGCCGCGGCGATGGCGACGAAAAGTGGCGCTTACCAGTTGGGCATGTCGTTTTCGTCCCAGTTGTGGACGGTGGGCATCTGCCAGCCCAGTTTGAAGACCTGGTGGACCAGGGATTGCTGGCCGTCCACGCGCTTCCAGACCACCAGACGCCCGATGTAGACCCCCGAGGGGGCGAATTTGCCCGCCGAGGTCGTGCCGTTCCAGGCGATCCAGGTCTCGTAGCCGCCTCGCAGGGTCCTGGCGACGCGTCCTTGCCGCACCGCCTGGGCGAGTGCGGACAGGTCCAGCTCGGCCACGGCGACGCCCAGGTTGTCGTAGAGGAACAGGGTCCCGCCGTCGATCTCCTTGTTCGTCTGCAGCGAGATGCCCGCGTAGCGGGAGACCGGTCCGGGATCGCGCCTGCCGTCGAGGCCTTTCCAGGGTTCGCCGGGCGCCCTCCTCACGAAGACGGAAATCGGCGATTCGCCCCGGGGCGCGTCCCATCCGGTGTTGCGCGCGATCGAAGGCCAGAGGCGGGCTTCCATCCGCAGCGGAACGGGGCCCGGTTCCAGCCGGGTCCAGTGCGCGAACCTGCCGGGGCGGTTGCCGGCCGGATCCTGGATTCCGCCGCCGGGCCAGGCGCCGATGCGCAGGGAATCTTTTTCCGTGCCGTGGAAGGACGAATCCACGATGAATTCCAGGGTCCGCGAATCCACGCGGCGCGCCCGCACCCGGGAGATCGAGTCGCCCAGCGAGTCCCGGCGGGGACGGCCCCAGCGCATCCATTCCTTGCCGTCCTGCGACTTGACGGATTCCGACATGATGGCGCGTACGGTGTCCAGGACGCCGTAGGGGAACCCGAAGCGCAATTGCGCCTTCAGGATCACGGGGACGACGCCGTCTTCCAGCGGGAAGCGGGTGTCCAGCGTGTCGCCCCAGCGCGTGGTGCGCAGGCGGCCCAGGTCGGCGCATCCGCCGGAGTCGGGGCACGAGGTGGCGCCGAACTCCCAGGGCTGGACCTTGAAGGTCAGGATCCGTCCGTTCGAATCGGAAGCGGCCTTCGAAGCGGCGAGCTCGCGGACCTGGAGCTTGCCGTCGCGACCCGGCCACCGGAAGGCGTAGGTGTCGACCGTCCGGGGGGCGTGGGTGAACACGAGCCTGACCTGGTCGGCGCGTCCGTCGGCGTCGGTGTCCGCGACGACGGCCTTGGTCGGAGCGAGTTCGCGGCCCTCGACTTCCACCGCCACGGCGGTGTCGGATGGCGCGGTGCCGTCGGCGTCGCGGATCGATCCGCGCGGGCGCAGGCGCACCGAATCGCCGGGGTGCAGGAACTTGTCGAGATCGCCGGCCTCCAGGACGAGCCGGAGTTCGCCGGAACCGGGGTTCCACGAGACGCTTGCCGCCGGGATCGGGTTGGACGCGGGCCAGATGCGGCGCACGAGATCGGAAGGATCGTTCCGCCAGGATTCGTCCAGGGTTTCGGAGATGCGCACGACGAGGGTGTCCTTGCCGTCGCCGCGCTGCAGGCGGGCGCGCAGCGGAACGGGTGCGATCCGTTCGCGCACGACGAATCCGGCCGTCGCGCGGGTCGAATCCCACGAGAACAGCGCCTTTCGCGGAGAGGTCTTCCATGCGGTGGTCTTGGGCGCGGGCGATCGGGCGAAGGTCCATGTCACCACGAGGGAGTCGGACGATACGGAACGCTTGGCCTTGGAAAGATCGATGGAATTCGCCGAGTCCGGCCACGGGAAGCGCAACGCGTTGGCGGGGTTCCACGGAACCGGGAACCACGCGGCGATCCTGTCCAGGCCGCCGTCGCCGTCGCGATCGAAGTAGCTCGCCGAATCGGGAGCGGGAGCGCGCCAGGTCAGCGGATGCGCCTGGGTCGCGGCCCACAGGCTGTCGATGCCGAACGACGCGATCGCGGAATCGAGCGGGATGTCGGAGCGGAGCCACAGCTTCGCGCGTCCGTTCCGGACCTGGAAGGACGAGTCGACCCTGCCGGCGCTGTCGCTGGCCCGAATCGATTTGCTGGAGGGACGGAACTTCAGGATCCCGCGGGTGGGAATGGGGCCCTTGAGTCCCCAGACCTCGAGCTCGACCGCGACGCGGCGACGGACCAGGGTGTCGGAGGCCAAGGAGTCGGAGACGGGCGAGCCGGCCGCGACGAACCGGAGCCGGAGGGCGTGGAAATCCACCTTGGCGATGTTCGATGCCGCGTGGAAGAGCGGGCAGTCCAATTCCACGCGCCCCCCGGAGACGGGTGCCTTGCTCCCGATCTTCAAGGAGCCTCGTCCTGCGCGGAGCTTGAACGAATCGACGGCCTTGTTGGCGGAATCCGTCAGCAGGATGTCCTTGGTGGATGCGCTCGCGGCGAACATCCCGTCGCAGCGTGTGCAGATTCCGTCGCGTCCCCAGACCTGGACGCGCACGAGGGTGTCGGAGAAGAGGTCGCGGTCGACGCTCGCCGAATCGACGACGGCGCCCGACGCGTCGAGGAAGCGCAGTCGGTAGGGCCTGTAGGTGACGCGGATCCCGGCTTGCGCCGCGAAGAGGGGCGCATCCAGCGCGACCGTGGAGTCGGTGAACGGCGCGTTTCCATTGATGCGGAGCGAGCCTCGTCCCGCGCGGAGTTCGAACGAATCGACGGCCTTGTTGGCGGAATCCGCCAGCAGGATGCTCTTGGTGGATGCGCTCGCGGCGAACATCCCGTCGCAGCGTGTGCAGATTCCGTCGCGTCCCCAGACCTGGACTCGCACGAGGGTGTCGGAGAAGAGGTCGCGGTCGACGCCCGCCGAATCGACGACGGCGCCCGACGCGTCGAGGAAGCGGATCCGCAGCGGCTGGAACACCACCGGCCGCAGGGTCGCCCGCGCCCAAAGGGATGGGACATCCAGGACGATGCGGCCGTCCTGCAGGGCCGCTCCCCCCTGGACATGGAAGGAGCCGCGGCCGCCCTGGATCCGGATCGAATCGACGCGGGGGCCGTAGGCGGAATCCGAAACGGAAATGGCGGGACTCGAAACGGAATCGAAGGCCCAGGCCGAGCAGCCGTCGCAACGATTCCGCTGTCCCCAGAGTTCGAACCGGATCAGGGTGTCGGATCGCTGGTCGCGATCGATCGATGCCGAGTCGACGAGGTTCCCCGCGGCGTCCACGAACCGGATCCGGTACCCCAGGACGTCCACGAAGCGGTCGAGCGAAGCCGTGTCGCCGACGCGGCGGAAACCGGTGCGTCCCGACGTGCCGGGGCGGACGCCTTGGATCGCGACCGTGGCGGTGCCGGCCGACAGACGGAATCCGTCGATATCGCCGATGGCTCCGACGCTGCGCAGCCAGGTCTCCCGCGAGATCGCGACGCTGTCGGAGGAACGGATCAGGACGCTGTCGACGAACAGGCCGACGAGCACGGTGTCGAGTTCGCCGAGATCGAGCCTGCGCAAGGGAAGGTTGTCCACAGGCGCTCCCGACGCGTCGATGAAACGCAGTGCGGGCGGAGGGCGCTTCAGGATCGCCGTGTCCCGCGCGACCGACCGGTGGGTGGTGTAGATCGCCTCGATGGAATCGAGCTCGATGCGCCGCACGGGGCCGGTCTGCAGGATGGTGTCGCCGGGGACCGGGCGCTGGTTCTGCGCGTACGGAACGTTCGCGCCGAATCGACCGTCGCCGCCGCGGCGCAGCAGGACCGAGACCGTGTCGCCCAGCCGGTGGCGGACCAGGGCGCGGACCGTGTCCACGAGGATGTTCGAGTCGTCGACGGAAATCCGGTACGATCCGACGTAGCCGCCGGAGGTGTCGGGAGACAGCGTGACGGAAACCGGCCAAGGATGGTAGACGGGAAGGAACGCCTCGGCGGTGTCGCGGCGGTCCCGCGAGGTGCGGTAGACCACACGGACGGTGTCCCATCCGTGGCGTGTCTGGATCAGCGTGTCGGCCGTGGAGACGGGCGCCATGGTCCACGGGCTGGATCCCTTGGAGACCGCCCGCACGCCCAACGGCGCGGCGGGAAGCGACAAGGTCCTGGATCCGCTGTCCAGCGAGCGGAGGGTGGTGAACGCGGTGGGGAAGGAAAGCTGGCGGTCGTAGCGGACGTCGAGCTCCCAGGCGAGTGCCGTGTCGCGTTCGTCGGCGTAGCGCCTGGCCGTATCCGTGGCGGGGTGGAGCTTGAGCGTGGTCGGCTCGAAGCAGGCCGCGTCGAGGGTCGTGTCGCTGCCTTTGCGGGTGAGGTCCATGCCGGAATCCGACACGATCACCGTCCAGGTGGCGACCACGGCGGAATCCCCGTTGGCGGTTTCCATGATGGTGCGGAGCTCCAGGTCGTTGCGGCCGGGCTCGAGGGCGACCAGCGAATCCAGGTGGAAGCGCCAACCCGATCCTTCCTGGCTGGAAGAAAGCCCGACGGAGCGTTGCCCGTTGGCTCGGTTGAGGACGTAGAGGGTGTCGGGAACCGTCTTCGAGATGATCGAGCCCAGCACCTTGGTCATCGCGTTCTTGAGGCTGTCGGTCGTCCCGACGGGGATGGAGAAGAAGCCGCCGTGCGTGGTGTCGGAAATCCTTTTCAGCGTATTGCTCGAACCAGGCGTGGAGCTGGAAATGAAGAATCCGTAGACCGGCGGAGAGCTGTCGGAAGGCAGCTTCCACGAATAGCTGGAGGGGGAATAGACCGTGGCCGAAGGCGCCAGACTCGCCATGATCGTCGCGAAGGCGTCGCTTGGCTCGCCATCGGAAATCATGATGATCGCCTTGCGCCGACTGGGGCTGGGGGGCATGGGTGAGGTGGGGTTCGACGCCTGGGTCGCACCTTGGAGCAGCGCGCGCGCCCAACCGAGCGGGCCCGCGTAGTAGGTGCCGCCTCCGTCCACCGCGTTGATCTGCGAGAGCAAGGCGGCCTTTCGGGTGGCGTCCGACACGGGGATCATGGCCGGAGCGCTGAAGGAATTTTCGAAAGGGATCCAGGTCGCGTAACCCGACGGGCTCAAGACGGATTGCAGCTCGATCGCGTCCTTCACGACCTGCGCGCGGGATCCGGTGGAATCGTTCCAACCCATGCTTCCCGATTGGTCGACCACGTAGACGATGTCCGTGCCCGGAGTGGAACTGGTGGTCTTGCCGCAAAGGACCAGACCGTCGGAGGACAGGCGGGTGGTGGCCAGGGGAACCCGAAGCGTGGTTCCGTCGAGCTGGCCGACGTCCAGGCAGCCGCCGTCGGCGGGAAGCTGCGAGGTCATCAGGTCGCAGCGCGAACCCGGTTTGACGTGGAAAGGAGGATTGGGGACCGTGAACGGGATGTCCCGGAAGACCGTCGTGTCGCGCAGCGAACGCAGGCGCAGCACGTAGGATCCGGGTTGCAGGCCTTTCATCCTGGATGTGTCGAGGACGACGCGCCAGGAACTGTCGGATACCGCGATGCCACCGTACTGGGTGCCGGTGTCGAGCGCGGTCCAGGGGCTCGAGGGACCTTGGATGAGGGCCTCGCCGAGCGACGGCTGGAAGGTGCGGGTTGCGGAACAGCCTTCGCCCTCGTGGGCGATGGAATGGACGCTCGCGACGCGGACGCCCGGGGACGGGATCGAATCGAGGACAGCGAAGCGGGCGCCCGACGACATCGTGGCCGGGCCGGAAATCGTCAGAGCGGAACCCGCCGTCCCGCGCTGGCACGCGAACAGGTCCCATTTGTAGGTCTTGCCAGCTGGCAGGCCCAGGGTGTCGAGCAGGACGGAGAAGGTGGTGTCGGGATGGACGGCGCCCAGGTCGACGATCAGTCGGCCGTCCAGGAAGAACCAGCGGTCGTCGCTCCCGCCGAAAGTCAAGACTTGTCCTGGCTGGAAGACCAGGTCGCCGTGGCTTTCCGCGCAGAACGCGCGGTCGCGGGCCGAAGGCGGGGTGGCCAGGCGCTCGTTGAACGGGTTGCTCCCGCCGCCGGGAAGGGTGGCGAAGTCGTCGATGGGAAACCACGCGGTGTCGACGCGCCGATAGGATCCGGTGGCGGTGTCCAGCGCGAGGACCAGGTCGCGGCAGGTGGCCGCGTTCGCGGAACTCGAATCGCGGAACCAGGAATGGAACTGCTCGTTCCAGGCGGTGTCGATCCCGCGGACGGGCTTGCGTTCGGCGTCCAGCGCGGCTTGCAGCATGCCCGGGACCACGCCCCCGACGGGGCGCTCGAATCCGGGATGCGCGACGTGGAAGTCGTGGATGGTCGTGGCCAGGACGCGGTTGGGGCAGGTGCCGGAAACGACGGGAGCGCGCTGCGTGACGTAGGGATAGGTTCCTTGCGCGTCGATCCAGATCGTGTCCGAGGCGTAGCCTGAAACGGAAATCCCGCTCGTCGAGCCCCGGCCGAGCGAGCCGTACAGCGAGCCCGTGCCGGACGATTTCAGGAAAATGGTGTTCGGGGCGACGGGGTACGACACCGCGTACCATCCGCAGCGGCTCGAGGCGGTGGCCGCGATGCCGTTCGACGAACCGTCGGCGAAGATCACCGGGCGTTCCAGCGGGAAGATGCCGTCCCAGGGATTGGACACCATCAGCGTCCGGGCCTTGGGCGCGATGGACAAAATCCGGGTTTGGCCGGCGAAGGGCACGATCCAGACGGTGTCGTTCCTGGCCGCGGCGGTGTCCAGGACCAGCGTGGCGGGTGTGGCGGAGATTCCGCCGGAGGTCAGGTACGACGAACTGTCGGCGTCGCGGATGCCGATCGCGAGGTTTCCGTGGAACTGCGCGTCGGCGGAATACCAGCCCGGCATGCCCGCCGCGGCCGCGAAGTCCGACCAGGGCTTCTGTTCGACGCGCAGGGAGGGCGATCGGCCTGGCGCGGAAGATTCCCACGGATTCCAGAGGAGGATCGTGGTGCGCGTCGCGGAAGGTGCCGTCGAAACGATCTTGGGCGAAGCCACCGTGGGCACGATCCAGATGGTGTCGTTCCTGGCCAGCGCGGTGTCCAGAAGCATCGTCGAAAGGGTCCCCGAGATGCCGGATCCTGTCAGATAGGAGGAACCCGACGCGTCGCGGATCCCGATCTCCATGGTGGTGAAGCTGTCGAGCCGGATCGAGTACCATCCGGCCTGGCCCGCCGCGGATTCCATGGAGGTCCAGGGCTTGGATTCCAGTTGCACCGAAGGCTCCATGCCAGGTTGATCGGCCTCCCAGGGGTTCAGGAGCATCAGCGTTCCGCTGCGGTTGGAGGGCGGATGGGGCAGGACCAGCGTGCGGTTGGTGGCCGGCACGATCCAGATGGTGTCGTTCTTCGCGAGCATCGAATCCAGGACCATGGTGGTGGCGGTGGCGGCGACGCCGGTCGCGCCCAGGTAGGACGTGCCCGCACCGTTGCGGATCCCGACCTCGAGGGAAGAGAAGAGATCGGCGGTGGCGCAATACCATCCTGTCTGGTTCGGGACCGCGGCGAAGGGCCTCCAGCTTTGCGATTCCACTTGCAGCGACGGAGCGATGCCTGGCTGAGCGATTTCCCAGGGATTTTGCAGCATGAGCACCACGCTCGTGGGCGCGCGCGTCAGGAGGACGGGAGGGCCGCTGGGCGCGGGGGTCGGGATCAGCCAAACGGTATCGACGGTCGCGAACAAGGCATCCAGGTTGATGCCGACGCTTCCGATTCCGGTGTTGCCGTATTCCTGCCAGTTCGTCAGGTTCAGGAGGCGAAAATCACCCGGGGCGTTGGTCGTGGTGAACTGGAACGACCACCAGTCGCCGGAGACCTTGGTGAACTGCGCGGTGGCCGAGGCGCTGCTGACCCAGTTCGTGTAGGCCCCGAAGATCTGCGGAGTGGTGGTGGCGCGTGCCGGATCCTGTCGCCAGGGGTTCTGGACGATCAACGTCTTGGCGGCATGGCTCGGAGCAACCAGCAGGCCCAGGAGCAGGACGGCGAGGAGTTGGCGGCGCGAACGTGGGGGCACGGCGGATCCTTTGGCGGCGCAGCCCGAGGCGGATGCGTGGAACGTTCCGGGGGCGGTGGCCTTTGCAATACCAGGACAGCGGGCGGCACGAAGGCGCCGTCCGGGATGGTCGGAGTGGTGAAGGGTGTGTCGGTGGGGAAATTTATCGAAAAAATTCCCGCCTGCACGTGACGGGGAGCACATGCAGGGGGATGGCCGCAAAATTGTGTATCCCATTGGGATACAACGAGTTGCTTCGCCCATTGGCGGCGTCGTTTCGATGCGAGCGCCGCCTCACCGGGAGAGTGGCCCTACCAGATGGGTTTGTCGTCTTCGTCCCAGCTGTGGATGGTGGGCATCTGCCAGCCCAGCTTGAAGACCTGGTGGACCAGGGACAGCTCCTTGTCCTGGCGCTTCCAGACCACCAGCCGCCCGATGTACACTCCCGTCGGGGCGAATCCGCCGCGCGAGGTGGTGCCGTTCCAGGCGATCCAGACCTGGTAGCCGCCGCGAAGGGTGCGCTGCGTGCGCGAGTGGCGCACCGCCTGGGCGAGTTCGGCCAGCTCCAGCCTGGCCACGGCCACGCCAAGGTTGTCGTACAGGTAGAGCGTGCCGTCGTCGATGTCGCTGTTGGTCTGGAGCAGGACCCCCACGTAATGGGACGGCTCGGAGGGCGATCGGCGACCGTCCAGGCTGCGCCATTCGTCGGCGCCGGTGGCGCGCACGTACAGGGAAAGCGGCGGTTCGCCCGACGGAACGCTCCAGCCCGTGTTGCGGGCCATGGAAGGCCACGGCCTGGCGTCCAGGCGCAACGGGATGGGGCCCAGCTCCAACGGCGCCCAGTGCGCGAAACGTCCCGGGCGGTTGCCCACCAGGTCTTGCACGCCTCCCGACGGCCAAGCGCCGATGCGCAGGGAATCCTTACCGGTGGCCAGGAAGGTGGAATCGACCAGGAATTCCAGCAGGCGCGGGTTGGGATTCCGCTCGCCCCGGGCGGGGATCGAATCGCCCAGAGAATCGCGGCTGGGCCTTCCCCAGCGCAGCCAGCCGGCGCCGGAGGCGGCGTCGACGGATTCCGACAACCAGGCGCGAACGGTGTCGAGCGTCCCCAGCGGCTTGCCGAACCGCAGCTGCGCCTTGACGATCACGGGGACCACGCCGTCGAGTTCGTCGTACCAGGCCCGCAGGGTGTCGCCGAACCGGTGGGTCTCCATGGACCCGAGGTCGGCGCATCCGGGAACGGTGCAGGAGGTGGCGCCGAAGTCGAACGGGGCGACGGAAAACGTCAAGACGCGGCCCGACGAATCGGACCTCGCGTCCGACGGCCTGGCGATGCGCTCCTGGAGCGCCCCGGCGGTGTCGGGCCAGCGGAACCGGAACAAGTCCACCACGCGGGGCGCCGTCGCGAACCGCAGCACGACCTGGTCGGCGCGTCCGTCGGCGTCGGCGTCCGACACGATCGCGCTGGACGGGCCGCGGTCGATGCCTTCCACGACCACCGCCGGCGCGGTGTCGCCGGGGGCCGTGCCGCCGAGGTCGCGCAGGGCCGCGTGCGCGGCGAACCGGACCGAGTCGGCGGGTCTCACCAGGGAGTCGATCGAATCCGACGGGTACACCAGCCTCAAGGATTGGGTGCCCGCGTCCCAGGAAACGTTCGCGGAAGCCAGCCCGGGGAGCCCGGGGGCCACGCGGCGCAGCAGGTCTGCGTCGGCGACGACAAGATCCGACCGGAGCGGTTCCGAACTCCGCACGACCAGGGTGTCGTGGGTCTTGCCGCGCAGGATCCTGGCCCGCACGGGGATCGGGGCGATCCGTTCGATGGCCGGGAAGCTCGCCTGGGGTCGCGACGCCGACCATCTCCAGGAGGCCGCGACGGCGCCAGCGGTCCATGCGGTTCGCCCCGGGAACTGGGGCGCGGTGAACGCGATGTCCAGCGTGATGGAATCGGCGTCGGGAACGAGCGTCGCACCGGAAAGATCCAGGAACGAACCGGCCTCGGGCCACGGAAGCGAGAAGGTGTTCGAGGGGTTCCAGGGGATCTGGAAGAACACCCGCGCGTGGTCCAGGGCGCCGTCGCCGTCGCGATCCTCGTAGATCACCGAATCCGGTGGCGGGGCCGCGAACCGCACCGGAGCGATGGTCGCCGAAGCGAAGAGCGAGTCGAACGATAGCGAGATCGAGGCGGCGTCCAGGGGAATGTCGGAACGGATCGTCAACGAGGCTCTGCCCGAGGCGACCACGGGGGCCGCGACGGATCCGGTCGAATCGGCGAGGATCAAGGCGGGATCCGATCCCGCGACGCCCATCCTGCCCGAACATGCCGTGCACAGGCCGTTCCTGCCGTGGATCTCCATCCGCACGAGCTCGGTGTCGCGCACCTGCCGGTCGACGCTCCTGGTCGGGTTCGTTGCACCCAGGGAGTCGACGAACAGGATCCGGAACGGCAGGACCGCGATGGGCGATCCCACCAGGCTGTCGATCCGATCGGAGAGGTCGAACCGGATCGATCCGTCGCGGCCGGGTTCGCGCCCGTGGACCCGGATCGATGCCAGGCCGCCGCGCAGACGGATTCCGTCGATGGATGCGGTGCCCGCCGAGTCCAGGATGTCCAGCCAGGATGGCGCGCGGATGCTCGCGCTGTCGTCGCGCACGACGAGGGCGCCGTCCAGGAACAGCCCGACCCGGAGCGTGGCGCGCTCGCCGACATCGAGCAGGAGCGGATCCAGTGTTCCGATCGGGGTGCCGTTCGATCCGATGAACAGGAGGGAAGGCTCGGGGCGCCTCAGCAACGAGGTGTCGGCGGCCTCGCCGTAGAAGGCCATGATCGAATCGAACGGTAGGGACCGTGTGGGGCCGGTCTGCAGGATGGTGTCGGCCGCCACGATCGCCGACGATTGCCGGAACGGGAAGGCGCCGGCGAAATCGGCGGGGCCGATCCGGCGCAGGACCACCCGGAGCCGGTCCCCCAGGCGGTGCGAGACGAAGACGATGACGGAATCCGACACCATGTTCGTGTCGTGCACGAACACCGAGAACGATCCCGATGTGCCTCGGGCGGTGTCGGGCGAAAGCCGGATCCCCACGGGCCAGCTGTGCCGCACGGGGAGCCTGGCGGTGGCGGTGTCGCGCGGATCGCGCGGGGTGTGGAACGCGACCGCGACGGTGTCCCATCCAAAACCTGTCTGGACGATCCCGTCCCCGCGGAGAGCGGATCCCGGCTGCAGCCTCCAGGGCAGTTCGCCGGTCGATTTCGCGCGCGGAGCCGCTGGAGCCGCGGCGATCGAGAGCGACGCGAGCCCGGAATCCCGCGACACGACGCTGGTGAATCCGACCGGGAACCGGAGTTGTCCGTCGTAGGCCACGTCCAGCGAAAGCCGCAGGAGGCTGTCCTGTTCGTCGGCGTAGGCGCGCGTGGTGTCGTTGGCCGGCTTGAGCGAGATCCGCGACGGCGCGGTGCAGGCCGCCATCAGGGTGGAATCGGATCCCGCGAGAGTGAACTGCGATCCGGAATCGGACACGACCACGGTCCAGCGGGCGGTCACCGCCGAATCGCGTTCGCCTGTCAGCACGGAACGGAGCTCCAGGACGTTGGGACCGGGAACCAGCCCCACCAGGGAATCCAGGGTCACCCGGAATCCGCCGCCTTCGGCTCCGCCCGCGATGCCCACCGAAATCTGTCCGTTGGCGGTGTTCACGATCCGCAGCGAATCGGGGCGCTTGGCCGCCACGATGTTCCCCAGCACGCGGGCCATCACCTTGCGCAGGCTGTCGGGGCGCGAAGGCGGGATCTGGTGGAACTCGCCCTTCGTCCTGTCGGCCAGGGTCCGGAGGGCGCCACCCGACCGCGCCAGATTGGACAGGAAGAATCCGTAGATGGGAGGGGCCGAATCGCCCGCGACGGTCCAATCCTCGGTGCCGTCGGCGGAATAGGCCCACGCGTCCCTGGTCAGCGCGTCCAGGTATCCCGGCGCGTCGTTGGGTTCGCCGTCGGAAATCATGATGATCGCCTTGCGACGGTTCCTGGATCCCGAACGCAGCGAATCGTCGCCGTCGCGCACGCCGCCTTGCAGCAGCAATCGCGCCCAGGCCAAGGGCTCCTCGTAGTCGGTGCCTCCCAGCCGAGCGGCCTTCACGTCGGCGATCAGCCGGGCCGTGGCCGCGCTGTCGGACAGGTCCACGAGTTGGGAAGGAATGAACTTGTCGCCAAAGGAGATCCAGGCCGCCTGCGATCCCGGGCTCATCTCGGAATGCAACTTGATCGCCTCCTGGACCACGAATCCGCGCTGCTCGTAGATGTCGCCCGAGACGTTGCACCGCTGCATGGCCAGGGCGGAATCTGACCGGGGGATCACGGTCACGTTGCTCCCGCGGAAGATCCCGATGGTCGTGCTCGAAAACGCCGCCCCGTTGCACTCGTAGAACCCGATGGTGTCGTTGTCCAGCGGCAGGATGTACTTGTTCCACATGCTGCCCGATTGGTCGACGATGTAGACGATGTCGGTGCCTTCGGGTTTGGACTCCTTGGCGCCGCACAGCACGAGCCCTTTGGTGGAGATGCGCGTGGTGGCAGCGGGGACGCGCAACGTCGTGCCGTCCAGGCTACCGATGTCGATGCAGCGGGTGGTGTCCACCACGGTTCCCGACAGCAGATCGCAACGCGTGCCCGGCACCAGAGGGTGTTCCACCGGTGGCGGCGGAGGAGGTGGGGGCGGCGGTGGCGGCGGCACCGGGATCGTGAAGGCGAGATCGCGGGAACGGGTCGTGTCGTCGAACGAACGGATCCGCAGCACGTAGGAACCGGGATCCAGTCCCCTGAGCCTGGAGGTGTCCAGAGACACCTGCCAGGAACTGTCGAACACCTGGATGCCCCCGAAGTGCGTTCCGGTGGACAGGAGACCGGGGGATGCCAGGGTGCCGCCCGACAGGAACACCTGTCCGCGCGCGGATTTGCGGACCGTCTTGGCCGCGCATCCCTGGCCTTGGGTCGTGGAAGCCCACAGCCGCAGGATGCGTTTGCCGGGAGCCGTCGAATCGGCGATGGAATAGGTCGCCGAGGTGCGCAGGTTCATGGAGGTCGTGATCTTCAGGCTCGATCCGCCCGGCATCCGTTCACAGAAGAAGAAATCCCAAGGGATGGTCCTGCCCGGTGCCAGGTTCAGGGTGTCGAGCGAAACGGTGCCGGACGCGGGGATGTGCACGCCGCCCAGGTCCATGCGCAGCTTGCCGTCGATGAAGTACCAGAAATCGTCGTCGCCGGTGAATTCCAGCGTCTGGCCGGGCTTGTATTCGAACTCGCCGTGGCTTTCCAGGCAGAACGAGTAGTTGTGGGCCAGGGACGACGACGTCAGGAGGTTGTTGTACGGGTTGACCCCGCCGCCGGGAACGGTGGTGAAATCGTCGATGGGGAAGAATTCGGGATCGTCCATGCGGTAGATCCCGGTGGCGGTGTCCAGTTCCAGGACCAGATCCCGGCAAGTGGACGCGTTTTGTCCCGGCGTGTCGCGGAACCAGGTGGCCAACCCCGATGCGCGTCCGGTGTCGGCGGCCAGGACCGGTTTGCGGTCGGCGTCCAGGGAGTCGGCGACGATCCCACGGAGGACGCCGGTGTACAGTTCGCCGAACCCGGGAGCCTGCAGCTCGAAGTCGTACACCGTGGTGGCCAGCAGGGCGCGGTTGCAGACACCGCGCTGTGCCGGTGGGGTTCGGGTGGTCGCGACCCTTCCGCCGCTGGTGGTGATCCACTGGCTGTCCAGGGACGTGGTCAGCGCGATGGGCGTGTTGGATCCGGTGCCGGCGCTCCCGAAAGTGGCGCCGGTGCGCGAATTGCGGAACAGGACCTGCTTGGCCGAAAAGACGGGCAGTTGGTACCACCCGCAATGGGTGGCCGACGCCTCCATGGGGGTTCCGGTGGCGGCGCCGTCAAGGTAGGCCACGGGACGTGCCAGCGGGAACACGCCGTCCCAGGGGTTGAACACGAACAGCCAGGTGGTGTCCAGGGGGGGCGGGGGCATCGGGGCCGACGACAGGATTTGCACCACGGGCGAAGCCACGATCCAGATCGTGTCGTTCTTGGCGAAGGCGGTGTCCAGGGCGAGGGTGGACGCGGTCGATGCCAGGCCCGCGGAGGAGATCCACGACGTGGCCGTGGAATTGCGGATTCCCACCACCAGCGAAGCGAAGAGCGTCGCGCGGGACGAATACCATCCAGCTTGGCCAGCCACCGGCGTCGCGGCCGTCCAGCCCTGCGATTCGATCTCCACGGAAGGGGCGCGACCGGGCGACGCGGCTTCCCAGGGGTTCAGGATCATGAGGGTCGCCGACGGCGGAGCCGAGGTCCGGAGGGTCGGCGGGGTGGCCATGGTGGCGCCGGGCAGGATCCAGACGGTGTCGGTCGTCGCGAACAGCGTGTTGAGATTGAAACTCGTCGAGCCCGATCCTTGGGCGCCGTATTCCGTCCAGCCGTTGTTGCCCCGGTTCAGGAGCCGGAAGTCGCCGGGATCGTCGGATGCGAAGGTGAACGACCACAGGTCGCCCGACATCCGCTGGAACTGGTTGGCCGCGATCGCGTCGCCGTTCCAGCCGTTCGGGGCGCCGAAGATCTGCGGGGTCGAACCCGAAAGCGCGGGATCCGCCCGCCAGGGGTTCAGGATCACGACGGTCTTGGCGGCCCACCTGGAGGACAGGAGAAAAAGGACGGCGAGCAAAGCGCGGGAAGGCGCGATGGGATATCGAGCCATTGTGCAGGTTCCTCCGAGTACGATTCCGAGTGCGGTCGCCTGGCCGGTGAAGGCGCAGGTGTCCGAGTGCAGGCAATGTGAGAAAATACGGCGTGGATCGCCGACAGGGGAGGACGTTTCCCGAGAAAAGGGTGTCCAAGATGTCTGCATGAAGGAGTATGGACTCCTCGATCGCCTTCCAATGCGAACGGATTCCAGCGGAATTCCACCGATGTCGAGGCCGCCGCGGGTTAGGTATGTTTGCCGGCGCTCCGGAGACAACGGGCCTCCTCGATTCCGAAGGAGGTTTGGCCGCTCCGGATACAGAGGCACATGGCGATCCTATCCTTTCGAGACGTTTCCTTCCAGTTCGGCGGAGTCCCTCTGCTCGATGGAGTCCGTTTTTCCATCGAACGCGGCGAGCGCGTCTGCCTGACCGGCCGCAACGGCACCGGCAAGAGCACGCTCATGAAGCTCGTGACCGGCGAACACGAGGTCGACAAAGGGGAAATCATCCGCGACGCCTCGGTGCGCGTGGCCGTGCTTCCCCAGGACATCCCGGACTTGGCGGGCACGGTGGCGGAAATCGTCCGCGAAGGGGCCAGCCACCATGTGCAGGACGGCGAATGGAAGGCCGACCTGGAAGCCGAACGCTGGGTGGAAAAGGCCGGGCTTCCCGCCGACGCCTTGTTCTCCAGCCTGTCGGGCGGCCAGAAGCGCCGCGTGCTCCTGGCCCAGGCGTTGTCCGCCGAACCGGACCTTCTGCTTTTGGACGAACCCACCAACCATCTGGACATCGCGTCGATCGCCTGGATGGAAGACGTTCTGCTTTCCTGCGGGACGGCGCTGTTGTTCGTGACCCACGACCGTGCGTTCCTCAAGCGGCTGGCCACCCGCATCCTGGAACTGGACCGCGGGCGCATGTTCGACTGGGCTTGCGACTGGGACACCTTCCTGGTGCGCAAGGAGGCGATGCTCGAGGCGGAAGAGAAGGCCTGGTCGGAATTCGACAAGCGCCTGGCCCAGGAAGAGGTCTGGATCCGCAAGGGCCTGAAGGCCCGCCGCGCCCGAAACGAAGGGCGCGTGAGGGCTCTGGAGCGCATGCGACGCGAACGGTCCGATCGCCGGGAGCGGTCCGGGGCGGTGCAGATGCAGATCGCCGAAGCGGAGAAATCGGGCCGCAAGGTCGTGGAAGCCAAGAACGTGTCGTTCGGCTACGGCGACGGCCGACAGATCCTGAACGGAGTGAATGCGGTGATCTCGCGCGGCGACAAGGTCGCCCTGCTGGGACCCAACGGTTCGGGCAAGACCACGCTGTTGCGCGTGCTCCTGGGAGAGCTGCAGCCCGTGACGGGATCCGTCCAGCTGGGCACCAACCTGGAAGTCCTGTACTTCGACCAGATGCGAGGGCAGATCGACCCCGAAGCCACGGTGAAGGACAACATCGCCGAAGGCCGCGAATCGGTGACGATCGGCGGCAAGCCGCGCCACGTGATGACCTACCTGCAGGAGTTCCTGTTCAGCCCCGAAAAGGCCATGCAGAAGGCGGGCGGACTTTCCGGCGGCGAGCGCAACCGTCTGCTGCTGGCGCGATTGTTCACGCGGCCCGCCAACGTGCTGGTGCTGGACGAACCCACCAACGACCTGGACGCCGAGACGCTGGACCTGCTGGAAGAACTCCTGGTGGAGTTCGAGGGCACCGTCCTGTTGGTGAGCCACGACCGCGAGTTCCTGGACAACGTGGCGACCTCCGTGCTCGCGATCGGCGAGGGCGGCGCGGTGACCGAGCACGTGGGCGGCTGGAGCGACTGGAAGCGCGAGGACGACGCCCGCAAGGCCGCCAAGGCCGCATCGGAAAAGCCCAAGGCGGAAGCTGTCCAGGTCGCCGCGCCGACCTCCGCATCGGGCGCGCGGAAATTGTCGTACAAGGAATCCCGCGAGCTGGAATCGCTTCCGGGCCTGATCGAGACGCTGGAATCCGAACAGGCCGCCCTGGGCGAAGCCATGGCCGATCCATCGTTCTACCGCAAGAGCCCAGACGAGATCGCCACGGCGAACAAGCGTCTGGAGGTTCTCGCCGCCGAGATCGCGAAGGCCTACTCCCGGTGGGAGGAGCTGGGAGGTTAGATGCCCCGGACCTCGGTCATCCCGCCCGACAGCATGGCCAGGGCGAGGGCGGTCCACGAGAGGTTGTAGTAGCGGCTGCGGGTGGTGAGCGTTCCGGTGGCCAGGCGCTCGGAGCATCGAGCGGCGAAGGCGGCAAGATCGGGATCGCAGGAGGCGGCCACGGCGGCGCAGCCCACGAACACGGCGGATTCGGTCGGACGATTGGAATCGGCGTCGGGACGCGGCGTGCCGTCCAGTTCCCAGCCGTCGACGAATTCCGACTCGGGCATGGCCGCGAAGAACCCCGCCGCCTTGCGGCAGTAGTCCAGCGCCCGCGGCTCCCGGTGCCAGATCCAGTCCTGCGCGATCCGGTACGGGGTGCGTGCCGAATCGTACTGGTGGTGCACGGGGCCGTGGGGGAACGGGACGTGCGGCGTGCCGTCGTCCAGGCACCAGGCGGGCACCAGGCTGTTGGAGGCGTTCCCGAACCGCGCGTCCTGGCAGCGCGACAGGATCCGGTAACCGGTCTCGACCACCTGGTTCCAGCCTTCCTGGTTGCCGGTGGCGTTCCCGAACACGCGGTACTGGCTGGGTGCGAAATACGAAGGGTTGAACAGTCCGGGAACCGTCCACTTGTCGCCGGGCATGAGCAGACCTTCGCGGGTATGGTCGATCTCGTGCTTCCATACCGCGTCGATCTGCCGGCGTGCGGCGTCGGCGTACGGTTCGCCGATCGATCCCGATCCGCCCCAGCGCTCGGCGGCATGGAGCAGTGCCCAGGCGATGTCTTCGTCGGAATCCGTCGCACCGCCCTCGCCCAAGGGTTTGGAGCCTTCGGCGTCGATGTACCAGTGCATCAATCCGTGCTCGTTCGCCCAATGCTGGGAGTATTTCCAGAAATCGTCGAACAGATCCTGGTCGTCGTGGACCACGGCCAGGATCATCCCGTAGGCGATGCCTTCCGACACGGTGGAGTCCGGTTGCGCGTAGGGGGAGTCGGGGCGGCGCACGCGACGGAATCCGTTCGCGCCCCGGTCGGTGACAAGTTCCGACTTCCAGGATCCGTAGGAAGATCGCGAGATGGCTGGGGATGCGTTCATGGTCGCTCCTTCGCGGCTGGCTTCGGGGGGCCGCAGGCGGGAAAGGATTTCTTGCACGATCGCCGGGACGGGCCGGGACGCGTCCACGCGGATCGCGGCAGGGCCGGAGGGGGGCTCCAGCGTTTCGAGCTGGCTCTGCAGGAGCCGGGCGTCGGCGAAATGGCCGGGGCGATCGGCCAGGCGGCGTTCCAGGGTTTCGCGGTCGGCTTCCAGGAACACGAACCGGACCGGCGGCGCCTCGCGTTCCAGGTGTTCCCGGTAGATCCGCTTCAAGGCCGAGCAGGAGGCCACGGCGGGGCGGCCGCTTCGCGACAGGATGGACAATTCCCGGCCCAGGGCGTCCAGCCAGGGATTGCGGTCGGAATCCGTCAACGGGATCCCCTTCGACATCTTGTCGACGTTGGCCAGCGGATGGAAATCGTCGCCTTCCAGGAACGGACGCCCGAGCTCGGCGGCGAGGGCGGACGCCACCGTGGATTTTCCAGCGCCCGCGACACCCATCACCACCAGGGTGGATGGATGCTCGGGATTCAAAACGAAAGTTCCAGCGCCACGCGGTTCGGGATGGGATCGGAAGCGTCGCCGGAAGATGCGAGCGAGAGCTTGAGCGCCTTGGAAAGCTTGGCGTTGCGGGAGCTTGCCACGAGCGCGGGCCTGGCGAGCTGGAAGACGTAGGAAGCGAACAAGCCGATTCCGGCGGCGCTGGGATTGCGCTCGATCATGGCGGCGCTTGCGATGTAGCCCGCGCCCATCATGGCCAGTCCCGGCCAGTCGGATTGGACGATGGTGCCCACGGGGATGATCGGGTAGAAGTTCGCGAGGGACCACCACCCCGAAGTCTTCCCCTTCTCGTAGATGGCGTATTTGCGCTGGAACGGGACGGAGTCGGCCAGATTCTGGATCCTGGTCAGGCCTTTCTTTTCCAGGAAGAGCTTTTGGTCGACCATGCGCGAAAGCTGCGCTTCCTGGCGCAGGGCGCGGTCCTCGTTGGATGCCGCGAGGGTCGGCTGCGCGGCGTCGGGAACGGGCTTGGGCGGCGAAACCGCGCCGGTCAGCTGGGTCGCCAGGTACGGGACCGAATGGCGCAACAGGTCTTCGACCTTGCCTTCGCGGGTGTCGCGGGCGGAAGAAAGGATTTCACCGGTCTGGACGTCGACCATGCGGACGGTCATCGACCAGGTTTGGCCGAGCTTCCCGATCGATCCCACGATCATCCGGTCCAACCCGACGAGCTTTCCGACTTCCACGGCGCATTCGGATCCGTCGCAGGCTCCCGATTTCTGGAAGCCCTGCTCGGACAGGATCTTTTCCACCTGGCTGCGCTCCACGACGCGCATCGTGCGCTTGGATTGGAGTTCCGTGGTGAGGGCTTCGCCGAGGACCAGGGCTTCTTCCGGATTCAGCAACTTGCCTTCGAACGGCATGACGGCGATGGTGGGGGCTCGCTTGGAGGCGGAATCGACGGAGACCTGGATTCCATGGAATGCGAGGAGCGCGATCAGGACGGAAATCATGTTCGGCAAAGCTACAACTCGAAGAATAATGGGCGGAGCCCTTCTATCTTGGCCGTCCATGGACTCCAAGCGATACGACTTCGAAGACTTGATACGGATCATGGCCCGCTTGCGGGCGCCCGACGGATGCCCCTGGGACCGCGAGCAGACCCATCAGAGCATCAAGGAGTATTTCCTGGAAGAGGTCTACGAGTTCCTGGAGGCCGTGGAGGAAGGAAGCGTTCCCCACATGCGCGAGGAGCTGGGCGACCTGCTGTTGCAGGTGGTGTTCCATGCCCAGATGGCGTCGGAATCCGACCACTACGACATCCACGACGTGATCCACGAGCTTTCCGACAAGCTGGTGCGCCGCCATCCCCACGTGTTCGGAGAGGTCGCGGTCGCGGATTCCGGCGAGGTCGTGGTGAACTGGGAGGCGATCAAGAACGCGGAGAAGGGCAAGGAGTCGCGCAAGAGCCGCCTCGACGGGATCCCCGTGAACTATCCCGCCCTCATGAAGGCCAAGAAGCTGCAGGTGCGCGCCGCCAAGGACGGGTTCGACTGGCCCGACGCCGCGCCCATCTGGGAAAAGCTGGAAGAGGAGATCGGCGAGGTCAAGGAAGCGTTGACGGAAAACGATCCCGACCACCTGGAAGACGAGGTGGGCGACCTGTTCTTCGTGGCGGTCAACCTGGCCCGCAAGCTGGGCGTGGACCCGGAAATCGCGCTGCAGCGCGCCAACCGCAAGTTCGAGACCCGCTACCGAGGCATGGAAGCCCTGGTCGAAGGTCGCGGACAGAAGATGTCGGACCTGGATCTGGCCGCCCAGGACAAGCTGTGGGACGAGGTGAAGAAGCGCTCGGACTGAAGTCCTTGCCGACCAACCTCGCTCTGCTCGGGGGCGGGTTTCGCCAATTGGTGGTAGATTTTCCTGCATGCGAATTCCCCGATATCCCCATCGAGTCCTTGGTGCGCTCCGGATCGCGCTGCTTGCCGCTTGTTCGTTGTCCGATCTGGCGTGGTCGGCCGGTGCCGGCGATTGGAGTGCTCCCAATCCCGGAATCGCGGGTGCCAATGGCGATGTGGACGTGGTGGCGGTGGCACCCAACGGGGACTTGTACGTTGGCGGGCGATTCACCGCCATCGGCGATGTCGCGGCCAATCGGATCGCGCGCTGGGACGGCAGCCATTGGTCGGCGCTGGGCGATGGCGTGTATGGGACCGCGGCCAAGGTCCACGCGATCGCCTTCGATACGCTCGGCAACGTCTATGTCGGCGGATATTTCGAGGTGTGCGGCGGCCTGAACACCGGGTCGGTCGCGCGCTGGGATGGCAAAAGCTGGTCGGCGCTCGGGAAGGGAATCCACGGCAGCGTCTTTTCGCTGGTTCCCGGCGACTCGGGCGGAGTGGTCGCGGCAGGACAGTTGTGGTCCGATTCGAACTTCTCGAAAAGTCTCGGTGTGGCGAGTTGGATTGGTGGCGATTGGGTCGAACTTGGAACTCCTCCACAGAGCAACATCGTGGATGCGATGCTCCGAACCCGAGATGGCGCCTTGGTCGCATGCGGAGAGAACATCTCGCGTTGGGACGGGGGAGCCTGGCAGCGAATGGGGGCGAGGATGGGAGCCTGCCACGCCCTGGCCGAGGATCGCAATGGAAAGTTGTACGCGGGAGGATCCTTCACCGATGGCTTGGTCGGCGACACGAAGGTCTGGGGTGTGGCGGCCTGGAACGGCACCGATTGGGAGCCGCTCATGGATGGACCTGTCGAGATGGTCCATGCCTTGGCGACGGATTCGGTCGGGAACCTGTACGCCGCGGGGTTGTTCGACAGCGCCGGAGGGCGACGTACCCAAGGCCTGGCGAAATGGGATAGGAAAGCGTGGAGCGATGTCGGCGGTAGCCTAGCGAAAGGCAACGGATCTGCGTTGGCTGTCGACAGCTCGGGGGCCGTGGTGGTGGGTGGATCGTTCCGGGTCGCGGGCGATCTTGGAGCCAGGGCGCTGGCCCGTTGGGATGGATCCCGCTGGTCCAGCTACGGCAACGGGCTCAACGGGTCGGTGCATGCGGTCGCCTGGGATCGCGAAGGTCGGCTCTATGTGGGAGGCGAATTCACCGCGTCGGCCGGTGGACGCGCCAACAGCGTGGCCATGTGGGATGGACAAACATGGCATTCGTTGGGAGGAGGACTGGGACTGTCCGGTCGAACGATACAGGCCAAGGTCCATGCGGTGGTCGTCGATTCTTTTGGGAACCTCTACGTCGGTGGAGAGTTCGAAACGGCAGGAGGTGTTCCGGCGCGAAGCATCGCCAAGTGGGATGGGCAGACTTGGAGCGCGCTGGGAGGCCCCGACAATTCCTACCGGCTACCCGAGATCGACGCTCTGGCCATCGGCCCCGACGGCCTCCTCTATGCGGGTGGTGTGATTGGGAGACTTGGCGGCGTGGATATCTGGCGCGTGGGAGTCTGGGACGGCTCGAAATGGACTTCACTGGAGATGCGTCGGGGTGGACAGGTTTTGGCGCTTGCCTTCGATGCCCAGGATCGCCTGGTCGCGGCTGGCCTCGGCGAGGACCTGCCCACGGGCAACAGCGATTTCGACCACTCGGTGATGCGGCTCGACGACACTGGCTGGACATCGTTGACCAAATCCAGCGACGAACGCGTCCGGGCGTTGGCGCTTCTTCCCGACGGTCGGTTGGTCGCGGGTGGTCCATTCACCTGGATCGGAGGGACGAGAGCCTTCGGAATCGCCGCGTGGAATGGCGCGAACTGGGATACGCTGCCGGGGAACCCCATCAAGGATGTCATGGCTCTTGCTGTGGATCGTCGGGGAGGACTTGCCATCGGAACGGACTACCAGGCGGCCGGCGATTATCTGTCGGAATTGCGAGAGGGTGTTTGGCTTGACGACCCTATCGATCCCGACAACGTGATCCGAACAATGGCGTTCGATTCCGCAGGAAGACTTGCCGTCGGAGGGGAATTCGGAAGCCTCGGCTTCCAGTGGAAGGGAGAGGAAATCCTCTTCGCTCCGTATCTCGCTTTGCGCGGTCCGGCGACGGTTTCTGTTGCGCCTCCCACCCGGCCTGCAACCTCCCTGGATGGACGCAAGGTTCGCCTGGAAATCTTGTCGATCGATGGGCGCAGGAAGAGTTCCCGGGAGATCGCCTCCTGGTCGGCGGTTGCGGAAATGTCTGCGTTGCGCGATCTGGGCCGAGGCGCCTGGATGGTCCGGCGGATCGCCTCCGACGCGAAGGGCGGAACTTCGCTCGTGGTCGTTCCGTAGGCGACCATCTATCCGACGGTTTCAGCTGGTTCCACCGGAGAACGCGACCGGTTCGAGATCCTCTCCGATGCCTTTCGCTACCGGATGGAACAGCAAGGCCGACCGGCCTTTGATCCCGCTCCGCCTCTGCGCTTACGCGGTGACAGCGGTCTTGTCTCGCGCGTCGAAGGCCGCCAGGTAGTCGGCCGGTTCGGGGCGGATGCGGTACGAATCGGTCTGGTCGTCGTGGAACACGATGCCGCGTTCGTCCAGCAAAATCGAGGTGGGCAGCACCGTGTCCTGTGCGTAGCCCAGCGCCTCCATCCCCAGCGGCAGACCCTTTTCGTCCACCAATCCCAAAGCG
>Ga0116187_1000296_pt1 | contig 62400 bp, 56 predicted proteins | sample AD_JPNNA6_MetaG_FD_89755 | JGI IMG/M metagenome (GOLD analysis project Ga0116187, IMG submission 89755) | Active sludge microbial communities of municipal wastewater-treating anaerobic digesters from Japan - AD_JPNNA6_MetaG | ecosystem: Engineered > Bioreactor > Anaerobic > Digestate | place... | reverse complement strand
GGGGGGGGGGGGGGGGGGGGGGGGGGGGGGGGGGGGGGGGGGGGGGCGGCGGGGGGGCGGGGGGGGGGGTGGGGGGGGGGGGTGGTGGGGGGGGGGCTTCTGGCCAAGGGGGCCACGGGGCTTGACCTTCTTCCCGGAGGGGAGGCGGTGACCGTGGTGGGGCAGGTGCTGGTGGCCTACGCCATGGTCTGCTCGGCGGATCTCTCGGCGTGGCGGGCCTTTCCTCGTCTGTTGCCTGTGGCGGTGCTTTCCGCTGCGGTGCTCACGGCGGCGAGTCTGGTGTTGGCCAAGGTGCTGGAAAAAGTTTGTCATCTGGACCCCATGACGGCGCTCTTTTCCACGCCCCCCGGAGGGCTCACCGGTCTGGCCGTGGCGGGGGCTTCCATGGGGAGCGATAGCCCCATTTCCCTGCTCTTTCAGATGGTGCGCCTCATCTTCGTCCTTTTGGTGATTCCCTTTGTGGCTTCGTGGTGGACGCGATGGTAACGCCCCAGGACGCTTCGGCGGCGAAATCTTCCGAAAGGGGTGACAGGTTGCTGTGGGGGGCTTTGACTTTCATGCTCTTTACCTGGTCTTCGGCCTTTCCCGCCATCCGCATCGGCCTATCGGGGTTTTCCCCCACCCACCTGGCTCTGTTTCGCTTCCTGGTGGCATCGGGGGCGTTGATCCTCTACGCCCTGGCGGTGCGCATGCCCCTACCGGAGATGCGAGATGTGCCGAAATTGGCGGGGTTGGGGTGCCTTGCCATCACCCTTTATCACATCCCTCTGAACTTGGGAGAGATGACCATTTCGGCGGGGGCCGCCAGTCTATTGATGAGCACGGCGCCGGTCTGCACCGCCCTTCTGGCGGCGGCGATCCTGGGAAACCCCTTTTCCCGAGGAGGATGGATCGGCCTGGGGGTGAGCTTCCTCGGGGCGGGGCTCATTGCCCTAAGCGAGGGGGGATTGGGGGGCTTTTCCGTGGGAGCCCTGTGGGTCTTGCTGTCGGTGGTCTCAGAGAGCCTGGCCTTTGTCCTCCAGGGGGGGATGCTGAAAAAGTATGGCCCCCTGAAGACGGGGACCTATCTCATGTGGACGGGGACCGCGTTCATGCTGCCCTTCGGAGGGGGGCTTTTCGATGCCATCGCCAAGGCCCCTTGGGAAGCCACGGCGGTGACGATCTATCTTGGCCTTTTCCCTGCGGCGTTGGCCTATCTGTGCTGGTCCCTGGTGCTGGTCCGACTCAAGCCCGCCCACGCCACGGCCACGTTTTATGCCATAGGACCCTTGGCGCTTTTGATCTCTTGGCTGTGGATCGGGGAAAGGCCCCTTCCTCTGGCCATCGGCGGAGGGGCCTTGGCCCTCTTGGGGGTGTGGATAGTGGAACGGAGTCGCCGGACTTGACCTTTCTGACGGTGCAGGCCCTACTTTTTGTCGTGCTGATGGTGGCTCCGGCGGGAGCGGCCCTGGTGCTCTTGAAAAGACGTTCCCGCCGGCGAAGCCTTTGAATCCTTGGGGCCCCCGGAGGGCCTCGGGATCTCCGGAGGACGACGATCCGGCCCACAGGGCTTGGCTTTGCGCGGAGCACCTTTCCTCCTTTCGGTGATTTGCGAGGCTTGTTCCGGGCGATTTTTCGCCCGACGAGACGGTTTTTTTGTTATTTGTCGACGGCGGAAGGCGTTAGGGGTATACAAAAGGGCGAAAGGAGTGTATATTACCGGGGTAGATGGAAAACTTCGGGACCCTTTGCCCCGGAGTTCATATCGCCCATACGAACCTTCGACCCGGTTTGCCTCTTGTAGGGGAGCCGGGCAATGGGTGGGAGGAGCGATCCTTTCGCCTGCCGCGTTTGCGAAGAAGGGAGACCCCAGGGGGTCTCCCTTCGCGTATTTTTTGGGGGCAGGTCGGCGCGGCCTGTCGGAGGGTGCGGATTTTGCGGCGGTGTGGGGTTGGGGGGCGTTCCACGTCCTTGCCTTGGGCCGCTGGCGGAGGGTTTGCCCGACGGTTTCGCCGGGGGGACCCTCGGCCTGCGGGGGATCTTTGAGAGATGGGCCCATCGTGATCCATCTCGGAAGTGAGGGGGTGCGATGTCGAAGCCTAATCACGGAAGCGCTGTTTTATCCCCCTGTCCTGGGGGGGCTGCCCGGACGGATATACCAAAACAAAAAAAGGAGGCACAAAGACCATGGGAAAGTTCGGTGACATCCTGCGCATTGATCTGGCGAAAAAGAGCGTTACCCGGGAAGACGTAGACGAAAATCAGCTTCGGGACTACATCGGCGGTCGGGGTTACGCCACGAAGATGGTCTATGACGAGGTTCCCAAGGGCACCGACCCCCTTTCGCCGCAGAACAAGCTCATCTTTGCCTGCGGCCCCCTTACCGGTACGAGCTCGCCTGCGAGCGGGAGATACATGGTGGTCACCAAGAGCCCCCTCACGGGGTATATCGCCAGCAGCAACTCCGGGGGGTTTTGGGGGGCGGAGCTGGCCAAGGCGGGGATCTTTGCCCTTGTCCTCGAAGGCAAGGCTGACGCCCCCACCTATCTCTGGATAAAAGATGGGAAAGTGGAGCTCCGCGACGCGAGCAAGGTGTGGGGCAAAGACGGGCATGAGACCACCGACATGCTGCTTGCCGAGGTCGGCGACGACAAGGCCCGGGTGGCCTGTATCGGCCCGGCGGGGGAAAAGCTTTCACTCCTGGCGGCGATCATGAACGATAAGGATCGGGCGGCGGGACGGAGCGGTGTGGGGGCCGTCATGGGTTCGAAAAATCTCAAGGCCGTGGTGGTGCGCGGCACGGGCATGCCTTACATGCACGACGTTAATGCCCTCCGCGACGCCCTCCGCGATGGTGTTCACAAGCTAAAGGAGAATGGCGTCACCGGCAAGGGGCTCCCGGCCTACGGCACGGCGGTGCTTGTCAACATCATCAACCAGACCGGGGGATATCCCTATCGCAACTGGCAGGATGCCTACATGGAAAAGGCCGATTCCCAGTCGGGAGAGACGCTGGCCGATAAGTATCTCAAGAAAAACTCCGCCTGTTTCGGTTGCCCCATCGGCTGCGGCCGCGTCACCGAAGTGGATGGCAAAAAGGGCGAAGGCCCCGAATACGAGAGCATCTGGGCCTTTGGCAGCTGTTGCGGCGTCGAGGACCTCGAGCCCATATTGCGCGCCAACGTGGTCTACAACGAGCTGGGGATCGACACCATCGGCGCCGGAGTCACCGTGGCGGCGGCCATGGAGCTGTACGAAAAGGGCTTTATCCCCGACGGAGACCTCGGAGGCGGCCCGAAACCCCTCTTCGGAGACGGGGATGCCATGGTGCATTGGGTCACCATGATGGGTAAGGGAGAGACCCCTCTGGGCAAGAGGCTCGCCCTGGGATCCTATCGTCTCTGTGAAGCCTACGGTCATCCCGAGTTCTCCATGAGCGTCAAGAAGCAGGAAATGCCCGCCTATGATGGCCGGGCGATTCAGGGAATTGGCCTCACCTATGCGGTTTCTAATCGGGGGGGGTGCCACGTGCGGGGCTATCTCATATCTCCCGAGGTGCTGGGGATACCGGATAAGCTCGACCCCGAAGATATCGGCGCCAAGCCACAGTGGGCGAAGATCTTCCACGACCTGTCGGCGGCCATTGATTCGGCGGGACTCTGCCTTTTCACCTCCTTCGCCCTGGGGGCCGAGGACTACGCAGGTTATCTGAGGGCCGCCACCGGCTTTGACTACACCGCCGACGAAGTCATGACCTGCGGCGACCGGATATGGACCCTGGAGCGTCTCTTTAACCTGCGGGAGGGGCTCACCGCCGCCGAAGATACGCTGCCCTCCCGCCTGCGAGAAGAGCCCATCCCCTCGGGCCCCATGAAGGGCAAAACGAGCCGGGTCGCGGAGATGGTGCCGGAGTACTACCGGCTGCGGGGCTGGGATGAAAAGGGTGTGCCCACGCCGGAAAAACTGAGGTCCCTCGGCATATAGCGGAAATGATGCCCTCCGGTGAGGGGTAACTCCAGGGGCTTGGAAGGCGAAGCCCGCCCCGGGCGGGGATGGCCCGGGGCGGGACACGTTTCCCGAGGGGGTGGGGCCGCTGTGAAGGTGCTGTTTTTTGGATTTGTCAGGGATATGACGGGCGAGAAGGAAACCGCCGTGGAGGGCGCGGCGACGATTATATCCCTTTTTGAAGCACTGGCCACGCGCTACGGGGAGCGCTTTCGTACCGAAGCGCTTCCCGAAGGGGAGCTGTCGAGCGAGCTCATCGTCCTGGTGAACGGTCGCCACATAGCCCATTCCGGCGGCGCGGCGACGCCGCTGCGGGAGGAAGACACCGTGGCGATTTTCCCGCTCGTGGGGGGAGGATAAAAGCCTCCCCCTTTTTTCATGGGTAGAATGCCGGGGAAGTTTACCGTTGTTCTCCAGGACACCTTGAAAAAACGATCACCATGATGTATCCCTCTTTCAGGAGGTGGGGTGGCGGCAGACCTTTTCAGGAAAGAGGGGATAACCCGTGAGAAACGATACCGGAAGGCGGAGCCCGTCCCATCTAAGCATCGTCGCAGGCCCCGGGGGAGGGTCTGGTCCGATGGAATTCCCCGCCGCCGAGCTTCCAGGGAGAGAGATAAAAGGCGTTCTTTTAGAAAAACTGGCCGAGGCCCCGGAGCGAGCCTTGGCCTTTGTCGTGCCAATGGTTGTTCCGGCGGAGGCGATGCGGGAGCCTTTGGGAGGGCGTCATCATCCATGAAGCTCTTGGGCCTTTTAGCTCCTTTAGGGGTCTTTGGGGCTTATACGCTGGCGGTGATCCTGCTTACCGGCCCCGGCTTTGTCTGGAATGAGAACCGCCGTCGTTTTTATCTGGCGGGGCGAGGGGCGGGGCTCTGGGCCTCTGTGGCCACTTTTGGCGCCACGTGGATGAGCGCGGCGTCTCTGCTGGGTTATCCGGAATCTTTCTTCTGGGATGGCATGGTGGCCTTTGGAGGGGCGGTGAATGGCTGGCTTCTGGGGCTTTTGCCCTTGCCGTGGATCGTGGCGGTGTTACGCCGATCCCGGGCCCTTTCTCTGCCGGAGTGGATCGGGAAGACCTTCGACGATCCTCGGCTCCGTCGTTTGACGGCGGCGGCGCTTCTGTTGGCTTATGTTCTGTATATTCTCATCCAGTTTCGATCCTTCGGAGGGGCGGTGTCCCATCTGCTGGGCATTCGTTACGCCGTGGGGGCCTCCGCCCTGGTCTATCTTTTTGTGCTCTACACGACCTTCGGGGGCATGCCTTCGGTGATTCGCAGCGATGTGCTGAATTTCTGGCTCATCGTCGTGGGAGTGACGGTGGCAGCGGTGGTGGCCGTGGGTCGCGTGGGCGGCGTGGAGGTCCTGGTCCGACGCTTGGCGACGGAGGCCCCAGAGCTTTTGAATCCCGCCGCGCCGTGGGAAGTGCTAGGGGGTATGGCGGCCATGACGCTCGGATGGGGGCTGGGAGTGGCGGCAAATCCTCAGTACGCCGTGCGGATCCTCTCCGCCCGCTCTCCTCGGGTGGCCCTGGGGATGCTGGCCATCGTGCCCTTTTTTCTCGGGGTGATCTATCTGGGACTTACGGCCTTTGCGGCGACGGGGCGACTGGTGGCGGCCCCGGTGCTTCGTCAGGGAGGAGAGGCGGCCTTTCTCCACATGGTGAGCATGGTGTTGCCCCCTGCCCCTGCGTCGCTCTTTTTGGTGGCCCTCATCGCCGCAGCGGTGAGCACGGCGAATTCTCAGCTGCTGTTGGCGGCCTCGTCTTTTTGTTATGATCTGATGGACCGATGGAGAACTACGCTGCCGGAGGACATCTTCCTGTTCCGCAACCGTCTGGCGGTGACGGTCATCGCCACTTTGGCGCTGGGAGGAAGTCTGTTGCCGTTTCCAGACATCCTCACTGTGGGGCGCTTCAGCTGGACCGTGGTGGCGCTTTGCTTTTTTCTTCCCCTCTTTTGGCCCCTTTCCGGGCGTCGCCAGGGGCTTTTCGAGGCCATGGGGCTTTCTCTCGTGCTCCACGGAGTGTTGGTCTTCGGGTTGCACCTACCGCCCGAGGGATCCCTGTTGCCTTCGCTCTTGCTGGAACGTCTGTCGTGGCGGTGGTTTTCTCGGAAGGGGGAGGAGGCCTGACATGGGGCGGCCGCGACACATGGAAAGCCAGATAAAGGCTTTGGTGGTGGCGGGAGTGCTTTTGCTCACGGCGGTCACGCTGGCGGTGTCGATTGGCCAGGGATTTGCCCTTAGGTGGGAGGAGAACCGGAGATGGCTATATACGGTACGATCGGTCCTAGAGGCATTGGATCGCCCCCAAGCGGAAATAGTGGTGGCCATGCTCCGACCGGCATGGAGGGTTTTTCCGGGAACGGCGGGGAGATCGGGGGGAGAGATCTTGCGCTCCCGGGATGGGGAGATGTGGGCGGCGTTCCCTAACGACGAAGTCCTGTGGGAGGAGTTGTTGGAGAGCAATCGACCCCTTCTGGTGGTGGCGCTGGTGACGCTGTTGCTCGTGTTGGAGATATCGATTTTTTGGGCGTACGCCATCGTGCGACCCCTGCGGCGCCTGGCATGGGCCTGTCGTGATATGGGATCGGGCCGGTGGCCCGACCTGGGGCCGGAGGGGGCGTCGGGGACGTATGAGATCGCCACGCTCCACGAGGCCTTTCGTCATATGGTGGACCGCCTCCAGCAGTGGCAACGGGTGGAGCGACAGGTGGGACGCATGGAGCGACTCGCTGCGCTGGGTCAGGTGGTGGCAGGGGTGGCCCACGAAGTACGGAATCCTCTGGCGTCCCTTCGCATTCACCTTGATCTATTGGAGGTAGACGTGCTCCCGGCGGGACAACCCTCGCTACGCGTTCTTGGCGATGAAGTGGATCGATTAAACCAGATCGTGTCTCAACTTTTGGCCTTTTCCCGCCCCCGCCCCCCCATAGGAGGACCGGTGGACCTGGGAGAGGTGGTGTCCTGGTGCCACCAGATGGTGCGAGATCGCATGTCGCGGCAGGGGGTTTCTTGGCGAGAGACGGGCTTCGACGGGGCAAGACCAGTGCCAGGAGATGCGGCTCAGTTGAGGCAGATGCTTTTGAATCTGGTGCTCAATGCCCTGGATGCCATGCCTCGGGGCGGAGAGCTCCATGTGGGGACGCGCTACGGAGAAGACGATGGGCCGGGGGGGGTGCGCCGAGCGGCGCTGTTTTTGAGCGTGGAGGATTCCGGGGAGGGTATAGCTTCGGAGCTCCTGCCCAGACTTTTTGATCCTTTTTTTACGACCCGCCCCGAGGGTACTGGGTTGGGATTGGCGTTGGTGCACCGCATCGCCGAGCTCCACGGTGGAGCGGTGGATGTGGTTTCATCTCCGGGGCGGACAATTTTCACCGTCACGTTGCCCGAGAGAGAAGGAGACGCCCCATGATGCGCATGTGGATTGTGGAGGATGAGGCGGGGCTTTCCCAGGGACTCGCCCGGGCCTTTGAGCGCGACGGGTACGCGGTGCGGGTGCTGGACCGTCTGGGGGAGGTGCGCGGCGCCTTGGCCCAGGAACGGCCGGATGTGGTGCTCTTGGACATTCGGCTTCCGGACGGAGATGGGTTGGCCGCCCTGCCCCATCTGCTCCGGGAGGCCCCGGAGGCGCGGGTGGTGGTGATGACCGCCTTTGGAGATTCGTCCCTGGTGGTGCGCGCCATCCGGGAGGGGGCGTGGAATTATCTGGACAAACCCTTTCCTCTGGAGGCGGCCCGCAACATGGTTTCCCGGGCGGTGGAGTCCCTGGAGCTTTCCCGGCGGGTGGCCCGTCTTCGGGGGGAGTCCCTTCCGCTGGTGGGGAGTTCCGCTGCCATGGAGAGGGTCCGGGCCTTTGTGGCCAAGGTGGCCCCTTTTCGGGATCTGAACGTGCTTCTCATAGGGGAAAGTGGTGTGGGGAAGGAAGTGGTGGCGCGGATGTTGCACGCTGCTTCGGGGGCTCGGGGGGATTTCGTGGCCCTGAACTGCGCGGCGGTGCCCGAGGCGTTGCTGGAGTCCGAGCTTTTCGGGTACCGCCGGGGGGCCTATACCGGGGCCGGGCAGGACAAAGAGGGGCTGGCGGAGACCGCAGCGCAGGGGACTTTGTTTTTGGATGAGATCGGCGACATGCCTCTGGTACTGCAGGGGAAGATGTTGCGCTTCCTGGAAACGCGTACCCTGCGCCCCTTGGGATCCACGAAGGAGATCCGTCTGTCGCTACAGGTTATGGCGGCCACTTGCGTGGATCTAGAGCGCCGAGTGGCCGATGGAACGTTTCGGCGGGATTTGTATTTTCGAATCGCCATGCTACCGCTGGTGATTCCTCCGCTACGGGACCGAGAAGGGGATGTGAGGGAACTTCTGGAGTCGTTTTTGAAGGAGTTCGCCCTGAAACTTAATCGACCTTGCCTCCAGGTCACTCCAGAGGTGGAAGAGGCCCTACGGCACTACGCCTGGCCGGGGAACGTCCGGGAGCTTCGAAACCTGGTGGAGCGGCTCTATATCCTTAGGGATAGAGAAGATGGGTTGGTGCGTCTCGGGGATTTGCCGGAGGAGATGTTGGAGCCCCTTCCCCAGGAGTGCCTTGAGGGGATCCGCGAAGGGGGACTGGTCCAGCGGCTCGACGACTACGAGCGCCGCCTCTTGCGGGAAGCGTTGGAGGAGGCGGGGGGCAATCGCACCCGGGCGGCCTCCGCGCTGGGAATATCTCGATTCGCCCTGTTGCGTCGCCTCCAGCGCCATGCCCTCGAATAGGCCTTCGCTTCTCCAGGGTCCCCGGCTGACGACGGCCCTGCTGCCCCTGCCTCTCCTTTTGCCCCGTATAGCCCTGGCTTCCTCTCCGCTGGAAGGGCTCACCCGGGATCTAGAAGACTTGCTGGCTTCTAACCCTCTGGTGAGAGTGATCCCCCCCGGGGGCGAGATGGGAGACTCCTCGGAGAGCGAAGAGAACGATGAGGAGAGGATCCCGGAAGATCTTCTTTCGCTGGACGACCACTTGCGTAGGCAACTCGCCGAGGATCCCCTAGATGGTTTTGATTTCGACTCATCCCAGCTGGGGGAGACCCTAGACCCCCGGGGATATCTCAACGTGCCCCTGGTGCCCTGGGGGGTTCATCTCGGCCTTTCGCCGGAGGAAGCCCCCCGGGCTCTGGCGGCGTTGCAGGAGTGGGCGGACCCTCCGGGGCTTTTTGCGCGAGACTTGACGGAGTGCCTGCTGATTCAGCTTCGCCGGAAGCTTGGTGAGGAGGGAGATGGGGGGCGTATCCTACGGGAGGGTCGAGAGGACCTGGTACGGGGAGACCAGCACACCCTGGCGCGCCGTTTAGAATGGCCTTCGGAGCGCCTTCAACGGGCGTTGAAAGAGCTCCAGGCCTTGGATCCCCATCCGGGGTACGCTTTTCGCAAGACGGTGATGGTACGGCCGGAGCTCTTTTTCCGCCCTTTAGGCCCGGGGAAGGAGCTTTCCGTCCATCTGGCGGAAGAAAACCTGCCTCGGCTGGCGCTGGAGGCAAAGGGTCGCTCCCCAGGGGAGAGCGGCTACGATCACGCCGCTTGGCACGAGGCTCGCGCCGTTTTAGGGGCCCTGGCTCAGCGCTACCGGGGAAGGGTGGAGGTGGGAAGGTTTCTGGCGAAACGACAACGGGCGTACCTCATGGGAGATCTTCCCGCGCCGGAGCCCCTGGTGTTGGCCGATCTTCACCGAGAGATGGGTTATCATCCGAGCACGCTCTCCCGGGTGCTACGCTCCACCTGGGCCGTCACGCCCCGGGGGACGGTGCTTTTGGGGCACCTTCTCTCCCGGCCGCTCCAAGGGCGCCCGGATCTTTCTGTGGCGGCGTTGCGGCACCTTCTTCGGCAAGCCCGGCACGAAGGACGCTCCTGGGCGGAGGTGGCCCGGGAGCTGGCCCTTTCTCCCCGGACGGTGGCCTGGCACGGCCTCCGGTGCGGGGGGTAGGGGTGCGGTTTTGATACGTCCCCCGTGCGGAAAGCGCACGGTTTTTTGGGACTCTGGGGAGAAAGGGAAGATGCCTCGAAAGCGGCGGGGCTTTCGGGCAAGGGAAAGGAGGACGGGGCGGAAAAATATCCGGGGTGCTCTGCGGCGGCAACTTTTTTGCATATACAAGGGTAGGCAGTCATCCTTGTGTGGAGGTGTACGGCATGGCGGAGGAAAAGGGTACGGCGGGGGCTCCTCTGGGGGCGGCGGAAGATCGGAAGGGGACGCTGGCGATTCTCTTGGGGGCGGCGTTTCTCATGGCGACGTCGGCCATCGGGCCGGGGTTTCTCACCCAGACGGCGGTATTTACGGAAAAGCTAAAGGGAGCTTTTGCCTTTGCCATTCTGGCGTCGATTCTGATTGACGTGGTGGTGCAGCTCAATATCTGGCGCATCCTGGCGGTTTCTGGCCTTCGGGCCCAGGATCTGGCGAACAAGGTGCTCCCCGGGCTGGGATATTTCTTGGCCTTCGCCGTGTCGTTGGGGGGGCTGGTTTTCAACATCGGCAACGTGGCGGGGGCGGCCATGGGGCTCAACGTTTTGGCGGGGGTGCCTCTGATTCCCGGGGCGCTCCTCTCGGCGGGGCTGGCGGTGGTGCTCTTTTTGAGCAAGGAAATGGGACGGGCCATGGACCGTTTTGCCCAGGTCCTCGGGTTTGTCATGATCGCCATGGTGTGCTACATGGTCTTTCGCACCAATCCTCCCGTGGGAACCGCGCTCAAGGAAATGGTGCTGCCTTCCACGGTGGATTGGATGATCGTCCTGACGTTGGTGGGGGGCACGGTGGGGGGGTATATTTCTTTTGCGGGGGCCCATCGCATCATCGACGCAGGGATCACCGGCCCCCGGGCCCTGGGGGACATCAGCCGAGGGGCGGTGAATGCCATCGGCATCACGGGGCTCATGCGCTTTCTCCTCTTTTTGGCCATCCTGGGCGTGGTGGTCATGGGGACTCCTCTGGATGCGGCCAATCCTCCGGCTTCGGCGTTCCGCATCGGCGCCGGAGAGCTGGGATATCGAATCTTTGGCGTCATCCTGTGGGCGGCGGCCATCACGTCGGTGGTAGGGGCTTCCTACACGTCCGTCTCGTTCTTGAGAACGCTTGCCGCTCCCATCGAGAGCTATCATCGCTGGTGGATCATCGGGTTCATCGCGGTCTCCACGGCGATCTTTGTCACGGTGGGAAGGCCGGTGACCCTGCTTATCTTCGCTGGCGCCATCAATGGACTCATTCTGCCCCTGGCCCTCATTTCGGTCCTGTTGGGGGCCCACCGTAAAAACATCGTGGGAGATTACAAACACCCGATGTGGATGTCCGTGGCGGGGTACGTCATGGCGGCCTTCACGCTCTGGATGGGGTTCACTTCCCTGGGCCCTATCTTCACCATGTTCCAAAAGTAGTTCGGAGGGTATACCATGGGGAACGGGAGACGCGAACCTCCCGTTCCATTCTTTTTGAAGGGGGAAGGACTGTGGACGGTCCGACGAAACCCCGGGTGCTTTTTGCCGGAGATCGATGCGTGGTGGTGGAGTTCGGCACGGCCATCGATCGCGCCGTGAATGCCCGGGTGCAGCAGTTACGGCGAGATCTAGAGGCGAGACCCCTGGGGGGGATCACCGAGCTGGTCCCCACCTATCGATCGCTGGCGGTGTACTTTGATCCCCGCCGGGTGGGGGAAGGGCTGCCGGAACTCCTGGCAAGCCGAGCGGCGAGCCTGGAGGGTAGTGCAGAAACGGGGGGGCGGTGTGTGGTGATCCCCGTGGGATATGGGGGAGAGCGGGGCCCCGATCTGCCCGAGGTGGCACGCCACGCGGGGCTTTCGGAAAGTGAAGTGGTCTCCCGCCACACGGGGCGCGATTATTACTGTTACATGCTGGGGTTCACTCCGGGGTTTGCCTACCTGGGAGGCATGGATGAAACGCTGGCGACGCCCCGACTGGCCAACCCCCGCACGAAGATCCCTGCGGGAAGCGTTGGGATCGCCGGGGCCCAGACGGGCATTTATCCCATCGACAGCCCCGGCGGGTGGCGGCTCATCGGCCGGACGCCCCTACGGCTCTTCGATCCCGACAGGACTCCTCCCACGCTGCTGGATGCGGGGCTCTGGGTGCGCTTTGTGGCGGTGGATGAGGGGGAGTACGCCGCCGTGACCGACCAGGTGCGCCGAGGGGCCTACGTTCCCGAGGTCCGAGACAGGGAGGGAAACCATGAGGCTTGAGGTGCGGCGTCCGGGGTTGCTCTCCACGGTGCAGGACGGGGGGCGTTGGGGGTACCAGGGAAAGGGCGTTCCCGTGGCGGGGGCCATGGATCTACCCGCCTTCAGGCGAGGAAACCTCGTGGCGGGAAACGAGCCGGAAGAGGCGGCACTGGAGATCACCGTCCTGGGGCCCACCCTCGGCGTCCTTGAAGGAGAAGGGATCGTGGCGGCGGCGGGGGCCGACCTGGGCTTTGCCCTAAACGGGGCTCCGGCGCCGCTTTTGACGGCGGTGCGGGTGCGCTCCGGGGACGAGATATCCTTTGCGGGGCCCCGGGGAGGGGGATGCCGGGGGTATCTCTGCTTCGCCGGAGGAGTGGCGGTGCCTCCGGTGATGGGGAGTCGCTCCACCTTTCTTCGAGGAGCCCTGGGGGGCTTTCATGGACGGGCGTTGCGCGCGGGCGACGTGCTGGAGACCGGCGACCTCCCCCCCCTCGCCTTCGCGGGGGAGGGTTTTTCCTGCCCCCCCGATCTGGATCTCGACCGGTCGGCGGATCGCCCCCTGCGGGTGGTGCCGGGCCCCCAGGATGATGCCTTCACCGCCGAGGGGCGGGAAATTTTCTTTTCTTCCGCCTATCGGGTCACCGACGAGGCGGACCGCATGGGGTATCGGTTGGAGGGGCCTCCGGTGGCCCATTCTCGAGGGGCGGACATCGTTTCCGATGCCGTGCCCCTGGGGGCCATCCAGATTCCGGGGCACGGGCGCCCCATCTGCATGCTGGCGGATCGTCAGACCACGGGGGGCTATCCGAAAATTGCCGTGATCTGTTCCGACGACGTGGGGGTCCTGGCCCAAAGGATGGCGGGCGATACGGTACGCTTCGTGGCGGTGACCTTTGCCGAGGCCCTGCGATGGGCCAAGGAAGAGGGCGATGCCTTGGAAAATCTGCGACGGGCCCGGAGTACTTGGCGATCGAGGCCCCGATTCCCGGCGGGATGGGATGCTTCGGGAAGATGGACCCTTACGGTGGGGGAAAGGGCCTACGCGGTGACGTGGAGGGCCCGGAGTTGACGAAGGGGGTGGGGGAAGCCGTGGCGGTGATGATGATGGATCTCAATAGCGACCTGGGAGAGAGCTTTGGCGCCTGGACCATGGGGGACGACGAGGCGGTGCTAGCTTCGGTGAGCTCGGCCAACGTGGCCTGCGGTTACCATGCGGGGGATCCCGAGGTCATGCTGAAGACCGTGCGGGCCGCCGCCCGGCGGAGCGTGGGGGTGGGGGCCCATCCGGGGTACCCCGATTTGGTGGGCTTCGGTCGGCGGAACATGGCTTGCTCTCCGGACGAGGTGTACGCCTTTACGCTTTACCAGATCGGGGCTCTGACGGCGGTCTGCCGGGCCTCCGGGGTGTCTCTGCGGCATGTGAAGCCCCACGGGGCCCTTTACAACCAGGCGGCCAAGGACCCACGATTGGCGGAGGCCATCGCCCGGGCGGTGAAGGACGGAGGCGAGGGGCTGATGCTGTTGGGGCTGGCTAATTCGGCCTTTGGGGGAGCGGCGGCGACGGTGGGGGTTCCCTTCGCGGCGGAGGCCTTCGCCGACCGGGCGTACCGGGCCGACGGCACCCTGGTGCCCCGGGGGGAGCCGGGGGCGGTGATCCACGACGAGTCCGTGGCGGCGGCTCGGGTGGTGCGCATGGCCACCGAAGGGGTAGTGGAGGCCATCGACGGCACCCTTGTTTCCCTGCGCCCCCATTCCGTGTGCCTCCACGGCGACACAAAGGAAGCGGTGACCATGGCACGGGAGGTTCGCCGGGCGTTGGAAGGCGCGGGCGTGGAGATTAGGGCTCTGGAGGTGCGGTGATGAAAAGCTTTTCCGATATGCAAGGCCTTTCTCCTAGGGAGATCCGGGAGATCATCCGTCGGGGGGAGTGGGACGCCCCCACGCCGGGGCTGGCTCCGGGGCATGTTCAGGCGAATCTGGTGATCCTCCCCCGGGAGTGGGCCTATGATTTTCTCGTCTTCGCGATGCGTAATCCCAAGCCCTGTCCCGTACTGGACGTGACGGAGCCCGGAGATCCCGAACCCCGGAAAATGGCCCCCGGAGGGGATCTGCGCACCGATCTGCCCCGATATCGAGTGTGGGAACAGGGCCAGTGTGTGGCGGAGCCCCGGGAGATCGGGGAGTATTGGCGGGACGATCTCGTGGGCTTTCTCCTGGGGTGCTCCTTCAGTTTCGAGGGAGCCTTGACGGAGGCCCGGGTGCCGGTGCGCCACATCGAGTGCGGATGCAACGTGCCCATGTACATCACCAACGTCCCCTGCGCCCCGGCGGGAAGGCTCTCCGGCCCTATGGTGGTGAGCATGCGTCCCATCCCCGCCTCCCTGGTACCCCGGGCGGTGCTGGCCACGGGGCGCTTTCCGGCGGTGCACGGAGCCCCCGTTCACGTGGGGGATCCCGGGGCCATCGGAATCGGCGATGTGCAACGCCCGGACTTCGGCGATCCGGTGCCGATCCGGGAGGGGGAAGTACCGGTCTTCTGGGCCTGCGGCGTGACGCCCCAGGCGGCGCTCATGGCGTCTCGCCCCCCCTTCGCCATCACCCACGCCCCGGGGCATATGTTCCTCTGTGACCCCCGGGACTCGGATTTGGCGGTCTTCTAGCTTCTTACGGAAAGGAGCGCCGTGGCGATTCCCCTTTACCCCGGCGAGGAGTGATCACGACGGGGGGATCGGGCCCAGGCGGGCCCGCAGGGCGGGCCAGTGGGGGTCGGGGAGCGCCAGGGGAGTCACGGTCCAGGCGGGATCTTCGAGGAAGGCGGAGGCGTGCTCGCTGTTGTAGTACACGATCTCCGCCCCGTGGGGGGCGTAACGAAGGCGCACTTCCCGAAGAAAGCCCCCCAGGGTGGAGGCGTCGAAGGGGTTAAAAAGGTAAAAGAGCGTGGGGACAGGGGGGAGATTGGAGACCAGCCGCACTGCGTCCCCGGAGAGGACTCGCACCTGGGGGCTGGAGCGGAAGCGGCGGCGGGTCCAGGCGGCGATCCCCCGGTTTACCTCGATGCCCGTGAGGTTTTTGTCCGCGAAACCATGCTGGAGCCACCACGCCAGCACCCGCCCCGATCCGCACCCCACGTCCACCAGGGCGGAATAGGGGGTCTCGGGATCGGGGAAGAGGAGTCCCAGGGCCCCCTCTTCCGTGGGGCAGGGGCCGTGCCCTCCGGGGTGAAAACTGGTGTAACAGGGGCAGAGGACGTGGCAGAGGAGAAATTCGCGAAGCGACGTCATCGACACGGCGTGGATCCTCCTTTCGTGACCTTGAGGGCTATCATAAGTTTTCGGAGAGAAAAAGTCCACTAACCTGAAGCCCCCCGCGAACCCCTCTTTCGGAGGGGTATAGGCGGGAGAATAAAGGGGCCGTTGCCTAGCCAGAGGCCGGGACGCCCCAAGGGACTGGGGCGCCCCAGGCGGAGGGCTTTCCGGTCTCAGGACCCTTCGTGGCGGCGCAGGGGGAGGATGGGGGCCAGCTCCACCTCGGGGAAGTCGTCCAGCTCCACCCCGGCGGCGGCCTGGAGAAAGGTGCCCACCCACCAGAACACGTCCTGGCGCTGGATGCGCCTCCTTAGGGAGACCATGCGTCGGCGCTGCTCCTTCTCGGACATTTCGAAGGCCTTCCAGATGGCCTCCGCCGTACCCTCGGTGTCGTAGGGGTTTATGAGGATGGTGTCGGAGAGTTGGGCGGCGGCCCCGGCGAACTCGCTCAGGATAAGCACCCCTCGCCGATCCACATGAGAGGCGCAATACTCCTTGCAGACCAGGTTCATGCCGTCCTTTAGGGGCGTCACCAGGGCCATGTCCGCCGCGAGATAGTGGGCGACGAGCTGGGATCGATCCATGGATTGGTAGAGATAGACCACGGGGATCCATCCGTCTTTGGTGTACTTTCCGTTGATGCCGCTGACGAGGAGCTCTATGCGCTCCTTGAGGTCGCGGTAGGCCTTGACCGTCTCTCGGCTGGGCACCACCACCTGGACGAGGGATAGGCGTCCCCGGAGCTCGGGGTGCCGTTCTAGGGCGCTTTGGAAGGCCATGAGGCGCTCTAGGATGCCCTTGGTGTAATCCAGGCGATCCACTCCCAGGGCCAGCTTTTCCATGCGGTATTGCTCCCGGAGGAGGGCGGCCTGGCGTTTCACCGGGGCGCTGCGGGCCGTGCGGTCAAAGTCGTCGTAGTCGATACTGATGGGGATGGCGGCGGCGGAAAAAGATCGCCCTTCCACCGTGGAGGTCATGACGGGGCCCCGTCCGTGGACGGTGGCCGAGGGGAAAAAGGCCCGAAGACAGGTGAGGAAGTTTCTCCGGTCCCGGGCGGTCTGGAAGGCCACCAGGTCGTAGGCGGTGAGAGCCCGCAGGAGGGACATGCGCCAGGGAAGCTTGGCGAAGATATCCAGGGGAGGAAAGGGGATGTGGAGGAAAAAGACGCATCGCCGAGACACGTCCTGGCGAGATAGCATTTCCGCCACGTGGATCAGATGATAGTCGTGGATCCAGATCAAGTTGCGGGGGGTTGTGTGCCGGGCCACGGCGGAGGCAAAGAGCTCGTTGACTCGGAGGTAGGCCTGCCAATGGTCCGGGAGGAACTCGCACTTTCCCTGGAGATCGTGAAAGAGGGGCCAGATGATGCCATTGGAAAAGCCCTGGTAAAAGCTTTCCACCTCTTCCGGCGAGAGAAAAACGGGAAAGAGACGATAGCCGCTGCTCTCGGAGGCGGGGCCTAGGATGTTTCGTACTTCCCGGATTCCGATGGTCTCAGAGGTGCCGGGCCAGCCGATCCAGACCCCTCCTCGGTCTCGAAGTACGGGGCCGAGGGCGCTGACGAGGCCCCCCGATCCTCCCTTGATCTGCCACGAGTCCTCCTGACGATGGAGCACCACGGGGAGACGGTTCGATACCACCACTAGGCGTTCATAACGATTTTCTGTCATTAGACCTCTCCTTTTTTGAATTATTTCTCCCACAGAGAAAGAAATTGAAGGACCTCTTCCGGGGGCACGCACCACGCCGAGGCCTGGGTGGGACGCCACCGGGATCGCACTAGGATTCCCAGACCCCGGCGGGCCAGGAAGGCGAAGGCGTCTTCGTCGGTGAGATCATCCCCCAGATAGGCCACGAAGTCGGAAGGGGGCTCGGGGGGGGGCAAGGAGGCGAGGTATCGCTCCAGGGCCTTGCCCTTATTGAAGGCTCTGTGACGCAGCTCCCATCCCCCGTCGAAGGGCAGGATCTGTAATCCCGTCTCCCGAGCCACCGAGGCCCAGATCTCCACGGAAAAATCCTGTTCTGGCAGTCGATAATTCCTCGTGTGAAGCGCCAAGGTCCCATGCTTGCGCTCCAGGGGACAGGGAAGGGTGAACCCTTTATGCTTCCACCGTTCCCGAAACATGGCTTCGGCAACGGCCAACCCCTCCTGGGTTTGTTCTGGCAGGGGGAGCAAAAAGGGCTCCTCTCCGGGCCACCCCTCCTCTCCGCCGTGGCATCCGAATATGGGGCACCGATCTCCCAAGGGCTTCAGAAGATGGCGCACCTCCGCCACGGGGCGGCCGGAGAAAAAGGCCAAAAGGTCCCCCTGGGCGTGGATTTTTTCCAGCATGGGGACGACGCCGGGGTAGGGGGTTACCTCCATGCGGCGAGGGCGAAAAGGGGCCAAGGTTCCGTCGAAATCCAGTCCCAGTACCCTCCGGGAAGCCCGAAGTAGGCTCGCCCGGAGGGCCCCGGCGACGGAGAGCGCGGCGGAGATCATCTAGACGGTGACCTCCAGTCGATGGGGGGTTTCCTGGAGTAGGAGCAGCATGATAGCCAGCTCGTTCCTCACGAGGCGGGGCAAAAGGAAGTTTTCCAGGGCGTACTCCCTCCCTTTTTTCCCCATGACCTGGCCCTCCTCGGGGCGCTGTAGGAGGTGGCGTAAGCGGAAGGCGAGCCCCTCCGGGGTGTGAACCCGATAGCCCGTTTGCCCCTGGATGATCTGGAGCCGGATGCCCCCCACGTTCCCTCCGATGACGGGCTTGCCCTTCCACATGGCCTCGGTTACCGTGAGGCCGAAGCCCTCTTTTATGGATTTTTGCACTATCACGGCGGCGGCTCGCTGCAAGGCGTTGATGGTGCGATGGGCGTCCGAGGGAAGGACCAGGATGTGGACGTGGGGTATGCCTTCGGCGGCGCGGCGCACCTCTTGGAGGACCGCCTCTCCCTCCGGATCGTCCGAGGCCCCTCCTCCGGCGAGGACGAGTTGCATGGGGGCGGTCTTCATGACAATGCGGCAGGCCTCGATCACTCCCAGGGGGTCTTTGAAGTGATCGAAGCGCGAGACCTGTAGGACCAAGGGAAGGGCCCTATCCAGCCCGAAGCGGTCGAACACCGAAAGGACCTCCTCCTCGGGGAGAAGGATGTTTTTATCGCTTAAGGGGTCGATGCACGGGGGAATGAGAAAGACCGGGTGAGGCAGGGGTTGGGCGAAGTCTGGTAGCGAGAAGATGCTGGCATCGTAGGAGGCCACCCAGGGTTGCAGGTAACGCCACACCGTCCTGCTGGGGGAGCTGAGATCGATGTGGCACCGCCATATCCAGCACCCCCGGCGATCGGAGCAGTGTTGGATGAGGGGAGCGGGCTGGGGGTCGTGGATGAAGACGAAATCCGCCCCTTCGAGGATATTTTTTAGCTTTTCGCTGTTGCGGAGCCCGGCGCCTTCGAAGGCGTCTCGGTACCTCGCGGCCAGGTTCCCCTTGGCGCCCTGCAACGTGTTGTGGATAGTTTTAGTGGCCTGAAAGAATTCCGGGGGGCCGTCCACGGTCTCCCATCGGGCCTCCAACCCCAGTTCCTGCTGAAGCGGGATGAGACGCTGCAATATTTCAGCCACGCCGCCCCCCTCGCGAGTGGAGTTCACGTGCACCACTCGGCGGCCCTGGAGGCGCGAAGCCAGTTGTTCCAATACGGCGATCTCTTCCGATCCCACCACTTCCCGATACGATGCCAGGAGAGTTTTCATGCCGGGGCCTCCTCTTCGCCTATTCTCAGGGCTGCTCCCACGCGCTGACGGAGCTCGGTGACCCTCAGGAGAAAGGGATCCAGGGCTCTCAGAGCCCTGATACGAGGGCTATCTTCGGGGTCTTCACAGGCGTGGACGAGCCAGGAGGAAAAGTCGTCGTGGTGGTCCGGCGTGCGCCGCCGGGCGTCAACAAAGTGAAAAAATAGCGACCCCTGGCTGGCGTTTTCCACCAGGGAGGCCAGCTCTGCGGGGGAGTGGGCCCGGAGCTCCGTGTCGAAGACGATCATGGCGGCGTCGGTGAAGAAAAAATCCCGATCGGCTCGGGCCCAGGAGAGGAAGTCCTCTCGGGATAGACGATCGTCGAGGATGTCGAGGATATCTCGTCGCAGGTCTTCGAATGAGGGGACATGGGAAGGATTGAGGATATTCAGGCGCTCGGCCGTGGCGGGATCCCCCACAGGGCCCGCCACCCAGGCGGCAAAGTCGTTGGCGAAATCCGCCTCGCCGAATTGGGGACGTAGTAGACGGCCCCAGAAGTGGTAGTGCAAGCACTGGTCGCTCGCCAAAGACACGCCCTGGCGCAGCTCCTTCAGGCTTTGGGCCCGCAATCCGGTACTCATGGTCACCAGGGCACAGCCCTGCTGGATGAAAGGGTGTGGGGTCATGACGCCCTCCTTTCTTTTTTGGCCCCGCAAGGGTCGGGGGCGGGATGGATATTCCCTCCTCTCTCGAAGAATTTTTCCACGCATCAAGAAGTTCCGCCGTTGCCCCGGAGCCCTCCCCGGCGCTTAGGAGGAGGTTCCTCTCCGATCGCGCCCTTTTTGGAAAACGAAAGGTCTTGCCTCCGGAGGGCTTTTTGGTAAAGTGGTAGAGGCAGGCGATCATAATCCATTATTCTACCATGGGGGAGTTTTTTGCAGAAAGGGCCATAAGGGGGAGGACATTTTTTCTTTTGTCTGCTATAATAAACTTTTTGGCTTAAACGATATAACAGGAGGAATTGGGGAGATGGCGATGGGGGGAGTGCTGGCGGTGCTCTGTTGTACCTTCATATGGGGCGTCATGGGGCCCATCATGCGCCAGGGAGCCTCTTACGGATTGACGTCTTTTGACATCTCTCTGGTGAGGGCCACGGGAGCGGCGTTGCTGCTCGGGGGGATAGGCTTCCTTAGGGGGAAGTCGTTGCGCTGCCCGCGCCCGTTGATCCTTTACCGTGCCGTAAATGGCCTTTTCGGAGTGGTGGGACTTTACGTCTTGAGCAATTATGCCCTGATCACCATCCCGGTGGGGTTGGCCACCGTCCTGTTTTATACCGCCCCCCTGTGGGTGGTGGTGTTGGCCCATGTCCTTGGCAAGGAACCCCTGACGCCCCTGCGCATCGTGTCGGTGGGGATGGCCCTGGGGGGAGTGTGGTGGTCCGCAGGGGAGATCCACTTTCTCGGGTACGGCCTGTGGGGGCCTGTGGCCATGCTGGTGGCGGGATTTTCCTATGCGGTCTTTTTGCTGAATGGACGCTATGCCCCCGGGGCCGACGATACCTTCGGGACCTACTTTCACACCTACGTGGCGGGGACGGCGGTGATGTGGGGCTTGGCCTGCTTCACGTCGACCCTCTCTCATCTCCGGGCCCTGCCTTGGGAAGGGTGGGCCCTGCTGGCCTACCTGGTGCTGATCCCCACGCTGGGGGCCTACGGTCTGGTAATGTGGGCGCTCCGGCGCGTTCCCAGCGCGGTGGTGTCGTTGCTCTCCATGACGGAGATGCTCTTTGCCATCTTTTGGGGGTGGTGGCTCCTCGGCGAAATCCCCACGCCCGCTACCCTAGGAGGAGCGGCCTTCATAGGCACGGCGGTGGTGCTAGTTACCCTGGAGGGATGGGTGGCTTGGGGGAAAACTCCCCTGGTGGAAGACCCCAAACCATGATTTACCGGGGGACCTGGGCGGCGAAAAAACGCCCCCATGTCACTGACGAGCCAAGATTGGGGGGCGATTGACGATTGAGACTCCCCATGCTAGGATGCAAAAGGAGATGAAGAGGACCGTGACCTTTCGTCGTTTTCTGGCTCGGATTGCAGAAAAAAGGGAGAGCGTGCCTCGATGGGCTCACCATCGGGGTTTTTTTGTGTGAGTAAGGCAAACCACTTGGCAATTTAAGAAAGGGGCGCTACGACGGTGCGTTCGGAAATCGTGTCTCAGGAAAATACCACAGTGGTCCTGCATGTGGAGGTAGAGCAGGAGCGGTTTGATGGAGCGGTGCGCGATGCCGTGCGCGAGATGTCAAGGAACGTGGAGTTGAAGGGGTTTCGCAAGGGGCACGTGCCACGACGGGCCCTGGATATGTACTTCGGTTCTCGAGCCATCGTGAACGAGGCTTTGGAAGAACTCATGCCCCGCGTGGTGAACGAGCTCGCGGAGGAGTATGACCTGGCGCCGATCGAAAGCCCTTCTTTTAACTTTATCTCGGCGGAAGAGGGAAAGCCCCTCGTGGTGGACATCACCCTGGAGGTGCGCCCGGAAGTAACCCTGCCTCCCCTGGAAGAGATTGAGGTGGATAAACCACTGATCGATGTGGCCGAGGATGACGTCGAGAAAGCCATGGACGAGTTCCGTCGGGTTAGGGCCACCATGGCTTCGGTGGAAGGGCGTCCGGCGGGAGAGGGCGACACGGTGATGGTGTCATACACCGCCACAGTGGAAGGAGAAGAAGATCCAGTGGAGACGAACACCTCTCCCATCGCCCTAGGAGCTCCCCAGTTGCGGAAGGAGATCCGCGACGTCCTTATGGGCCGTGAGAAGGGAGACGAGGTCGACGTGATGGTGTCCATGGAAGAGGACGCCAATCCCCGCTATGCGGGGAGAAACGTCCGGTACCACTTCGTGGTGACCGACATCCAGGAGGAAATCCTCCCCGAGCTCACCGACGAGACCGTGCCTCAGCTCACTTCTGGAGCGGCGAAGACTGTGGAAGAGCTCCGCCGTCGCATGCGCCGCCGTCTCGAGTCGGAGGTGCAGTCCCGGGTCGATATGATGGTCCGAAACGAGGCCTTCGACCAACTCGTGGCGAAGGCTTCCGTGGCCTCTTTGCCGGAGAAATCGGTGTTGCGGCACATGAACCAGCTCCGCCAGGACGATCTGGAAGAGCTCCGTCGCCAGGGCAAGGAAGACCTGGAAGAGGTCCTGAGGGCCCAGGGCAAGGACTTGGCGGCCTACGATCAGGGGCTGCGGGAGCGGGGCGAGGCGCTGACCAGAAACGGCTTCGTGATCGATGTTTTGGCGGACCAGAACCAGATCGAGGTTTCCCAGGAAGACCTGGAGATGGAGTTTCGAAGGGTCGCGCTCCGCACCGGTACGCCGCTCAAGAAGGTGTACGAGCAGTACACCCAGCGCAGGGACCTCCTGGGAGAGCTCATGGCGGCCCTGCGCACCAGAAAGACCCTGGACCACTTGGTGTCCAAGGTGGCGGTGCGGGAGATGCCTATGGAGGAGTATCGGGGCAAGCACGGCGGCTTCGATGCCTCGGGGGAAGGGAACGCCTGATGCCGCTTATCCCCTATGTCATAGAGCAAACCGGGAGAGGTGAGCGCTCCTACGACATATACAGTCGCTTGCTGAAAGACCGTATCGTCTTCCTCGGCGACGGCATTGATGACCACGTGGCAAACCTGGTGGTGGCCCAGCTTCTCTTTCTGGAAAGCGAAGATCCCGACAAAGACATTTCACTTTATATCAATAGCCCCGGGGGAGTCATCTCCTCGGGGATGGCCATCTACGACACCATGCAGTACGTCAAGTGCCCCGTGTCCACCATCTGTGTGGGGCAGGCGGCGAGCATGGCGGCGGTCCTCTTGGCGGCGGGGGCTCCGGGGAAGCGCTTTGCCCTTCCCTACGCCCGGATCATGATCCACCAGCCCTCGGGGGGATCCCAGGGACAGGCGGTGGACATCGAAATCCAGGCAAAAGAGATCCTACGCCTGAAAGACATCCTTAACCGGATCCTGGTCCAGCACACGGGACAGCCTATGAAACGTGTCGCCGCTGATACCGACCGAGACTTCTTCATGTCGGCGGAGGAAGCGGTTCGGTATGGCATGGTGGACCGGGTGATAGACCGGCGGTAGGGAGAAGGGCGTGCGCGAGACAAACGGAGGAGCCCGGGGGCTTCTCCGTTTGTCTTTCTTTGAAGATTGGAGTAATATCAGTCTTCAATGGGGTGGGTATGGGGGCGGCCCTTTTCTGTGACCTCGCGGGCCCCCCGGAGATTTGCGTCATCATCGGTCTTCCCGGGTGAAACGGTCCGCAGACCGAGAGGGGCTTTTTTTAGGAACTTGGGGAGGTCAGGCATGTTTAAGTACGAAGGCGACAACAAAGACGGCAAGCGGCGTGGTCCCCACTGCTCCTTTTGTGGCAAGGGGCAGAAGGAAGTACAGCGGATCATAGCGGGCTCTAACGTGTACATCTGCAACGAGTGCGTCAGTCTTTGTAATCTAATTTTGAGTAGCGGCGACGGCGCCGAAGGTGGGGGGATGGAGGGGGCTTCCCGCACCCGGGAGATGCTCAAGCCCGTGGAGCTGAAGGAGTTCCTGGACCAGTACGTCATCGGCCAGGACCTCGCCAAAAAGGTGCTCTCGGTGGCGGTTTACAACCACTATAAGCGCATCGCCTCCGCCGGAGAGCTCGACCAGGACGTGGAACTCCAAAAGAGCAATGTGCTCCTCATCGGCCCCACCGGGTCAGGGAAGACCCTTCTGGCCCAAAGCCTGGCCCGCAAGCTTGACGTGCCCTTTGCCATGGCCGACGCCACCACGCTCACCGAAGCGGGGTACGTGGGGGAGGACGTGGAAAACATCCTGGTGCGCCTGTTGCAGGCGGCGGATTACGACATCCAGGCCGCCGAGAAGGGGATCATCTACCTGGATGAAGTGGATAAAATAGGAAGAAAGTCCGAATCCCCCTCCATCACCCGGGACGTCTCCGGCGAAGGGGTCCAACAGGCCCTGCTGCGAATCCTGGAGGGTACCGTGGCCAACGTGCCCCCCAAGGGAGGCCGCAAACACCCTCATCAAGAGTTCATTCAAATTAACACGTCCAATATCCTCTTCGTCTGCGGGGGCGCCTTCGCGGGGTTAGAGGACATCGTGGCCCGCAGGATGAACCGCAAACTCATCGGCTTCGGCGGGGATATAGTGGGGAGCGGCAAGACGGAGACCTACCAGCTTCTCCGGGAAACTCTCCCGGAGGACCTGGTGTCCTACGGCTTTATTCCGGAATTCGTGGGGCGCCTGCCCGTGCTGGCGGCCCTGGAACCCCTTTCGGAGGAGGCGCTGGTGCGGATTTTGGTGGAGCCCCGCAACGCCCTCGTCAGGCAGTATCGTAAGGTTTTCGAGATGGAAGGCATCGACCTGGAGTTTACCCCGGAAGCCCTGCGGTCCATCTCGGCCCAGGCGTTCAAGCGTAACACCGGGGCCCGGGGGCTCCGCACCATCATGGAGTCCTTGATGCTGGATCTCATGTATACCATCCCCTCCTCCAAAGAGGGCATTTCCCGCATCGTGATCAACGATCGTACTGTGGAAGAAAAGGACCACCCGGCGCTCTTTTCCGGTGACGGCAAGGAGGTTGCCTGATGGGCGATAGGGCGACGCTCCGGGTTCCCGTGTTGCCCGTGCGTGACATCGTGCTCTTTCCCGGCATCATCGTCCCCCTGTTCGTAGGGCGTCCCCGGTCGCTAAAGGCGCTGGAGGACGCCATGCTCAAAGAGCGCAAGGTCTTGGTCTTGGCCCAGCGCGAGATGATAACGGACGACCCTAGGGAAGAAGACCTTTTTCGCATCGGCACCTTGTGCCAAGTGTTGCAGATGGTCCGAGTGCCCGATGGTACCACTAAGGCCCTGGTGGAGGGGATGGAGCGGGCGGCGGTAGAGTCGTTCTCCACGGAGAAGGACTACTTCGAAGCCTTTTTGTCGCCGGTGCTCGAATCCTCTGGAGACCTTGAGAGAATCGAGGCCCTGCGGCGTGGCGTCATGGAGCATTTCGAGCGCTATGTGGCGTTGCATCCCAAGATCCCCAACGAAGTGGCCATGTCCGTCTTTTCGGTGGAAGACCCGGGGCAATTCGCCGATCTGGTGGCATCCCACCTGCTTATCAAGGTCCCTCAAAAGCAGAGCGTCCTGGAAGTCCTCTGCGAAGAGGATCGTCTGGCTCTTTTGCTCAAAATATTGCTGGAAGAGATCGAAATTCTGGAGTTGGAGCACGATATCCACGACCGGGTGCGCCAGGAAATGGAGCGGAGCCACCGGGAGTATTACCTGCGGGAGCAACTCCGGGTCATTCAGGACGAGCTGGGCCACGGCGAGGGGATGTCGGAGGTCGAGGAGTACCGGCAGACGATCCTGGGGGCTCAGATGCCCCCCGATGTGGAAAAGCGCGCCTTGAAGGAGCTGGACCGCTTCGCGAAGATGCCCCCCATGTCCGCCGAGGCCACGGTGGTGCGAACCTATATCGACTGGATGGCGGCCATGCCCTGGTCCCATGAATCCCGGGATCGGCTGGACATCGGCGTGGCCAAACAGGTGCTGGAAGAAGACCACTACGGCCTGGAGGAAGTTAAAGAACGCATCCTGGAGTTTTTGGCGGTGCGAAAGCGCGCCCGGTCTCGGATCAAGGGGCAGGTGCTCTGCTTCGTGGGCCCCCCGGGGGTGGGAAAGACCTCCCTGGGGCGCTCGGTGGCCCGGGCGATGAATCGAAAATTCGTTAACATATCCCTGGGGGGAATTCGGGACGAGGCGGAGATCCGGGGGCATCGCCGGACCTATATCGGAGCCCTGCCGGGACGGATTCTCCAGAAACTCCGATCTTGCGGCACCAAAAACCCCGTGTTGCTTTTGGACGAAATCGACAAGATCGGGGCCGATTTCCGGGGCGATCCGGCGGCGGCCCTTTTGGAGGTTTTGGATCCGGAACAAAATGCCACCTTCTCCGACCACTTTCTGGAGGTCCCCTTCGACCTGAGCAAAGTCTTATTCCTCACCACCGCCAACGTGGCGCACACCATCCCGCGCCCCCTGTTGGACCGCATGGAAGTGATCCAGATTCCGGGCTACGTGGCCGAAGAAAAGCACCACATCGCCCGGAGACACCTCTGGCCCAAGGTCCTGGAAGAGCACGGCCTGAAGGAATCCGACGTGCGCCTCCCGGATCGGATCATCCAGACGGTGGTCTCGGATTACACCCGGGAGGCGGGGGTGCGCCACCTGGAGCGTCAGCTCGCCAAGGTGGCCCGTAAGGCCACTCGCCTTTTGGTGGAAGCCAAGGAGAAAAAAGAAAAAATCTCCTCTCCCCTTCAGGTGACGAAGGGGGTTCTCCGGCAGTTTTTAGGAGCTCCCCTGGCGCGGGACACGCGCCTCCCCGACGAGGACTCGGAAGGGGCGGCGGTGGGGCTCGCCTGGACGGAGACGGGGGGCGACGTCTTGATCATCGAGGCGGTGATCATGAAGGGCAAGGGCGCGGTGACTTTTACGGGAAATCTGGGAAGCATCATGCAGGAATCGGCCCAGACGGCCCTGGGGTACCTGCGCTCCGGGGCTTCCCAATATGGGCTGGAAAAGGTCTCCTGGGACAAGACCGATGTCCATGTCCATGTACCGGAGGGGGCCATCCCCAAGGACGGTCCTTCGGCGGGGATCACCTTGGCGGTGGCCATGTTGTCCGCCCTGGGGCGCCGGAAGGTGCGCCATGACGTGGCCATGACGGGGGAGATCACCCTCCGGGGGAACGTGATCCCCGTGGGGGGCATCCGGGAAAAGGTCCTGGCGGCGAAACGACAGGGGATTTTCGACATCATCCTTCCCGCCGCCAACCTGGCGGACGTGGAGCAGCTTCCGGCCTGGATACGAAAGGGCCTCACCTTGCGCTACGTGCACCATCTGTCCGAGGTGGTGGCCGTGGCCCTCGGGCAGAGCGCCTAGCCATGGGGCACTGGCACGTTTCTCTGGGGCATACCTGCTTTACCCCGGACCAGATACCGCCGCCATCGCTGCCGGAAATTGCCGTGGCGGGGCGATCCAACGTGGGAAAATCCACGCTGATCAACGCCCTTTTAGGCACCAAGCTGGCGCACGTGAGCTCGGCCCCGGGGAAGACCAGGAGCATCAACTTTTTTCGCATCAGGGTGGCCCGCACCGATCTGTCCTTCTACTTGGTGGACCTTCCAGGGTACGGTTACGCGAAAAGGGGTCACGAGGAGCGGCGCCACTGGGGGCGCCTCATTGAGGAGTACGTCCGAGATCGAAGCCCCCTCTGCCTGGTGCTCCAGCTCGTGGATTTCCGCCACGGGTTCCTCGAAAACGACCTCATGATGCAGGGTTGGATGAGAGATCTGGCGCTACCGGGGCAGGTGGTCTTCACCAAAGCGGATAAGATTGCCCGGGCGCACCATGGAGGGCTTTGTCGGCGGTACGCCTACCCGGGCATGGTGTCGATCTACCCCCCTTTGGTGACCGGGGCGGCGAAACGCCAGGGCGTGGCGGAGCTGGGGAGCTTTTTAGAGGGCGTGGTGCTCGCCAGAAGTCCCCGGGCCCCGGAGGGTGGGGCGGCGGGTGAAGGGGCCTGACCGGGGGCTTGAGCCCTCCGGGGCCTTTTGGGGCGCCGAGTTCGGAAGAGCCCTGGTGATCGTCCCGGTGGTCGAAGAATTTACGAGGCGTGGCCCATCACCCCGGTGAGGGGATGGGAGAATCGAGGAGGAAAAAACTACTATGGATCCGCGTGGCGAGATAGGCAAGGCGTACGACCCAAAACCCATTGAAGACCGCCGATATGCGGCGTGGATGGCCGAGGACCTCTTCCGGGCAGATCCCCACGAAGAAGGGAAAAAACCCTTTTGCATCGTCATTCCCCCCCCGAACGTCACGGGATCCCTCCACCTGGGACACGCGCTGGATAACACGCTGCAAGACATCGTGTGTCGCTGGCATCGCATGCGCGGCGACAACGTCCTGTGGCTTCCCGGCACGGACCACGCGGGCATCGCCACCCAGAACGTGGTGGAGCGCCAGCTGGCCTCGGAGGGGACATCCCGCCGAGACCTGGGGCGCGAGGCCTTCGTGGAGCGCGTCTGGGCCTGGAAAGAGCAGTACGGAAGCCGCATCATCAGCCAGCTGAAGAAATTGGGCGCCTCGTGTGACTGGAGCCGGGAGCGTTTTACCATGGACGAGGGGCTCTCTCGGGCGGTGCGAGAGGTCTTCGTCCGGCTGTACAAGAAGGACCTGATTTACAAGGGTAAATACATCATCAACTGGTGCCCCCGATGCCATACCGCCCTGTCGGACCTGGAAGTGGATCACGACGACACGGCGGGAAAGCTCTACTTCGTGGCCTATCCCTTCGAGGAGGGTGACGGAGCCCTGACGGTGGCCACCACCCGCCCCGAGACGATCCTGGGAGACGTGGCCGTGGCGGTGCATCCCCGGGACGACCGGAATCGATCCTTCGTGGGGCGTCGGGTGCGGGTTCCTCTGACGGGACGCCTAGTTCCCGTCATCGAGGACAACATGGTCGATCCTGAGTTCGGCACGGGGTGCGTGAAAATCACCCCTGCCCACGACCCCAACGACTTTTTGGTGGGGCAGCGCCACGGTCTGGAGCAAATCCAGGTCATCGACGGCGAAGGCATCATGAACGAAGCTGCAGGAATCTACGCGGGCAAGGATCGTTTCGAGGCTCGGAAGCTGGTGGTGGAGGCCCTTGGGCGAGAAGGGCTCCTTCTCAAGGCCGAAGAACACCAGCACGCCGTGGGGCACTGCTACCGATGCAAGAGCGTGGTGGAGCCCTTCTTGTCGGAGCAGTGGTTTGTGCGGACTAAGCCGCTGGCGGACCGGGGGGTTCAGGCGGTGCGGGAGGGACGCATTCGTTTCGTCCCCGAGCAATGGACCCACACCTACTACCAGTGGATGGAAAACGTCCGAGACTGGTGCATCAGCCGTCAGCTCTGGTGGGGCCATCGCATCCCCGCCTGGACCTGCGCCGCGTGCGGTCACATCACCGTGGCCAGCGAGGACCCCTCGGCCTGTGAGCGTTGCGGCGCCTCGACGTTGGCCCAGGACGAGGATGTGCTGGACACTTGGTTCAGCAGTGCCCTCTGGCCCTTCTCCACGCTGGGGTGGCCCGATAAAACCCCGGATCTGGCCACGTACTACCCCACGAGCCTTTTGGTCACGGGGTTCGACATCATCTTCTTCTGGGTCTCCCGCATGATCATGATGGGGTTGGAGTTCATGGACGATGTTCCTTTCCGGGAGGTTTACATCCACGCCCTCATCCGAGACGAACGGGGCCAGAAGATGAGCAAATCCAAGGGGAACGTGGTGGACCCCTTAGACATCATCGATGAGTTCGGTGCCGACGCCCTGCGCTTTACCCTGGCGGCCCTCACGGGGCAGGGGCGGGACATCTTGCTGGGGCGGAGCCGCATCGAGACATATAGATTTTTCATGAATAAACTCTGGAACGCCAGCCGCTTTGCCCTGATGAACTTGGAGGGAGCTCCCGAAGGTTCCCTGGATCCCGAGGACCCCTTGCGGCTCCCCGATCGTTGGATCTTGCGCCGTAGCCGAGAGGTGGCGAAGGAGACCACGGCCCACCTTTCGGGGTATTTCTACGCGGAGGCGGCCCGGGGGCTCTACGATTTCGTCTGGTCCGAGCTCTGCGACTGGTATCTTGAAATGGCCAAGCCCGCCCTGCGGGGAGAAGAGGGAGAAGGGCGCCGCCGGGCCACCCAGAAGGTCCTCCGCCAGGTTTTTCGCACCACGTTGCTTTTGCTCCACCCCTTTATCCCCTTCGTGACGGAAGAGTTGTGGGAAGCCTTCGGCTTCGGGGCCCGCCCCATGGACCAGGAGAGATGGCCCGAAGACCCCGTGAACGGCGACGAAGAATCAGGGCCGGAGATGGGTCTGCTCCAGGAAGTGGTGCGCACGCTGAGAAACCTGCGCTCCGAGGCCCGCATCGCCCCCTCTCAGACCGTGCCCTCGGCCCAAGTGGTGATCCCCGGGGAGGGGAGGCGCCAGGTGGTGGAAGATCACAAGGACCTGGCGTGTCTTCTGGCCAAGGTAGACCATCTGGTGGTGCTTCCGAGGGGAGACAAGCCCGCCCGATCCCTGGTGACCATCGCCCCGGATTTTGCGGCCTATCTGGAAGTGGGATCGCTCCTGGACGTCGAAGCGGAGCTCCGGCGCCTGGAGGGAGAGCGGGCCAAATTGGCCAAAGACGTGGAACTCTGCGAGGCCAAGCTAAGGGACGAGAAGTTTCTCTCCCGGGCCCCGGAAGAGGTGGTCTGCAAGGAGCGAGACCGCATGCGAGACGGCAAGCTTCGAATGGCGCGCATCGCGGAGAACCTGGAGAGCCTGAGGTAGGCCTTCATGGGGGCGGAAAATCCCTGGGATTTCCTGGAAGATCGACTGACGAAGGCGGCCAGCCCGGGAATTCGTCCCGGGCTGGCGAGGATATCTCGGCTCTTGGGGCTCTTGGGACACCCCGAGCGCGCGGTGCCCGCCCTGCACGTGGTGGGCACCAACGGCAAGGGGTCGACCTGTGCCTTTTTGGACTCCATCCTCCGGGCCCAGGGGTACCGCACGGCGCTCTACACCAGCCCCCACCTGGAATCCCCCGGGCAACGACTGACCCTGGAGGGAAATCCCCTCTCGCCCCAGGAGTGGGAAGGGGCGGCGGAGGAGATCTGGGGGGCCCTGGACCGAGACCGGGAGCTCCGGGCTAATCCTCCGACTTTTTTCGAGTTGGTGACCGCCGTGACCTTTTGCCTCCTCCGCACCCAGGCTCCCGATGTGGTCGTGCTGGAGGCGGGACTGGGGGGACGCTTGGACGCCACCAACATGGCGTCCCGGGTGCTCCTTTCCGTGGTGACCCCCATCGCCAAGGACCATGAGGAGTTTTTGGGGTCTACGCTGGAGGCCATCGCGGCGGAGAAGTTTGCCGTGATTCGCCCCGGAGGAAGGGCCATCTTCGCGGGAGAGCCCCCCGAATTGGAAGGGGCCTTTCGGGAGCGCGCTCTCCGGGGAGGGATCGAAGGGCGGGTGCTCTCCTCGGAGTGGCGCCTCCGGGAGGAAGCCCTTTCTCCCGCCGGAGGGCGTTTTTCCCTTTACGGGAGGTCCAGGGGGTGGGAAGGGCTTGAAATATCCCTCCTGGGGCCCCATCAGCTCCGCAACGCCGCCTTGGCCGTGGCGGGGTTGGACCTCATCGGAGACCTTCTCCCCGTGACCGAAGGGGCCCTCCGCAAGGGATTATCCCTTGCCCGATGGCCCGGAAGGGGAGAGCTTTTCCCCGGAGATCCGCCGGTCTTGCTGGACGGGGCCCACAACCCCCACGGCGTCGCCGCCCTGACGAAGACCCTGGGGCGCCTCTGGGGGCCCCGCGCTCCCCGCACCATCGTCTTCGCTTCCATGAAAGACAAGGACTATCAAGGGGCCCTGAGCCAGCTCCTCGCCGTGGGATCGGAGCTGATCTGCACCCGGGTGACGGGAAATGCCAGGAGCGCCGCCCCCGACGATCTGGTATGCCAAGCCCGGCACGCGGGGTGGCGCGACGTGTCATCGGTGGAGGCTCCGGAAGAGGCCCTGGCCCGGGCGCGGGCAAAGGGACGTCTCGTGGTGGTCTGTGGGAGCCTTTATCTGATCGGAATCTTGCGCCCTTTGTTGACCGAAGGGGGAGGTGAGCCATGAGGCTCCTTCCCGAGGCGACGCTCTGGCCTCCCCGGATCTCCGGGGCCTCCCCGGCGGAGGTGCGCTACCACCTGAAGGGCGTCGATGACCCCGTGGCGATCCTCATGGGGCGCTCCGACGCCGCAGAAAGAGCGAAGGGGGATCCCGAGGCGCACTGGAGGGCCCTGGGGTACGACCTGCGCCGAGATCCCCTGGTGGCTCCTCGGCAGGTCCATGGCGTGGCGGTGGTCTCTGGCCGAAGGATCTGGGCCCTCCCCCAGCGCCCCCAGGCCGATGGCGTGGAGCTCGACGTCGCGGGGGTGTGGGGGAGCCTGCGTTTCGCCGACTGCTGGCCCGTGATTTTGGCCGGGACCTTTCCGACTCCTTGGGTGATGTTGCTCCATGCGGGGTTTCGAGGGGCCGTGGCGGGGGTGTTGGCCCAGAACCTCCGGCGCCTCCTGGATCGCCGGGGCCCCCGGGCCCGGGAGGGCCTTTGCGTCTGGATGGGGCCGGGAATTGGCCCCTGCTGCTACCCCCGGTCCCGGGAAGATCCCTGGGTGAAGCGGGGGTACGCCCTCTTCCCCGAGGCCTTTGCTCCCCTATCGGAGGAACTTGTGACGGTGGACATCGGCCGTATCCTTTGTCAGCAATGCGACGACCTGGGGGTGCCCCGGGAGTCCTTGTGCCGGTCCCCCTGGTGTACGGCCTGTGCCTCGGATTATTTCTACTCCTATCGTCGGAAAGACCTCGAGGCTCGCAATTTTCTCGTGGCCCCTGGTCCACAAAAGGGATTTTGGTGGGATAACATTCTGTAGGAACCGGTAGAAGTCCCCAATCGGAGACGGAGTGTGATCGTCATGATAAGGGTCGGAGTCATCGGTGTGGGGCATTTGGGATATCACCACGCTCGGGTTTACACGGAGATCTTGGGGGCCCATCTGGTGGGCGTGGTGGACATCAACGAAGACCGCGCCATGGGCACGGGGGAGTCCCTTCGGGTGCCTTTTTACGGAGATCTGGACACCTTTCTCGATCGAGAGAAGCCCGATGCGGTGAGCGTGGTGGTTCCCACCTGCGCGCATTACGAGGTGACGCGATCCCTTCTCCTGCGGGGAGTTCACGTGTTGGTGGAAAAGCCCGTGACCTCCCGGGTGGACGAGGCGGAGGACCTGCTACGGCTGGCGGCCCAGAAAAACCTCCTTCTTCAGGTGGGGCACATCGAGAGGTTCAACAGCGCCACCCAGTACGTTTCAAATATTGTTAATGAACCATTGGTGCTCCAGTCTCGGCGTCTGGGACCCTTTTCCCCTCGCATCAGCGATGTGGGGGTGGTGCTGGATCTCATGGTGCACGACATCGACATCATCTTGTCCCTGGTGCATTCGGAGATCGTCCATATCGCCGCCATGGGGCGTTCGGTGCGGTCGGACCACGAAGACATCGCTTCGGCCCAGATTCAGTTTGCCAACGGCGCCATGGCGGACATCCTGGTCAGCCGGGTTTCCGAGCGGCGGTTGCGCCAGCTGGAGATCATGGAGCCCGCCCGGTACATCAACGTGAACTACGAGACCCAGGACGTGTCCATCCACCGCTGCGTGCGAGACAACGGCACCAGCCTCATGGAAGTGGTGGAGCAGCCCATCTTCCCCAAGAGAGAGCCCCTAAAGCTGGAGTTACAGCACTTTGTCTCCTGCGTACAGGACGGTCGCCAGCCCCTGGTGGGCATCGGCGACGGTAAGAGGGTGTTGGAGGTGGCCGTGGCGGTGCTTAGGCAGATCGCCGAAGGAAATGAGGGGGCCCGGCTGAGACAGATCGGATGATGAAGGCCTTCCAAGCATATTTTTTCCTGAGGGGAGAGTTCTCCCCTTTTTTTTGTGCCAATTTCGGGTATGCTTACGAGGAGGGCGCTTTGCCCCTTCGAGGGGCCCGGGGAAGAAAGTTGAGCCCCCGATGACGGAAGGAGGGTCGCCCCGTGTCGGACATAAACATTCAGGCGTTGGCGGCGCTTTTTTCGTTCCTAGTAGCCCTGGGGCTGGCCCGATTGGTGGCGTTGGTTCACCGAGGCGCGCTACCCGGCGGGGCCCCCTGGGTGGCTTATCTCCGGGGACTGGTGGGCTTTTTTTTCACGGGAGCCCTCGTCCTGGGTTTTTACTCGTTGGCGGGGGTTTCGCTGTGGCGTTCATGAGATCTTCGTGCCTGCGAGGGGGGATCGCGGGACTGATGTTACTAGTTCTCGGAGGGGTCTCGTGGGGAGAGGGGCTCCCGGAGGCCCAACGAGGGGAGGCGGAACGATATTTGTTCCTCGCTTACGACCTCCTGGTGCGCCAGAGGTACTGGGAGTCCCTGGATGCCCTGGAGCAGGCGTTGGCGAGAAACACCTACTTGGTGGACTACTACCTCCTTCGGGGTTTGGTGTTACGCCGCCTGGGTTTTTTGGCCGAAGCCACGGCGGCGGTGGAGCACTACCTTGAGGTGCGCCCGCGAGAGGAGATCCCCCGGAGGATCGGCGCCTCCCTGCGGGAGGAGAGGGACTCCGTCCGAGACCTTCTTCGGGGTCCTATCGGAGCGCCGAGTTTTCAGTTCCAGAGGTCTCCGGTGGAGGTTTTTTTTCGTTTGCCCCTGACGATGCCCTGGAACGCCCGGGGGATCGCCAAGGCGCGCATGGTGGGACCGGCCCAAGTGGTGGCGGACGAGCTGGGAAACTCCCTGACGCAATTTTTCCCCGGGGCGTCTCCCTCCATGAGGAGGATTTCCACCGATGCCCCGGTGGCGGTGTGCCCGATGGATTTAAAAAAGTTTTTGGTTATTTCCCGTTCCGGAGGGGTGTGGGAAGGGAGCCTGGATTCTTCGGACCTGGAGCCCCGGGGAACCCTTTCGGCGATCCCCGCCGACGGGGAGTGCGTGGCGAGCGGCCTGCTGGGGGTGGCGGACTGGGGGCGACGGCGGGTGGTCTTTTTCGACGGACCTTCGTTTCGAGAGGACTGGAGCTGGGATCCCCAGAGAGCGGATCCTCATCACCCCTTCGAGCCCGTGGCGGTGTCGTCTTTGGGCCCCCTGATGGCGGTGGCGGACCGGGGGGGAAATCGAGTATACGTCTTGGATACCCAGAAGCGCCAGCTGGAGAAAGAGCTTTCGGTGCCTTCCCCCAGGGACGTGCTGTGGAGCCGAAGCAATGCCCTGATGATCTTGTCCGAGGAAGGCAAGCTCTATCTCTGGACCGAAGGAGAACCATCGCTGCTCCTTGAGGGACTGAAGGACGCCTGGGCCCTTTCGGAATCTCCCCAGGGGGTAATAATCTGGGACGTGGCGGGAAACGCCCTCTGGAGCGGCGTGGAGTATCCCCCCGTGGCGGGGATGGCTACCATGATGTGCCTTGCGGCCCCGGGGAGCGTGGGGGGAGAAAACCCCCAGGCCGTGCTTCGGGCCTACGTGGGAGAGCCTGCTCGCCCACTCTTTCCCCGGGGGAGGAGCTTCGTTTCGGCGGTGTGGATGGGACGCAAGATGGAGGGGACCATCGTCCCCCGAGCCTCCGGTGAGGACCGGGGAGTGCTCCTGCTGGGAGGAGCGGGAAGGGCGGAAGAGACGAAAGATCTGTCCGTCGCCGTGCTTCAAGACGGGTCGATGCTCCTCTCGGCTCTGCGTCAGGCGTGCAAGGACACGGGAACTCTCCCTTCCTGTCTGGTGGTGGATGCGGCCATTCCCTTCTCGCCGGAGGATCTGGAGCGGCTCTTCAGCATGGCCCTCAACAATGGCATAAGGGTTTACGCCCTGGCGACCCAGATTCCCTCGGCGCCCTTGGCCCGTCTGGTGCGAATGACCGGAGGACGGGTGATGCCCACGGAGCGCCTGGACGCCCTCCCCTCTGCCCCCAGGGCTTCGTGGGAGATCCGGGTTCCCCTGCCGGTGGATGCCCTGCCTTCGGGGTACCCCAGCGAGGCGATGCTTTCGATCTACGTGGATGCGGGGAGCCTGACCTTGCGGGACTGGATTCCCTACTGGCCCGTGGGATTTGACATGGGGGCCCAGCCCTTGGCCCCTTGAAAAAAGGAGCGAAGCGGATATGAGCGGAACGGTGGAGCGAGCCCTGGCGGGCGATTTGCGGGCCATGGCTCGGCTTATCACGCTGGTGGAAAGCGAGTCCTCTGCGGCCGACGGCATCATGCGCGCCATCTATCCCCACACGGGGCGGGCCCACATCGTGGGCATCACCGGGAGCCCTGGGGCGGGGAAAAGCACCTTCTCGGACAAGCTGATCATGAGCCTCAAGGAGCAAGGGGCTTCCGTGGGAGTGGTGGCGGTGGACCCTTCTAGTCCCTTCACGGGGGGGGCCATCCTGGGCGACCGGCTCCGCATGCAGCGCCACGCCCTGGATCCTTCGGTCTTCATCCGGAGCATGGGAAGCCGGGGGTCTTTGGGGGGGCTGGGTAAGGCCACCTACGAGGCCGCCCTGATCCTCGATGCCTGCGGCAAGGACGTGGTGCTCATCGAGACGGTGGGGGTGGGACAATCCGAGATAGACATCATGAAGATTGCCGATACGGTATGCCTTCTGCTGGTCCCCGGCATGGGGGACGACATCCAGATCATGAAGGCGGGTATCATGGAAATAGCCGACATCTTCGTGGTCAACAAGGCCGATCGCGATGGAGCCGATCGCATCGTCAACGAAGTGAATATTATGCTGGATCTTCTGGGAGAGCGTCCCTGGCGTCCGCCGGTTCTAAAGACGGTGGCGGAAACGGGGGAAGGGGTGGGGGCCATGGGCGGGGCCCTTAAGGGCCACCGGGATTTCCTCCTCCGCAGCGAGGCGGGACGTCGGCGCCGTTGGCAGCGCCTGGCCAAAGAAGTGGAAGACATCTTGCGAAGGGAGATCGCCCGGGTGGCGGAGCACGCCTGGGATGAGATCCGCACCCCCGAGCTCCTCATGGATCTGGAAGAGCGGCGTCGCGACCCCTACGATGTGGCGGAAAATATCTTAAAAGACCTTCTCTAGACGGGAGGTAAACCCCGGGTTCCTCCTGGGCGCGTGAAATGGGGTTAAGGGATAGGGGTGGTGGCCGAAGCCTTGGCTAAGGGGAGGGGAAGGCCGCCTCCCTTGGGCCGGGGAGCTCGTCTTCGCGGGACAAGGCCCACGAGGGGGTTTTCTGTGGATAAAGAGGGGGACGAGACATGGGAATCGTGGTGGGTTCGGACCATGCGGGGTTCCGCCTGAAGGAGGCGGTGCGCCGTCACCTGGTCGAAGCGGGACACGACGTGGAGGACTTCGGCGTGGAACAAGAGGTTCCCGGAGCGGATTATCCCGAGATAGCCTTTCGTCTGGCGGAGGCCGTGGCCCTGGGTAAGGCCCCCCGGGGCATCCTCGTCTGCGGAAGCGGCATAGGCATGGCCATCGCGGCCAACAAGGTCCGAGGGGTCTATGCGGCCCTCTGTCACTCCCCCTTCGAGGCTCGCCTATCCCGGCAGCATAATAACGCCAATGTGCTGGTCCTCGGCGGTCGAATTTTGGGAGAGGGGGTCGCCCTTGAAACCGTGGACGTCTGGCTGGGTACCTCCTTCGAGGGCAATCGACATCTCCGGAGGTTCCGTCAGATACAGGACTACGAGCAGCGACGTGAGGACGCCGCAGACAGGGCCTCTGCCGTCACCAACCCCCGCCTTGTGGTGGTGGATCACCCTCTTATTCAGCATAAAGTGGGCATTATCAGGGATAAGGGCACCACGGTAAAAGAGTTTAGAGAGTTGGTGCAAGAAATCGCCGGGCTCATGGTCTACGAGGTCATGAGGGATCTGCCGCTGGAGGACTCCGAGGTGGAGACTCCCCTGGAGCGCACCGCCGTGAAGTCGTTGGCGGGAAAGAAGCTGGCGGTGGTGCCCGTCCTCCGGGCCGGGCTCGGCATGGTGGACGGCATTTTGCGCCTGGTTCCCAACGCCAAGGTGGGGCATATCGGCCTTTATCGAGATCCGGAGAGCCTCATGCCGGTGGAGTACTACTGCAAGCTTCCCGGCGACGTGGAGGACCGCGATATCTTCATCCTCGACCCCATGTTGGCCACGGGGGGATCGGCCTCGGCCGCCATTGCCCTCACCAAACGGTGGAAGGCCAGAAAAATTTCCCTAGTGTGCCTCATTGCCGCCCCCGAGGGGGTGCAAAAGGTCCATCAAGACCACCCCGACGTGGACATCTTCACTGCGGCGTTGGACAGCCACCTGAACGACCACGGCTACATTGTCCCCGGGTTGGGGGACGCCGGGGATCGGTTGTTCGGCACCAAGTAGGATCACCACATGTGGAGGGTGGTCTTTGCGGCTCTGTCCGGCCTGCTGTGGGGGCTTTGTATCACGCCCCTCACCATGAGATTGGCGGTGCACTACCGGGTGGTGGACCATCCCGGGGGGCGTAAGCGCCATTCGCAGGTCATGCCCCGGGGAGGGGGGCTGGCGCTCTGGTCCGGGTGCGTCCTTTGGTCCCTGTTCGCCCAGACCGGAGACCGGGATTTGCCTCTTCTCCTCACGGGGGCCACCATCGTCTTTCTGGTGGGCTACGTGGACGACATGCGTCCCCTCTCCCCGGCGTTGCGCCTCGTGTTTCACCTGATCGCCGCAGGGCTTGCGGTGCTACCTTTGGATGGGCCCTGGGAGTTGCGGGCCCTATTTCTCCTTTGGATTGCGGGATGTACCAGCGCCTTTAACAACATCGATGGGCTTAACGGCCTATGCCTTTCCCTGGCGGGGTGTTGTTTCGCCGTTCCGCTGATCTTAGGGGGGCGGGGCATGTGGGCGGCCCTCTGGGGCCTCTGCGCGGGGGTGTTGTGGTGGAACTTTCCTCGGGCGCGTACCTTCCTCGGCGATGGAGGGAGTAACCTGCTGGGATTCCTGTGGGGGGCCCTGTGGGTCCAGTTCCGGGGGGATTTTATGGCCCAGCGCCCCCTTTTATCTCTCATGGCGGTCTTGTTCCTTTTGGGAGGTGTCCCTATACTGGACACGGCCTACGCCATCCTGAGACGCTCCCTAAAGGGGAAATCTCCCTTTGCGCCGGACCGGGGGCATTTGCACTATCGCCTGCTCGACGGAGGGGTCCCCATGGGAGGGGTGGTCCTGTTGCTTTGTGCGCTCCACGTGGCTCTTTTGGGGGGAGGCATCTACCTTTTGTACGGCACGCTGCGCCTTTCCATGCTCGCCCCCTTTCCGGGGGGAATATAGAGGCGTGGGACAGATCGAATAAAACAGGAGTGAGACCCTTGAGTACAGAGCCTCGCACCGTGATTCTTGTGGTGGGGACCCGGCCGGAAGCGATCAAGATGGCGCCGGTCTTTCGCGCCTTGAAGAAACGATCGGAGGTGCGCCCCTATCTTCTGGCCACGGGGCAGCACGCGGAAATGCTCCTCGAACCCCTTTCGTACTTCGGCCTTGTGCCGGATGAGAACCTGGGGATTATGCGCGAGCGCCAGACCTTGGATCATGTGACGAGTGCCGTGCTGGGCCTTTCCGGTCAAGTCTTCGATCGGGAGCGTCCCGCCTTGGTCTTGGTGCACGGGGACACCTCCACCACGTTGGCGGCGGCCCTGGCCGCCTTTTACCGCAAAATTCCCGTGGGGCACGTGGAGGCGGGGTTGAGGAGCGGAGACATGGCACACCCCTTCCCCGAGGAGATGAACCGGGTGGTGACGGATCGGCTGGCCTCCTGGTGGTTTGCCCCCACGATGGGGGCCGCAGAGAACCTAAGGCGTGAGGGATGCCGCCCCGACCGAGTGGTGGTAACGGGGAACACGGTGATCGACGCCCTCCTGTGGACGATGAGTAGGGCGGGCCGCCCTTCCACCCCGGCGCTCCTGGATCTACCGCCGGAGGCCCGGGTTCTGTTGCTCACGGCTCACCGCCGGGAGTCTTGGGGGGCGGGGCTGGAGAGCATCTGTCGGGCCATGGGGCGTATCCTGGATCGGGTCCCGGACGTATGGGGCGTGGTCCCCATGCATCGAAACCCGGCGGTGCGGGAAACGTTTCAAAATTTCCTGGGGCACCACCCCCGAGTGCGGCTCTGTGACCCCTTGCCCTATCCGGACTTCATCTGGGCCATGGGGCGTAGCACCCTGATCTTGAGCGACAGCGGAGGCGTCCAAGAAGAGGCTCCGGTTTTGGAGAAGCCGGTGTTGGTCTTGCGGAGCGTGACGGAACGCCCCGAGGCCTTGACGGAGGGGACGGCGGTGCTGGTGGGCACCGACGAGGAACGCATCTTCTCCACGGCGTACCGTTTGTTGACCGACCCAGAGGCCTACGGAGCCTTGGCTCGAAAGGGGATGAACCCCTTCGGGAAGGGGGACGCAGCAGAAAAAATTTGTGAGGCGCTCTTGTCGCCCATGGGCGGCCTCACGGCAGGAGGTTCACGGTGAAAGAAGGGCAGAAAATAGTGATTCAGGGGGGGAAAGCCCTTCGAGGATCGGTGCGGGCCCAGGGAGCAAAGAATGCGGCCCTTCCCATCCTGGCATCGGCGCTGTTGCTTTCCGAGGGGACCCTTCAGCTTGAAAGGGTGCCGGATCTTGAGGACACGCGTACCATGGTGCAGATCTTACAGCATCTGGGGGCGGAGGCGCAGTTCGAAAACGGGGCGGTGCGAGTTCACACTCCAGCGGAAATCGCCTGGGAGACCCCCCCCCAACTGGTGCGTCGCATGCGAGCCTCTTCGTTGGTGCTGGGTCCCCTGCTTGCCCGGTGCGGCCGGGCATCCTTGCCCTTGCCGGGGGGGTGCTCCATCGGAGGGCGCCCCATAGACTTTCACCTCAAGGGTCTGGCCAAGATGGGGGCGGAAATAGAGCTGGTGCACGGCACTGTCCAGGCGCGGGCCAAAGGGTTACGGGGGTGTCGCCTCTATATGGACTTCCCTTCGGTGGGGGCCACGGAAAATCTGATGATGGCGGCGGTCTGTGCCCGGGGGGAAACGGTGATTGAAAATGCCGCCCGAGAACCGGAAATTACCAACCTGGCCCAGGCCTTGCGCTCCATGGGGGCCATCATCTCCGGGGAAGGGACGGGAACGATCCACGTAAAAGGAGACACCGCCCTGCACGGCGCCACCGTGCGGACCATTGCGGATCGCATCGAGGCGTGTACCTATCTGCTGGCGGGCATTATCACCGGAGGAGAAGTTGTCGTGGAAGACGTTGCCCCGGAGCATCTGGAGGCCTTTTTTGCCAAGCTGGAAGAGGCGGGGGCGGAGGCCTGGGCCTCGGGGGGTGATGCCAGAGCCCGGCGGAGCGCCAGGCTATCTTCCCTATCGCTGAAAGCCCTCCCCTACCCGGGATTTCCCACGGACTTACAGCCCCAGATGATGGCGGTGTTGGCTTTGGCCGACGGCACGAGCATCGTACAGGACGGAGTCTTTGAGTCGCGCTTCCTCCACGTGAACGAGCTCCAAAAAATGGGGGCTCGCATCGACGTCCAGGGGGGGACCGCCGTGATCACCGGAGTTCCCCACCTTCGAGGGGCGGATGTTCGGGCGACGGACCTGCGTGCAGGGGCGGCGCTCATCTTGGCGGGCCTGGCGGCGTCCGAGGAGACGGCGGTCTTTCAGATCCAACATATCAATCGTGGGTACGAAAACATCGTGACGAAGCTCCGTTCCCTGGGGGCTGCCATAAACCTGGACTCCTCGGAAGAGGAAGACTTGGCCTGATTTTTTTGCGTTTTATGGCGATCGGTCCCTGCAAAAAAGCTCCCTCACCGCCCTTTGATCGGGGAATCGTGGGAGGGATCGGAAGAGGACCCGCCTCGGCGAAGAGCCTTCGGTGGGCTCCGTCGCCCTGCAGGGCGGGGCCGACGAAAAAGGACGGGTACGGTCTCGCAGTTGAAAGGAGGAGCGCGGAAGATGTCGTGGCTTGAACGTTTGGGTCGCAAGGCCCTGATGGGAATCGAACCCTACCGGCCCGGAAAGCCGATTAGCGACGTGCAGCGAGATCTGGGGTTGAAGCAGGTAATCCGGCTCAGCTCCAACGAAAACCCCTGGCCCCTGCCAGAACGGTTGTCCCAGGTCATCTCGACCGCCGCGCAGGACGTGAGGCGTTACCCCGACCCGGGGGCCTACAACCTGCGCCGGGCTCTGGCCAAAAAGTGGGGCGTATCCCCCTCGGAGGTGGTGGTGGGGGCGGGGACGGAAGGGGTGCTCTTTTCCCTCTTTCAAGCTACCCTGGACGAGGGTGACGAGGTGGTCTACTGCACGCCCACGTACCCGCTCTACCGCCTCGCGGCCTGTGCCGCCGGGGCGCGTTGCGTCGAGGTGCCCCTGGGAGATGCCCTGGCTCCGGGGGCGGACCAGTTGCTCAGCGCCTGTACGCCCAAGTCCAAAGTGGTGGTGCTCTGCAACCCCAATAACCCCACGGGGGCCCTCATTTCTCGCAACGAACTACTTGCCCTGGCGGGGGCGCTGGAGGGGCGGGAGACCCTTCTGGTGGTGGACGAGGCCTACGCTGAATACGTGGTGGACCCCCGGTACGTCTCGGGGGTAGAGCTCTTTCGTCAGTTGGGGAACGTGGCTATTCTCCGCACGTTTTCAAAGATTTATGGCTTGGCATCCCTTCGGGTGGGGTACGCCATAGTCCCTAAACTTGTGGGGGAGTCCTACGCCAAGGTGCGGCGAGTCTTTGACGTTAACCGTGTGGGGCAAGAGGCGGCGGTGGCGGCCCTGGAAGAAGAGATTTTCGTGGAAGAGACCCGGACCAAGACCATCGCCGAGCGAGAGCGGATGGCCACCGAGCTCACCACGTTGGGGGTGAAGGTGATCCCCACTCACACGAACTTCCTCCTGGTTTTTCTGGCCGACGCCGATCGAGTGGCGGACGACCTTCTCCATGACGGCATCATTGTCCGTCCGGGGAGCGACCTGGGCATGGCGGGGGCCCTGCGCGTTTCCATGGGATTACCCGAAGAGAACGATCGCTTTGTGGCATCTCTTCGAAAACAATTAAAGCGGCCAGAAAAACGCTGACCCATGCCGGAAGATTTGCTGGACGGGGTGGAAGTTCTCGCCTTTGTGGGGCCCGCTGGGACCGGGAAGAGCCAGCGGGCCCAGCTTGTGGCAGGGGAACATGATACGGACTTCCTCATCGATGATGGTCTTTTAATCCATCGAGGGCAGATTGTCTGCGGCCGGAGCGCCAAGACGGAGCGCAACCAGATCTGTGCCATTCGCCGAGCCCTCTTCCAGTTTCCCGCGCATCGCCTCCAAGTGCGCCGGGCCCTGGCGGCATCGGCTCCTTGTCGGGTCATGCTAGTGGCCACATCGGAAGAGATGGCCCGCCGCATCTCCCGGCGCCTGGGAATCCCCCCGCCTCGCGCCTTCGTTCATATTCGAGACGTGGCGTCCCCCGAGGAGATTGCCCGGGCCCGGAATGAGCGCATTCACAAGAAGCAACATGTCATCCCCGTGTCTTCTCTCCAGGTACGGAAGAACTTTGCTGGCAAGATGGTGGGAAGGCTTCGCATCTTGTGGAGCGGAGAGGAGCCCCAAGGGGAAAAGACCATTGTCCGGCCCCCCTTCACGTTTCTCGGGAACTTGGCCATCGAGCCGGAGGCCCTGGCCCAAATCATCCGGGAGATTTCCCAGAGAACGCCCCAGGTGGCCTCCGTGAAAGAAGTCCGCGTGGATTCCCAGGGGGATCGGCTTCGTTTTTCCATTACCATCGCGGTATCTGTGGGAGAGATGACCATGCTGGACTTGGCCCTGTTTTTGCAGAAGCGTCTCTCTTCCAGCGTGGCGTATTTTACGGGACTCGAGGTGGGGAAGGTGGACGTCGTGGTGAGCGAGGTCGTATTGTGATGGACCTTCTTTACGATCCCGAAGGACTGGAAGTGGCAAAAGAGCGGGGCCGCATGTGGGAAGCCCTGGAACGGGAGGCCGAATCCTGTGCCCGGTGTCCCTTGGGAGCGGGGAGGCATCGGGTGGTCTTGGGCGATGGGAATCGCCGGTCGTCTTTGCTCTTGGTGGGCGAAGGACCGGGGGCGGAAGAGGATGCCCAAGGGATCCCCTTTGTGGGGGCTGCGGGGCAGCTGCTCACCAAGATCTTGGAGGCGGCGGGCATCGGGCGCCAGGAAGTATATATCACGAACATTGTAAAGTGCCGCCCCCCGAATAACCGGGCCCCCCAGATGGAAGAAATGCTGGCCTGCGACCGCTTTCTCCAGGCTCAGATCCTTCTCCTAAACCCCCGTATCCTCGTGTGCCTCGGCAGTACCCCGGCGAAGTGGATCCTCAAGACATCGGAGGGCATATCCAAGATTCGGGGGAAATGGTTTTCCTGGAGGGGCATTGACGTCATGCCCATGTTTCACCCCAGCTATCTCTTGAGGAACCAATCCTCCACGGTGGGTAGCCCGAAGCACCAAACCTGGTTGGACATTCAGGAAGTCCGCAAGCGATGGGACGCGTGGGGACCTCGGGGGAGCCTTTCGGAGATCCCCAAAGGAGGGATGTCGTAGTGTGGCAAGAAGAGAGCGCCGCAGGGGGGGCGCGCCACGTGGCCATCATCATGGATGGCAACGGACGATGGGCCAAGGCGCGACACCTGCCCCGCATCATGGGCCACCACGCCGGAGTGCAAGCGGTGGAGCGCACGGTCCGGGCCGCCAAGGATTTGCGCGTTCCCGTGATATCACTCTACGCCTTTTCTACGGAAAACTGGAAGCGCCCTAAGGCGGAGGTCCTGGGGCTCATGGGTCTTTTCCGGTACTACGTGGCGATGAAGGTGAAGGCCCTGTGCGAAGAGGGGGCCCGGTTGCGCTTCGCCGGGAGCCGGGAAGGACTTCCCGAAGATGTCATACGGACGCTTGAAGACGCCGAAAATGCCACGGCGTCCTGCCGGGCCATCGACGTGGTGGTGTGCCTCAACTACGGGGGGCGTCGGGAGATCCTCGACGCAGTCAATGCCCTTTTGGCCTCCGGGCACTCGGGGTCCGTGACGGAAGAACTCCTCCGGTCCCAGTTCTACATCCCCGACCTCCCCGATCCCGACTTAGTCATACGCACCAGCGGAGAACATCGCATGAGCAATTTCTGGCTCTGGGAAGGAGCCTACAGCGAACTTTACTTCACGGACACTCTCTGGCCCGACTTTGGCCGAGAGGAGCTCGAAAAAGCCCTGAAAATCTTCTCCGGCAGGGAACGTCGCTATGGCGGAGTCGGAGGATCCGAAAAAAATGGATAGAGATCCCATGATCAGCGAAGAAAAAGAAGCCCCTTCCGTCGAAACTCGAGCCTCCCAGGACGATTCCCGGGACCCGGGGATCTCGGCGGGGACGAAAAAACTTCCGAGGTCTCCTCTGCCATCTCCCAAGCGCGGGGTGGGGGGACGGGTCCTCCTGGTCCGGGCCCTTTCCGGGGGTCTCGTGGTGGGAGCGGTGGTGGGGGGACTCTTGACGGGGGGGTATGGGTGGATCGCCGTGGTATCCCTCCTGGCCCTGATATCCCTGGGGGAATTTTACGGCATCTTGCGGCGCCGCTTTCATGTCTCCTCAGGTATCGGGTTGCTCGGAGGCTTGGGAATCCTGGCGGCGTCGGTTTTTGAGGTGCCCGAGAGGGTGGACCTGTTGATTTTGACCCTGGTGGCCCTGGGGACCCTGGGAATAGAGGTCTTTCGAAGACAACTCACGGGAACGAGCCAGGCCATCTTTAACATGGGGGGAACGGTGGGAGGGGTGATCTATGTCGCCCTGCCTTGGAGCTTCCTCTTGGATATGCGTACGGAACCCTGGGGACAGATGGTCCTGTTTTCGCTTTTTCTATGCACGTGGAGCTGCGATGTCTTGGCCTATCTGGTGGGCCTTGTCTGGGGTCGAACGCCTCTTTGCCCCGATATAAGCCCTAAAAAGACCTGGGAAGGAGCCCTGGGAGGCCTTTTAGGAGCTCTGGGGGCCAGCGGGGTGGTGGCCTATGCCCTGGCGGCGCCCCCCATGCCCCTTCTGATCATCGGCCTCATCTGCGGTACCTGGGGACAGGTGGGAGACCTGGCGGAATCGGCGCTCAAGCGAGAAGCTCTGGTCAAAGATAGCGGCAAAATCCTGCCGGGGCACGGGGGGCTTCTCGATCGCTTCGATAGCCTCTTATTCAGCGTGTCGGCAGTTTATCTTCTTTTCGGGGTGATATGGTCATGACGCGAACGCCCAAAGACGTGGGCATCATCGGCGCCACCGGTAGCGTGGGGGGGGCGGCTCTGTGGATTTGCGAAAAATTCCCCGATAGATTCCGGGTTCGGGCCCTGGCGGCCCAGAGAAACGTCGCCGCCATGGAATCTCTGGTACGCCGTTTCAATCCCGAAGTGGTGGTCCTGGCGGAAGAGGGGGCGGCGGCGGAGCTGGCGTCTCGCCTCGGCGGGGAAGGGCGGGTCTTCGGCGGAGCAGGGGCCCTGGATAGGATGGTGGCCGAGCTCCCCGGGGTACACTGGGTCTTCGCGTCCTCCGGAACGGGGGCTCTGGGGGCTTTGGAAAGGGCCCTGGTCCAGGGGGACGACGTGTCCTTGGCCAACAAAGAGAGCGTGGTGGTGGCGGGGCCGTGGATTTTGCCCTTGGTTTCCCGGAAGGATCAACTGAGGCCGGTGGACAGCGAACACAACGCGATTTGGCAGGGCCTTTTCGGGGAAAAGGAGGAGGATGTGGACCGGATCTGGCTCACCGCCTCCGGGGGGCCCTTTCGGAATTTTTCTCGGGAGGAAATGGCCCGAGCGACTCCAGAGCAGGCCCTCCGTCACCCCACGTGGGCCATGGGCGCCAAGATCACGGTGGACAGCGCAACCTTAATGAACAAGGGGATCGAGGTCCTGGAGGCGATGCAGCTTTTTAATCTTCCCGTGCATCGGGTTCACGCCCTGGTCCACCCCGGATCCCTGGTTCACGGGGTGGTGCGTTTCCGAGATGGATGCAGCAAGATGGTACTGTCCACTCCGGACATGCGCATCCCTGCGGGGGTGGCCATGGCCTTCCCCGAGCGGTTGCCGATCATGGAGACCGAGCTGGCCCCCCCTCCCCCCACTCCCATGAATCTGGCCCTGGACGCCCCGGACGAGGGGCGCTTCCCCTGCTTTTCCCTGGCCCTCGAGGCGGGGCGCCGGGGAGGGGCCTACCCCGCGCTCTTGGTGGGAGCGGACGAGGCGGCGGTGCGGGCCTTTCTCGAGGGGCGCATAGGGTTTTTGGACGTGGCCTCGGTGGTGGAAGAGACCCTGGAGGGATGGAAGGGCGCGGCGCCCGCTTCCCTAGGAGACGCCCTGGAGGCGGTGGAAGAGGGGCAGAGACGCGCTGAGGCGATGATGGGGGAAGGACGGTTTCGTCGATGACTTTTTTGGCCTTTTTCCTCGTCATCGCCGTGTGTGTGCTGATCCACGAATTTGGGCACTTCGCCAGTGCTCGCCTCATCGGGGTCCGGGTGCATGAGTTCGCCTTCGGCATGGGCCCCATCCTCCTGTCCCGGGAGCGAGGGTGCACGCGGTGGTCCTTCCGGGCCTTTCCCGTGGGGGGCTTCGTCCGGTTGGCGGGCATGGGCGAGGAGCAAGAGGGAGAGTCCTGTGCCGACGAAGAATCCTTCGGTCACAAGCGCCCCTGGGAGCGGTGCGTCATCCTGGCGAGCGGCGCGGGGCTCAACATCCTGCTGGCGGTGGGGCTCACGGCGGCCCTCCTCATGGGACACGGCGTCTTAGATCTGGAGAGCACCGTGGTGGGGGAAGTCATGGCGGGATACCCGGCGGATCAGTGGGGCGTGGTCTCGGGGGACCGAATCTTGTCGGTGAACGGCGAGGCGGTGACGACGTGGGATGACATGTCTCGGCGCCTCCGGGAAAAGGGAGCCCAGGGCGCCGTGATGCTGGAGGTGGAGCACCGGGGGGCGGTGAGGGTCTTTTCCGGCGAACTGAGCCGAGACGCCCGGCAGGGGACGCCCCTTTTCGGCGTGCGCCCCCGATGGGTCACCTATGGCTTCGCGGCGGCCCTGGGGCATTCTTTCAGCTATACCTGGCAGATGAGCCGGGAGATCCTGTCGGGGATGGTGGCTTGGATTTTCGCTCGCCGAGACATCGACGTCACGGGTCCCGTGGGCATTGCCAACCTGGCGGGGGAGGCGGCTCGCCAGGGGATGTGGTCCTTTTTGTCGTTTTTAGCGGTGATAAACCTCCATCTGGGGCTTTTGAACCTTTTCCCCTTTCCGGCCCTCGACGGAGGAAGGCTCTTTTTTGTCTTCGGCGAGATGATCACCGGGCGACGGTTACCCGAAAGGTGGGAGCAGTACATCCACCTGGGGGGATTCGCGGTGCTCATGGCGCTTATCCTGGTGATCACGTGGCAGGACCTCGTCAAACTCTTGGGGTAGAGCGGGGTTCGGGCCCCGAGAGGGACCCCGGAAGAAAGTCCTAGGCCGCAGTAAAGGTGGCGATGGGTATGGCCTGTGCGCGGGCGGTGTGTGTGGGGGCTTTGGGCATTGGAGGGGATAACCCCGTCAGAGTGGAAAGCATGCTCAAAACCCCCTTGGAAGACCTCGCGGGGTGCGAAGGGGAGCTTCGAAGCTTGGATCGGGCCCGATGCGAGCTGGTGCGGGTGGCCTTTCCCCGTCGAGAGCTGGCGGGAGCCCTGGGTGAGCTCTGTCGCAAGAGCCCCATGCCTCTCATGGCGGATATCCATTTTGATCCGGCCCTGGCGGTGGAGGCCCTGAGGCAGGGGTGCCCCGCCGTGCGACTGAACCCGGGGAACATGTCTCAGCGCGACCTTCGCGAGGTGGTGGTGGCGGCGGAAGATCGGGGGGCCGCGCTGCGCATTGGCGCCAACGGAGGATCGCTCAGCAACGACCAGATGGCCCGGGCGGAGGGAGACCGAGCCTTGGCCCTGCTTCACGCTGCGGAAGATCAGCTGGCGGCGCTGGAACGAGAGGGATTTTCTCGCATCATCCTTTCGGCCAAGGCCACGTCGGTGCCGGAGACCGTACGGGCCAACGTCCTTTTGGGGCAGCGTCACCCGGACTATCCGCTGCACGTGGGCATCACCGAAGCGGGGGGCGACGTGGAGGGGATCGTGCGGGGAGCCTGTGGTATTGGCCTCCTCCTGGCTCAGGGGTTGGGAGACACGCTGCGGGTGAGCCTCACGGGGCCCTCGCCCGACGAAATCCGCGTGGGATACGCCCTTTTGCGTGCCCTAGAGCTCCGGGCTCTGGGGGCCCAGCTCCTGTCTTGTCCCACCTGCGGCCGCCGAAGGGCCGATGTGAGCGCCATCGCCGCCGCCCTTCGCCCCCACCTGGACTCCTTTCCCGACGGAGTGACCATCGCTGTTATGGGGTGCGAAGTTAATGGGCCCCGGGAAGCCCGGGAGGCGGATGTGGGGGTGGCCGGATCTCCCGGAGGAGTGATCCTCTTTCGCCGGGGAGAGTTTCTGGGCGAGCTGCCCCGGGAAAATCCGGAGGACGTGGTGGAGGCCCTGCGCCGAGCTCTGGCGGATCCTTCGAGAGACAGCACCCCGGAGGAGGGCGGAGCCCCCGGAGATGGAGCGTAGGCGCCGCAGATCTGAAAGAGGGAGAGGAACCCCCATGGATTCAGAGAAAAGCCAGACTTTCCCCTCCAAGACTCCTGATCTCGAAGGGGTGGCTTCGGAGGAAACGGGCCTCCGGAGGCCTTGGTTTGTCTTGGTCACGGGGAAAGACCTTGAGGCCTTTCCTGAGGCCCCTCGTTACGATGGATTTGCCGTGCGAGAGGCCCTTTTGCCCGCCGGAGCATCGACCCTGGAAGGAATGGCATGGACCGAAGGGCCGCCTCCCGTTCAGAGCCTCGCCGCCGCCATCGTTGCCCCCCCTCTCTCGGAGTCGGTGGTAGGGGCGGCGGTGGGGGTGCTGTGCCTGGCGGATGGTTCCCGTCGGGCGGCGGTGGTGACTTGTCTCGGAGGGGCCGAGGAGGCGCTGATGCGGGTGGAAGAGATCCTTTTCCGGGAAGTCGACGAAAAAGACGACCTCGCCGTGGAGACCTTGTACCTGGCGGGAGAGGAGGCCGAGGCCCGGGAAGAAGAGGCCGCTACGGTGGGGGCGGCATGCTTCTTCGGTGGGTTAGGGAACGAAGGAGCCTCTTAAGGCGCGATCTCCGATGATCCCAGGAACTTTACGAAAAAGCGGGCCACCGCGACGGAAGGACGGAGGCGAAGGGGAGATGGATCGAGGACGCGGGAGAAGGGAGTGCTTTCGATGCAGGTGATGGAGCGCAAGACGAACGACCTGTGGTTTACGGAAGAACAGACCCCTGACATGAGGATGGGGTTGCGCATCAAGCAAGTACTGCGACACGAAGAGACCCCATACCAGCGACTGTTGGTGGTGGAGACGGAAGAGTGGGGCCGGGCGTTGGTGCTGGACGGGGCCATCCAGATCACCGAAAAAGACGAGTTCACCTACCATGAGATGATGGCCCACGTGCCTCTTTGCGCCCACCCTGCCCCGTGCCGAGTGCTGGTGGTGGGGGGGGGTGACGGAGGCGTCGTGCGGGAGGTGGCCAGGCACGGGGCCGTGTCCCAGATCTTTCTGGTAGACATCGACGCCGAAGTGACCAGGGCTTCCCGGGAGTTCTTCCCCTCGGTGAGCTGCGCGCTGGATGATCCCCGGGTCACCGTACTCCACGAGGACGCCTTGGTGTTTGTGAAAGACCATCAGGCGAGCTTTGACGTGATCATCGTGGATAGCACGGATCCCGTGGACTTCGCGGCGGGCCTTTTTTGCGCCCCCTTCTACCGGGACGTGTACCAGGCTCTGAAAGAAGATGGGATGTTGATGGCCCAGACCGAATCTCCCTTTGCAGAACCCCGCATGGTCACCCCCACCTTTCAGCAGATGCGTAGCGTCTTCCCCTTGGTCCATCTCTGCTGGGGCTCCATGCCCACCTATCCTACGGGGACCTGGACCTACATGGTGGGAAGCCGTCGCCACGACCCTCGCATCCTCCGAAGCCCCGTGCCCCAGGGAACAAGGTACTACTCCGAGGCCATTCACGGCGCCTCTTTTGTGCTTCCCCCCTACATGCAGGAACAGATCGGCGAGTAGGCGACGGGGGCGGCGGCCCGGGGTCGGAGGGGAGGGCCACGAAAAGGGTAAAGGGATGACCCTTGCCAGGATGGAAGGGCTATGATATAACTGAAAGAGTAAACCGGCTTGCTTTTTTGGTTCATTTCTTCCCGAAGAGGAGTGGGGTCATGACAAGCGATAGCCGAGGTTTTTCCGTGGGTTCCGAGGTGGGGCGCCTGAGGCGAGTGATGCTCCACCGGCCAGGACTGGAACTGGACCGCCTCACCATTCACAACAAGGATGAGCTTCTTTTTGACGACATCCTGTGGCTCGAAGAGGCCCAGAGGGAGCACGACGCCTTCGCCGACCTGCTCCGGGACAATGGCGTGGAAGTGGTTTATTTCCGCAATTGTCTGGCCCACATCCTCCGGGAGGAACCCCTGCGCGACGAGCTCCTGGACGACGCGTTGGCCCTGGAGGCCCTGGACATTCCCCTGGCGGGGGCTCTAAAAAAAGAGCTCATGGGCATGAACCCCGCAGACCTGGCCGAGGTGCTCATCTCGGGTCTCACGAAGAAAGAGACGGAAGCCATCGTGGGGGACATCCGGAGCCTGGCGATCCGCTTCCCGGATGTCAACGATTTTCTCATCCGCCCCCTTCCCAACCTGTACTTCCAGAGAGACCCCTTCGCCTTCGTGAAAAATGGAGTCATTGTAAGCTGCATGAACTTTGATGCCCGGCGGCGGGAGCCCCTCTACGCCCACGCCATTTTCCGCCACCACCCCTATTTTGCCGATGTCCAGATCATCTTTGGGGACGACCCCCGGGATTGCGCTCCCTACACCATCGAGGGGGGCGACGTGCTGGTGCTCTCCGAGGACACGGTGGCCATCGGGGTGAGTCAGCGCACCCGGGCGGGCACCGTCCAGATCGTGGGGCGGAGGATGGCCCAGAAACTGGGCATCCGCACCGTTTTGGCGGTGGATATCCCGAAAATCCGGGCCTCCATGCACCTGGACACCGTGTTCACCATGGTGGATCGGGACGCTTTCACCATCTATCCGGGACTGGAAGAGCACTTGCACATCGCCGAGCTGCGCTATGACGCCGACGGCGCCCTGGAGGGCATTGTGGACCATCACAGTCTGTCGGATTGCCTCCGGCGTACGTTGCACATGGACCACCCCCGCTTCATTGAGACGGGGGGAGGGGATCCCATCGCGGCGGCCCGGGAGCAGTGGAACGACGGCACCAACACGTTGGCCATCGCGCCGGGAGTGGTGGTGACCTATCGCCAGAACGTGGTGTCGAATCAGGTGCTGCGGGAAAACGGAGTGAAGGTTTTCGAAATCCGCGGAGCCGAACTGGGCCGGGGGCGCGGGGGGCCCCGTTGTATGACCCACCCCCTGATGAGAGAACAGTTGTAATCGCCGTCTTTTTTTTCGTCCCCGTTCGAGGAATCGTCCGGGCCGTGGGGAGCAGTAGACGAAGCCAGGGCTTCGTGATGTCAAAGGAGGAGAGAGTATCATGCCGGTTAACCTGAAGGGACGTAGTTTTTTGACTCTGATGGATTTCACCCCCGAAGAGGTTCGATACATGTTGGACCTGAGCCACGACCTCAAGGCAAAGAAGCGTACGGGGGTGCGGGAGCCGCTGTTGGCGGGGAGAAACATTGTCTTGCTTTTCGAGAAAACTTCCACTCGGACGCGTTGCGCCTTCGAAGTGGCGGCGATGGACGAAGGGGCCCACGTGACGTTTTTGGATTCCAGCAGCTCCCAGATGGGAAAAAAGGAATCCCTGGAGGACACGGCTAAGGTACTGGGGCGCTTTTACGACGGCATTGAGTACCGGGGCTACCAGCAGGAAGTGGTGGAGCTCCTCGCCAAGTATGCAGGAGTGCCGGTGTGGAACGGCCTCACCGACATAGACCACCCGACTCAGATCCTGGCGGACTTCATGACCATTGAAGAGCACGTGGCCAAACCCCTAAACAAAGTAAAGTTGGTCTTTGCCGGAGACACCAGGAACAACATGGCCTACGCCCTCATGTACGGCGCCGCCAAGACGGGGATGCACTTCGTGGGATTGGGCCCCAAGGAGCTGAGCCCCAACGCCGAGATCCTCGCCAAGGTGCGAGAAGAGGCCAAGATCACCGGGGCGGTCATCGAGGTCAGCGACAGCTTGGAATCCGTCAAGGGCGCCGACGTCATATACACCGACGTGTGGGCCTCCATGGGAGAAGAGGACAAAATCCCCGAAAGGGTGAAGTTGCTGACGGATTACAAGGTCACCATGGAAATGATGGAAAAAACGGGCAACCCGGATGTGATCTTCCTGCACTGCCTCCCGGCGTTCCACAACTTCGAGACGAAGCTGGCCAAGGACATGAAAGAAAAGGGGTACGACATCCGAGAAGTGACGGATGAGGTTTTCCGGAGCCGTCACTCGGTGGTCTTCGACGAGGCCGAAAACCGCATGCACACCATCAAGGCCGTGATGGTGGCCACCATAGGCCGCAACTAACCCTCCGTTATCCCCCTTCCTTCGGTGTTTTATCCCCCAGGGCCTGGGCCCTGGGGGATTTTTTGTCCCGGGGAGGTGAAGGTCCCAGGGTGCGCCTTTTGACCTATGGACGGAGAGCCTCCCCTTGCGAGAGAATGGGGCGAGGTGGCATCGATTCCCTTTTTCGTGCTTTCGGACAAGGGGTGTCGTGCCCGGGCCTTCGGGCCGATACCACGAAGGAGGTAAGCCCATGATCAGGGTGTTTCTTGCCGACGACCACCCCCTGACCCGATCGGGGATCGCGGCGTACCTGGAGCAGGAAAAGGACATGGAATTGGTGGGAGAGGCCTCCGACGGGGAGGAGGCCCTGGAGCGCATTCGGGCCCTGGCCCCCGACGTGGCGCTCATGGATATCCGCATGCCCAAGGGCGACGGAGTCTCCGTGGTGCGGCGCATGAAAGAAGAAGGGCTGCGCACGGCGGCCCTCATGCTGACTTCCTACGACGCTCAGCAATATGTGGTGGCCTCCTTGCGCAACGGGGCCAAGGGGTATGTGCTCAAGACGGCCACCCCGGAAGAGCTGGCGTCCGCCATCCGGGTCGTCTCCGTCGGGGGAGTCTATCTGGACCGGGAGGTTTCCCGAAACATCGAGGGGGACTTTTCCCCCGAGGAGCTCTCTGTGCGAGAGCGGGAGGTGCTCCTTTTGGCCGCCAAGGGACTTTCTAGCAAGGAGGCCGCCAGGGAGCTCTTTATCAGCGACCGCACGGTGCAGACCCACCTCGCCTCGATTTACGATAAATTGGGGGCCAAAAACAAGACCGAGGCCATGCTCTTGGCCCTTAAGTACGGCATCGTCACGTTGGAGGACTTGCTGGATTGAGAAGGCATCTCCTCCTGGCCCTCACCGTGGCGATCCTCCTGCCGTCGTTGGCCATCTTGGTGGCCTCCGGGGTTAGCCTCATCGAGCACGAGCGCGCCATCCGGGTGGTGGCCCGCTCCTACGTTCAGGATCTGGCGGAGATGGTGGCCTCTCGCCTGGACCTGCGCTGGGGGCGTTTTGGCCTTCCTGGGCAGGAATACCCGGACCGCCGGACCCTGGATTCCTCGCGGGAGTTCCTCTTTCGCTTCTTCTCCTGGCGTCTTTCCATGCCGGGATGGGTGGCGGTCATTGACGAGGGGGGACAGATCATGACCGCCTCTCCGGGGGCCGAATCGCTGGCCCAGATTGCCCCCGGGGGGGTGCCTGTGGGGCATGTCCTGGACATCAAAGACATCCACGGGAAGAAGTACACCATCGCGGCGTACCCCGTGCGCGATACCCGGTGGTTTGTGGTGGCGGCGGTGTCGTGGGAGGCCTTATTGGGGCCCATGGTGCGCTATGGGAGCCTCTGGGCCCTGGTGATCAGCGGCTTTGCCCTGGCGGGGCTCGCGGCGGTGTGGGCCCTGTGGCGCTGGCTCATCGCTCCCCTGAGGGCCCTGGAAAATGAGGTATCCCGGCTGCGATGGGGGGAGGAGACCCCCGCAGCCAAGGGGGCCCCAGCGGTGTTCGAGCTCCAGCGCCTGCGGGGAGTCTTGCGCCATCTCGCCCAGACCGCCATCGAAAAATCCCGGCTCATGCGCCGTTCCGTGACGGACCTGGTGCGGGTCCAGGAGCAAGAACGCACTCGATTGGCGCGGGAGATCCACGACGGCCCCCTACAGAGCATCACGGCGTTGATCCAGCAGCTCCGCCTCGCCGACCTGGCGCCATCAATCGAAGACCGGAGCAGGAGGATGACCATGGCGGAAGAGGGGGCCCATCTGGCGGTCCGGGAGCTCCGGGGGCTCTGCGACGAACTCTCCCCTCCTTGGCTTGATCTGGGCCTTTCCCAGGCGGTGACGGAGTTGGCGGAGCGCCTTTCGGCCCACCTCGACGTGGCGATTTCTGTGGAGTGCGAATCTGCTGCGGACGACCTATCTTCCGAAGCGGTGCTGTCCCTTTTTCGGGTGGCGCAGGAGGCGATCCATAACGCCGTGCGCCACGGTAGGGCCCGTCGGGTGGAGCTCCGGGGAACCAGGGAAGGGAATTTCTTCGCCTTGGAGATAGAGGACGACGGCGAGGGGTTCTCCCCGGGGGAAGATTTTAACGCCCTGCGGGTTCGGGGGCATCGGGGACTGGCCAACATGCAGGAGCGCATGGCCCTTGTGGGGGGCACGCTGGAGCTGCGCTCTTCCCCCGGAAAGGGAACCCTGGTGCGGTGTATCGTGCCCCTGGGGGCGGAGGGGGAGGCGGACTAGATCAGGCCCTCTCCTGAAAGCTCAGACGGGGGAAGGCTCCCGGGAGAGGACGGCCAGGGCCTCCAGGCATCGGTCCACCTCGTCCTCCGTGGTGAAGTACCCCGGGGAAAGGCGCAGGGCCCCCTGGGGAAAGCTCCCCAGGGTGCGGTGGGCCCAGGGGGCGCAGTGGAGCCCCGGGCGGCCCTCGAGACCAAATCGTTCCGATAGTTCGAAGGCCAGCGTACCGTTGTCCCACCCCTCCACGTTCAGGGGGAATACGGGGAGGCGCCCTTCCATGGAGGCCATGCCGTAAAGTGTCGCCCGGGGAATGGCCCGGAGCCCTTTAAGGAGCCGCTCCCCCAGGAGGTGTTCTCGCCGGGCGATGGCCTCCCTCCCCTGGGATTCGATCCAAGCCAGGGCGCCCTCCAGCCCCGCTATGCCGGGCAGATTGGGGGTCCCCGCCTCGAATTTGTCGGGCAACACGGAGGGCTGCCGTTCCTCGTGGGAAAAACTTCCCGTGCCCCCCTCCACCAAGGGACGGGTCCGGTGCGCGAACTCCGGGTGCCAGACGATGCCCCCGATCCCCTGGGGTCCCAGGAGCCCCTTGTGCCCGGTGAAACACACGGCGGCGGCGTGCCATCGTTCGGCGGACACGGGGAGGACCCCCGCCGTCTGGGCCACGTCTACCACCAGGGGAACCCGGCGCTGGTGGCAGACGGAGGCGATGGCGTCCATGTCCTGGATGGTGCCGCAGACGTTGCTCGCGTGGGAGAGGGCCACGAGGTCTCCCCCGGAGGCCAGGGCGGCCTCCAGGTCCCCGGGGTCGAGGTGCCCCCGGGGGTCGCAGGGTAAGATCACCACCTCGATGCCCACCGATTCCTCCAGGGAGCGGAGGGGACGGACCACGGCGTTGTGTTCCATGGACGTGGTGAGGACCCGCATGCCCGGCCGGAGAAATCCCTTGAAGACCACGTTCAGCGATGCGGTGACGTTGTCGGTGAAGGTGACGTACCGGGGGTCGCGCCCTTCGTGTCCTTCCAGCATGGTCGCAAGGCGCTCTCGACATGTGGAGACCAGATCCAGGGTGGCCCTATCGCGAGAGGAAATGCTTCCTCGGCCGAGATTGGCCCCCCCCCGGGTCAAAAAATCCCTCATCTTTTCAGCCACGGCGGGAGGTTTGGGCCACGTGGTGGCGGCGTTGTTGAAGTACACGGGGAGCTCCCCTAACCTAAGACGAGGGTCTTACGGGCTCGGAGCATCGCGTCGGTGATCTCGAACATGTTCGATAGGGTCCCCGCTGCCAATCGATCGGCGACGCCGAAGTGCGTCACGCAGGTGCCGCAGACCAGGACGCGACACCCCCGGGATTCCATCTCCCGCAGGACCTCCGAAGTGGAACTCTCCTCCAGCGCCAAAAAAATCCCCCCGTTCATGAGGGCCACTGTGGCGGGTGGGGGGGAAGAGGCCGCCAAGGTGCCGAGAAAGGCCTTGATAAGGGCCTCCCCCAGCTCGGGACTCTCCTGCCCCAGGGTGCGCCCCAGAAAAAGCACCCCGATTCCTTCCGGAGAGCGGGAGACGGGGATCGGGACCTCGGGGGCCCTTTGGCTCCCGGTGGAGCCTCCTTCCCGGTGACCCGAGACCACGATATCGGTCGCCGCGCCGGAGCGATACGAGGTAAACCCCTGGCTTCCGAGGAATCGGAGGACGTTCTGGGCCGAGATGTCGTTATCCACGTGCACCTCAATCTCCAAGGCCCCTTGGTCCACGGCGGCCTTGGCCATCATCACCGGTTGAGGGCAGGGTTTTCCCCGAGCATCTATGAGGATCATGAAAACACTCCCTTTCTGGAGGATCTTTTCCTGGAGGGTCTAGATTTTATGCCGTAAAGTATAGTATCAGAAGGCCCCGCCAGGTCAAGGGAGAAATGGCGCTCCCCCGGATCGGTTATCTAGGGGGCTAAAAGAAGGTCCCCCGCCAGCTCTTGGGGCGGTGGGGCGAAGGGGAGGGGTGTGGATGGCCAGCAAAGCGAAGGACGGGCAAGAGGGGACCCCGGGGGCCTTCGAGGGCGCCGAAGGCTCCGTGACGATCCCCGAAGGGTACGAAGGACACACGGTGTGGCATGCCCTGCGGTCCCTGGGGGTCGCCTTCGAAGCTCCCTGCGGAGGCCAGGGGAGATGCGGGGGATGCCGGGTGCGCCTGTCCGGAGGGGTGTCCCCGCCGGAGGAGGGGGAAAAAGAGCTCCTCGGAGAGGAGGGAAGGAGCCAGGGATATCGTCTGGCGTGCCGAGCCCGTCTTACCGGGGGGGCCCGGGTGAATCTTACGGTGGGTCCGGGAAAATCGGGGGGCGAAAAAGGATCGAGCGGGGGGCAAAGGACTCACTGGAGGGCTCCGGAGCTACTCATTCCCTGGGACGAGCTCGGGGAAGCGGGAAGCCTTTCCGAGGCGCTGGTCCGGGCGCTGGCCCATCAAGGGGAGGAGGTCGGTCATGTTTCCCGGGCCGCGCTGCTCCAGGCCTCCCGGCGGTGGCGCCCCGGGGAGCCTGGAGCCTTTATTCTCCCGGTGCGAGATGGCGTCCTCCGGGGGTGCCTGTCCCCGGGGCGGACTCCTCTGGGAGTCGCCTGCGACCTGGGAACCACCACGGTGGCGGTCTACCTGGCCGATCTCCTCACGGGAAGAGTATTGTGGTCCGGCGCCTCTTCAAATCCCCAGGCGCCTTTCGGTGCCGACGTGGTTTCCCGGATGGGGGCGGCGTTGGAGGGTTTGGGCCCCTTCGACGAGCTTTGCGTCGCGTTGCGCCGGGCGGTGGAATCGCTGGTGAAAGAGGGGCTAGCCTCCATCGGGGGAGACGGCGAGGAAGTGCTGGAGATGGTAGTGGTGGGAAACCCTCCCATGGAGCACTTCTTTTTGGGCTACCTCCCCGGAACGATGGCCCGGGAGCCCTTTGTCTGCGTGGATCCCTTGCCCGAGGCCCTTTCGGCGGGATGTTTGGGGATGGAGTTTATCCGGGACGCGACGGTGCGCCCCCTTCCTCCGGTGGGGGCCTTTGTGGGGGCCGACCTGGTGGGGGTCTTGTTGGCCGTAGAAACCTTGCCTCCGAAGAGAACTCGCCTGGTGGTGGACTTTGGCACCAACGGAGAGATCGCCTTGGTTTCAGAGGAGGACCTTTGGGTTACCTCGGCGGCGGCGGGGCCTGCCTTTGAAGGGGGGCACATATACCAGGGCATGTCCGCCCGCCCCGGGGCGGTACGACGCGTGCGACTCCACGACGGAGATCTAAGGGCGGAGACGGTGGATTCCGCCCCTCCCCGGGGGATCTGCGGCTCGGGCCTGATCGATGCGGTGGCAGCCCTCCGCCGGGCGGGAGTTTTAGACGACGGCGGTCGCCTTCGGGGTGACCCCTTTCCAGGAGACGGGGGGGACCGGCGGAGAATGCGGGGGGAGGAGAGGGGGATAATGTTGGCCTCCGGCGATGAAGGAGAGGTGACGATCTGGCAGCGCGATATCCGAGAGGTGCAGTTGGCCAAAGCGGCCCTTCAAGTGGGCATCTGTCGCCTGTTGGCCGAAGGAGGAGTGAAGGCGGAGGCGGTGGAGGAGTGTGTCTTTGCGGGGGCCTTCGGAGCGGAGCTAGACCCGGAGGCGGTGCGAGAGTTGGGGGTCGTGCCGCCGGGGTTTGATGGATCCTTTGTGGCGCTGGAAGACGCGGCGGGGGGAGGGGCCCTGCGCGTCCTCCTGGAGGGAGCTCCGGCGGAGCGCCGGGCCCGGGATGTGGCCTTCAGGGCTAAAGTGGTGTCCCTGGCAGAGACCCCAGAGTTCCAGTCCCTCTTTTTAGGCGCCATGGCCTTTCCTCGGAGGGAATAAGACCTTGGGGGATTTTTTCTGGGAGCATCATAAAGAACTTATCCCTCTGATGGCGGACGAAGGGATCCCGGAGGATGGGTGGGGCCCCGATCTCCATCGGGAGCCCTTTGTCTCCGCGATGGAATGGGCGAGGCAATGGATTGGGCGTAGCGCCCGCCCCCGGGCCCTGTGGCGTCGCTGCCCCCTGGGGCGCGAGGGAGAGGGGTGGGTGGCGATGAGGTCTCCAGGGGAACCCATACCCCTTCACATCGTGGGGGAGCCCGAGGGTTGGGAAGGAGGGGAGTCGGCCATATTCTTGGCCCTCACCCTGGGGGCCTTGGAAGGCGTCGACGGCGGGGCTCCGGAGGGAGACCTCCTGCGGCGCTACGCCCTGGCCGTGGTGGGGGGGCGATGGCTGGAGGCTGCGGGGCGTAGGGCTTGGGAAAGGATAGGGGCCGACCTTCGAGCTCAAGGGGAGACCCTGACTCTCCCCCTAAGTCCCGGAGAAGGCCCCTCCTGGCCCCTGGAGGGGCAGCGAGCCCTGGGGGATCTGTTGGACCTCGGATCCGTGGGGATGGGGTTGAACGGGCACCAAGTTCTCTTCCCCTTGATGTCCCTCACCGCCGCCGCCGTGGTGATCCCCGGGGAGGGGACGAAGGAGGGGAGCGAAGGGCGATGGGATAAGTGCCTCCGCTGCGCCCTAAAGGGACGCTGCGAGTGGAGGAGCGGGAAATGACACTGAGCGGGGCCGCCGAAGTCGTGTCGCCTCACCCTTCGAGATCGTCGTTCCCCTTCGGATTGCAGGGGCCCCTAAGGGGATTCTTGTGTCACCGCTTCCATCTCCGCCATGAGCTCCTCCCAGCGGGGCATGAGATTGTTGAGCTCTTTTTCGATGGTCCCCAGCCTCTGTAGGGCCTCCTGCACCGCGCCGGAATTCCCCAGCGTGGCGGGGTCGCAGAGGGAGCGCTCCAGAGATTTTTTCTCTCCCTCCAGGGCGGCGATCCTTTTTTCCACGGGATCCAGGGCTTGGATCACGGCGCGCCGCAGGACGGAGAGACGGGCCCGATATGCGGCGTCCTCTCGCTTTTGCTCCCGGCTCTTTCGTCCGGAGAAGTCCTTCTCCGGCGAAGCGATGGGGAAGGAGGGGGGATCCTCGGATCCCTCCGCCCCTTCGGCAAGAAGGTTCTCGGCCCGTTTCTCCAGGAAAAAAGAATAGTTTCCTCGATACTCAAAGAGTTTCCCGTCGCGGATTTCCACCACGCGATGGACCAGGTCGTCGAGGAACGCCCGGTCGTGGGACACCAGGAGCAAGGTGCCGCCGTAGGATAGGAGGGCCTGCTGGAACATGTCCTTGGTGGCCATGTCCAGGTGATTGGTGGGCTCGTCCAAGATGAGGAAGTTCGTGTCCTCCAGCAGAAGCTTCAAAAGTCCCAGGCGCGCCTTTTCCCCGCCGGACAGCACGGCGACGGGCTTGTGGATGTCGTCTCCGGAGAACAAAAAAGCCCCCAGGAGGTTTCGCTTGGCCAGGTCGTCATGCCGGGTACCCAGACCTTGGACCTCTTGCCACACGGTGTTTTGGTAATTCAGATTTCGAGGGCTCTCCTGGGAGAAAAAGGCCCGCTTGACGTCAAACCCCAGGTGGACGTCCCCTTCCTGAGGGGGCTCCTCTCCGCTCAAAAGACGGCAAAGGGTCGACTTGCCCGCGCCGTTGACTCCCACCAGGGCCACCCGATCCCCCCGTTCCAGCACGAGGTTCAGACTGCGGAAGACCTCTTTCCCCCCGTAGGCCATGCCCAGATCTTGAGCCGTCAGGACGGTGCGCCCGCTCCGGGGGCAGGGAGGAAAATGGAACTTCACCGTTTTGTGGTCGCTCTCCAGGCGGACCTCCTGGAAGCGCTCCAGGCTCTTGATCCGGCTCTGGACCTGGGATGCCTTGCTGGCCTTGTACCGAAATCTTTCGATGAATTCCTGCGTTTTCTTGATTTCCGAGCGCTGGAGCTCCATCTCTTTGATTAGCTGCTCCCGGCGCTTTTCCCGTTCGGCGAGATACCAAGTGTAGTTCCCTCGGTAGAGTGTTATGGTGCCCCGGCTCAGCTCCGCCGTCTGCGTAGTCATCTTGTCCAAAAACCTTCGGTCGTGGGATATGGTGATGAGGCATCCATCATAGTCTTTGAGGTATCCTTCCAGCCACTCCATGCTCTCCGTGTCCAGGTGGTTCGTGGGCTCGTCCAGGAGGAGGACGGGGGGGCGGGCCAGGAGAATCGCCGCCAGGGCGATGCGCATCTTCCAACCCCCGGAAAAGACCGCGCAGGGAGTCTCGGCGGCGTTGGGGCGAAAACCAAGTCCCCGGAGCACTTTTTTTGCCTTGGCTTCGAAGGAGTAGCCATCCTTCAGGAGAAAAAGGGCGGCCACATTCTCGTGCATGGATAGGAGGCGGCGGTACTCCCCGTCGGCGGTGGCTGTGGCGGCGATGCGGTGCTCCAAGCTCCGGAGGTCTTCTTCCAAGGCGGCCACTCCGGCCCGCTCCTTGAGGAAGTCGAGCACGGTGCCGCTGCCCAACTCCGCCACATCCTGTGGCAGATGGCCGATGTTCTGGCAACGGGAGAGCTCCACGCTACCCGCGTCGGGGATCTGTTCCTTCAGGATGACACGAAAGAGCGTGGTTTTCCCCTCGCCGTTGGCCCCCACCAGGGCTATGCGGGCGCTGTCCGAAGCGAAAAAAGAAAGGTTTTCGAACAAGAGGCGCTCTCCGAAGCGAAGGGTAATGTTGGTCAGACGGATCATGGGATCGCCCCTATCGAGAAGTATTTGAAGCGACGCCCCGGGTCTTGGGCGATGGAGCCCGGAGAAAACTCCAAGGCTCTTGTAACCGCTTTTCCCCGTTCCGTCAAGATGGGGCGAGGGATCAT